>ERZ772855.2714-NODE-2714-length-14454-cov-2.567887_pt1 | contig 14454 bp, 13 predicted proteins | sample MGYA00511900_ERZ772855 | MGnify/ENA primary metagenome ERZ772855 (study PRJEB29015, sample SAMEA2737701) | human gut metagenome | biome: human gut; feature: human-associated habitat; material: faeces | place: China | collected 2012 ...
GACGGTTCCGGGCCAGAATTTTTTCACTTCCGGATCAAGAGTAAGGATAACTGGCATGGAAAACTCCCCGGGAGCTGCCCGCCGTATGTCCGGCAGAAAAAGGTTAAAGGGAAGGCGGAGGAACCGGTCTAGTCGCCTTCAATTTCCAGTTGAAGTGTGCCGTCAGCCCTGAAGGTCGGCTCGCTTTTAAGACGCCGGTAGGTTCCGGAAAGTTCCCGGCCGCCGGAAAGCTCAAGTCTCCGCCCTTCATGCGTGAAGGAAGGCAGATCCATAAACACTCCCGGATTCTCGTCTTCCATGGGATCGATGTCAGAAGGCTGGCCCGGGCCTTCCCAGCGGCCCAGAAACTCAGACTCGCTGCCGTCCAGACGGAAGACGCCGCTTATGCTCGTGTCCGGGCTGATGACAAGGGAGAAGAACTGTCCCTTGAACCTGATGTACGGGAATCCCCTGCCGTCATGGGGAATGCGCACCCAGAAGCCCTCAAGCTCAGTGGGAGCGGCGCGCTCGGCCTCGTCATATCTCATGCTGCCGATTTCGTTGAGGATGCGGTCGTAATCGTCCTGAAGGCCGCCGGCGCTGTCTGCCATGTCATCGTCCACCTGCACTTCAGGACGTTCCTTCAGGGGCCCGGAGGGATCCGCCGCGCCGGGAGCCTTCGCGGTCTTCTTCAGGACGCCGTCATGGGACTGAACCGGCAGGCTGCACTGAATCGGGGAGGAGAAGAGACAGAGGGAGGCGGCTGTCACCAGCATGGTGAACCACTTGAACATGATCTCCTCCTCTCTTTCCCACGGGCGAACGTTTTTCAGGAAATCCCGCGGCAGCCAGATTCTTCATACTCCCAGACGCCGTAAAACTCCAGATTTCAGGAAAAAAAGAAGCTGGCGTCCGTGAACGCCACGGACGTCAGCCACTCCTTTCGTTTCACGCCCCGCTGTGCTGACAGCGGGACGCCCTGCGGAAGGAAAACGGAGGAATTTTGAACTAGTCGGAGGTCTTGTCCTTCTTGAGCCAGCTCATCATGGTGCGCATCTTGTCGCCGGTCGACTGCAGCTGATGCTCGGCCTCAAGACGACGGGTGGCGAGGAAGTGAGCCTTGCCGCCGGACTTGAATTCCTTGATGAAGTTGCTGGCGAAGGTGCCGTCCTGGATTTCGGTCAGGACCTGCTTCATGGCCTTCTTGGTCTCATCGGTCACGATGCGCGGACCGGCAACGTAGTCGCCGTACTCGGCGGTGTTGCTGATGGAGTAACGCATACGGGCGAGGCCGCCTTCGTAAATGAGGTCGGTGATGAGCTTCATCTCATGCTGGCATTCGAAGAAGGCCATCTCGGGCTGGTAGCCGGCCTCAACCAGGGTCTCGAAACCGGCCCTGATGAGGTGGGAGAGGCCGCCGCAGAGGACAGCCTGTTCGCCGAAGAGGTCAGTCTCGGTCTCTTCGCGGAAGGAGGTCTCGATGACACCGGAGCGGGCGCCGCCGATGCCCTTGGCGTAAGCCAGAGCCACTTCCTTGGCCTTGCCGGAAGCGTTCTGGTACACAGCGATCAGATCCGGCACGCCGGAGCCTTCAGTGAAGGTGCGGCGGACGAGGTGGCCGGGGCCCTTGGGGGCGATCATGATGACGTCCACGTCTTTGGGAGGAACGATCTGCTGGAAATGGATGTTAAAGCCATGGGCAAAGGCGAGGGTCTTGCCGGCGGTCATGGCAGGGGCGATGTCCTTCTTGTAGACGTCGGCCTGCACTTCGTCGGGAAGAAGGACCATGATGATGTCAGCCTTCTTGGAAGCTTCGGCGACACTCATGGGCTCGAAGCCGTACTTCTTGGCGAGTTCGTAGTTCTCACCGCCGGGGCGCTGGGCAACGAGGACGTTCACGCCGGAATCGCGGAGGTTGAGAGCATGGGCATGGCCCTGGCTGCCGAAGCCGAGAACGGCAACGGTCTTACCCTTGAGGTAGCTGAGATCAGCGTCTTTGTCGTAATAAACTTTCATGGAAAAATCCTCTCACACAGGCAAATGTTGAAAAAAAGTGGCTGTGCAGTTGATTAACTGCACAACCACTATTTAAATCAGGGACTGACTTTGTCAAGTCAGACGCTCTTATTTTTCAAAAAAAGCTATTCGCTCTTGTTTGAACGGCGCATAACAACAGAGCCGGTACGGGCGATTTCCTTGATACCGAAGCGGTGAAGCAGGCTGATGATGGCCCTGAGCTTCTCATGGTCGCCGGTGGCTTCGATGGTCATTTCCGTGGGGCTCACGTCGATGACCTTGCAGCGGAAGATATCCACGGTGCGCAGGATTTCGCCGCGCATGGCGCCTTCCGCCTGGACCTTCACGAACATCATCTCGCGTTCAACGGAAGGAACATCCTTGAACTCGGAAACCTTGATGACGGGAACGAGCTTGTGCAGCTGCTTCGTAATCTGCTCAAGAATCGGCTCGTCACCGAAGGTGGTGATGGTCATATGGCTGGTGCCCTCTTCGAGGGCCGGAGCCACGTTCAGGGAATGAATATTGTATCCGCGTCCGCTGAACAGCCCAACGACGCGGGAGAGAACGCCGGGCTCGTTCTCCACAAGCACCGACAGAACGTGTCTTTCTTTCTGATCTGGCATAACTGTCACAGCCTCCTACACCAACAGCATTTCATCAAGAGAGGCGCCGGCGGGCACCATGGGATAGACGTCTTCCTCGGGTTCGACGACGACGTCGATGATGGCGGTATTCGGGGAAGCCAGAGCCTTCTTCAGGGTGGGAGCCAGTTCCTCTTCCGTCATGATGCGGTAGCCTTCGGCCCCGTACGCCTCGGCCAGCTTCACGAAGTCAGGCTGGCCGGTCATGCTCGTGCTGCTGTAATTGTGCTTGTAGAAAAGCTCCTGCCACTGACGGACCATGCCGAGGTAGGTGTTGTTCAGGATGACGATCTTGACCGGGAGCTTGTTCTGCACGGCTGTGGCCATTTCCTGAATATTCATCTGGATGGAGCCGTCGCCGGCAATGTCAATGACCAGCTTGTTGGGGAAGGCCACCTGCGCGCCGATGGCGGCGGGGAAGCCGTAGCCCATGGTGCCGAGGCCGCCGGAGGTGATCAGGGTGCGGGGCTTGTCGAAATCGTAGAACTGGGCGGCCCACATCTGGTTCTGGCCGACCTCGGTGGTGATGATGGCGTTGCCGCCGGTGATTTCGTTGAGCACGCGGACCACATGCTGGGGCTTGAGATACTTGTCGCCCTTCGCGTAGGTGAGCGGCTGCTCACGCTTCCATTCGCCGATGGTCTCGATCCACTGGGCATGGCGGCTGGCCATGTCCTGGCCGGAGAATTTGTTGCGGCTGATCTCGTTGATGCCTTCAACGGCCAGACGGCAGTCGCCGACCACGGGCACGTCGACCCGGACATTCTTGCGGATGCTCGTGGGGTCGATATCGATATGCACAACGCGGGCGTGCGGGGCGAAACCGGAAAGCTTGCCGGTCACGCGGTCATCAAAGCGTGCGCCCACGCAGATGATGAGGTCGGCGTTATTGAGGGCCATGTTGGCGGCGTAGGCGCCGTGCATGCCGCACATGCCGAGCCAGAGGGGATCCTTCGCGGGGAAGCAGCCGATGCCCATGAGGCTGCAGGTCACGGGGATATGCAGGGACTCGGCCATTTCCGTGACGGCAGAGGAAGCGTTCGAAAGAATGACGCCGCCGCCGGCGAGAATCACCGGATTGCTGGCCTTCTTGATTTCCTCGACAGCCTTGTGGAGCTGGCCGATGTTGGGCTGGTACGTGGGATTGTAGGAGCGCATATAAACAGACTCGGGCCACACAAACTCGGTTTTGCTTATCTGCACATCTTTGGGCAGGTCCACCAGCACGGGTCCGGCCCGAACGCGCGAGGAAGAACGCCTGACGAATCGTCGTGGCGAGATCCCTGACGTCCTTCACGAGATAGTTATGCTTCGTGCAGGGGCGGGTGATGCCGGTGATATCGACTTCCTGGAACGCGTCATTGCCGATGAGCCCTGTGGGGACCTGCCCGGTAAAGAGAACGAGAGGAATGGAATCACAGTATGCAGTGGCCAGACCCGTTACCGCATTGGTGGCGCCGGGGCCGGAAGTTACCAGTGCTGTTCCTACCTTACCGGTAGCGCGGGCATAGCCGTCAGCGGCATGAAGAGCTGCCTGTTCGTGGCGTACTAGGTAGTGATGGATCTCGGGATGCCTCGTCAGTTCATCGTAGATGTCGACAATGGCTCCGCCCGGATATCCGAACAGAACATCAACTCCTTCTCTCTTGAGACATTCAAGGAGAATCTGTGCACCTGTAAGTTCCATGTGTTTACTCCATCATTTTTACTGCGCGCGCCTTGCGTCTATCATTTCCGCAAGACGGGTCTTTGCTTCAAGCTTCTGCTTCTTCAGCTGCTTGAGCTGGACTTCTTCAGAGGGGCTGCGGAAAGGCTTCGCTTCCAGCTTTTCCACCTGCTTCTTCAGAAGAACGTGATCTTCCCAGAGGGACTTCAGCTCAGGATCAGTATCCGCACGCTGTTCAATGAAATCGATATCGCGCTGATCCATAACAACACTCCCTTTGCTGATGTTTACCGCCGGGGGCATTCCCCGAGCGGCGTGTTAGGTTCAACAGTGAATAGGGCAGACGGCGGCTAAAGGGCCATAGCCAGCTGCCGGACTGATCTGATGACGATCATATCAAAAAGCTCTAGTACGACAATAACAACCACGGGTGAAAAATCCAGTCCCCCGGAGCAGACGAAGGGCATCCATCTGCGCACGCGGGAAAAGACGGGTTCCGTCAGTTTCGCGAGCACGCGGACAGCCGGGTGGTACGGCGTTATGCGGAACCAGGAAACCGCACAGGCCACGGCCACGATGATCATGTACGTGACGACGGCCACGTGACAGAGATAGGTCACCGCGTCGATGATGTTGGCAAGGATGAACAAGCTTTTTCTCCTGTGGTTTCCATATAGGGTGCCAGTTCCCGCCTGAGGGCTGCGTAGCCGTCCACGCGGAAATCGCCCTCCAGGGGAGGATTTTCCTTCGGATTCATTGCCGCGAAGGGCATGCGGCAGGCTTCCGCCGTACGCCGGTCCACGTCACTGTCTCCCACATAAAGCACATCGCCCGCTCCGACGCCCCATTCGGAAAGAATCAGGCGGGCGCCGCCGGGCTGGGGCTTCGGGAAGCCGCAGGAGGCGGTTACTACCGGATTAAAATACGAAGGCAGAGAAAAAAAGTCCAGAATAGACTTCATCCCGTTGTCCGTTCTGTTGGTCAGCACGGCCATTCTGACGCCGTTTTCGTGCAGAAAATCCGCAAAGCCGAGAAATCCGGGATAGAGCTTTATGAAAGGCAGTATTTCCCTGTCGTAATTGACGATGTCCCTGCCGAAGCGGGGGATGTCCTTCTTCGCCCTTTCGGGCAGGATATGCTCCAGCCCCTGGCGGGAGGTGGACATGTTGCAGTAGGCGGCCTGTTCGTCGGTCATGGGCGGAAGACCGTAATAGGCAAGACAGCGGTCGAAGAAAATCCTGTTGGCCGCGACGGAATCGATCATAACCCCGTCGCAGTCGAAGATGACACCTCTGAGTCCCGAAGCAAACATACGCTACTTTCCGGAAGGAAGAAGAACAAGGCGCACGCGGGACGGCAGGCCGGGTTCCTTCGCGGCCCGCGCACCGAAGATATCGGCGGGCAGAGCCTCGCAGAAATCCACGGACACGCCTTTCTCCGCGCCGAGGGCCGAGGCCATTTCCGCGGACGGAACGAACGCGAGCCGCTCGGAAAGATCCTGGGCCATGCCGCCCTCCGCCACGAAGACGGTGTCTGACGGAACGAGCTTCAGCACGGCGAGAAACAGGGGACGCCAGTCAGGAGACAGATCGCCCGTGCCCGATGACATGGGTGCCGCGAAATGACGGGCGGATACGTCTATGCCGTCTTCGCCGGTTTCGGCGCCATAGCCTTTCTCAATGACCGAACTCACCTCGTTGACGCGGTTCACCAGCCCGTCGATTTCGGCAATGTTGCGCTGCTGCAGCCAGTACCAGGCAAGCGTGCGCTGGGCGGCCCTGCGGGATTCCGTCCCGGCCTCCCTGTCCGCCTCGCTGCGCTCGTGTTCCGTGGCGCCGAGGGCGGCCACACCGGCCAGTTCCTCGCGCAGCCGCTTTCTGTCGCGGCCGGCCTTCTCGTTGAGAAGTGCGGCTTCCACGTCGGCGCTGCGGGCCGTGTCTCTCGCGAAGCGGTCCACTTCATTGAGGTAGGCGGCCAGGGTCTCGGGATCCTCGGGAAGATTCTCCGGAACATAGACAGCGGCATCCGACACGGCGCCGGGGCCCGAAAAGAGACGGTCCGGAAGGCCGGGCCAGAGACGGCGGACAGAAGGCCATGCCGCGTCCGCATCCCCGTATCTGCTGCCTGTGCCGGCGAGACCGGGGAGCCAGAGAACGGTTCCGGATGTCTTGAGAGACTGTGTCATACGTAAACTCCGTTTAAAAGCGCCGCCCCGTTTCATCCGGGGCGGCGCGTCATATCAGTGGAAACAGGAACGCTCGGCGCCGAAAATCGTCTTCTTCGTCTGCACCTGGCGTGTCTGGCTCGGCTTGCAGAGATGGACAATATCCCTGACGTAGGCCTTGCGCCTCGAGAGGAAGAAGGCCAGGGGACGCCCGAAATCACGGCCCACAAGACCGTCCACCATGAGCTGGCTCACGTCCCTCTCGCGCATGAGCACGAGCTGGGAAAGAGCGAAGGCCTTGCGGTCGGCGTTGGTCAGGTTCCTGATCATCTGTTTGAAGGCGTCCTGGGCCCGCGGCTGGTAATACCAGATGTACAGGAGATCCAGCGCGTTGACTATCAGGGCGCGTTCCAGCTTGGCGGCTTCCGTGCCGCCCCTGCCTCCGAGTCCGCCAGGACGCGCCAGCTTGACGAGGGCGTCTTCCTGCGGGAACAGAAGCTCGAGCCGGGTATAGCAGTCGAAAATGCTCTGCAGCTTATTCCTGTAATCGAGGGCGCGCATGTGCATGTTCATATGGCTGTCCGCGAAGCCCTCAATGACAGCGGCAACCGTGTCCGAAGCGAGCTTCGACACCACGGCGGCGCTGGGAATGAGATAGAAGGACGGATCCGGTATGCCGCAGAGGAGGAGCAGGTGCCAGAAACCCGTGTTGTAGGCGCTCGACACGGGAATGGCCAGGGCTGACCGGAAGAGATTTCCCACGGCGGCCGTCTTGGGAAAGCCGCGGAAGATATTGTGGGAAAAGATATAAAAGCCGTTCACGATGTTGAGCACCGTGAACACGATGATGGGCTGCTCGCGCACGGTGACGCCGAAGCCCTTCTCGAGGAGCCACACGCGCACCATGACTTCCAGAAGGAAGACGCTGATGCCCGTGTACATGAGCGAGTCACAGAGCCGGTTGATGCTCACGTGGTCGCGCCAGTGCATCAGGGTATTCCGGGACATGCCCTTGGCCGCGAGCACCATCTGAATGACGTTGCGCACGCCCGTGATGCCGAACCAGATAAAGGTGCCGAACCAGGCGAGGAACCACCAGTCCTGGGTATACAGAAACGAGATAAAGGCCGGGACAAAGCCGAGTATCACCTTCAGGACGTTGCCCACGCCGCTGTTCAGGTAACGGATCCCCGGTCTCCTGTCAGAAGAATCCGATTCTTCCTCGAGGGGGGCGCCGTTCGTGCTGGCAAGGCCTCCCAGATTGGCGATGTTGCCGCGCGGACTTACCTGCAGGTTATCGCGCGGAGAGACCCATTCCACGGCGCGGTCAAAGCCGAGCTCATGACAGAAGGGGAGCCTTCTCAGGCTTTTGAGGAAAAAGTACCAGCGGTCCGGCGTTTCGGGTTCGCGCAGGATCTTGTGTTCCTCCACGGCCGCGTAAACAGGGATGGCCGGTGCCTCCGCATGGCTCAGCAGCATCTTGGCGCCGCGGCGCGGAAGCGTGTTCGTGACTACGAGGCCCATACCGAACGACTTGGTGCGGCTCGCCGAGCCCGTGCCCATACGCGATTTCAGGGGCGCGTGGCGGTAATGCTCCCAGAGCTTCGGCACGTTGCGCAGGATTTCCTCAAACTTGCGGGCGCGCCCGTCATCCCCGGCATCCTGCATCCTGCGCACCATCTGGCGCACCATCTGCTTGAGGCGGGGCCCCTGCCCCGTGTTCAGGGCGTGCTGGAGCTCGCCTATTTCATAAATGTCGGGCATGCGGCCTTCAAGCCAGCCGCGCATATTGAGAATTTCAAGGTGCGTGATGAGACCGCGGCAGTCCCAGAGAAGTTCTGTCACATCCTCGACGGTAAGGCCGGTTGTGCAGAGAATCATGCGGAAGCCGGCGTTCACCTTGGAAAGCTCGCGCATAAGCTCGTAGGGAGGCAGCTGCAGAAGGCCGGGAAGCTTGTCCCTGTCGTCGGGCAGCACCACGCGCGGCAGCTCGGGATGCACATCTGGATTCAGCCATTCATCCTGCACCACGCAGGGAGTGAGGTTTTCAAGACGCGCCCTCTGGGCAAGATCTTCCTCGCCGGCTTCGGCTCCCTTCGCCTTGACCTCGATGATCTTCTTGTCGATCACGGGCTTGAGATGGCGCATGAGGCATTCGGAAAGCCGCGAGAGATTGGCGTGCCCCCTGCCCACAAAATCCAGAAAAGCATCGGCTCCGAGCGGAGGGATATTCAGGCCGTAGAGCTTCTGGTATTGCGGACGCAGAACATCGTCCCACACGGCGAGACAGCGCAGGACGAAATCACGCTCCCAGTTGACGACCTCGCGCCCGCGCACGGACAGGGCGTTCATCTTGGGCGATCCCAGGAACTCAAGAAAATCCTGGTCAGAAGAGAATCCTCGGGGAATCCACAGAACACTGACGAACTGATCCCGGTACGGAACCCTGAACTCGAGACCGATACGGACCTCGATGCCGACAATGGCCGCGGCGGCGAGCACTTCCCTGGCTGCCTCTATGGTCACGCAGTTGTCGTACACGACGGTGAGCGACCTGAGGCCCTTGATCCAGGCGTCCATGATGAGATGGGTCGGACTTTTGCGGCCCTTGGTATTCATGTCATAGACATGGTCGTCAAAAGCCAGCTGATTCCACGACTCCGACATTTCCGGAAGAAAGTAACGGTGCAGCAGGCGGCGTACCACCCGGGGCGTACCCTGCGCCGCGGCCCGGAAATCATGGGCCAGCTTGAGCTGGCGCTGTTCATTCCCATGCGCGCGCACCATGCTCTTCATAATCTGCATGAGGACGCGCGCCGTGTTGCGGCGCAGCATCGTATGCGCGCTGTTCAGAACTTCGTCATAAAGGATTCTCAGAGCAAGCAGACGATCCCTCGCCTGGCCGCCTCCGCTTTCGAGATTGCGCAGCAGGTTCACCACGGCATAGGCCATGCGGGCAACCGGCGTATCCACCAGTTCCTTTATGCCATGCGGGTGAAGATTCGGGTCAGAAAGACTCTCGGCTGATGGCGTCCTGCTGTCCAGAATCCTGTTGACCAGCTTCAGGATATCCACATCCCGGCGGTCAAAGTAAAGGCTCTTTCTGTTCGACAAAACTGAGAAATCTCCTTCTTCCCCTCCCTCCTGGGAGAGGAAGAAGGAAGAATACGAATGTTACACGAATTCATCAAGACGGCCGTTTCTGACAAATCCCAGAAGCCGTTCTGCAATCTCACGCTCGGAACTGCTCATCTCGCCAAGCTTGGCCTTAATGAGCTTTTCGCCCAGATCACGGGTACGCGGCGTGGCGTAGTGGAGCAGATACTCATAGAGAGAGGCGCAGGCGTTGGGCCAGCACTGGCTGCTCATGCCGCAGTTGCGCACCATTTCCATGAATTCCTGACCGGTCCGGCCCATGCGGCCGCAGGCGGCGCAGAACGCGGGAAGGTGATGGGCGGTCTCGACGAAATAGCGCACGACCTCGTCAAGATGGCTCTCGGACTGATCCGGGAACGGCACCTGCTGATTGGGGGCCTCTGTCCAGGATTCATAGGGATTGGCCAGGCTGCCGGTATAAAGCTGGGAGGCGCCCGCATCGCAGGCCTGCTTCCACAGATCGCCGGGCTCGCGGGTGGAAACGATGATGCCCGTGTTGGGAATGGCCAGACGCACCATGGCGATGCAGTCGATGTACTCCTCGTCGCTCAGGGCGTGGGGAGCGGGCCAGAGCAGGGACCCGGGCACGCGGCAGAGCCTTGAGAGGTTCACGGTGTGCGGGAAGACGCCATACTTGTCGATGAGATGTTCGGAATGCTGAATCATGGCCAGCACGTCAAAGTGCCAGTCGCTCAGGCCGAGAAGCAGCCCGAAGCCGCAGTCCTTCATCTCAGCGTCAAAAATGGCGTCAGGCACGTTGAGGTGGGCGAAAAAGTCGGCCTTGGGGCCGGCAAGATGCGTCGCCCTGTAGCATTCCTCATCGTACGTCTCCTGGAAGGAAATGACGACGTTCACGTCCCAGATTTCCTTGAGACGTCTGAAGTCATTGGCGTCGAGACCTTCCACCTTGAGGTTGACGGAGCGGATTTCACCGCCGTCACTGACGCTGTTGACGGTTTCCACGGCGTCATGAATATAGTCGATATCCTCGGCCGTGACGTGGGAAACAGCCAGCACCATGCGCTTGTGGCCCTGCTGCACCAGCCTGGTCGTGGCTTCGCGGATCTCGTCCATGGAGAGACGCTTGCGCTCAATGGCCTTGTTGTTCACACGGGAGGGGCAGTACGTGCATTCACTGCTGCAGATATTCGTGAGGTGCAGGGGCGCGGTAATGATGATGCGGTCACCATAGGCCTTTCCCTTCACCTTCCGGGCCGTTTCGCGGATGAGCTGCTTCAGCTCGGGATCCTTCACACGCATGAGGCTCGCCGTTTCCTCCACGGTGAGGTTTTCCATGGTCATGGCCTTGTCAAGAATGCTCTCAACCTCGGGCCTTGTAGGCGTCGAGGTCTCACTGAGCAGGCTCTTCAGCCATCTCGGGTTGAGCCACAGGGGCGCTGTATTTTCCATATGGGTTCCCTCCTAACTGCCACTGGCATAGCGTTTTGACAAAATAAATCCGGACGTACGCAGAGTACCACCGGATGTGCCCTCAATCTATCTTTATGACCCGCAGCGGGCAAGAGAATTTTTTCACAAAAGCCTCTTTCCCTTGCAAATCCATATTTTTTGATATTAACCCAATTTTCCCCAAATACAACAGACTCTGTCACTGCAGAATCAACAGCGCCGGCCCTTTATCACCACCACCACAGGAGTGTGCACCCGTGTCGATTTCCTTCCTTTTGTCCCGCATAAAGAGCGCCCTCTCATTCTCCCTTTTCTTTCTGACCGTCTTTTGCAGCGCAGTCCTTCTTTCCCAGAAGGAAAGCCCCGCCCGGCCTCTTTCCATTGCGCTCATTCTTGAGAACGGCGCCTCCGATCACGGCGCGGCCGACATGCTGAGGGATGCTCTCCGCGCGGCCGCAGCAAAGCACGGCGCTTCTGCCGAGGTGGTTATCGCCGATCCCGACAAAACGAACCAGACCGATATCTTCCGGAAGGCCGCATCTGACCATGATCTCGTCATCGTCGCCGAAGGACGCCTGCACGAAATCCTGCGCGACAACGCCGCTGCCTTCCCGAAAACCATGTTCGGCTGCATCGACACCGGCGTGCGCAACCGCAACATCATGTCCGTCACCTTCGAGGACAACGAGCCCGCCTACATTGCCGGCGCGGCCGCCGCAAAACTCCTCGCGCCCGGAACGAAGATAGGATGGCTCCAGGCCGAAAAGACGCCCATGCTCAACAATATGTACAAAGCCTTCGTGGACGGCACCCAGCTCACCTCCCCCGGCACGAAAACCCTGCAGGTCAGCGCAGGGTTCAACAAGCCCCTCGCCGAGGCCGACGCCCTGCGCTCCCTTGAGGAAAAGGGCTGCGGCATTGTCGTTGTCGCCGGCGGCTACGGACAGCGCGGCGTCTGGAACGCGGCAGGCACCACAAGGGCCCTGCTCGTGGGCATGGATCAGGATCAGTCCTCTCAGGCTCCGGGCCGCGTGCCCTTCTCCATCATCAAACGCTTTGACAGGGCTCTCACTGAAATCGTCGATTCTGCCGCGTCCGGCCACTTCCGCGCCAAGGATATCCTCGTCTATACCCTGGCCAACGGCGGCGTGGACATCAGGCTTTCGGACGACTGGGCAAAGACAAGCCCTGTCTCCGGAAAGCTCGCCAGCCGCATGGACGACCTCAGGCATGAAATCACGGCCGGCAACATCAAATTCACCGATCTGCGCGATCCCACGCTCTGCGACTGCCTCGACTAAGGGAATCTTTACGCAGCCGAAGGTCCGACTATGAACATCAGAAATCCCGGCCAGGACGGCGCCGGCAAAGGCTCCGCTCCGGAAAACACGGGTGCGGGGAAGGCCGCTCCCGTGCACATGTACAGAGTATCCCTGCTCATCCTTTTCTTCATGATGGGCAGCGTCTTCGGTTCCTGGGCCAGCCGCATCCCCGACATAAAGAGGGCACTCTCCCTCTCTGACGGCGCCCTCGGACTCGCGCTCTTTGCAGCCCCCACAGGCGAATTCGCTGCCGTGGCCGTCGCCGCACTCCTTATCAAACGCTGGGGCTCCCAGGCCGTCATCCTGGCAGGACTCCCCTGCTACGCGGTCTGCCTCACCGGGCTCGGCCTCGCCCCGTCGCTTCCCTTTCTCGCCGCGGCCCTCTTCCTGTTCGGCTTCGCGAGCAACACCTTCAACATCGCCCTGAACGCCCAGGCCGTTGACGTGGAATGCCTTTACAAGCGGCCCATCATGTCCACGTTCCACGGCATGTGGAGCCTCGGCGGTGTGGCCGGCGGCACGCTCGGCGCCATCGTGGCGCCCCTCGGCCTTCCGCCTCTTCCGCATTTCATCATCATGTGCGCCGTCACCTGTCTCGTGACCTTCAGCGTCAGGCACAGGATTCTGCCGCACGATCTGCCCAGGAAGTTCACGCCGAAAAAACACCGCGGCTTCACCATGCCGAGCTGCTTCATTCTGCTCCTCGGCTTCATCGCCTTCAGCAACATGGCCACGGAAGGCACCATGTACGACTGGAGCGCCGTGTACTTCGCCCAGGTAGTCCGTCCCGGCGAGGCTCTGGTCAGGGCCGGCTACATCGCCTGCATGATATGCATGGTCTGCTGCCGCTTCATCGCAGACCGGCTCGTGGTGCGCTTCGGCGCCATACGCGTGCTCCAGTTCGGCGGCCTCTGCACGGCGGCAGGCTTCCTGCTGGCCTGCCTCGTCCCCACCCTGCCGGCGGCCACCGCGGGTTTCGCAATGGTTGGCTTCGGCATGGCTCCCGCTATCCCGCTCTGCTACTCGCTCACCTCAAAAAGCCGCACCGTTTCACCGAGCGTGGCCATTTCCATCATTTCCACCATCAGCTTCTTCGGCATGCTGGCAAGCCCCGCCGGCGTGGGCATGCTCTCGCACGTCTTCGGCCTGCAGACAGCCCTCATGCCTCTCGCGGCCATGGGGCTCAGTATCATCGTGCTGGCTCCGCTTCTCACACGGGCCGAAAGGAACCAGTGACGTTTCCTCTGATAAACGGGAAAGGGCCCGGTGCGCGCAAACGCTCCGGGCCCTTTCCATATCATCTGATGCGGACTAACAGGCGTAGCCGTCCGGATGGGACTTATGCCATACCCAGGCCGAGCTGATGATCTCGTCTATGCCGTACTTCGGCTGCCAGCCGAGCACCCTGCGGGCCTTCTCGGAAGAGGCCACGAGGCGGGCCGGGTCGCCGGGCCTGCGTCCGGCCACCTGCGCTTTGATGGGAAGCTCCGTCACCCTGCGGGCGCTCTCAATCATTTCCTTCACGGAGAAGCCCTGGCCATTGCCGAGGTTGCAGACCGTGCTGGCTCCGCCCGCGGCCAGGTAGTCCAGACCGCGAAGGTGGGCGTCAGCCAGATCCATGACATGCAGGTAATCGCGGATGCAGGTTCCGTCGGGCGTGGGATAATCCGTGCCAAAAATGGAAATAGCCTCACGCTTTCCCATGGGCACCTGCAGGATGAGCGGAATGAGGTGGGTCTCGGGGTGGTGATCCTCGCCGATGAGGCCGCCCGGATACGCTCCGCCCACATTGAAGTAACGCAGGATCACGGAGCGGATGCCGTGGGCTTTCTCCGTCCACTTCATCATTTTTTCCATGATGAGCTTGCTTTCGCCGTAGGGGTTGGTCGGATTCTTTGGCGCGTCCTCGGGAATCGGCACGCTCTCGGGCTCACCGTACACGGCGGCCGTGGAGGAAAAAATCAGCTTGTCCACGCCATGGCGGACCATGGCTTCGAGCAGGGACTGCATGCCGCCCACGTTGTTGTTGAAATACTTGAGCGGCTTCGCCACGCTTTCGCCCACCTCGATGAAGGCGGCGAAATGGAGGACCGCGTC
>ERZ772855.2744-NODE-2744-length-14336-cov-20.718227_pt1 | contig 14336 bp, 9 predicted proteins | sample MGYA00511900_ERZ772855 | MGnify/ENA primary metagenome ERZ772855 (study PRJEB29015, sample SAMEA2737701) | human gut metagenome | biome: human gut; feature: human-associated habitat; material: faeces | place: China | collected 2012 ...
CATCAACGGCCGCAGCGGCAACACGAACACCATCAAGGTCGAGTACGCATAAGGCCGTCGGCGCACCCGTCAGCGCGCGACCCGGCGTATGATCCGCAGACACGACCCCGCAAACGAGCAAACATCTTCAGCCCCGCGCGAATCCATCGCGCGGGGCTTTCTTTTGCGCATTTTGTTCACATAATTGCATTGACATAATTCGTATGTTGATTCTTGCTTTTTCTGAAATAGCAATAATTTTTATCATGTATTGGTTGTCATAATATAGTTTTCATAATATCACCATCATGCGAAAACGTGAATCTCGCTGTTGTTCACATAATTCAGTTTACATAAGTTCTTAATTCTGAATAGCTTTTGCTTACGTTTTAAGTCTTTTTGTGCACAAACTGTCACCATAAAGCAGTTACCATAACACTATTTTTCGCTGTTTTTATTTACATAATTTATATTCGCAATAAAGAAAACCGTGCAGAAGCAAGTGCTTCTGCACGGTTTTGGTTGTCATAACATCGGTTTTGCGGTCTCGCCTCATGCGACCACGTCCTCAAACTGGCTGTTATAGAGCGCCGCGTAAAACCCGCCGCGCGCAAGCAGCTCCGCGTGCGTGCCCTGCTCGACGATGCTGCCGCCGCGCATGACCAGAATGCAGTCGGCATTGCGGATGGTGCTCAGGCGGTGCGCAATGACAAAGCTCGTGCGCCCGCGCATAAGGTGATCCATCGCCTCCTGAATGAGCTGCTCGGTGCGGGTGTCGACCGAGCTCGTCGCCTCGTCGAGGATGAGGATGGGGGCGTTCGCCAGCACGGCGCGCGCAATGGTCAGCAGCTGCTTTTGCCCCTGCGAGACGTTCGTCGCGTCCTCGTTGAGCTCCATCTGATAGCCGCCGGGCAGCGTACGGATAAAGGCATCGGCGCGCGCGGCCCTGGCCGCCGCGATGACCTCAGCATCGGTCGCGTCCGGGCGGCCGTAGCGGATGTTTTCCAGGATCGTGCCCTTAAACAGCCACGTGTCCTGCAGCACCATGCCGAAGGCACGGCGCAGGTCGCCGCGCGCATAGTCGCGCACGTCGCGCCCGTCGACGAGGATCGCACCGGCGTCCACATCGTAAAAGCGCATGAGCAGCTTGACCATCGTGGTCTTGCCGGCACCGGTCGGCCCGACGATGGCGACCGTTCTGCCGGCGGGCACGTCGCAGCTCCAGTCGTGGATGACCGGCTGCTCGGGGTCATAGCCGAAGCGCACGTGGCGGAACGACACATCGCCGCGGATGTGCTCCGCCGGCGCGGGCAGCGCGGGATCGGCGGGCTCCTCCGCCTCGGCAAGAAAGTCGAACACGCGCTCGGCCGCGGCCGCCATGGTCTGCAGCTGCGTGCTGATCTGCGCCAGCTGCGTGATCGGCTGCGTAAAGCTCGCCATATAGCTGATGAACGCCTGAATGTCGCCGATCGTGATCGTGCCGCGTGCGGCGAGCGACCCGCCGAGCACGACCACGCACACGTAGCCGAGCTTGCTGACAAACGTCGTCACCGGCATCATGAGCCCGGACAGAAACTGGCTCTTCCACGCCGAGCGATAGAGCCGCGCATTGATGGCATCAAACTCCTTTTGCGTCGCCGCCTCGCGGTTGAACGCGCACACGACATTATGCCCGGCATACGTCTCCTCGACCTTGCCGTTGATCGCGCCGAGGTTTTTCTGCTGCGCGACGAAATAGCGCTGGCTGCGCTTGACGATGCGGCTCGTGAGCACGCCCGTGACCGGCAGGACGATGAGCGCGATGAGCGTCATGAGCCAGCTGATGCGCAGCATCATGACCAGCACGCCGATGAGCAGCGTGACATTCGTGACCAGCTGCGTGACCGACTGCGCCATACCGGAGGACATGGTGTCCACGTCGTTCGTGATACGCGAGAGCACGTCGCCGACGGTGCCGCGCTCAAAATAGCGCATGGGCATCCGGTGGATCTTCGCGCTGATCTCCCCGCGCAGACGGTAGGCAAGCTTCTGCGTGACGCCAGCGAGGATCCACGACTGGAAGAAGCTGCACGCGGCGCTGACAAGGTAGAGCGCGAGTACCGTCAGCAGGATTTTTCCGATCTTGCCGAAGTCGATGCCGCCGAGCCCCGAGAGCTTGCGCCCGAGACCGGTGGCCAGCTCCGTCGTCGCCGTCGAGAGGATCTTCGGCCCGACGATGCCGAAGGCCGTGCTTGCCAGCGCGAGCACGAGCACCAGCGCCAGCGCGAAGCGATACGCCCCGAGGCAGCGCAGGAGCTTTCGCAGCGTACCCTTGAAATTCTTCGGTTTTTCCGGGATGCGGCCCGGCCCGTGTCTGTGTCCCGCCATGGTCAGCCCTCCTGTCCGAGTTCCGCGGCGCTGAGCTGGCTGAGCGCGATCTCGCGGTAGGTTTCGCAGCCGCGCAGCAGCGCGGCGTGTGTGCCGCAGCCGACGATGCGCCCGCCGTCGAGCACGAGGATCTGATCCGCGTGCAGGATCGTGCTCAGGCGCTGCGCCACGATGAGCACCGTCGCGTCGTGCGTCTGCCTGGCCAGGGCCTGCCGCAGCGCGGCGTCGGTCTGATAGTCGAGCGCGGAGAAGCTGTCGTCAAACAGATACACCTGCGGGTGCTTGGCGATGGCGCGCGCGATCGACAGGCGCTGCCGCTGCCCGCCGGAGACGTTCGACCCGCCCTGTGCCACCGGCGTGAGGAAATGCTGCGGCCGCGACCAGATGAAGTCCTCGGCCTGTGCGGTGGCGGCGGCGCGGATGGCGTCCGCCTCCGAGACATCGCCGGCGAATTCGAGGTTTGAGAGGATATCGCCCGTGAAGAGCACGCCCTTTTGCGGCACGTAGCCGAGCATGGCGCGCAGCGCCGCCGGCTGCATGCGGCGCACATCCACGCCGCCGATGCTGACCGTGCCGCCGGTCGCATCGTAAAAGCGCGGGATGAGGTTCAAAAGCGTCGACTTGCCGCAGCCGGTCGAGCCGACAATGGCCGTGACCTGACCGGGGCGCGCCGTGAAGCTCACGTCGTGCAGCACATCGTCCTCCGCGCCGGGATAGCGAAACGACACATGGTCGAATGTGATGGTGGCGTCCGAGGGCGCGGGCTCGGCGCTCCGTGGGGCGCGCACGCTCGCTCGTGTGTGCAGGATCTCATCCACGCGCGCGGCCGAAACCTCGGCGCGCGGCAGCATCACCGCGACGATCGTGATCATCATAAAGGCCATGATGATCATCGACGCATAGCTCGAAAAGGCGATCATGTCGCCGATCTGCATATGTCCGGCGTTGATGCTCTTGGCGCCGAACCACTCGATCATGACCGTAACGCCGTACATGATGAGCGTCATAACAGGCCCCATGAACGCCATGGTGCGGTTGACAAACAGCTGCGTGTTCATGAGCGCGGCGCTCGCGGTATCGAAGCGCTCCTGCTCATGCCTCTCGCGGTGGAAGGCGCGGATGACCGGCAGACCGGTCAGGACCTCGCGGCTGACAAGGTTGACATCATCCACACGCTGCTGCATGGCGCGAAACTGCGGCATGGCGATCTTCATCAGCACGCCCACGAGCAGCAGCATTGCCGCGACAGCCAGCGCGATGACCCAGCCGAGGCCGGTCTTTGTGCGCGCGACCATGACGACGCCGCCGAGCCCGATGATCGGCGCATAGAGCACGATGCGCACGAGCATCACGCACACCGCCTGGATCTGCGTGACATCGTTGGTGCTGCGCGTGATGAGCGAGGCTGTGGAGAACTTATCCATCTCGGCCGATGAAAACGAGAGCACCTTCCGGAACACCTGCGCGCGCAGGTCGCGCCCGATGGCGGCCGACATCTTCGCGCCGACATAGCTGCAGAGCACTGCCGCCGCGATCATGCCGAGCGTGAGCAGGAGCATCCGCCCGCCGGTGCGCAGCAGATAGCTCGTGCGCATGTGGTTGACGTTCAGTCCCGCGACGGCGTACTCCGTCTTGAGAAACTGCATGGCCGCGCTGCGCAGAACGCTGTCGGTGAGCACGCCCATGCCGCTCAGTGCCTCCTCGCCGCGCGCGAGGATCTCCTCGCGCGTGATGAGTCCGCCCTGCATCTGCCGGCGCAGGGCGAGCACGGTGTTCGCCCCCTGCTCCGACAGGCGCGCATACATGACCAGCGGCCGGATGAAAACCGGCTCCAGCTCCGGCTGCCGCGCCGTATCGCCCAACGTCCAGATGCCGTTGTCATACGTGTAGGCGGCGCTGACCGTCTGCGCGTCCTCGTCCGATAGAAACAGGCGCACACCGTCCATGGTCTTATCGGTAAGCACGAGCGGCGTGGCCGATTCGATGCCGCCGCCCTGAATGCCGGTGTCCACGATGCGACTCGTGTACGCCGGCAGCGACAGCTCGCAAAACGATTGCGCCACGAGCAGCAGCACGATCACCACAACGGACGGGATGTGTCCGCGCAGGTATTTCATCACCCGCATGGCACGTCCCCCTTCCGCTCCTCATAGATCTGCTGGGCGATCTCGCCCGCGCGGTCGCTCAGGCGCAGCAGCTCACGGGTGTCGTCCTCCCCCATGCGGCGATACACCTCCGCAAGGCACGCGACCGCGGCGTCATACGACGTCTGCACCTCCTCGCGCCCCTGTGCGGTCAGACGCACGACAACACGGCGGCGGTCCGCCTCGTCGCGTGCGCGGGTGATCGCGCCCTTGCGCTCAAGATTATTGAGCATGGCCGCGATGCGCGCCGTGCTCAGCTCGAGCAGCATACTCAGCTCCCCCGCCGTGCGGCCGTCCGCCCCGGCGTGCAGGCAGCCGAGCAGACGCATCTCGCCCTGTGAAAACACCTGACTGAGATCCTCGCGGCGTGCGTTGTTAAGGATCATGGCGCGCACCTGTTCGCGCGCGATCTGTTCAAAGAAATCCATAGAATATCGCTCCGTTTCTCCGGCAGCAGCGGATGGGCTGCATTTTGACTAACACCGTTCCCTATTACCATTCGATCATACAGGCTCCCTGCCCCGCTGTCAAGCACAGCACAGATATTTTGCAGAAAATGTGAAAAAACCGTCCCTCTGACGAGGGGCGGTTTATATACATATTTCGTTCAGTCCGTGGGCTCGAAGGCGCGGTCGAACAGATCCGTGACTTCTTTCGACGGGGCCTTGCTGCACAGCGACACGATGACCGCTGCGATCAGACCGCACAGGAAGCCGGGAATGATCTCATACAGGCCGGTGCTCGAGGACAGGAACGCATACCACACGGCATCGACCACGAAGCCAACGCACACACCCGCGATCGCGCCGGAGTAGGTCAGGCGGCGCCAGTAGAGCGAGAGCAGGATGACCGGGCCGAACGCAGAGCCAAAGCCCGCCCATGCACACTCGACGAGCGCCATGATGCCGCCGCAGTTCGGGCTGGCAGCGATGAAGAACGCAACGACGGAGATGAGCATGACGATGACACGGCCCGCCCACTGCATCTCATGGTCGGTGGCGTCCTTGCGGATGACCGGCTTATAGATATCAGAGGCGAAGGCGCTGCTGCTCGCAAGCAGCTGGGAGTCGGCCGTGCTCATGGCCGCGGCCAGAATGGCCGAGAGGAGCACGCCGGAGATAAACGCCGGGAACAGGCGGCGCACCATGTGCACAAAGACGAGGTTCTCGTTGTCGATCTCGCCGAGGAACTCACGGCCGATCAGGCCGACGACGGCGGACATGGCCAGAATGAGCACGATCCAGCTGCAGCCGATGATCTGGCTCTTGCGCATCTCATGCTCGGACTTGATGGACAGATAGCGCACAAGGATGTGCGGCATGCCGAAGTAGCCCAGACCCCAGCCGAGGCCGGAGAGGATATCCGATACGCTCTTCCAGTTGAAGCCGCCGCCGGAGAGGGGGTTGAAGTAGTTTTCCGGCACGGCCATGACCGGCGCGACAAAGTCTGCGCCCTTCATGACGAACAGCGCGAGGATCGGCGTGAGCATGAGCGCGGCAAGCATGAGCATGCCCTGGAAGAAGTCCGTCCAGCACACGGCGTTGAAGCCGCCGAGGAACACATACACGAGGATGATGGCCGTGGCGATGATCATGGCCGTCTTGGCGCTCATGCCCGTGACGGTGTTGAACAGCGTGCCGCAGGCCGAGATGCTCGAGGCACTGTAAATGCAGTAGACCACGACGAACACGAGCGCCGAGATGATCTGCAGGCCCTTGTTCTTCGACTGGAAGCGGTTATTCAGAAACTGCGGGATCGTGATCGAATCGTTCGCGCGGATGGAATACCGGCGCAGGCGCGGCGCGACGAACACCCACGCGCAGATCGTACCGATGACCAGACCGACGGCGATCCACACCTTACCGATGCCGTACAGATAGATCGAGCCGGGCAGGCCCATGAGCACCCAAGCACTCATATCCGACGCGCCGGCAGACAGCGCTGCGACCCAGCCGCCCATGCTGCGGCCACCGAGGAAATACTCTTTTTCGCCCTCCACATTGCGGTCACGGAAGAAGAAATACACACCGACGCCGATGACCAGCGCAAAGTAAAGCAGAATGGCGATCCATTCACCGCTCGAAGCAGTACCCATACGAATTTACCCCTTTCATTAGGAAACCTTATATAGTCCCCAGAAAAACAATATGAATGTATGATACGCCAGTTTCTCTGCCGTGTCAACAATTTCTTCATATTTTCAGGAGAAACAGGCGCTTTTCCAGCAAAGGCAGAGGCCGATCCCACACTTGACTTTTCGGAATCCGCGTCTATAATATAAGATAATCTTATTTTATCAGGAGCATTTCGGACAAGGAGGTGCCGTGTGTGACACTGCGGCAATATGAGGCATTTCTGAAAACGGTCGCATGCGCGAGCGTGTCGGCGGCAGCGCGGGAGCTGGGCGTGTCCCAGTCGGCACTGACGCAGCTGCTGGCGGGGCTCGAGCGCGACTGCGGCTTTCCGCTGCTGGTGCGCAACCGCGGCGGCGTGCATCTGACGCCTGCGGGCAAGGCGCTGCTGCCGGCCGTGGAGCAGGTCTGCGCAGCGGACGCGCACCTGCAGCACCGCATTCAGGAGGTGCGTGAGCGCACCGGCGGCACGATCCGCATCGCAACGTTCAAGAGCGTCGCGGTCAACTGGCTGCCGCCGATGATCAAGGAATTTCAGGCGCAGCACCCGGAGGCGCGCTTTCGCCTGTTCGACGGGGCGTACGCCGAGGTCGACGCCTATGTGCGCAGCGGCACGGTGGACATGGGCTTCGTGTCGCTGCCGAGCGAGCTGCCGGGCGAGATCGTGCCCGTGTGCAGTGACCGCCTGCTGGCCGTGCTGCCGGCGGGACATCCGCTCGCGGCGCAGGACGCCGTGCCGATCGCGGCCTTCGGCACAGAGCCGGTTGTGAGCCTTGTCGACAGCACGAACCGCGACGCGCTGCGCGTACTCGACGCCGCGCACGTGCGCCCCGACATCCGCTTCCAGACGGCGGACGACTATGCCATGATCTCCATGGTCGAGAGCGGGCTGGGCATCTGCATCGTGCACGAGCTCGTGCTGCGCTCGGACAACCACAACGTCGTCGTGCGCCCGCTCGATCCGCCGGCGCAGCGCACGATCGCCATGGCCATCCCGCCGGAATCGGAGGGCAAGCCGCTCGTGCGCACCTTCGCCGCCTTCGTGCGCACGTGGGCGCAGAAGCACCCGTAGACAAAAAAACAGGGGCGCTCCTGCGGGAGCGTCCCTGCTCGTATCTGCGGGTTTTTACGCGTTCCAGGCCTTCGCCTGCTCGCGCAGCCAGTCGGCCCACGGCTCGATACCCTCGCCCTTGAGCGCGGAGATCGGGAACACCTGAATGTTCGGGTTGAGCTTCTTGACGCGCTCGATGCACTTTTCGAGGCTGAAGTTGAAGTACGGCGCAACGTCGATCTTGTTGACGAGCAGCACGTCGCAGATCGAGAACATGAGCGGGTACTTCAGCGGCTTGTCGTCGCCCTCCGGCACGGAGAGGATCATGGCGTTTTTCACGGCGCCGGTGTCAAACTCCGCCGGGCAGACGAGGTTGCCGACGTTTTCGAGGATGGCAAGGTCGATATTCTCCGTGCCGAGCCCCTCGAGGCCCTGACGCGTCATACCCGCGTCGAGGTGGCACATACCGCCGGTGTGCAGCTGGATGACCTTTGCGCCGCTGGTGGAGATGGTCGCCGCATCGACGTCCGAGTCGATGTCGGCCTCCATGACACCGATGCGCAGATCGTCCTTCAGGGCGTTGATGGTCGCCATGAGGGTCGTGGTCTTGCCGCTGCCGGGCGAGGACATGAGGTTGAGCAGGAAGGTGTGATTCTGCTTGAGCTCTTTGCGCAGCAGGTCGGCCTCCCGGTCGTTGTTTTCAAAAACGCTCTTTTTGATTTCGAGCACGCGGAATGAATCCATGTATATTACCTCCAGAAATTCCTACGGGTTTTCTATGCCAAAATTATAGCAGTCCCGCTCCGGTTTTGCAACCTTTTTGCACAATACCGCGCATCTATTCCCTGCTCAGGCGCGGGCAAACGACCGGCGCACTTTCGCAGCGTTTTTGGTCTGCCGCGCGGGGATTGCCAAGCATCGCCCGTTCGGGTATAATGGTATGATATGCATGAAATTGCCCACCCAAGGAGGCGACCGTATGCCCCGCAAACATGACACAGAGCTGCCGGGCGCGCAGGCGCTGCGCCAGATGGCCGCGCAGAGCGACAGCCGCGCGCTGTTTTCCGACCGGCAGCCTGACCCCGCCTATGCAGACCTCTTTCTCAACCGCGAGCTGAGCTGGCTGCAATTCAACCGCCGCGTGCTGGCGGAGGCGGCCGACGAGACGCTGCCGGTCTATGAGCGGCTGAAGTTCCTGTCGATCTACTGCTCGAATCTGGATGAATTTTATATGGTGCGCGTCGGCAGCCTGCTCGACCGGGCGCTGCTGCAGCCGTGGCACACGGAGGCCATCACGGGGCTCACGCCGCGCGAGCAGCTGCGCGCGATCTACGCGGAAACAGCGCGGCAGCAAAAGGACTTTGAGTCACTCTGGCGCAAGGTGACGGCGGCGCTGGCAAAGCAGCGCGTGGAGATCCTCGACTTCGACCGGCTCGACGAGGCGGACGAGGTGCTGCTGCGGCGGCGCTTTGACGCACTGCGTCCGCTGCTGAGCCCGCAGGTGCTCGACGCGGAGCACCCGCTGCCGTTTTTGCGCAACCGCGAGCAGTATGTGCTCGTGCGCTTCGCGGGCAAGCGCGGCGGCGCGGGACTGATCCCGACGACCCAGCTGCCGAAATTCTTCCGCCTGACGATCGACGGCGTGCAGAAGCTTGCGCTCACGGCGCCGCTGGTGGCGCACTTTTCCCCCCTGCTCTTCGGCGAGCGATGTGTGCGCGAGACGGCTATTTTGCGCGTGACGCGCAGCGCCGACATCTCCGTGCGCGACATCATGGACGGGTGCGATGCGGATCTGCGCGCCGTGATGGAGCGCCTGCTGCGCCGCCGGAGACGGCTCGAGCCGGTGCGTGCACAGCTGCAGGGCAAGGTCACGGACGAGATGCGCGAGACGGCGCGCACGCTGCTCGGGCTGCCGAAGCGGCAGCTGTTTTGCACGAGCGCACCGGCGGATCTGTCGTTCGTGCTCACGATGCCGGGGGAATTCGACCTCACGGGGCTGACGCGTCCCGAGCTTCCGCCGGCCAGGAACGTTGCGCTGCAAAAGGGCGACTACTTCGCCTATCTCGCGCGGCACGACCTGCTGCTCGCGCTGCCGTATCAGAGCGTGAACCCGTTTGTGGACCTGCTGTACGAGGCGGCGGACGACCCGGACGTCGTGTCGATCAAGATCACGCTCTACCGGCTCGCCGGCAGCAGCCGCATCGCGGCGGCGCTGGCCTACGCGGCCGAGCACGGCAAGCAGGTGCAGTGCCTGCTCGAGCTGCGCGCCCGCTTTGACGAGCAGAGCAACATCGACTACTCGCGCATGCTCGAGGACGCGGGGTGCGGCATCCTCTACGGCCTGACGAAATACAAGGTGCACACGAAGCTGTGCCTCATCACGCGGCGCTGCCCCGGCGGCATCTGCTACTACACACAGGTCGGCACCGGCAACTACAACGAAAAGACCGCCGAGCAATACACCGACCTCATGCTCCTGACGAGCGACCCGGCCATCGGGCGCGACGCGGCCAGGACGTTCGACCGGCTCGCGCGCGGCGAGACCGTCGGTGAGACGGAATCGCTCTGGCTCGCGCCGGAGGGCTACAAGCCACAGCTCATGGCGCACATCGAAGCGCAGATCCGTCTCGGTGCAGCGGGCTACATCGGCATCAAGGTCAACGCCATGAACGACGCAGACATCATGGCGCAGCTCGTGCGCGCGAGTGCGGCAGGCACGGAGGTGGAGCTGTTCGTGCGCGGCATCTGCTGTCTGCGGCCGGGCGTGCCCGGGCGCACGGAGCATATCTCGGTACGCAGCATCATCGGACGGTATCTCGAGCACGAGCGCATTTTCGTCTTCGGCCGCGGGGAGGCGCAGGAAGTGTTCATCGGCTCGGGCGATCTGCTCGAGCGCAACACCATGCGCCGGATCGAGGCCTTCACCGCCGTGACCGACCCGAACGCGCGCGCCGAGGTGCTTGAGGTGCTCAGCGCCATGCGGCGCGACAACCGGCAGGCGTGGATCATGCAGCCGGACGGCTCGTATCTGCGCCCCAAGCCGACAGGCGAGCCATTCGTGAGCCAGACGTATCTGCACACGTATTTCGCCGGGCGCACCGTGCAAAAGCCCGCAGCCTCCGCCCCGTCTCAGCCACAGAAAAAGCTGCCATGGTGGCGGCGGCTGTGGAACTGGCTGAAAAACAACTGACGGAATTCAAACTTTGGGACTTGACAAGCGCGAAAAAGCGCGTATAATGTGCCTTACAATTTAACAGCCTTATCAAGAGTGGCGGAGGGACCGGCCCTGTGAAGCCCGACAACCTGCAGAGACCTGCAAGGTGCCAAATCCGGCGGTGCAAATCGAGAGATGAGGATCTTCGCCTTTTCCAAGCGCTCCGTCGGCTGTCGGGGCGCTTGTTTCTTTGCCCCGGCACAACAGAAAGCGAGGAATTTACCCAATGGCTCATCATCTTTTTACATCCGAATCCGTCACGGAGGGACATCCCGACAAGATCTGTGACCAGGTGTCCGACGCGATCCTTGACGCCATTCTGGCGCAGGACCCGAACGGCCGCGTCGCCTGCGAGTGCACGGTCACGACCGGCGTCGTGAACGTCATGGGCGAGATCACGACCGACTGCTACGTGGACATCCCGAAGGTCGTGCGCCAGACCGTGCGCGAGATCGGCTACGACCGCGCGAAGTACGGCTTTGACTGCGAGACCTGCGCCGTCATCACCAACATCGACGAGCAGAGCGCGGACATCGCCCTCGGCGTCGACCAGTCGCTCGAGAGCAAGGAGACCGGCGACAGCGCGCTCGACAACGGCGCGGGCGACCAGGGCATGATGTTCGGTTTCGCCTGCGACGAGACGCCGGAGCTCATGCCGCTGCCCATCTCGCTTGCCCACAAGCTGGCCAAGCGCCTGACCGCCGTGCGCAAGCAGGGGCTGGTGGACTATCTGCGGCCCGACGGCAAGACGCAGGTCACGGTCGAGTACGACGAGCAGAACCGCCCCGTGCGCGTGCACACCGTCGTGCTCAGCACGCAGCACGCGCCGGAAGTGGACATGGCCCAGCTGCGCGCGGACATGATCGCGCTCGTCATCCGTCCGACCATTCCGGCCGAACTGCTCGATGACGACACCCGCTACCTCATCAACCCCACCGGCCGCTTCGTCGTCGGCGGCCCGCAGGCGGACTCCGGCCTGACCGGCCGCAAGATCATCGTCGACACCTACGGCGGCAGCGCCCCGCACGGCGGCGGCGCGTTCTCCGGCAAGGACCCGACGAAGGTCGACCGCAGCGCCGCCTACGCCGCGCGCTACGTGGCCAAGAACATCGTGGCGGCAGGGCTTGCCCGCCGCTGCCTCGTGCAGCTGGCGTATGCCATCGGCGTGGCCGAGCCCGTGAGCGTGCTCGTCGATACGCAGGGCACCGGCGCCGTGCCGGACGCACAGATCGCCGCTGCCGTGCAGCAGGTGTTCGACCTGCGGCCAACGGCCATCATCCGTGACCTCGACCTGCGCCGCCCGATCTACCGGCAGCTTGCCGCCTACGGCCACATGGGCCGTGAGGAGCTCGGCGTCCGCTGGGAGGACACCGACCGCACCGACGCCCTGCGCGCCGCCGTCGCCGGGACGAACGTGTGATTCAAACCTCATGAAAAACCTCCGCAGCTTCGGCTGCGGAGGTTTTTCATGTTCATTCGAGAACCGGCGCAGCGGTGCTCTATGGGCATATGCTCAATAATACGAATGCCCCCAGGTGGTGGTCTCGTAATCTGCGAGGAAGTCGGCGTTCGCGCGCTCGGTCGGCGTGAGCGAATTGTTATCGAACGACGCGCCGGGCACCGTGCCGTGATACCAGCTCTGCGCCTCGAAATAGGCCGCGATCTGCGGCGTCTGGAAAATGCGGCCGTGGCGCGCAAAAATTTCATTGCGGGCAAGGCAGCACTGCTCCCACGTGAGGTCCGCCACGTCCGCCTGCGTGAGCCGGCGTGCAGCGCTCTCCGGCAGGATGTAGCTGCCAGCGGAAGGCGCCGGCGTGGGGCTCGGCGTCGGGGTGGGCGTGGGTGTCGGCGTCGGGGCAGCGGAGGGCTCTGCCGTCGCCGTCACGGCCGGGGTCACGGCCGCCGAAGGATCCTTCGGTTTTGGCTTGACATTGAGCGCAATGAGCAGCACGATCAGCGCCACGCCGAGGGCGGCAAAGATCGCGATGAGCAGCGCCTTGCTGCGCGGCGCGTCCTGAGTCTCCGGCGCGGGCTCGTAAGGCGCATCGTCCTCCCAGCCGGGTACCGGCGGGTCGTCGGCCCATGAATCGTCCGGCGGCTCGGCTTCATCGTCCCAATCGTCAGCGGGGGCGTCCTGCCAGCCGCCGGCAGCATTCTCCCCGCTCCAGTCGTTGGCGGGGGCGCGATCATCCTGCCAGCCGTCCGTCGGGATATTTTCGTCCTGTAATTCTTCCGGCGGCGCCTGCTCGGCCCCGCAGTAGGGGCACCAGCGCGCATCGTCCGGGATGTCTCGTCCGCAGTAGGCACACTGCATTGGCTTCACCTGCCCTTTCACACACACACAATTTCTTTTCCTCAATGTACCATATTCCCGATTCTGCCGCAAGTATAAAAATGTCCCCCGGTCGTTCGCCGGGGGACAAAAGAAACGCTGTTAACCCGCGATGCGCTTGGCACCCACGTAGTTTTTCAGGTAGTAGCTCGAGCTCAGATCGCTGATGACGACGCAGCCTGCGCCGGAGCTGCTGTGGATGAACTGGCCGCTGCCGATGTAGATACCGACGTGGCCGATGCTGGAGCTGTTGCTCGCAAAGAACACCAGGTCGCCGAGCTGGAGGTTGGCCTTCTCGACATAGGTGCCGTTGTTATTGTAGATGCTGCTGGCCACACGGCTCATGGAATAGCCGCAGAGCTTGTACACGTAGTTGACAAAACCGGAGCAGTCAAAGCCCGAGGGGCTCATGCCGCCGTAGACATACGGCGCACCCATGTACTGCTTGGCCGTGGCGACGATGGTCTCGCCGATGGAGCCGCTGGGCGTGCTGCCGCCGTTATTGCCGCCGTCCGACTTCGTGGTGGTGACATACGTGCTGTTGACATAGCCCTTGACGCCGTTGATGGTGACGGCCGTCCAGTTGCCGCTCGTGCCGGTGATGGTCAGCGGCGTACCGTTGTTGTACGTGCCGAGGATGGAATAGTTCGTGCCGGCGCCGGAACGCAGACGCACGTCGTTGCCCTTGATGTAGCCGGTCTGACTCGCAGAGCCGCCGCCGTTATCGGGCTTGGTCGTGGTCATGTAGTCCTTGCAGACATAGCCGTCCTTGCCGCTGTAGCTGACCTTGTACCAGTTGCCGCTCTCGCCGGTGATGGTCATCTCGGTGCCGGTGTTGTACACGCCGAGGATGGAGCTGGTCGTGCTCGCACCCGAGCGCATGCGCACGCCGGTGCCCTTGATGTAGCCGGCCTTGCTGTCGGCTCCGCCGCCGGAGACGTAGTCCGAACGGATGTAGCCGCTCATGCCGCCGATGGTGACCTTCGACCAGCCGTTTTCCGTGCCGGTCACGGTCAGAGGCGTGCCGTTCTGGTAGGTACCGAGGATGGAGTAGTTCGTGCCCGGGCCGGAGCGCATGCGCACATCGCTGCCCTTGACCGAACCGTTGGAGCTGCCC
>ERZ772855.2757-NODE-2757-length-14307-cov-3.064693_pt1 | contig 14307 bp, 8 predicted proteins | sample MGYA00511900_ERZ772855 | MGnify/ENA primary metagenome ERZ772855 (study PRJEB29015, sample SAMEA2737701) | human gut metagenome | biome: human gut; feature: human-associated habitat; material: faeces | place: China | collected 2012 ...
GGAAGCTTTTTCTGGAAATATTAGGAGAAGTAAATTCTTATAAACTTATTTATCGAATGTCTTCTTTCTCTTTAATTCAACACATGCAATTCCTGCTGTTAATGTCATTGCAGCAATATACCATACCATATGGTATGAATCACCTGTCTTAACACCATTATTATCTGATACCACTGGCTCTGTAGCTGGCTGCTCTGCCGGTGTCTCTGGTTTAACAGGCTGCTCTGGTGCTGGTTCTGCTGGTGTTGGATTCTCTGGTTCACCTGGTGCTGGATTCTCTGGTCCACCTGGTGTTGGATTTTCTGGTTCGCCTGCAGATGTAATCTCCTTACCATCAACAACAAGCTTAACATCTGAAAATGTCACATCAGCACTTCTTGCAACATACATTCCAACATATACATATTCTGAATCTACAGAAGTTAATTTAAAATCAAAACCACCTGTAATAGTTTCTTCATTACCAAATGTACATGCATAACCATCTGTATTACTTTCGATTTTAAGGTTATATGTTTCACCAGCCTTAATCTCATTAGTACATGTTCCGCCCTGTGTAAGAGCGCCACTCTTTCTTGCAAAACAGTTCCATACAGAACCTTTCTTAGTAAGTTTAAGTGGACCAGCTGCAACATAATCACCTAAAGTATTATTATTATTCTGATCAATATACATATCATCTCTTGCCATAAGACCGAATGATACCTGATCATTAGATGTAAAACTGTTTACAGTCGCCTTTGCTGTAATTGTAAAATTACTGTTTGCTGGAACTCTGTAATAATACATAGCAATTCCATCAGCAGTACCTGCTATCTTTCCTGCTCCATTAACAGCAATATTAATATTACCATTGTCAAGACTCTCAAGCTTAAATTTAGATGCTATCTTATCATTGCCGCCAACATTTCCAAATACAGTTCCCTTAAAGATTCCTGCATTAGCCCATAATTCGCTGTCTTTTAAATCATTTGAATATTCTGACTCTTTATAATCAGGATTAGACTTTAAAACATCACTCTTAGTTGGTGCTTTAGCATCAATAATATGCTCTGCAAGTCCTGCTACATTAAGTTCCTTAATTGTCTTAGTAACAAGATATGCATTATATGTTCCGCCCCAGATATTAGTATGCGTATTGTCTACACTTTCTGGCTTTGATGATGTCCATGCATGTAAATTAACTGTCTCGGCTGCTCCTAATGAATCATATAATTTCTTAGTAAGAGAAGTCATATCAACCACTGGAACATTAAGATCTTTTCCAAGATTAATGATTGCCTGTGGATAACTTCCTCCTTCAAACTCTCCTGAAGCAGCTGTAACATGAAGCTGGCTGTCAGACCAGTTGCCATCAGCAGTTCTTCTTACAATCGGTGTGCATAAAACAACAGTTGTTCCTGCTGCCTGTGCCGGCTTTATATAATTCTCATATAAAGAATTAGCAAATGAGCCTGCTGTTTTATAATCTCCATTAGGGTTAGTATATCTTCCGCTCTCCGCTTTTTCATCATTGTGGCCGAAACCAACAAGAAGAAAATCTCCCTTTTTCATTCCAGCTATAAGCTCACCATACTCCTTATCTGCTGTATAGCTTGTTGAACTTCTTCCTGATAAAGCAATATTCTTTACCTCAAAAGTTCCATCCAGATACTTATCAATCTGTGTTCCCCATCCATATCTAGGATAATAATAATTGTCTGTGAAAGCACTGACTGTCGAATCTCCCACAATCCAGACAACAGGCTTTGATGAATCTGATTCCTCAGCTCCTGCAAATGTGCCAAATCCAAAACTCATAACAAGCAAAAGAACTGCACTAAGCAGACAACTGATTCGTCTTCTATTTTTGTTTTTCATAACAAAGACCATTCCTTTCTTTCATTTGTTCAAATTGTAAACTATGAACCAGTGTCAAGGTCAAGTCTTTGTGTATATTTTACCATAAAATGTTTTTACAAAAAAATCCCCGCACTATGTGCGGGGAAATTCACAAAATATTAATACGCTATACCATTAGATACTTCTACATAATAAATATTAACTCCACCAGATTCTGATACAATATAATATTCACCTGCCTCATCTAATCTGAATGATACTGACTTAAGTGAAGAACCAGGTATCTTAGCTGTACTTGTTACATCATTACCGTTCTTATCAATAATCTTAATAAGTCTGCTTGTATCTGTATCTGAGCTTGTTGCATATATCTTTACCTTAGATTCACCTGCTGTCTTAAATGCAATTGCTCTTGCAGATTCGCTTCCTGCACCGCTAAGCTTGATTCTCTTTGTAAAGCTGATATTCTTGTAATCCTTATCACTCTTATCAACTGTTACAGTCTTTTTGCTTGTTGCAACAATCTTAAGACCATCAACTACAGTTGAACTCTTAATCTTTCCTGTTGAAACATCATTAGCATTAAGAATTAATTTTTCACCCTTTGTTGATACTGAAGAAGCTTCTGTTGCCTTTGTTGTTGCCTCTGTCGCCTTAGTTGGAGCCTGCGTCTCCTTTGTTGCTGCCTCTGTCGCCTTAGTTGTTTCCTGAGCCTTTGTTGTCTCTTCTGGCTTAGTTACCTCAGATGATGAATTCTTTGAAGATACACTAATCATCTGATTAGCAACATTGAATCTTGCTCCCATTGAAGCATAGCTTCCTATTGTCTCATAGAGACCGTTCATATTAACAGTTCCATCAGAATTTCTAAGCTGTTTATCTATATTTTTGCTCATATCGATTGCATTAACAGTGTTCTTAAACATTCCAGCTGTCTTAGCAGGGTCAGTTACAACAGTTCCCTTCTTATCTCCACTTACTAAAGAAGTAAACAAAGAACCTGAAAGATTATAATACTTACCTGAATTGTAATATATTGAATCAGCCATTTTACCAGTAAACTTATCTGAATCAATTGCACCAGCTGATACAAGTCCCTTAAATATTGCTGCACTTGATGTTCTGTAACATAAGAAGTTACCCTTCTTAGCATACTTTCCATTGCCCCATGCTGTAACATTTACAATTGTAAGACCTGTTGGGTTATTATTATCTGTAAATCCTGTTGCACCATTGTCAAATGACAGACAATTCATTACATTATGTGGAGTTCCAACACCTGAACCACCAAGCTTAAATCCATTCATATCTCCATTAGCATAATGAACACCATTAGATAATGTTCCGTTGTTAAATGCAACGCAATTTCTTATTGTAATTACACCTATAGGACCTGTTGCACTCTTTGCAAATAAATCCCATCCATCATCTGAGTTGCTGTATGATATACATCCGTCAAATACATTGCCTTCACCACATGTAAGCTTTGCAGCAAATCCATCTGCATTCTCACCTGTACCACCCTGGTCAGGGAAATCACAGTTATCATGTGATGTACAGTTGATAATCAGGTTATTTGATGGCCATAAATCTTTAGTAGCAGCTGTTGTGTCATATCTTGAAATCTGGAGTCCTGAATCTCTGTTTGCTTCAAATACACATTTTTCAAAAATGTTGTTATTACCAGCAAGTAATACTCCGTTATCTCCAGCACCATAGAAATTAATTCCCTGGAAATACCAGTAATCTCCATCTACAACAACACCTCTGTTAGCTCCGTCAAGCTTCTGTGCTGAAAAATCAAACTTAACTTCCTTGCCACTTTCAGCCTTTACAATAATATAAGAGCCTGATTTTCCATTCATGGCATTATTAATTACAATTGTATCAGAGAACTTATATGTTCCCTCTTTTACAATAATTACATCGCCAGCCTTAGCTGAACTGATTGCATTAAGAATTTCATTTGAAGATGATACATATTTTGCATTCTTGAAATCTGCATCTTTCTTCTTACTGATATCTGTATACGCACCTGAATAAGAAAGGCTTGTCTTATCATATGATGTTGTTGCATCTGAACCCGTTGTTTCCTTTTCAGTTGCCTTTGTTGCGCTTTCTGTTGATTTAGTTGTTGCCTGTGTTGCTTTTGTTGTTGTCTGTGTTTCCTTTGTTGTTGCCTGTGTTGCTTTTGTTGTACTCTCTGTTGCCTTAGTTTCTTCTGTTGTTGGATCTGGTGATACAATCTTCGCATTAGTACCACCTACAGAAACAAGGTCTGTATTCTTGTAATTAGTAACTGTTGCCTTTAATTCCTTATCTATGGCATATACAGAATCATCTTTATCAGAGAATGTCCATGAAATCACTCCACCACCAAGGCTTCCTGCTCCCTTTGCAGATGTTACTACTGAAGGTACATCTTCTGCATTATTAAGACTTCCTGATTTAACTCCGAGATCCTTAGTTGTATCAAAGTTATCATAAGATGTTGCACCTGCTACAGTCTTATATGAAGATGGAACTTTCTCATCTGCTGACTTTGCAAGGTATGCATCAAATGATGCTGCATTTGCAGAATCACCTGTTTCTGAAACAGCATTTGCATAGATAATCTTCTGTGCACCTACGATAACATTTCCATATGCTTTAATGATACCACCGTTCTCACCTGAGAATGTACCCTCACCAAGTGCATCTGTTCCCTGATTAGATGAAAGCATTGGATTCTTACAGTTTCTAAAATAGTTATTCTGTATGAATAATGAAGAACCCATTGTTGAACCAGCACCATACTTTGCATTGCCATCATAGTAGTTGTTATACATATGCACTGACATTGTTCTTACTCTTGCATGTCTTGAATCAGAATGATCAAACCAGTTATGATGATATGTAATATAGTTAGGACCAGACTCGCTCTTCATTCCACATAACGAGCACTTACCTGAATCATAAAAATGTACATACGAAACTGTTATATACTGTGAATTACCTTTAATGTCAATTGAACCATCACCCTTTGCCTGGTCAGCATCCCCACCTGCTTTACCATAGTACAGATCAACATTGTGAATCCATACATTGCAGTTTGCTGTATCGAGAGAAATACCATCATCCATGAAATTAATAATTGAAAAATTTCTCATCTCAACATTTCCTGCATTTCTTAAGAGGAAACCGAATCCATTGATTGTTGCATCATCTCCGATACCCTCTATTGTCATATTAAGATTTGAATAAGCACTAGCTCCTTTAATCTGTACTCCCTCAGATGAACTTGAAAACTTATCCATTGCAGTATCTGTAACGCATCCGATTACACGAACATCAAGTGCTCTTGTTTCTATCCCCTTGCTAGCACTCTTTGTATATGCATCAATTATTGTCTGAAGACCTGTATATTCCTTCTCTCCCTTTGCCTCTTTTACTGATGCCTTAATTGTCTTTGCATTATCGTTAGTAACATAAAGAACAATCGCATCTGCCTTAAGTGTTCCATTCTCATTGTAAGCACCTGAACCTGTTTTATATTTTGATTCAGATGAAAATGCAAATCCGGATCTGTCATAAGAACTTACATTGAGTGTCTTAGTAACCTGTGCTTTGTCAGTAACTTCCTTTCCGTTCTTTACAGGAACCACCTTAATAACATAGTCACCTGCCGCAAGTCCTACTGCATCAACCCTGTAGTAGTTCTTATACTTTCTGATAAGTTCATTGTCGATTCTTGCATAAGCAGAATCTGACTGACTGGCTTTCTTGATATATGCTGTATATCCTTCTGCCTGATTATCAATGGTCCACTGTGCATATGCTGACTCTAACCATCCTGCCGCACCATCAATAAATTTAACTGTTCCAACATCCGCCTTTGCTGTAAGAAGTGATGTAGGAATCACGATACTCACAATCATAGCCAATGCAAGTACCCATGCCCATTTTCTACGAGCTGCTTTGCTAATAATAGCTTTCATGTTTTGCTTTTCCTCCTCAATACATTTTTTTGTGCATTTTGCTTTAACCAGCAAGGGTTTATGTCGTTATATTAGCAACTTTTACTCAAAAAGTACATGTATGTTAAGTAGGAAATAGGTACCATTTTCATAACTTTTAAGTACTTCATATTAAAATATGACAAAAATATGTAAAACACCGTGGCACATTTGCTATTAAGCTAATATGCCACGGTGCAGATTAAGCATCCGGATATTCCAATATATATCTCTCATAACCATTAATTATCTTAGTATTCTCATTATACTCATATTCCTGCTTAAACTTCATCTGGTAGGTCTTATGGATATGACCATGGATGAAATACTTAGGCTTATATTTTTCCAACAGATAATTAAAGCCCTCAAAACCCTTATGCGGTTCGTCAGGTCCGTCACCTATTCCCGCAGCCGGAGAATGTGTAAGCAGTATATCAAAACCTTTATTTTTCTTTATCGAAAACCACATTTTATTAATCCTGTGGTTCATCTCTTTCTGTGTATACTGGTTCTTTCCCTTCTTATAGCGTATAGAACCACCAAGTCCCATAATACGGACACCTTTATACACATATATCTTATTCTCTATATCAATGCATCCATCCGGTGGCTGTGTATCATAACAGTCATCATGATTGCCATGCACATAAAGAACAGGTACTTTTGTAAATGATGCAAGAAACGACAGATACTGGGGCTTTAAATCCCCAGCTGAAAGTATAAGGTCTATACCTTCCAATTTTTCCTTTTCGAAATAATCCCATAAGTACTTTGATTCAACATCCGCTAACACAAGTATTTTCATTAATAATTCCCCAGCCACCACTGCAGGCAGCATGCTTTCTATTCTTCTTCTTTGACAACACCCTGAAGTGCCATTTTTAATTTAGCATTATCTGTAAGTTCATCATACCGAGGCAGTCTGCCAACCACATTATCAAGCAGCCAGTCCATAGTAATTATATGTTCCGGATCAATAAGCTTCCCTTCTTCAACCCTTATATTACCCTGCTGATCTTTTAATTCACCCTCAAACACTCTGAACCTTGCTTCCTTAAGTTCTTTCTCAAAGAGCTTTACAAGTCTCTTAGTTGCTGATGGCAGACTCTCTGAATATATAAGATCAACAACTCCTGCTGACATTCCCCACCAGTAATTAAGTGCTTTTACATTATCGCCGTCCTCATCCTTACTCCATGAACCACTCATAATGCTCTGTATAAGCTTTTCATAAAAAACTCCCCAGTGCCATACAGGCATAGCCAGGTGCTTATCCGAATCACTCGCTTTATACAACCCGAACTTTCTCTTACTCTTGCCCGGAGTAATCATATCCTGATTAGAAATAATGCTTATATTCTTCTTAGCAAGATTTTCCTCTGAATCATTATCCTTAATACTGTTCCATTCAAGGTAAACCTTGGCTCTTGGATTAACAAACTTTACTCCCAATGCAAATGCATTAATATTCGCACATGCCCCATAAACCGGATTATCAGCTATATAACCAACATTATCGTCATCAGCCAGTGAACCTGCAATAATCCCTGTTATAAATTTTGCTTCAAACATTCTTGCATAATATGACCTGATATATTTATGTGAAATGTTAAGAGAACAATCAAGAATCTTTACTGACGGATGTGCTATTGCAGCTTTAAGTCCAGCCATATTCATCGCCGAAGATGTCACGAATATAAGGTCACATCCTTTCTCTATAAGTCTGTTAATTGCCGCCTCATCACTCTGCTCCGGTATCACATTCTCCTCAACATATGTCTCTATCTGATCACCAAATGTATCATCAATATACTGTCTTCCAAGCTCATGTGTATAACACCACTCTGAATCCTGCGGTGTTTTTTCATACACAAATCCAACCTTAAGTTTCTTAACTCCTCCACCCATTGGAAGCAGATAGCTTAATATATTCTTCTTAGGTGCTGCTGCCGGTGTCATCTTAAGTTCCACTTCACTGTTATCATCAAGAAGCTCGAATTCAGCCCATGTTTTGGCGACATTCTTTGCCATCTCATACTTAGTCATCTTCTTAACAGCATCATATCCGTGAATATGAATGAAGCGTAAAAATGAATCTCCTGTTGGAAAATCAAACTTATCCCCTCCTCTTGATTCATAAGCAAGCCTGAAATTAAGATAGCACGAAACAAGGTCTTTCTTATCATCCTCATCCATTGGTTCTCCTGGTGTAATTCCAACCAGCTCCATAAGAGTTGTAAAACTGCCCTCTTTACTGAAATATATATCATTTAACTTGGTAGATTTATAAAAATCCATGAATTCATAATATATCTTAACATCAGGATCATCACTGTATTTAGGTATCTTTCTTATAACCTGTGCACTTACTGTCACTGCCTTAAAATATTTAAGTACACTGACTCTTTTATTACCTTCAAGCACATAGAACTTATTCATGTACTCATATACTTTAATGTCGTCTCTTATTCCTTCATTTACCTGACTGTCGCTAAGCGAAGCCCACTTTGCTGAAAATTCTGTTCCCCAGTCAAGTATAGGCATGAAGTTGTCTGCAAATGCAGTAGTTCTACCTGCTGTACATGTTCCAACCACAAGTCTTAACGGAATCTGGTCACTTCCAAGACTAACTTCTCTGTCAATACTGTTTTCATCAATAATATCCTCCAAAACCGGAAGATATGGGTACGTACCCTTATTTACACACGCATGATATTCTTTTTTACCAATCTTTACTGCACTAAGATAATCCTGTACTGACATATCTTCTACCTTTCCTTTCTGTCTGCATTCTACCGTTTAATGTTCCTGTATGTAACATTTGCAGACCACCATATCTTATTTATTTCTACTTACATATATAAAACTATCACATTTTCACCAAAAAATACACCTTAAAATTGACTTTTGTTAATTATGCTAGTATCTTATTCGATAGGCTTGAAATTTTTCTATATTTCGGGTCTGAATAAAATGCATGCAGATACGCATTTAAAGAAATGGAGTATACATATGAATATTGAATTTTCTAAGAGAGCTAACCGCTTTGGCAGCAACATTTTTAATATACTTAATCAGAAAAAGAATGACAGACTTGCACAGGGAAAGCCGGTATATAACTTTACTGTAGGAACTCCTGATTTCAAGCCTGATGAATCTGTTATGAAGGTTGTTTCAGAGGCAGCACTTGACCCTGAGAATTACAAGTACTCACTTGGTGATACTGATGAATTGCTTGACGCTGTATGCAAATGGTACAAACGCCGTTACAACATCGTTATCACACCTGATGAAGTCGCCTCTGTATTCGGAACCCAGGAAGGCATGGCTCATATTGCCCTTGCTTTGTGCAACCCTGGTGATTTATGCTTAGTTCCTAATCCGGGATATCCTATATTCGAGATTGGACCATTCCTGTGTGACGCACAGATTGCTTATTACAATCTTCTCCCAGAGAATGATTATCTTATAGATTTTGATTCTATCGATGAAGATACTGCAAAAAAAGCCAAAATGATGGTTGTATCTTATCCACTGAATCCTGTATGTGCTACTGCACCTGATGAATTCTACGATAGACTCATCGCATTTGCCAAGAAATATAACATCATTATTATTCACGACAACGCATATTCTGAGATTATATATGACGGACAGATTGGTGGCTCTTTCTTAAGCCACGAAGGTGCTATGGAAATCGGAGTTGAATTCAACTCTCTTTCTAAGACTTATAATCTTACTGGTCTGCGCCTTTCATTTCTTATCGGAAACCGTGAAATCGTAAGCAAATTCAAAACTGTCCGCTCACAATTTGACTATGGAACAAGTTTTATATATCAGAAAGCTGCTGTTGCTGCACTTAACGGTCCGCAAGGATATGTCGCTGACAACCGTGCTGAATATGAGTTAAGAAGAAATGCTCTCGTTGCCGGAATTAAGAAGCTTGGACTTAAACCTGCTGATGTTAAAGGCACAATGTTTGTATGGGCTGCCATTCCTGACGGCTATACCAATTCAGCTGATTATGTTATGGAACTTCTTAATAAGACTGGCGTTTTATGTACACCTGGAAGCAGCTTCGGAAGCCTTGGAGAAGGTCATGTAAGATTTGCCCTTGTACTTCCCCATGAAGAAATTGAGAATATTTTTTCTAATCTGTAATTCACTAAAAAACATAATATACGTACAAAACCCCGTATCCTGCAAAACAGAATACGGGGTTTATATGTATCTTTGATATTAACAATCACTGGTGATTAGCCACGGATCTTCTTAACAAGAGCAACAGCCTCTGCTGTCATATCCTTAATCTTGTCAAATTCTCCAGCCTTAATCATATCACCCTTAACCATCCATGATCCACCACAGCAGAAGATCTTATCGCATGATAAGAATTCCTCAAGGTTAGCTGTGTTGATACCACCTGTAGGCATGATTCTTACTGTTGTGTAAGCTGCGCACATAGCCTTGATCATCTTGATTCCGCCTGCAGCTGTAGCTGGGAAGAATTTAACTCTTGTAAGGCCTCTCTTAACAGCCTGTGCAAGTTCTGAAGGTGTAACGATACCTGGCATAACAGGAATGTTCTTAGAAATACAGTAGTCAACGATTTCTGGATCAAATCCTGGGCTTACGATAACTGAAGCACCAGCTGCTACAGCTCTGTCAACCTGCTCTGTTGTAAGTACTGTACCTGCTGCAAGTACCATATCTGGATATGCTTCATGCATAAGACGGATAGATTCCTCAGCTGCTGCTGTACGGAATGTAACCTCTGCACAAGGAAGACCACCATCAACTAAAGCCTTAGCTAATGGAAGTGCATCTTTAGCATCATTCAATACTACTACTGGAATTACTCCAAGTTCTTCAAATTTGTCTGCAATATTGCTCATAATTATATAGACTCCTTTCATATTTTCCCAATCTCTGGGATAATTTTGTCCGCAAATATTCTATCACACTCTCAGCACCATTACAAGCATTATAAATGTTGTTATTCCCTCAGCAACAGCATACGCAAGCCATACTCCTGTCATTCCAAAAAGTGCTGACATCACAAAAACCGCACCTAAAATCAGCACAAATCCTCTTGCCACAGAAACAACTGCCGCTTTAAATGCATCTTCTGTTGCACTGAATGCACCGCCACCTACAATATTAATTCCCGCAAAGAATATTCCGATAAAATATAACTTAACACCTTCTGTTGCGTAAAGCCTTAACATTTCTGAACCTTCACTGTTAAACACTGCGACAAACTGTCCTGCAAATATAAACAATATACTGTACATAACCGCCGCAAGTACAAATGCTGTTGTATATCCCATTCTTTTTAACTGTGTACATCCATCCTTGTCTCCCCTTCCGAAACAACTGCTTATAAGTGGCTGGCTACCCTGTGCAACACCGTTAAATACCGCGGTTGTTACAATTGCAATATTAGCCACAACTCCGTATGCAGCTACTCCTACATTACCAGCCAGCTTAAGAATTACGAAATTAAAAGCAAGTGTAATGACCGCTGACGACATTTCTCCAATAAATGCCGACACACCAAGCTGGCATCCTGCCACAAGTTTTCTTACTGAAGGCTTACACACAACAAGCCTGACTCTGCTTTTCTTAGAGAAGAAATGTATGCTGCATATTCCCATACCTATAATCGGCGACAGAGCTGTTGCCAGTGCTGCACCTTCCATTCCCAGATTCATCGGGAACATAAGAATATAGTCAAATACTATATTAAACAGACTGCTGAAAAGTGTTGCACTCATAGCAATTCCCGGGGCTCCGTCATTTCTTACAAATGCATTAGTCACATAGTTGCACATAAACATAGGTGCAAAACACATGAATATCTTAGTGTAATTATTCCCAACTGCCACAATATGTTCATCAGCTCCAAGAATACGCATGATATCTGCCGAAAAAAATATTCCGGCAAAAACGAATATCATACTTGATATTATGCACCATATTAATGCATTCCAAAAATACTTATCTGCATCTGCATCTTTTTTAATCTTACTAATTGCATACCTTATAGCTGAACCTACTCCAATCATCTCACCTATTGAGAATATTATACTATATAACGGCATAACAAGATTTAATGCTGTAAGTCCGTCTGCTCCCTTTGCTATAGATATAAAATATGAATCAGCAAGAACATAACATGAAAATCCTATCATTCCCAGGATATTCTGAGATACATATTTAGAAAAATTTCTTCTGTTTTCCTCCCTGCTCATCGAAATCTCCTTAACCAATTAATATAAGTTACAAAAACGGCTCCCGTTGGGAGCCGCATTTTACACACTATCATATCTCTTAACACAAAGCAATTACATGCCCATAATTATTTACTTAGTTCCGAAGATTCGGTCTCCGGCATCCCCAAGTCCTGGGCAAATATAAGCATCTGCGTTAAGCTCTCTGTCAAGATGTCCAATGTATATCTGAACATCCGGATGCGCCTTATGAAGCTTTTCAACTCCCTCTGGGGCAGCTATGATACACATGAACTTAATCTGCTTTCCGCCAACCTTCTTTATCTGGTCAATTGCATCAACTGCCGAACCACCTGTTGCAAGCATCGGATCTGTTACAACAATAGTTCTTTCCTCTATTGGATGTGGAAGCTTGCAGTAATATGGTACAGGCTCATGTGTCTCTTCATTACGATACATTCCAATATGTCCAACCTTAGCTGTTGGTACAAGTGAAAGTACACCAGGAACCATGCCAAGGCCTGCCCTTAAGATAGGAACAATTGCAAGCTTACGTCCTGAAATCATAGGTGTCATACAAGTCTCAATAGGTGTCTCAATCTCAACATCTTCTGTTGGAAGATCTGATAATGCCTCAAAACCTTCAAGCATAGCTATTTCTTCAACGAGCTTTCTGAATTCATTAGTTCCTGTTTTCTTATCTCTAAGAATTGAAATCTTATGCTGGATAAGTGGATGTGTAAATATAGTTATATTCTTCTCATTCTCAAAATCCATCATTATTAAGTACCTCCAAATTTTATTGTTATTTACTTATTATCTTCTGATTCTTCTTTTTCAGAGTCTGTGTTCATAACATAAACTCCACGGCTGCTGTCACCTGCTGGATTCTTACCGAATTCATAATCATTACCAGGTAATATAGCATTAAGAAGAATACCTGCTATAGCAGCGATTGCAAGTGCTGTAAGTGTTATAGATGTTCCACCGATTGTAAATGTAAGTCCACCACCGAAGCCTAAACCACATACAAATATAACACCTGCAATAATAAGGTTTCTTGACTTAGTAAGGTCAACCTTGTTCTCAACAACATTTCTTACACCGATAGCTGAAATCATACCATAAAGCATGAATGATATACCACCGATAATTGCTGTTGGCATAGTTGATATAACTGATGAAAACTTAGGTATGAATGAAAGTATAATTGCAAATACTGCTGCAATTCTGATTACTCTTGGGTCATATACCTTAGAAAGTTCAAGAACTCCTGTGTTCTCACCATATGTAGTATTAGCCGGACCTCCAATTGCACCTGCAAATGCTGTTGCAACACCATCACCAATAAGTGTTCTGTGAAGTCCCGGATCTGCTAAGTAGTTTTCTTCAACTGTAGCCGAAATAGCTGACATATCTCCGATATGCTCCATCATTGTTGCAATAGCAATAGGTGCCATTACAAGGATTGCTGTTACATCAAACTTCATAAACTGGAACTTTGGAATTCCTACCCATGAAGCAGATGCAATTGATGAGAAATTAAGTATTGCTGAACCATCAGGATTATGTACGCCACATGCATTAAGAATAAGTGCAAATACATATGAAATTACTACGCCCATAAGAATAGGAATAATCTTGAAAAGTCCCTTGCCCCATATATTGAATATAATAATTACAGCAAGTGCAACAAATGCAAGTAACCAGTTAGTTGAAGCATTTGTAATAGCTGAACCTGCAAGTGAAAGACCAATACATATAATGATAGGTCCTGTAACTACAGGTGGAAGGAATTTCATAACTCTGTTGACTCCAACAAGCTTAATTATAAGTGCAAGTACAAAGTAAAGCATTCCGGCAACAAATATACCACCACATGCATAAGCAGCCTTATCATTAGCTGACATTCCAGCATACATACCGCTGTCAAGATTAGCTACTGTGTAGAATCCACCAAGAAATGCAAAGGAAGATCCTAAGAATGCAGGTACTTTGAATTTAGTACACAGGTGGAATATCAATGTACCAAAGCCTGCACAGAAAAGTGTTACTGATACAGACAGACCTCTGGTAAGCTCCTCACCGCAGGCAGCCTGAAAGTATCCTGATACCAGAATAGGTACAAGGATAGTTGCGCCAAACATGGCAAACATATGCTGAATACCAAGAATCAGCATCTTCGCTTTACCAAGCTTTCTGGCATCACGAATAGGTTCGATTTTCTTTTGTTCCAT
>ERZ772855.2763-NODE-2763-length-14278-cov-14.012023_pt1 | contig 14278 bp, 7 predicted proteins | sample MGYA00511900_ERZ772855 | MGnify/ENA primary metagenome ERZ772855 (study PRJEB29015, sample SAMEA2737701) | human gut metagenome | biome: human gut; feature: human-associated habitat; material: faeces | place: China | collected 2012 ...
GATCATAGCTACCAGTAGCATTGTTGAGACCAGTGATGGCAAGGTCGGCTTTAGGTTCTGACAAAGTAACTCTTGTTTGTGTCCCGCCCACACCGATTTGTGAACCGTCGTTTTGGACATAGTAAAGATGAACATTGTAAAGACCGGTTACGTTTTTGTGGTTAGCTACTTGAACAGTAACCTTGTAATTGCCATCTGTTTGACGTGTCGCTTCATACCAACGAATATCGTCTTGATCATCAGCCTCAGACCAGACTGGGACTTGAACCGTTCGAACCCCCTTAGGGCTATAAACATCGCTGATGACCACATCAAAAGTGCCAGCACCATTGTTATTTAAGATAGAAATACTACCGCTTGGCTTAGTTTCATTAACCTCAACCACGGTCTCAGTCAAATACTGACGGTTGCCATCCTTATCGACGAGATAAACATCTGCTCTGTATTTACCAGTTGAATGTTTATGATCTGAAGCCTTAATTGTCACACGATAGCTACCGTCTGCTTGCTTACTTGCCTTATGCCAAACCAAATCATCTTGACCATTAACAAGACTCCATGATGGGACCAAGACTTCCTTCAAGCCATTTGGTGCAACAATATTACGAACCACAGCTTCAAAAGTGCCTGTAGTTGCATTATTATTTTCAATCGTTAGGCTTGCGCTTGGACGAGATTGGCTAACTTCCACAACTTTTTCAGTCAAGTAGAAACGCTTGTTGAAATTATCTACGATATAAGCATCTGCACGGTATTTACCAGTTGAATTTTTGTGGTCACTTGCCTTAATGGTAGCTCGGTAAGAACCATCTGCTTGTTTCGTCGCCTTATGCCAAATCAAATCATCTTGACCACCAACGAGACTCCATGACGGTACTAAGATTTCTTTGACACCTGTAGGGGCAATAATATTTTTCACCACAGCGTCAAACGTGCCTGTAGCTGCATTATTATTTTCAATAGTTAAGGTTGCACTTGGACGAGCGTAATTAACAGATACTACTTTCTCAGAAATATAATGTCTCTTATTTGTTCGATCAACAACATAGGCGTCTGCACGGTAATTGCCAGCCTCCCCCTTGTGATCTACCACCTTAATGGTTACACGATAAGAGCCATCCATTTGCTTGGCTGCCTTATGCCAAATCAAGTCATCTTGACCATTGGCTAGACTCCAAGATGGGACAAGAACCTCTTTAACACCCAAGGGTGCCACAATATCTCGAACCACAGCATCAAAGGTACCAGTGACCTTGTTGTTGTTCTCAATTGAGAAGCTAGCCTTAGGTTTTAGAACATCAGTATCATGAGATGAACCTGAGGCATGAGTCAACTTAGCAGGTTCAGCCACGATATTGCTTGAAACCTCAGAAGCAGTCGGTACCGTCGCATTTTCTGAACTCGCTACTGTGTTCGCCTGAACTACAGATTCAGAGGCAACGACTCTTGATTCAGATGCTACAATCGTTGTTGAGCTTGCTTGACTAACTTGTGGAGCACTTGAGTTTGCTACTTCACTTGTGGCTGTAGGTGTTTCCGCAACAGTTGAACTTGGTCTTGCTGATGGTGACTCTTGTGCAAGGACTGCTCCACCACCAAAAATTTCTGCTGCTGTCGCAGGTTGATACTGGTTCCCTTCAGTAACCGTAGGCATTTGCGTAGCTACCTCATCCGCACTGGCCACCTGAGTGGTCACTGCCATGAGAACAGCTGCACTGGCATAGTAGATAAAATCTTTTGTTCGCATCTAACTTTCCTTTGACACTTTTTCATACGTCACCCATTTTACCATAGAAAATGTCTTACGAATAGAGCAAAAGTGATAATTATCTAAAAAAACTATAAAAATGATAAAAAAATAAGTAATTTCTATGCTGAAAGCATCAATGCCATCCAAATAAAGAACCTAAAAGCCCATAAATATGAGATTTCAAACATGTATATAATATTCTGAAAATAGATAAATAAAAAATATGACTATCAAAAATGAACACCAAAAAAGCCCTTAGAAGTTTCCTTCTAAAGACCTTTCATTAATAGATTAAGCAAAGATTGAGAAGAATGGTGCACCAAGCTTAGTATCCATTGCATCTCGACTCTGAACACCATGAATGTAGTCCAATGAATACCAACCATTGTTATTGGCGTTAAATGGATCACGAACATAAGTTTTACCATTATCATAGCCATGAAGCACGATTTCATGCGTGTAAGGATAATTGATAAATTGGCTTGCTCCTACTGCTGCCAGAACGTGTTGGCCTGACATCAAAGCTGAAGCAATGTTAGCAATGCTTGAAAGCATGTTGCTCTTGAGACCCCAATTTTTACTTGCTAATACAATACCATCCGCGTCTGTACCAGCAACTGATGTTTTATTGAATGAATTTGTATTGTAGTACAAATAATCCGCAACTGTCGTTGGTGCAATTACAGTTCCCAAGATATCTGTAAAGGTCATGGCAAGTGATGTTGGAACACAGCCTGACTGGTCCATATTACTGACACCATACCACTTAGAAGCCCAACGAGGATCACGTTGAGAATAATAAGTCGTCTGAGGCTCAACACGACGATTACGTGGAGCAAGAGCTGTCTCACCAAGGTTGAATCCGTCTACAGTATTGTCTACATAGTCTACATAAACATGAGTCGTATAGTTACCAATGAGATTCTTATGATTAACAGTCGATACATTGATTTCAGTATGTGTTCCAGTAGGTGCCGTATTGTACCAAGAAAGGTTTCCTTGGTTGCTTTCTGACCATACAGCTACACGGATATTCTTAATCTGACGTCCTTGTGGCGCTTGATCAACTACAACTGTAAAACTACCTGCTTCTGAGTTAACATTAGTGATATAGGTTTGCGTTTTAGTCTTAGCATTACGGAATTCAAGAGTTGTCGTTGTCCCTCCTACACCAACTTGTGACCCATCATTTAAAATGTAGTACAAATGAATATTGTACAAGCCTGTTGAGTTTTTATGGTTAGTAGCTTGAACATTTACCGTATAAGTGCCATTAGCTTGGCGTGTCGCTTCATACCAACGAATATCATCTTGTCCGTCTTTTTCAGACCAAATAGGTACTTGAACAGTACGAACACCTTTAGGACTATAAACATCACTGATAATGACATCAAAAGTACCAGTATCTTTATTGTTATTAACTACTGAAATGGTACCTACTGGTTTATTATGTTTTACATCTACAATTGTTTCAGTGACATAATGACGTTGGTTGGCATTATCTACGATGTAAACATCAGCACGGTAGTTACCTAGAGAATTCTTATGATCTGACGCCTTGATAGTTACACGATAGCTACCGTCAGATTGGCGACTAGCTTTATGCCAAACCAGATCATCTTGTCCATTAACTAGACTCCATGATGGAACTAAGACTTCCTTAACCCCATTTGGTGCAAAGATATTGCGAATAACAGCATCAAAAGTACCTAAATCAGCATTATTATTTTCAATAACGAGACTTGCGCTAGGGCGAGTTTGAGTAACTTCTACCACTTTTTCAGTGAGATAGAAACGTTTGTTAGAGTCATCTACAATGTAGGCATCAGCACGGTATTTACCTGTTGAATTCTTATGATCCTTTGCCTTGATAGTCACTCGGTAAGAACCGTCGGCTTGACGAGTTGCCTTATGCCAGATAAGGTCATCCTGACCACCAGCCAAACTCCATGATGGAACAAGAACCTCTTTTAAACCTGTAGGTGCAACAATATTACGAACAACGGCATCAAAAGTACCTGCTGCAGTATTGTTGTTTTCAATCGTAAGAACACCGCTTGGTCGAGCATAATCAACAGACACTACTTTTTCGGCAATATAATGACGATTGTTAGCGTTGTCCACGATGTAGGCATCAGCACGGTAATTCCCTTTATTGCCCTTATGCTCACTTGCCTTAATGGTGACACGATAGCTACCATCATTTTGCTTGGTTGCCTTATGCCAAATGAGGTCGTCTTGACCATTTTCAAGGCTCCATGATGGAACTAAAACCTCTTTGACACCCAGTGGTGCTGAGATATTAGTGATAACGGCATCAAAAGTTCCTGCTTTAGCATTATTGTTTTCAATAGCAAAACTTGCTTTTGGTTTCAACTGCTCTGGTGTCTTACCAATGAAGACTTGCGTAGTTGTTCCACCAACACCAGTTAATTGACCATCTTTTTGAATATAATAAAGATGAACATTATAAAGGCCTGTTGAGTTTTTATGAGCTGAAGCCTTAACGTTTACTGTATAAGTTCCATTATTTTGACGGTTAGCCGTATACCAGATAATGTCATCTTGGCCATTAATTTCTGACCAAATTGGAACAGAGACAGTTTCAACACCATTTGGTGCCTTAACATTAGAGATGACAACATCAAAGCTACCAAGAGTTGGATTATTATTGACAATAGAAATGGTTCCACTCAAATCGCCTTGAGTGTTATCAACCTCAGCACTGGCATTTGCTGTGAAACGTCCTGTATAGTCCACGCTGTGGTCAAAGACATGTTTACCTGGCAAGAGATTATCCGTAGCTGAAAACTGCCATGCACCAGTTTTGGCATTATAGCGCATGTTCTTAGCACTTGTTGCTGTAAGAGTTGTTGATGGGTACTGGGCAACCCAGAAATTCTCAATCCCAAATTGAGAGGTTGAGACAGGTCCACGGTAGCCTAGATTGTTCTCATCCAACCAGCTAGCACTTGTGTAGAACATCAAGTTGTTGTATCCATGCTTACGCATTTCGTTAACCCAAGCTTGAGTGTTACGGTTGATATTTGGAAGCATCTTAGAGTCTTCGAAATCATTAACCATAACAGTACTCTTTGGAAGGTTTAGTTTTTGTGCAGCTTGGATGTAGAAACGAGCTTCTGCACGTGCTTCTTCCTCAGTTGTGTATAGAGAAAAATGATAGGTTGATACTTGAAGACCAGCAATTTGAGCATTGCGAACTTGTGATGGTGCTTTAGGGTTGTTGTACCAAGTGTCCTCAGTCAACTTGACAACGACACCACCCACACCTTGGCGTGCAAGAGCACGATAGTCATCTACACTGATCTCACCATTATGGCTGCTGACATCGATAAAAGTCTTTGGTTGCACCTTAAGCGTTGGCGAAGGAACATCCGTAGAATTCGTCAATTTAGCAGGTGTTGCTACAGCGCTGTTTGACGTTTCCGAACTTGTCGCACTTGTAGAAGCTGTTGCACTTTCTGAACTAACAACTGAAGATGTTACTGAAGTTGACGCTACAGCAACAGTAGAGTTAGCTACTGAAGTTGATGCCGCAGTTGTTACAGCCTCTGAACTTTCTGGTGCAAGTGACGTAGATACCGCAGGAGCACTAGGTTTTGCCACCTCACTCGTAGCTACGGGTGCTGAAACAGTTGAACTAGGAGTTGCAGGCAAGGCTGCTTCTCCACCAAAAATCTCAGCCGCTGTCGCAGGTTGATACTGATTTCCTTCAGTAACAGAAGGTGTTTGTGTCGCCACTTCATCTGCATGAGCAACCTGAGTTGTCACAGCCAAGAGAACAGCCGCACTAGCATAGTAGATAAAATCTTTCGTTCGCATTTAACTTTCCTTTTGCATTTTTATAATACTTTAACCATTTTACCATAGATAAACTCTCATGGAAAGGTCATTATTAAAAGTTTTCTAAATAAGGCAGAAATATTATAAAATTCTAAACTCTATAAAATTGTGATTTATCTTATTTGAAAACCCTTTAACTACCTATTCGTATTTAACACTAAAAATCCAAAGAAATTTGCAAGATATAGCTAAAGATGAAAATGTGTGACAAAAGAAAAATCCCCGAACATCTGTCCGAGAATTTTATCAACTTTATTTACGTTTTGGTGGGTTATGGATAGCTTCTCCAAGTACGTCAGCAAAGGCTTCATACATGTTTTCAGAGAAGGTTGGGTGACCGTGGATAGATTGCAAGAGTTCATCTACAGTCAATTCATTTTCCATAATTGTTGATGCTTCGTTAATCAATTCAGCTGCGGCTGGACCGATAATGTGAACACCAAGGATTTCATGGTACTTCGCATCCGCAACAACTTTAACAAAACCGTGAGCTTCGTTTGAAGCGATGGCACGTCCGTTACCAGCGAAGCTTGATTTACCAACGAGGACATCACCGTATTTAGCGCGTGCATCCTCTTCAGTAAGACCACACATAGCGACTTCTGGGTGAGTGTAGACAGCTGCTGGTGTGTAGTCAAGGTGAGCCTTACGGACATTGCCACGCATAGCATTTTCAGCTGCAACTTCACCCATACGGTAAGCCGCGTGAGCAAGCATCTTAGTTCCGTTAACATCACCTGGTGCGTAAATTCCTGGGATTGATGTTTCTTGATAAGGATTAACTTTGATACGACCACGGTCAAGTTCAAGGTTAAGATTTTCAAGACCATCCAATTGTGGGACACGACCGATTGAAAGAAGGGCACGATCTGCAACAATTTCTTCACCATTATTAAGTTTAAGGGTCAATTGGTTGTTAGCTTCTACAATCTCAGAAACCCCAACAGATGTCATAATCTTCATACCCTTCTTAGCAAGGATTTTTTGAAGTTCAAGAGATACTTCCTTATCCATAGCAGGAATAATGCGGTCAGCCATCTCAACAACAGTCACTTCTACACCGTATGAGGCATAAACAAGACCAAGCTCGATACCAACGACACCACCACCCATAACAGCAAGTGATTTAGGCAATTCACGTAAGTCAAGAATATCATCTGATGTCATCACAAGTTGTGACTCAATACCAGGAATATTGATACGAGATACTTTAGATCCAGTCGCAAGGATGATATTGCGTCCCTTGATTGTTTCTGAACCAATAGTAACTGTCTTATCTGGGTTAACTTGACCAAGACCGTTGAAAATAGTGACCTTGTTAGCCTTCAAAAGACCTTGAACACCACCAGTAAGGGTCTTAACGACAGAGTTCTTAAAGTCAACTGTCTTATCCATATCGATAGTGTAGTTTGTTGACGCTAGGTTGATACCACGACCTGCTGCAATCTTAAGTCCATCAAGGATTTCTGCATTTTTAAGGTAGGTCTTAGTTGGGATACATCCTTTATTCAAACATGTTCCACCAAATTCAGATTTTTCAACGATGGCAACCTTACCACCAAGTTGTGCACCACGAATGGCAGAATAGTAACCAGCAGGACCACCACCGACAACGATAATATCGTACTCATTGTCAGCAAGAGGTGCTTTTTCTGCAGCAGCTGTTGGAGCAGCTTGGACAGGAGCTTTAGGAACTTCAAGACCAGCTGATTCCAACTGAGCAGTTGCTTCTGCAACAGGTGCGCTAGCAGCGTTATCAGCCACAACTTCACCTTCTGCTCCAATATAACCAATAACCTCAGTAACTGGTACAGTTTCACCAGCCTGACGCGTAATCTTCAAAAGAACACCAGAATCTTCTGCTTCAAGTTCCATGTTCGTTTTATCTGACATGATTTCAAGAAGGATATCTCCCTCATTAACCACATCACCCTCTTGTTTTTTCCACTCGATGATTTCGCCTTCCTGCATGTCCACACCAAGCTTAGGCATAATAATCTCAAAAGCCATTTATAAGATACCAAGAGCGACCAGAAAGCGACTGAAAATTAGGCGTCTGACACGTCAGCCTGCTGACGTAGACAGACGGTCTATTTTCCAAGCTTTCCGCTCGGGTTCAGTTATACCCTCTGGTTCGCCCTCTCCTTTCTATTAAAACTTCAGTTTTCAGATATTTTTTTCTTAAATCAACAATTCCATAGGATTTTCAATCAAATGTTTCAAATCAACCATGAATTTGGCACCATTCATACCATCTACAATACGGTGGTCAATTGTCAAGCATAGACCCATGATTGGACGTACGACAACTTCTCCATCAACAACAACTGGAGTCTGAATAGTTGCTGAAACACCAAGGATAGCTGAGTTTGGTTGGTTGATGATTGGGTTAAATGACTTAGTTCCAAACATTCCCAAGTTAGTAATAGAGAAGGTTGAACCTGACATTTCTGCAGCCTTCAATTTACCAGCTTGAGCTTTCTTGATGACATCCTTAGAAGCCACAACAAACTCAGACAAACTCATCTTATCTGCACCGTGAACGACAGGTACAATCAAGCCATCATCGAGACCAACGGCAATACCGAGATTAACAAATTTGTGTAATTCGATATTTTGAGCATCGTCAATCAAGGATGCATTGAGGTAACGGTGTTCCTCTTTCATAAGGGTACGCACAACTGCCAAACCAATCAAATCAGTGAAGGTTACCTTCATGCCCGTCTTATTCATGATTGGGTCAAGGACTTGCTTACGAAGAGCCATAAGGTTAGTCATATCAACATCATAGTTAAGAGTAAAGGTTGGTGCAGTCAAGTATGAGTGCGTCATTCCCTTAGAAATTGCCTTACGCATAGCAGACATTGGGATAACTTCCACGCCTTCTGGCAAGACTTTTTCAGGTTTAGCTTCAACCACAGGGGCAGCAGCCGCTTCCTTAACTTGCGCTGGAGCACTGATTGCAAGGATATCTTCCTTAGTAATCTTACCACCAAAGCCTGTTCCAGATACGCTAGCTAAGTCAATACCAAGGTCCGCTGCGATCTTACGTGCCAATGGAGTCGCCTTAGGTTGAGCACCTTTAAAGTTCTCAACGTCATCTGCATGAACACGACCTTTTGCTCCAGTTCCTGGAACTTGAGCGAGGTCAATCCCCAACTCACGCGCCACCTTTCGAGCCTTAGGTGTTGCACGTACTTTGCCGCCTTCGTGAACGATAGGTGCTTGCGTTTGCGCTGCTACTACAGGCTCTGCTACAGCGGCAACTTCTTCAACTTTTGGCGTAGGTTCAGCAGCTGGCGCGCTAGCTGCCTTGTCAGCCACAACTTCACCTTCTGCTCCAATATAACCGATAACTTCAGTAACTGGTACAGTTTCACCAGCCTGACGAGTAATCTTCAAAAGAACACCAGAATCTTCTGCTTCAAGTTCCATGTTCGTCTTATCTGACATGATTTCAAGAAGGATATCTCCCTCATTAACCACATCACCTTCTTGTTTTTTCCACTCGATGATTTCGCCTTCCTGCATGTCCACACCAAGCTTAGGCATAATAATCTCAAAAGCCATATTTTATGATACTAAGAACGCTAAAATGCGACAGAATTTTAGGAGTTTTACGTTAGTGTGCTTGCACACAAGTAAAACTATCTAAATTCCGAAGCATTTCGTTCGAGTTCAAATCGACTCAAACGCTTTAACGCCCTCTCCTTTCTACTTTAAATTATAATTTCCGATACTCCCACAGTTAAAACAAGAAACACATTTTACTAGCGAGAAATATCACTTAACCGTCGCTAGAAAGTTAGTTTCCTTTATTGGCCATCTTGATAATAGCAGCCTTAATCTTTTCAACATCTGGAAGAACCGCTTGTTCCAAGACACGCGCATAAGGTACAGGCACATCTTCACTTGCCAAACGTACAATTGGGTGGTCAAGGTAATCAAATGCTTCACTTTCTGTAACCATAGCAGCAATCTCACCGATGAATCCACCAGTCTTATAAGCATCATTGACCAACATAAGTTTACCAGTCTTCTTAACTGACTCGAAAATCAATTCCTTATCAAGTGGGATAAGCGTACGTGGGTCAACAACCTCAACATTGATACCTTGTTCAGCCACTTCTTCAGCAGCCTTAAGAACACGTTCCAACATACGACCATATGTGACAATAGTAAGGTCAGTTCCTTCACGCTTGATTTCACCTTTTCCAAGTGGAATGTAGAAATCAGGATCTTGTGTTACTTCCTCTTTTTTACCGTAAAGTGCTTTTGGTTCCATGAAAATAACAATGTTATTATCTTGAATAGCAGATTTCAAAAGACCTTTAGCATCGTTAGCATTACCTGGAGCAACCACTTTAATCCCTGGAATGTGAGTCAACCATGACTCAAGAGATTGTGAGTGCTGTGCCGCAGAACCAATCCCTGAACCAGAAGCTACACGGAAGGTTACAGGAGTCTTCAAACCACCACCAAACATGTAGTTGTTTTTTGCACCATTATTAACGATAGCATCAAGGGCAATCGTGATGAAGTCCATGAAAGTCAAGTCAACGATTGGACGAAGACCTGTAATGGCAGACCCAACAGCTGCACCAGCGATAGCTGCCTCTGAAATTGGTGTATCTTTAACACGTTTTTCACCAAACTCTGCCAACATACCAACTGATGTACCGAAGTCACCACCATAGATACCAACATCTTCACCCATAAGGAAGATATTTTCGTCTTTACGCATTTCCTCGCTCATAGCAAGGTTTACTGCCTCACGCAAGGCCATCAATTTTGTTTCACTCATACTTGTATTCCTCAACCTTTCTCTTTAGTCTACCCATACATCTTCAAAGGCAACTGAAAGTTCTGGATCTGGGCTATTTTGGGCGAACTCATAAGCTGCATCAACCTCTGCCTTAACTTGGCTTTGGATAGCATCTAACTCTTCAGCGCTTGCGATATTTTCAGCAACAAGATAGTCACGGTATTTAATAATAGGGTCGTTATTGTTCTTCCACTCGTCAACTTCTTCCTTAGTACGGTAAACACCCGCATCGGCAGTTGAGTGACCGAACCAACGGTAAGATTCTACCTCAACGATAGCAGGACCGTTACCACCACGGACATGCTCAACAGCCTTGCCCATTGTTTCATAGACTGCCAAAACATCGTTACCATCTTCACAGTAGAAACCAGGAATACCATAAGCTTCCGCACGTGTATAAAGGTGAGGTGTGTTTGTAGCTTTATGGATATCCATTGAGATACCATAACGGTTATTGATGATAAAGAAGATAACAGGTAATTTCCAAGTAGCTGCCATATTGACTGACTCATGGAATGAACCTTCGTTGGTTGCGCCATCTCCAGAGAATGCCACAACAATGTTTCCTGTTTCTTTGTATTGCTGAGTGAGGGCTGCACCTACGGCAAGAGCGTAACCACCACCAACGATACCATTAGTACCATAGTTACCTTTTTCAAAGTCAGCCAAGTGCATAGAACCACCACGGCCCTTAGAAACACCAGTTGCTTTACCAGCAAGTTCTGCCATCATTTTATTCAAATCCATGTCTTGGGCGATAGATTGTCCGTGACCACGGTGATTTGAAAAGAAGATATCGTCATAGCTCAAGTGTTGAACAGCACCAACGTTGGCTGCTTCCTCACCAACTGAAAAGTGAGTCATCCCTTGAACAAAACCACGACGAACCAATTTATTAATACGTGAATCAAATTCACGAATACGTTCCATTTTAGTGAACATCTCAAGATGTGTCTCTTTAGAAAGTTTTACCATATCGATCTCCTCTATCGAAATTTTTCTATACATCTAGGATAGGTTAAAAAAACTTAATGAGCAAGAAATATGCTTGAAAAATGAAAAGCCTTACAACCTTATCACTTATAGGCAATCCGTATGCTTTTTTTTAGCGCATTATGATATAATTGTATAGATTTTACCCGAATAGGAGAATATTTGATATTGAGTGACGTCATCGTTCACGGGCTTACGGCATGTATAGCTTTTATTTTACAAATTGTTATCTTCAAGGTAACTACGAAAAGGCCTTTAAGATACTGGATTCTTATTTTAGCAGGTTTAGCCATTTTTGCCTCTAGTTATTTTGGTATTTACTTTCCAAAATCTGGTTTTATTGCACTTGTGCTCTTTCTAGCTAACAAATCCTACAAAAATCTGAGACATACCATTTTGGAGACTTCCTTCATACCTTTCACCTTTGCCTTAATGGTGAGACTGGTAATTTTCCTGATTATTCCAATCTTTTTCCCTTCTGTCCTAGATTACTATTTTGCTGGTCCATTTATACTCTTACTTGCTTTTTTGCTATGGTTTGCTCAAAGTGCCCTTCTACAGGTGGACTACTCACGAATGATGCAAATTGACAAAGCAAGACCATGGTACAAATCAACCTCAGTTGCTCTTTGTGCTCTAGCCATTATTTACTTTGCTTCTGAACTTCTTTCAACAAACATTCACTTTACCATTGCCTTTCTTATTATTACAGCTCTGATTCTATCTGGACAGGTTAATCTCTATAGAAAGGACCTCAGTGCGCAAACACAAGAAGCTCAAGAGGAACATTCTCAGCTTCTTCAAAAATCAAGTCAGAACATCAATACTTGGTACCAGAAAAAAACTAGCCAAGAGCTCTTTATCAAGGACGAAGCTGAAAATCTCTACGATATCATCCGTTTCCAACAAAACGAGGAGGCTCAGGAGTTAATTGACTACTTGCTGACTCCGAATCCGCTCGATAAAAAGATTGATCATTTTTATCGAGATAAACTTGAAAATATTAAACTTCCTGATTTGCGAGTCCTCTTTGAAGCTAAATTCCTAAAGGCAAAAGAATTGGATGTTTGGGTTAGTATGGAGGTTCCAGAACCCATTACCGTTTATCCTATTTATCCTTTAGATTGGGTATATGTCCTATCAACTATCTTGGATCATGTCATTGACCAAGCACAAGATAGTGAACAGAAATATCTTAGCTATGCTTATTTTAAAGACGAGGATAGTCAACACTTTGTCGTTGAAAGTTCAAGCACTAAAGAAGATTCAGCTATTACATCTGATTTCGCTGATCCTGAACTAAAACGTGTCAATAGTATCCTAGCTACTTATCCAAACGTTAACGTTGTTTCAAATACGCGTGCTGGGATCTATCGCTTACAAATTGAGATTGACATGACAAAAGGAGGTTACAATGATTACTAATATTATCAATCCTCTCCTACAGGCTGTTAGTTTCATTTCTATTTGGTACCTCTACCAGACTATGTCTAAGGTTAAGCCACAACGAGGACACCTCTTACTTATATTTTTGTCCTACGTAGCTGCAGCATCCTATTTTAATCTCGTAAAAATCGTTGTAGACCCTCTTTTCTTCCTTGTTGCTGATTTGGCTCTTGTAAAAGAGCGTTCTTTCTATCATCGATTGCTTTACGCTTTTTATCCAACTATCCTTTTTGATATGGCAACACGACTACTTTCAATTGTCATTATCCCTCACGTCTTACATATCAAAGGTGATATTACCCTCAACACTAACTTACATATCTTGACCTACATCTTAGCACCATTAATCATTTACCTAATGCTTAAAATCTTCGCCGTAGACCTAAATCAGATGAGTAGTCTTGACGAAGCTTGGGCTAGACGTAACTGGTTGCGAAGCACTGCCTTCCTAGCTGTCTATTATGTCTTCTTTACTGTTATCCATGGTCTTAACAGTATTCTTCCAACAGCAAATGAACCTAAAAATTTATTTGAAATAGTTTTCAAGGTCAGTCCTAATAGTTCTGTTATCTTAGTTCTCTATATTGCCCTACTACTATGGGATTTTTACAATTGGAACCAGGCTGTCCACCAACAATCTATCGATAGACTTAACAAAGAACGTCATAAATTGTTGGGTACTATGACTAACTATAGCAAATCCTTTATCCAGATTATTATGCAAAAGCAAACGTCCTTCGACTTATTCAAGAAAAATCTCAAGGAGGTTTCTCTTGCCTTGGAAAATGAAGATACTGCCAAAGCTACTAGTCTACTTGAGATTTATAAAACGGACAATGCTAGCATTGGTAATCCAGAGACCCAAGAACACTTGGATAGACTTAGCAATCCAATCATAGCAAGTTTTCTTTCAAATCGTATTTTGGAAATGAGAGCGTCACATGTCGATATTTCCATTAATATCAGTCCTCAGTTTGGTGAGATTCCTTTACCTGACTTAGATTTATATCAACTGCTCCAAGCTTCGGATAAAGCGATATTTAAACTACTTCGTCCTGATATCAAGGTCATCAGTAGTTACCTGCAACTGGATCACTCACAACTCCTTGTCGTTGAATTGCCAGTTTTGGCTGATAAGGTTAGTAAAGATAAAGAACTGAATGATTTGGTTAAGACTTTGCCAAATGTTGACTATCGCATCGGTTTACATGCAGGTTATCTGACTCAAATAATTGAAATCTTTGAACCTGGTTATTAAGATGATATTGAAAAAGAGCCACCGGCTCTTTTTTTGTTGCTTTTTATCTCTTCACTCTCAAACTTCCTAGCATTTTTGAACGAAGATAATTCTTCGACATACAAAAAGACACCCAAAATCATATAGACTGAGTGTCTCTACA
>ERZ772855.2765-NODE-2765-length-14269-cov-3.151822_pt1 | contig 14269 bp, 11 predicted proteins | sample MGYA00511900_ERZ772855 | MGnify/ENA primary metagenome ERZ772855 (study PRJEB29015, sample SAMEA2737701) | human gut metagenome | biome: human gut; feature: human-associated habitat; material: faeces | place: China | collected 2012 ...
TTTTTTGTATGGACAAATCCCTGCCGGAGCGGCAGACAGACACTTTTTCAGGAGAATTATTTATGGCCAGCCAGGCTCTGATTAAGGACTTTGAGACGTACCTCGGAAAGGAAAACGTCTTTTCCTCCGAAGCGGACCGCCAGACCTACGCGTATGACGCCGCCGTCCTCAAACCCGTTATTCCCTCCTTCGTCCTGCGTCCCACCTCAGCCGAGCAGCTCGGCTGGTGTGTAAAGAAGCTCTACGATGAAGGCATTCCCATGACCGTGCGAGGAGCCGGCACCAATCTTTCCGGTGGAACCATCCCGGACAAGACGGAAACGGCAGTCATTCTGACGAACGGCCTGAACCGCATCATTGAAGTCAATGATCAGGATCTTTACGCGGTGGTGGAGCCCGGCGTCGTCACTGCCGACCTCGCCGCCGCGGCCCTTCAGAAGAATCTTTTCTATCCTCCGGATCCGGGTTCCATGGCCGTGTCAACCATCGGCGGCAACATCGCCGAGAACGCCGGAGGTCTGCGCGGCCTCAAGTACGGTGTCACCAAGGACTACGTCATGGGCGTTGAGTTCTATGACGCCACGGGCGCTCTGGTGAAGAGCGGTTCCCGTACGGTGAAGTGCGTGACCGGCTACAACCTTGCCGGCATGCTCATCCAGTCCGAGGGCACCCTCGGTATCATTACCCAGGCCGTCATGAAGCTCGTGCCGCCGCCCAAAGCTTCCAAGGCCTGCATGGCTGTCTTCAAGGACATTCAGGGCGCGGCCGAGGCCGTGGCCGGTATCATCGCCGAGCACATCCTGCCCTGCACCCTTGAATTCCTGGACAACAACACCATTATCCGTGTGGATGACTTCACGCATATCGGCCTGCCCCGCGATGCGGGCGCTATCCTCCTCATCGAGGTTGACGGCCATCCGGCCCAGGTCGCTGACGACGGTGCTGCTGTTGAGCGCGTGCTCAGGGAACATGGCGCCGTGGATGTGCACATCGCCGGAGATCAGGAAGAGCGCAACAAGCTCTGGGAAGCCAGGCGCCAGGCTCTGCCCGTGCTGGCGCGCGTAAAGCCCACCACGGTTCTCGAGGACGCCACCGTGCCGCGTTCCAAGATCCCCGCCATGATGAAGGCCATCAAGGAAATCGAGCTCAAGTACCGCGTGGACGTAGGCACCTTCGGCCACGCCGGAGACGGCAACCTTCATCCCACCTTCCTCTGCGACATCCGTGACAAGGAAGAGTTCCACAGAGTGGAAATGGCCATCGACGAGATGTTCGATACGGCCATCAGCCTGCAGGGCACCCTTTCCGGCGAACATGGCATTGGCACGGCCAAGGCCAAGTGGATGGAAAAGGAAACGTCCCGCGGCACCATCCTCTACTCGCAGCGCCTGCGCCGCGCCCTTGATCCGAAAGGACTGCTCAATCCCACCAAACTCGTGGGCATTTAGGAGTGCCTGAGATGAGTGAACTGAAAAAGCTGGCCAGTCGTCTGATGACCCTGGACGACAAGCTGATATTCTGCATGAAGTGCGGCAACTGCCAGGCCGTCTGCCCCATGTTCGGGGCGACGCACATGGAGGCTGACGTGGCCCGCGGCAAGCTGGCGCTCATCGGCAATCTTGCCCACGAGGTCATCCGCGATCCCGAGGCCGTTGCCGACAAACTCGGCCGCTGCCTGCTCTGTGGTTCCTGCCAGGCCAACTGCCCCTCCGGCGTGCGCATCATGGATATCTTCATGGAGGCCAGAGAGCTGGTGTACGCCTATCTCGGGCTGAATCCGGTGAAGAAGATGATCTTCCGTATCCTTCTGGCCAAACCGGATCTCTTCAACTTCACCATGCGCGTGGGTGCCCCTGCTTCCCACCTGCTCTTCAGAAGCACGGGAGCGCCGGAAAAGACCGTGTGCGCGCCCATCCTCAACAGGCTTATCGGTGACCGCCACATCCGTTCCCTGCCTGTGCGTCCCCTGCACGCCATCACCGGCTCCCTCAACGAGAGCCGCAGAAGCGGTGGCCTCAGGATAGCCTTCTTCCCCGGCTGCATGGGTGACAAATACTATGTCGATATGGCGCTCGCCTGTCTCAAGGTATTCCGCCACTATGACGTGGCTGTGTACATGCCTTCCAACTTCGCCTGCTGCGGCATCCCGGCCATTTCGAGCGGTGACGCCGAGGGCATGGTGAAGGAGCTCAGGAAGAACCTCGCTCTTCTCGAGGATGCGGGCTTTGACTATCTGGTCACGCCCTGCGGCTCCTGCACGGACACCATCAGGGAATACTGGCCCCGCTACGCCGAGCGTATCAACCCGGCTGCCGTGGCCCTGGCCCGCGAAATCGCAGGCAAGGCTATGGACGTCTGCGAGTTCATGGTGAAAGTGCTCGATGTGAAGGCCGTTCAGCCCAATCCTGACGCCGTACCCGTGACCTATCACGATTCCTGCCACCTGAAGAAGGGGCTTGGCGTGTTCAGGGAACCGCATACTGTCATTCAGGCCAACCCTGCCTACAGGCTCGTGGAGATGAAGGAAGCTGACCGCTGCTGCGGCTGCGGCGGTTCTTTCACTCTCTATCATTACGATCTCGCGAAGCAGATTGGCCAGCGCAAGCGCGACAATATCGTCGCGAGCGGAGCTGCCATCGTTTCCGCCGGCTGCCCGGCCTGCATGATGCAGATGGAGGACGTGCTCTCCCATAACGCGGACGCTGTTGCCGTCAGACATCCCGTGGAGCTCTTCGCCGAGACCCTGAAGTAAGCTTCCGGCAGCACTATCAGAAAAGACGCCGGCCGCTGTGCCGGTCAGGAAAAGGCCTTTCCCGGATTAGACCGGGGAAGGCCTTTTTTTATGCACCAGGACGCACGCCCTGTCTGATGCGCCTGTGCCGCCAGATAAAGTAGGCTATGGCCAGGGGAAGACAGGAGCCTGCCCAGGCCATGGGACTCGAGATGCAGACGCCCATGATGCCGATAGCCGGAATTACGAAGAAGGCGGCGATGAAGCGCATAACGAGCTCGCCGATGCCGGCTATCGTGGGGACAAGACTGTTTCCGAGGCCCTGCAGGGTATTGCGGAAAATGAAAAGAAGGCCCAGCACCCAGTACATGGTGCCCTGCACCCTGAGATAGAGGCTGCCCATGCCAACCACGTTCTCCTGTCCCTGGCCCACGAAGACGCGCATGAGGGGTTCGCCAGCCAGAAAGGCGATGGCCGCGGCGACGCATGAGTAGGCAAGAGCGAGGTAACAGCCATGACGCACACCGAGCAGGATCCGGTCCGGCCGTCCGGCGCCAAGGTTCTGACCTGTGTAGGTGGCCATGGCGAGACCAAAGCTCATGAGGGGCATGACACCCATGGAGTTGATGCGCAGGGCCGAGGTGAACGCGGCAACGGCTTCGGTTCCGAGTGTGTTCAGGGCCGCCTGGATGATGATGACACCGATGGCGATGACGGAAGTCTGGAAGCCCATGGGCAGGCCGGTACGGAGAAGGCGGCAGTTGAGAGCCCGGCCGAGGTGGCGGAAGTCCCCGCTTGTGAAGTGGAGCCACGGTACTTTGAAAACGATAAAGCCCGCGCACAGCAGGGCAGATATGCCCTGGGAAAGCACAGTCGCCAGGGCCGCGCCTCCGACGCCCATGCCGAACGACAGAATAAAGAGCAGATCCAGAAAGATGTTGAGCGTGCAGGCAATGATGAGAAAGAAGAGCGGGGACCGGCTGTCGCCGAGAGCCGTGATGGTACTGGAAAGGATATTGAAGAGCAGAGTGACGCCCACGCCCCACATGGTGATTTCCAGATAGGAGACCGCATCCCCGAGGATGTCCGCCGGCGTGTTCATGAGAACGAGAATGGGGCGCGCTGCGGCTACCCCGCCGGCTGTCATAACGACGGCTATGAACGCACACAGAATGAGGCTCGCCAGAAAACTGCGTCTGAGACCGAGTCTGTCGCGCGCGCCGAACCGCTGGGCGCAGATGATGGAGAAGCCCGTGGCCATGCCGATGACAAAGCCCAGGATAAGGAAGAGAATGCTGCCTGTGGCGCCGACGCCGGCGAGCGCGCCGACGCCCAGCGTGCGGCCCACGATGATCGTGTCCACCATGCTGTATATCTGCTGGAAGGCGTTTCCGCAGAGCAGCGGAAGGGAGAAGAAAAAGATGAGGCGCGCGGGGCTGCCGTGGGTGAGTTCCTTGGCCATGAATTTTCCTGAATGGCCCCGCGCTTCAATATGCTGCAGGGGCTAGGGGAGAGCGCATCCGAGATCCGGGACAACGAGGGCGGGTTTCACGGCCTCGCGGTTCAGATCCTCCTGTGTGGCTTCTCCGCTTAAAACGAGGATAAAATCGATGCCGGCGTTTTCAGCCAGTTTCTTGTCTGTCATGAGCCGGTCGCCGGACATGACCAGCGCTGATTTGGGATAGAGTTTGAAAAGGGGGGCAAGAATGTTCGGGTCAGGCTTGCCGAAAATTTTGTCAGGCCGCCGGCCCGTGGCGCTCTCGTACATCATAAGCATGCTTCCCACGTCGGGCAGGGGGCCTTCGGGGGAAGGACAGACAAAGTCGGGATGTGTGGCGAAGAAGGCGACGTTCTTCTTCTGCAGAAGAAGACACGAGCGGGCCATCTTCTCGTATGTAATTTCCGTGTCGTAGGCCAGAATGACGCACTGAGCGCCTTCTTCCTGCTGCACGAGCTCGGGCATGCGGCGGGCGAGGTCGGCCTGAAAGTCGCGGTTGCCCACCACGTAGGCGGTGCGATAGCCGTTTTCGCGGAGATAGTCCACAAGAGGACCCGTGGGGCAGATGAACTGATCGAGGCGGGCCGGAATGCCCATCCGGTTGAGTTTGGCGACGTAGGTCTGAGGTGATTTCGAGGTGTTGTTGCTCAGAAAGCGGAAATCAAGCCTGTCCCAGTTGCGCAGGATGCCGCTGACGGCGCCGGGAATGGGAATGTCTCCGAGGTAAATGGTGCCATCCATGTCCAGAACCACGCATTTTTTCTGCGTCCAGTCTATAGCCATCGTAACCTTCCTTTTCGTCAGTGGTTGAGCCGTGCAGGTTACGAAGAACGGAGGGGGCGCGCAAGAGCCGGCGCCGCGGCTGAAAGTGTCTGAAACCGCTCTGGAAGCGGCTGGAAATGCAAATATTGATCAACAAAAAAATTTATTTTAATTCACGGATGTGACATAACTATGTCTTTTACGTGACAAATTTGGAGGAGAGTGTGAAGGAAACCACAGTCGTCATTATCGGCGGGGGCGCCACCGGCACGGGTATCCTGCGGGATCTTGCCATGCGCGGTGTCAGGGCCCTGCTCTTCGAAATGGGGAGCGTCGCAAACGGAACCAGTTCCCGGTTCCACGGGCTCCTGCACAGCGGCGCCCGCTATGCCGTGAGTGACAACGAGGCCGCCGCCGAGTGCATCAGGGAAAATATCATCCTCAAGCGCATCGGAAAGAGCTGCGTGCAGAACACGGGCGGCTTTTTCGTCCTCACGGAAAAGGACGATCCTTCCTATGTAGAGAAGTGGGTTGAAGGCTGCCGCAGGGCAGGTATCGATGCTGTCGAAATCGATCCTGCCGAAGCGAAACGCATGGAGCCGGATCTGGCTCCTGACGTGAAGCGCGTGTTCCGTGTTCCGGACGGGACCATCGATGGCTTCCGCCTCGTGCAGCAGAACGTCATGAGTGCCCGCCGCTATGGCAGCGAAGCTCTGACCTACCATGCCGTGACAGGGATCACCACGTTCAACGGCCGGGTGACGGGCGTTGACGTGCTCGACAGGGCCACGGGCGAAAAATACCACGTGGCCTGCAGTATCGTGATTAACGCGGCCGGTTCCTGGAGCGGCCAGGTGGCCCGCCTCGTCGGACTGGATATACCCGTCACACCCGACAAGGGCTCGCTCATCATTTTCAACCAGCGTTTCGCGGGCCGGGTCATCAACCGCCTGCACAAGAGTTCGGACGGCGATATCTTCGTGCCTCACGGCTCCATCACCATCCTGGGCACCACGTCCACAAGCGTGAAGGATCCGGCTGAAAGCAAGCCTACCACGGCCGAAATCCTGCATCTGCTTGACTGCGGACGCCCGCTCATCGCCAATCTGGACTCGTTCCGCATCCTTCGCGCCTTTGCCGGCACGCGTCCCCTTTATACCCCGGGAGGCGCCCAGGGACGCGCCGCCAGCCGCGGATTCCACATCAGTGATCACGCAGAGGAAGGCGTTGACGGGATGGTGACCATTTTCGGCGGCAAGTTCACGACGTTCCGGCTCATGGCCGAAAAAGTCTGTGACCTTGTGTGCAGGAAGCTTGGTGTCACGGCCGCCTGCCGTACCGCGGACGAGCCCATTGTCATGCCCCCGTCTCCCGAGACCAGGGCCAGGGCCCGCAAGTGCTTCATGCCCCAGACCGTGGGGCTTGTGGCTGACCGCCTTGGAGATGACTTCGCCGACCTCGTGGAAAAGGCCAGCGGCTCAACCAGGCCGAATCCCCTGCTCTGCGAATGCGAGATGGTCTCCTTCAAGGAAATCGCGTACCAGGCCGCCAAGCCCTCCACGCATTCTCTCAATGATATCCGCCTCGCCACGCGTATGGGCATGGGGACGTGCCAGGGTACCTTCTGCGCCCTGCGCGCTGCCGGGTGCCTGTGCGAGAACGGCCTCTCCACGTCCCTGAGCGGCGGCCCGCTGGGTGATATCGCTGCTTTTGTGCAGGAGCGCTGGAAGGGCGTGCGCCCCGTTTACTGGGGGCAGCTCGCGCGCGAAATGGAAATGACGCGCATGGTGCACTGCGCCAACCTGGCCCTCGATTCCTCTCTCGATGACGCTGCCAGGACCGAAGTGGAAGGCAGCTTCTCGCCTGATTTCAGGCTTCCTGAAGCAGTCATGCCGGAAGCTTCGTCCTTCGCAAGACGCGGGAACGCCCGGTCCACCCAGAAGGCCGATACGATCGTTGTGGGCGGAGGTCTGGCCGGCCTCACGGCCGCTCTTGTGGCTGCCCGTCAGGGCCAGAAAGTCACGCTCATCTCCCGCGGCGCCGGCGCGCTCGCCATCAGCACGTCCGCCATTGACGTGCTTGGGCGTACCACGAAAGGCCTCGTGTCCGGGAGCACGCTGTCGCATATCGATGAACTTCCTGACGGACATCCCTACCGTCTGCTCGGCGCAGACCGGCTCCTCGAGGCTTTTGGCTTCCTGTCCCGCCTGGCTGCCGCTGACGGCTGGAAGTACAGGGATTTCGGCCTGAATTCGGACAATACCTTTGTGCCGAGCTTCATCGGAACGCTGAAGGCCACGGGGTTTGTCCCGCGGAGCATGGACGCAGCCTCTGCCGGGAAGGCGAAGCGCATCCTGGTCTGCGGCGTGGACGGCGTGCGCGACTGCATGCCATCCCTGCCCGCAGAGGTTTTCGCCACGAGACCCCAGTTCGAAGGCGTGGAATTTTCTTCCGCCATCCTGGACAGCCCGGTGCATTCCGGCTACCGCGCGCTGACTGCCCTGGACGTGGCCCGCGCCTGCGATGGAAGCGGCTTTGAAGTTCTGCTCGCCGATCTGGCGCGCAAGGCCCGCGGTTATGACGCTGTGTTCCTGCCTCCCGTGCTGGGCACGCTGCCCGGCGATGAAAAATGGGTTCGCGCCTGTGACGCCGCAGGCTGCCCCGTAGTCGAAATGGCGGCCATTCCTCCGGGAGTGACCGGTATGCGTCTCGGGCATCTCTTCAACGAGGCGCTGCGCCGTGAGGGTGTCACCTGCGTGGAAAATACCCTGATTAAGGGATGCGAGATGGAGAACGGCCGCATGACAGCCGTTCTGAGTTCCAATACCGATGGTGTGCGCCGTTTCGAAGCCGACAGGTTCATCGTAGCCACGGGCGGACTGACCGGCGGCGGCCTGACCCTCGAACCGGGGAAGTGCACGGAGGATGTGCTCGGCCTGACGCTTTCCGTGCCTGCCGAAACTACCGAGTGGACCGCGCCTTCCGTGTTCGGATGGCAGCCTTTCGCCTGCCTGGGCGTGCCTGTCACGAAGGATCTCCTGCCGGGCGCCGGCGGTTCTCCGTTTGCCTCCAACGTCCGCTTCGCCGGCCGTATCGTGAGCGGTTTTGATCCTGTGTTCGAGAAGAGCGGCAATGGCGTGGCTCTTGCCACCGGCTACTGGGCCGCTGCTGCCCCGTGGGGAGAAAACTGATGCCAACTATTCACGTCAATCCGGATCCGTGTATCGCCTGCACAACGTGCACGGTGTTCTGTCCCGTAGCCCAGGCGACAGGCGAGTTCCTCGGGCCGCGCATGATCGGCCCCGCGCTGCAGCGTTTCCGCCTGCTTAACATGGCCGAGGATAATTCTCTTTCCTACTGCTCAAACTGCAAGAACTGTGACATCTCCTGCCCGCAGGGCGTGCAGGTCGGTGCCATCAACATGGCGGCCCGGGCGGAAAGCCTTGCCACTGAGCATCCGCATTTTCTGCGTGACTGGATCGTCAGCCACAGTGAGACACTGGGGCATCTCATCAGCCCTGTTCCCGCTCCGCTGAAGAACTACGCTATGCGGAACTGTCTCGTGCGCAGAGTGCTCGATGTCATCGGCATCGACAAGAGATCGACCATGCCCTCGTACGCCCCGAAGCGCTTCCGTCAGCTCCTCGCGGCTATGAAGCAGAAATCCGGCCTAACGAAGAAGGTTGCCATCTTCCCTGGCTGCTATATCGACCTCTACGATCCCAAGGCGGGGGAAGACCTTGTCTGGGCTCTCAACCAGGCCGGATATGAGGTTGTGTCGAGCGATAAATTCTGCTGCTGCGGCGTACCCATGGTGGCGAGCGGCTTCATGAAGGATGCCCGCAGGAACGCGGAGCGCAATCTCAGCGTTCTGAAGGAGTTCGCGGAGCAGGGAATTCCCGTACTTACGGCCTGCCCTTCCTGCGAGCTCATGTTCAAGGAGGAAATTCCTACTTTCTTCCCGGAACTGGCGAAGGGGACGCATCCTCTTCAGGACGCGCAGGAATTCCTGCTCCAGGCTGTGCAGAACGGAGAGCTCACTCTCCGGGCTCCGGAAGGACAGAAAAAACTGCTGTACCATGCCCCGTGTCACCTCCGGGCACTGGGTATCGGTCTTCCGGGCTATACCCTCATGCGCAGTCTGGGGCTGGATATCAGCCCTGCCAACGCCGGCTGCTGCGGCATATCCGGCAGCTACGGCTTCAAGAAGGAGAAGCACGACATCTCCATGCGCGTGGGCGCGGAGCTCTTTGAAGCCGTGCGCAGGAGCCAGGCTGAAATCGTGGCCACGGAATGCGGCACCTGCCGTCTGCAGATACAGGGCGCCACAGGCGTCGAATGCCTGCATCCTGTGAGTGTCATCCGCCGCTTCTGCGGGGAAAAATAGCCGTTATTTCTCTCTGTACATGAAAAGGGCCGGAATATTTTCCGGCCCTTTTTTTTGTCCTGTCAGGCCGGGCGCGGGGCATCTGTCAAAAAAGAAGGGCCGGAAGAAAAGCTTCCGGCCCCTTTGCCCGAGGTGAATCTGTGCTTTTGTGCGCTTTCTTCCTGTCTGGATCTACATGAGGAATCTGAGCGGTGCGAGAGAGAGCTCAGGAATGAAGAGCAGAAGGAAGAGAACCGTGATTTCCACGAGGAGGAACGGCATCAGCTTCGTCACAAGGTGTGAGAACTTGATTTCACCGATGCCGCTGACGACGTAGAGAACCGTGCCCACGGGCGGCGTGATAACGCCGATGCCGAGGTTCAGGATAAAGAGCAGGCCGAAGTAGTACGGATCAATGTTGGCCTGCTGGATCAGCGGGTAGAAGACGGGAGCAAAGATAAGAATGTTGGGGGTCAGATCCATGACCATGCCCATGAAGAGCATGAAGACCATGATGGCGCAGAGCAGGAGCCTCGGAGAGTCGATAAGCGGCTGGAAGAGGTCGACGACCTGCTGCGGGATCTGGGCCAGGGTGATGAAGAAGCCGACTGCCGAGGCCGTTGCCACGATGAACATGACCACGGCTGTGGTCCTGGCGGCCCTGGCGCTGACGCGGATGAGTTCACGGACGGAAAGCTCACGGTAATAGAGCATGCACACGACTATGGCGTAGATAGCCGCGAAGGCACCGCCTTCCGTGGGGGTGAACACGCCGAAGCGGATGCCGCCCAGGAGAAGGACGGGCATCATGAACGCGGGCGTGGAATCCTTGATGATGGCCCAGACCTGAGCAGCCGTGAAAGTCTGGGTGTCATGGTAGCCGTCCTTGCGGACGATGAACCACCACACGATCATGAGGATGAGGCCTATCATGATACCGGGGGTAAGACCGATCATGAAGAGCTTCGTGATGGAAAGGCCGCTGATGGTCGCGCCAAGAATGATGAAGTTCGTGCTGGGCGGGATGATGGGACCGAGAATGGCGCCCGATGCAATGACGGCGCCGGCACGGCCCTTATCGTAGCCCACCTGCTGCATCATGGGGAGCAGGAGACCGCCGAGAGCCGCGGCTTCGCCGACTGAGGAGCCCATGAGGCCGGCGAAGATGATGCTGGCCACGATGGCGGCCTAACCGAGGCCGCCGCGGATGCGTCCGACCATGACTTCAGCCAGGGCGACAACGCGTTTGGAGAGGCCGCCGGCTGCCATGATTTCACCAGCAAAGACGAAGAAGGGGATGGCCATGAGGGGGTAGTTGTTCGTACCGTCCAGCATGGTATTGGGGATGATCATCGCGTCCCACATGCCGGAATGGAACATGAGGACGATGGAGCAGAGCACGAGCACGACGGCCAGAGGCACGCCGAAGCACATGAAGAAGAACAGGGAGCCGAGGAAGATGAGAAGTTCCATAAACGCCCCCTACATATTATCCTTGAGGACTTTGGAAATCTTTTCTTCCTTGGTCATCCTCGGGTTGAATTCGGAAGCCTTTGTGCGGATCATCCGCACGAGGTCGCGCAGATAAATGATGATGGCCGCGCCGGCACAGATGGGAAGGACGGAGTTGATAAAGGTCATGTTGATGTTGGTGGCCACAGAGTAAGTGTCCTTGGTCTGCAGGACGTAGGCGATGCCACCAAAGAAAAGCAGGGCCATGGCGCCGAGGGAGAAGAGCGTCGCGATAATGTCCACGATTTTGCGGGCCATGCCGTGCAGATGATCCGTCACGAGGTCAACGCAGATGTGCTTGTGATGATAGAAGGCTTCAATGGCACCGAAGAAGGTGATGTAGATGAACAGGAAGCGGGCCCATTCTTCGGAAGGCGGGAAGCTGGAACGGAAAATATATCGCAGGAAGGCATTGTAGGACACGAGACCTATCATGCCGAGGAAAATAACAGCGCAGAAAAGCTGGAAAAGGAAGGCGGAAGTGGATTCCTTCGGCTGGCTGCTGCCGGAAGGCTTCTGCGCCTCCGGGGCGGCAGTGGTCTGCTGTGTGTTGGAATCGGCCATAGAGGCACCTCAAGCTGGGAAAAGGGAACATGAAAAACGGCCGGCTGCGTCCGGGGACGGGCTGATCGCTTTTAAAAAAAAAGCGGCCCCCGCGTCAGGCAGGAGGCCGCAGAAAATCATGCGTTACTTAGCGTAGCTGGCAGCGCTGTCAAGAATTTCCTGAGCGTTGGGCACATAGTTGCTGGACTTCGGATCGGTGAAGAGGCTCCAGCTGCGATGGCCGGCTTCGACCATGAACTTGTGCAGTTCGGGAGTGGGCTCGGAAACCGTGCCGCCATGGCTCTTGATTTCGTCAATAGCCTTCTGGTCGATCTTTTCGGCGTTGGCCCAGGTTTCCTCGGCGCACTTCTTGGCGGCTTCGTCAAACCACTTGCGATCCTGCTCGGGGAGGCCCTGGTAGAACTTCTCGTTGATGTAGAGGGCGTGGATCACAAGGATGTGACGGGTCGTGGTGATCTGGGGGCACTTTTCATACATCTTGTCGGCAACGATATCGGAGAAGGGGCTGTCGCCGCCATCGATGATGCCCTGGTCAAGAGCGGCAGGAACTTCGGCGAAGGGCATCGGCTGGCCGCTGATGCCGCATTCCTTGGCGAAGTTGGTGTACAGGGGAATGTTCGGCACACGCATACGGAGGCCGTGGATATCCTGAATGGATTTCACGGGCTTCTTCGTGTAGAAGTTGCGGAAGCCGAGGGGGAAGGCGTTCAGCATGCGGAGGCCGGACTTTTCCGGGAAGCCCTTGTTGATGAGCTCGAAGGTCTTGCCGGTCATGGCGCGATGGGCGTGAGCGTAGTCATTGAAGAGCATGGGGGTTTCGAGCATGCCCATGGAATGCTGCAGAGAAGAAGTCTGGGTGCCGGTGGCGCACATCTGGATGACGCCCTTACGGGTGTTGGCGATGTAAGCGCTTTCCTTGCCGAGCTGGCTGTTCGGGAACACCTGAACTTTGTATTTGCCGCCGGAAAGTTCTTCGAGGTACTTGCCAAACTGATGCATGGCAACGGTTTCAGGTTCGCCTTCGGGCTTCATGCCGGCTATCTTGATGATAGTGGCGCTTTCGGCAGACGGTGCCGTGAAGCAGGTGAAGCCAGCCACGAGGGCACAGATGGAGAGCAGTGCGGTTACGCGTTTCATCAGTCTTCCTCCTGATTGTGGAAAAGATTGCCCCAGTCCTGGGCACGCTGATGCCGCCAGACACGGCCTGTATGCCGCGCTGATGGCGTTAATTCAGTACTTTTCTTATAGTAGTTCGGTTTATTTTCGTCAATTGTCATACAAAAAACATGTAATCGTCATCAAAAAGTCAAAGATTAATTCCCTCCTCTCCGCTTAAAGGAGCGGGGGCCTGGTATCAGGCTTCCATACGGGCGCGGCCGGGCAGAGACCTGACGCAGGCAGAATTCGGTTCCGAAGCTCCGGAGGCCGGCCAGCTCTCCTGCCTGTGATCAGCTGTGCCGGATCTATGGCATTACAGCTTGGCCGGGTGTCCGGGGAAACCTTATTTCTGAAAGAAAATGCAATATAATATGCCGTCTGTGTTTTTGGGCAGTGACCGCGGTCTGCCCATGCCTGCCAGAAGCAGCAGGTCACGTTTCTGCCCGTCACTGCTTCACAGAACAGCACAGATTCCTTGTGGAGTATAAATGCGTGCGGCCCTCCATCTCCCCCTTTGAGGCGGGAAACGCAGGGCCGCGAAATGATACAATCCGCGCCGCGCGGCGCCAGGAGAGAGAAATATGCCGGAACTTCCGGAAGTGGAAACCATTGTGCGCACACTGCGTCCCCATGTTGAGGGGCTTTATCTCGTGAAGGCTCTCGAGGTGAAAAGACCCTGTGTTCTGCCTGAAGGGCTGCCTCTGTCCGAAGCGGAGGGGCTGCGCCTTGACGGGGTCTCCCGCCGGGGAAAGCTCATTCTCATGAATCTGAATACGGGAGAGGAGGGCAGGATTATGCATGTGGTCCTGCATCTGCGCATGACGGGAAGCCTTCTGGCGCAGGACAGGGAGGCACCGTTTGACGCGGACGCCATGCCCGGAATGGCGGGGAAATACACGCGCTGCCTTTTCGGCTTTGCCAGAACGCCGGAGGGACCGTGCACGGAACTCGTGCGCTTCGATGATATCCGCACCTTCGGACGCGTGCTCGTGGGCGGAGACGGGATTCTTGAATCGTGGCCCTTCTGGAAAAAACTCGGGCCCGAGCCTCTTGAAATGAGCGCTGACGAATTCGTCCGCCGTCTGCGCGGGCGGCGCCAGGTGAAGACCATGCTTCTCGATCAGACCGTGATCGCGGGCATCGGCAATATCTATGCGGATGAGTCCCTGTTCAGGGCCGGCATCCATCCGGCTGCTCCTGCGGACAGGCTGGGTGATGAGCGGAAGCGGAAGCTCTTCGACGCCCTGCAGTACGTGCTCCGCCTTTCCATCAGGGAGTGCGGCAGTTCCATAAGGAATTACCGCGATGCGGAGGGCAATGCCGGTGCGTTCCAGAACAGCTTCGCTGTTTACGGGAGAGCAGAAGAAAAATGTGTACGCTGTGGTAGTGTTCTGAAAAAAATAACAATAGGCGGCAGAACATCCACTTTTTGTGAAAAATGTCAAAAAAGCTAGATAACTTGTTGATATGCCGTTTATTTTGAAATACTAACTGTAACAGACGGCAGAGCCTCGGATGCGTCTTCCCCCCATCTTAAGACTTGCTAAACGCAAATTTTAATAGTAATTGTTATTAAAAATTAAGACGAGGCTATCTATGAACGGCATGATTCAAACTCGAGTGACGCGTCAGCGAACGGTTATCCTGGAAGAGCTGCGAAAGCTAACCTGCCATCCGA
>ERZ772855.2778-NODE-2778-length-14204-cov-6.105803_pt1 | contig 14204 bp, 15 predicted proteins | sample MGYA00511900_ERZ772855 | MGnify/ENA primary metagenome ERZ772855 (study PRJEB29015, sample SAMEA2737701) | human gut metagenome | biome: human gut; feature: human-associated habitat; material: faeces | place: China | collected 2012 ...
CCGGCAAGAACAGTTTCGTGCCGGGCCGGTTCGCCATGACCTGCTGCGTGCAGGACATCCAGTTCGTGGGCTTCCCCTGCAGCTACGACGGCTACAAGGCCCTCGAGCAGCGGGCATGGGTCAAAGTGACCGCAAAGGTCGGCTATAAGTTCCATAACATCTACCGCGGCAAAGGCCCGGTGCTCACCGCACTGTCGGTGGAGCCTGCCGAGAAGCCGCTGAACGATGTTGTCACTTTCTCCTAACTACAACACAACCAAGGAGGTCATGGCATGAAAGCAATCTTCCGCATTCTGGGTACTGCCGCCGCTGTGGCGGCCACCGGTGCCGCCATCGTCATCATGGACAAGCTCCTGAACGAGAAGGCCGCACCCATCATCGAATCCATCGAGTTCCCCGAGGAAGCCGAAAAGGACGACGCAGAGGCCGCCAAGACCGCCGAGGCATACGCCGAGGGTGAGGCCAAGGCAGAGGCCGAAGCTGCCGCACCGGCAGAAGAGACCGCTCCCGCTGAGGAGCCCGCCGCCCCTGAGACGGAGGCAGCGCCCGCTGAGGCCGCAGAGCCTGTGACCCTGCCCGATCTGAGCGAAGAGCGCCCGGTCTGTGACCCCGAGGCTCCGAACCCGAACCCCGTGGAGGCCGGCCCCGCCGTCGCCCCCAAAGACGAAAACGGCAAGTTCGACCCGACCAAAATCGCCGACGTCTCCGACTTCGGCGACTGGGAAGAGCAGGGGTGTAAAGGGTAATTCCGCACGATAAAAGGGACGCTGTGTATATGCGCAGCGTCCCTTTTCTGTTTTATTCTCCGTGTGCTATCTTCATCAGACGGTCTTTATCCGTCACGGTCACGCCGCCACGATAGAGCTTCACGATGCCCTCACCGGCGAAGTATTTCAGCAGGCGGCTCACCACCTCGCGGGCAGAACCCATGTACTTTGCCATCTGGTCCTGGGTCAGGCGGATATCGTCGCCGCCGGTCTTGGCAAGCTCGTCCGCAAGGAAGATGGCCAGCCGCCGGTCGGCGCTCATGAAGAGGATCTGCTGCATCGTCCACATGGTGTCGGAGAAGCGCTCGGCGGTCATCTGGTAGGCGAAGCACCGCACCTCCACGTTCTGCTGCATGAGACTGCGGAAGACGCCTGCGCTGATGCAGTAGGCCTCGGTGTCCTCTTCGGCGTCGATGTAGAGGTCAAAGTTCACCGAGTCCATGACGCAGGAGGCGGAGAGGATGCAGATCTCGCCGCCAAAGAGGCGGTAGAGGGTCACGTCCCGGCCATCGTCGGAGAGAAGATACGCCCGGAACTGGCCGGTGCGCAGCAGCAGGATGCCCACGCAGTTCTCCACCGGGCTGTGGACCCGCTCGCCCTTGCGATAGCGCACCAGGCGGGTGGTGCGGCAGAGCATATCCTGCTGTTCGGCGGTCAGTTTGTCCCAGAAGGGGAAGGCACAGGCGAGACACTGGCGGTGCTCGCTGCATTTAGGGATAGGCAAGATCTCCGGCATCTTAAATCACCCCTTCCGCAGCGCTTTGGCGGCTTCGGTGCCTGCCAGAGCGCCCTCATAGACGGCCTTCGCCACCTGCAAAAGCCCGCCGGTGCAGTCTCCGGCGGCGTAGAGGCCGGGGACGGTGGTCTGCATTTTTTCATCTGTCACGATGCGGCCGTTCTCCACAGCGGCACCGATTTTCCGGGCCAGCGCCGTACTGCCCGCAACGCCCAGAGCCACAAACACACCCGCCAGCTCCACCACATCGCCGCCGGACAGCTGGACGCCGGTGACTTTCTGCTCGCCGAGGATCGCGTCGATTTTTTCAGGCCGGACAGTCACCTCCGGCGGAAACTCTGCCGCCGGAGGCGCACCATTCAGCAGGAGGGTGACGCTGGCCGCCACCGGCAGGAGCACCTGCACCTCATGCAGGGCGTATTCGCCGCTGCCTACCACGGCCACATCTTTGCCGCGATAGAAAAAGGCATCGCAGGTGGCGCAATAGCTGACGCCGTGGCCCTCGAGGCCCGCCAGCCCCGGGATGCGGGGCGTCGCCCGCGAAGCACCTGTGGCGAGGATAACAGCGTCCGCTGGGTAATCTCCATCGAGGGTTTCTACAGTGAGTTTATCGGTATAGGTCAGACCCACGGCCTCGGTGGTCACAAATTTAACGCCCACAGCCTTGGCCCCCTCGATGCCCTGACGCTCCAATTCCGCACCCGAGATGGGGGCGGCGAAGCCGTAGTAGTTCTGGATAAGCTCTGCACGGTCAAGCGCACCCGGCCCTCGGGTGAGGACGGTGGTGTCCACCCCCGCACGGGCAGTGTACAGCGCGGCAGACACCCCCGCCGGGCCGGAGCCGATGATGACGATGTTGGACATAGTGGGCCTCCTTGTACTTCCTGTATTATCGTAAAATCAGTTACTTTCTTTGCGCGCCGACGGCGCGGGGCTCTACTTCTCTATTATACACCAAATCCCCCTGATTTCTATGACCAAGTTCCAAAAGCCTCCATTTTCCGCCCGAGCGCCACTTTGCAAGGGCGGGCGAGTGTGTTATACTTTCTATGAATGCGATTCAATCTTCCTGATGGAGGCTTTTTCTATGTCCACAAAGCAGCGTCTGCTTTTTATCACCACCGGCGGCACCATCGCCAGCGTCCGCACCCAGCAGGGCCTCAAGCCCGTGCTCACCAGCGAAGAGCTTCTGGCTCATCTGCCTGAGCTGAACGAGCTCTGCTGCCCCGACACGCTGGCCCTGTGCAGCATCGACAGCACCGACCTCGGCCCGGAGCACTGGCTGATGATGGCGAAGGCCGTGCAGGAGAACTATGCCCTCTACGACGGCTTCATCATCTGCCACGGCACCGACACGCTGGCCTACTCGGCGGCGGCGCTGTCCTACCTCATCCAGAACGCCGACAAGCCCGTCATCCTCACCGGCGCACAGCAGCCCATCTCCAACGAGATCACCGACGCCAAGAAAAACCTTCGTGACAGCGTCATCTGCGCCCTCGACCCCGGCAGCCGGGGCGTCATGGTGGTGTTCGGCGGCCATGTCATCGCAGGCACCCGCGCCAAGAAGAACAAGACCATCAGCTACGACGCCTTTGCCTCGGTGAATTTCCCGGCGCTGGCACTGGTACAGGGCGACCGTCTGGTGCGGTATGTGCCTTCGCCCTGGCCCACCGGCCCTGTGGAGTTTGGCCGCTCGCTCAGCCCCCGCGTCTTCCTGCTCAAGCTGACGCCCGGCCTCAGCCCCGATTTGATCCCCGACATTTTCCGCCTCTACGACTGCGTCATCGTGGAGAGCTTCGGCGTAGGCGGCATCCCCCAGCGGCTGATGGACGCCTTCGCCGAGGGCCTCGGCGACTACGACAAGACCCACAAAGTGCTCATCCTCACCACCCAGGTCACTTACGAGGGCAGCGACGTGGGCATCTATGAGGTGGGCAAGCGGGTCAAGAACCGCTTCCGCTTCCTCGAGGCCCACGACATGACCATCGAGGCCGTCGTGACGAAGATCATGTGGCTGTTGGCGCAGGACTGCGACAGCTTTGACCAGCTGCAGCAGCGGTTCTACCGGCAGGTCAATTTTGATACATTCTATCACTGAGCACGAAAAAGGACACGGCAGTGCCGTGTCCTTTTTGCATTCTCAAAACACCATCTGCACCAGCAGCACATAGCACAGCGTGCCGCCGGCGATGGAAACCAGCGTCTGGTGCTTCCACTTATGGAGCGCAACGGTCACGCCGATGGCGATGGCCTCCGGGATGCCGTGGCTGCCCGAGGTGAGGCTGACGCCCTTGAGGCAGTAGACGATGAGCATCCCGAAGATGGCGGCGGGCAGCACATGGCCCAGATACTCCACCACCTCAGGCACCTTGCCGCCCCGGGAGCCGAACACCAGAAAGGGCAGAAAACGGGTGAGCATGGTCGCCGCCGCGCAGACGGCGATGGTCAGGATGAACTGGATATTGCTCATTTTGCCGCCTCGCTTTCTTTGGCCCCGATGGGGCGGCGGAGCAGCAGCAGTGCCATAAGGATGCAGACCATCGAGGGGATGAGGAAGCTGCCTGAGCCGAAGATGCGCAGGCAGACCAGCGGCGCGGCAATGCCGATGATGGCGCTGGCGTGCTGTTTTTCCTTTTCCCACTGGTTGAGGAAGATGACCACGAACATGGCCGTCATGACGAAATCGACGCCCTCGGTGCTGAAGGGCAGGACAGAGCCGAGGGCCGCGCCCATGGCCGCGCTGGCGACCCAATAGATCTGGTCCAGCAGGGTGATGAAGAACATGAACCAGCCCTTATCCACGCCCTCGGGCGGCTCTGCCGAGCAGGTGATGGAGAAGGTCTCGTCGCTCATGGCAAAGATCATGTAGGCGCTGCGCAGGCCGTAGCCGCAGTAGCGCTGCAGCATGGTCAGGCCGTAGAAAAGATGCCGCGCCTGGATCATCAGCGCCATCAGAAAGGCCGACACCGGCGCAAAGCTGCCCAGAAGCAGCGATGCCAGCACGAATTCCAGCGAGCCGCCGTACACTACCGTACCCATCAGGGGCGGCAGCCTTTTATTTCTTTTATTTTATTTTTAGTCAACTCAGCTTCTCTATTTTTTCTTAGCTGTTGATAAACTTTTAGAACTTCATCTTTTTTTACACCATAACTAGATAGATGTTTCATTAAGTATTTGTATTCATTAGCTGTAGGTATTTTATCATTTCTCTCTGCAGTACCACTCTTCGCAGCAACTGCAACAGGGAAGTTTGTAAAGTATTTCTTTGCAGTACCTTCAGTTGTAACTAATTTCATACCTTTTATTAATTCTTTTAAGTTGTCACTATCTTTAAAATCAATTTTTTTAGATACTACTTTACTTTCATAAGTTGTATCATAATCACTATTTACAACTTTTTTAGTTAATGTCAAGTCTGTCAAATATCCACCATTTGCAATAGCCATTACATATCTAACTACTTGTGATGGAGTATATGCATTTTCCCCCTGACCTATTGATAAGTTTAAGTTATCTGATGTCGTCCATCTAGCGAATTTTAAATATGTGAATAATATAGAATCTGATAGAGTTTCTATTCTATCTTCTTTTACATTTAATTCTTTAAGTCTAGACATTACCTCGCCTCTTCCAGGACAAGGAGTTTCGTCTACCCAGCTTACTATTTCATCAATTCTTTCTGTCATTTCTTCATCGTCATTTTCATCGATATCAGTAAAACTGTCTATTATATTTAAATTCAAATATGACCTAAGTGATATTTTAGTTGAATTTATTTTATCTTCTTCACTTGGTACTTTTCCTGCGACTTCTGTTATTTCATCTTCTAAACCTGTATTTTCATTTAAACCAAATAATTTTGCGTACTCAAGTATTTTCTCTGAATCCATTTTTATATTTGGGTCACTTCCTGATTTTAACCAGTTTGTACCTGTCCCAACTATACCAAAGTAAACGTTACAAGACTCTTGTATAGCTTTATAAAGGTTTACGCTACCATGGTTACTTCTAGATTTATTCCAAACTGCATCGGCAAAGGTCTGTCCATTTATATTAATAACCCCAGGGTCATTTATAGTATAATTTGGGTCTAAACCATTTTCTAATGCTGCCATACCAGTTATCATTTTAAATGTAGAACCTGGTTGGAATACACCTTGAGTTACTAAGTTTAAAAGAGGGCTTGCCGCTAATGTATCATTTGGATTTACTGGTTGTAATTTTTCGTAGTCTTTTGATGAAATACCTGTTACAAATAAGTTTGGATCATAATCTGGATAACTTGCAGATGCTAAAACTTCTCCAGTTTTTATATCTACAGCTATAATGGCTGCAGTTTTTGCATTTTTTGCACCACCACTTGTAGATACATCTCCATATTCACTTTTATAAATTCCACCATTGTTTGCAACTTGTAATGTTTTTTCAAGACCTTGTTCAGCTACTTTTTGCAAATCCATATCTAGTGTTAAATAAACTGTATCTCCAGATACCGGTTCTTTAACTTCTAGTTCATCTGTTACCTTACCTGTAGCATTTACTTTTACCTTTTTATATCCATCTATACCTTTTAGGTTATCTTCTTGAGTAGATTCAATTCCTGTAAGCCCAACTATATCATCGGATTTATAAGATTTTTCTTTATTATTTAGATAATTATCTAATTGTTGAGATGGTATTTTACCAACATATCCAAGTACATGTGATGCTAGAGCTCCATTTGGATAATATCTAATAGGTTCATTCGATATAGATATACCTGATAAATTTACAGCATTTTCTTCTACAAAAGATACTGTTTCTTCTGATACATTTGAAGCTAATGTAATTGGGTAATACGTTCTATATCCTTGAGATTTTATCAAGTTTCTAACTATTAATATTTTTCTTGCATCTTGATCACTTAAACTATCATCTATACCATAATATTGTCTTATTTTTTTAAATGCAACTTTTGCACTATCTGTATTTTTAACTTCTAGTTTTGTTCCATCATCTAATTTTTTTACAAAACTCTCTAGCCAGTCATTTTTGTTTTTTATTTCTGTAAACTCAAAGTTTGTAACTAATATTGGTGGGTAATAACCTTTACTATTTAATTTTTTTTGAAGTTCACCACGATTCAGATTTCTATCTGATTCTTTTAGCGTTCCATCTTCAATAAGACTATCTACTAAATAATAAAATGTTTCCTTTGCATTTAGATTTGATGGAATGTTATTCTTCTCTTTGTAATCACTTACATTTTTATCGTATGTATAAGAAAAATTTCCATTCTCATCTATAACAATAGGGAAATTATCTTCATACTCCTCACCATTTTCTATTAGTTTGTTCATTATTTTTAAAGCGATACTATTTGCATCATTGTCTTTAGATGTAAGTTGGTCACTTGATACTTGAACAACAAAAGAGTTTGTATTTCCCGCTAAAAGTCTACCATATCTATCTCTGATTTCACCTCTAGCTGCTTTTATAGTTACTTCTTTATATGTTTTATTTTCTGCAAGGCTTGTATAGTATTCATGTTGAACCACATTCATGTAAACCATTTTTGCTATAATTACAGCAAAAGCACATAGCAGGAAAATTTTTATCACTTTAAATCTTTCAATTATTTTATTTTCTACCATTAAATCACCACTATTCTTCTTCTAGACTTAATATTGGCTTTTTAAATATTTTATAAACTAATATTCCGATAAGACTATTTATAATTGGAACTACAACTATTTTTATAATAGATGTAAGTTGGCATACATTATATATTGTTTTTGAAAGTAAAAAACTAAGTCCACAATATATAAATGTAGCTCCTAAAATAATAGTAAATATCATTATAGGGCTTTCTTTATAAACTTTATCTTTTATATAACTAACCATATATGCTAGTCCAAAAAATATTAGTCCATTAGATCCAAATAATCCTCCGACACTTGAATCTAATATAATACCTAAAACAGCTCCTATAATTCCACTTTCCAATTCATCTAGATATAGTGAAATTATAACTAAATATATTAAGACTATATTTATAGTCATTCCAAAAACAGATAAATAATTAATAATACTATTTTGTAGTATTATTATAAAAAAACCCAATATACAAAGTAATATTTTTTTCATAATAGTTACCTCTCTAATTTATATTTCTTGGTTCTATTATCATAACATTGTCAACACTTTTGAAGTTTACATTCGGTTTAACTACTACGTATTTTAAAGATTTACTTTTATCTTCTGTTACCTTAGTTACTTCTCCTATAACAATGTCTTTTGGATATAAACCAAGACCAGATGTAACTACACTATCTCCTGGAAGTACGTCATAATCTGAATCAAGCATATATCCTTGTAAAAGGCCTTTTTCTCTGTTTGATTCTTCATCTTTTATACCTGTCCCAGTTGTAATAATTCCCTTGCTTTTAGAATCTCTAGATAATTTAAAACTAACTGATGATGTTGTATCTAATAAAGTGATTGCTTTTGAGTAGTTTGAAGAAACCTCTGTAACTATTCCAACTAGTCCATCTCCATTTATAACTAAGCTGTTTTCTTTTACTCCATCTTCACTACCTGCGCTCATAACTATATTTGTATACCAAAGTCCATCATTTTTACTTATTACTTTTGCAGCCACTTGGTTTGCTACATATTTTTCATCCACAAAATTAAGTGCTTTTTTTAATTGTTCTAATGAAGTTGTATCTTCTAATTCGCCTTTTAATTCTGTTATTTGTTTTTGTAATTTTGCATTTTCACCTTCTAATTTTTCTACTTTTTTAGCATTAGATTTAAAGTTTAATATATCTGAAAATCCATCACCAAAAAAACTTAGACCGCTACTTATACTATTTTCAAAAGTAGATGAAATATTCATTATTATATTTGAGTTAAAGGGACTATTTCCCGAATTTTTTCCAATTGATATACTAACAATTCCAATTAAAGTGATAGCAACTACACCTGTTGCTATCACTTTAAAATTTATTTTACGTTTATTTTTGTCTCTTCTCAAACTCATCACCAGCTTCTATCTTCTTTTGTTTGCTACTAAAACTTTCTCAAAGATTTCTTGATCTTCTACAGATTTTCCAGTTCCTATAGCAACACAATCAAGTGGGTATTCAGCTATGAATACTGGCATTCCTGTTTCTTCTTTAACTAATAAATCAAGACCTTTTAATAAAGCTCCTCCTCCAGTTAACATTATTCCATTTTCCATAAGGTCAGCTGCAAGTTCTGGTTTTGTTTTTTCTAGAGTTATTTTTATTCCATTAACTATTGTGTTAATAGGGTCTTTTAATGCATCTCTTATTTCAGCAGAAGATATATCTATTTTTTTAGGAAGTCCTGTTACTAAATCTCTACCGCTTATTTGAGAAGTTACTTCTTCTCCATCTTTATATGCTGAACCTATGTTTATCTTAACATCTTCAGCAGTTCTTTCACCTATTAATAAGTTGTATTCTTTTTTAACGTAGTTAACTATAGCTTCGTCTAATTTGTTACCACCTATTCTTATTGATTCAGCAGTATCTATACCACCTAGTGATATTACAGCTATCTCAGAAGTACCACCACCGATATCAACTACCATGTTTCCTTCTGGCTCTTCTACTCTAAGTCCTGCACCTATTGCTGCTGCCATTGGTTCTTCTATTAAGAATACTTCTTTAGCTCCTGCTTGTTGTGCTGCTTCTTCTATTGCTTTTTTTTCTACTTCAGTAACACCAGATGGTACACATATAGCTATTCTTGCGCTTACAACACCTTTTTTAGCTGCAGATTTTTGTATGAAGTAAGTTAACATTGATTGAGTTATATCAAAGTCAGCTATAACTCCGTCTTTCATTGGTCTTATTGCTTTTATGTTTCCTGGTGTTCTACCTATCATTCTTTTAGCTTCTTCACCAACTGCTAAAACATCTTTACTGTCATCTCTTATTGCCACTACTGATGGTTCTCTAAGTACTATTCCTTGACCTTTAATGTACACTAATGTATTAGCTGTACCTAAGTCTATTCCCATATCTTTTGTCATTTTTCCGAATCCAAAGAAAGATCCTTTTTGTTTCTTTTGTTTTTTTTCACTTGCCATTTCTAAACGCTCCCTTCAATCTTACACTATATCAAATCAACATATTTTCTTTAAAACTAAAATACAATCCATCACCTATTATTATATGGTCAATTACCTCAATGCCTATTATATCTCCACATTTTACAAGTCGATTTGTTACGACTTTATCTTCTGCAGATGGTGTAGGACATCCTGACGGGTGATTATGTATTAATATAATCTTATTGCTACTTCGTCTAATTGCCTCTCTAAAAACTTCTCTTGGATGGACTAATGATGAGTTTAATGTCCCAATTGAAATATCTATATCTGTAATAATTTCATTTTTTGTATTTAAAAGCACTATTTTAAATATTTCCTTTGGCGCATATCTCAATTCTTCCATATAGTATTTATATATATCCCAAGGTACTTTAATTTTGTATTTAGGTGGCTTATAGCTGGAAGCTCTTACACCTAGTTCTATAGCTGCCTTTATTTGGGTAGCTTTTGTAAGACCTATTCCATCTATGCTACATAGCTCCTCTATACTTATATCATATAAATCCCTTATATTTATTAATTTTTCCTTAAATATTTGGGTTGATAGCTCTATAGCATTGTATTTTTTTGTTCCAGTTCTAATTATAATAGCTAACAATTCTGCATCAGATAATGATTTTACACCTTTTGTTAGCATCTTTTCTCGAGGTCTTTGGTCAGTCAACATATCTTTTATGTTGATACCTTTGTTTAAACTTTCTTGCAGATGAATCATCCTCCATAAAATAGATTTATATCAAAGTGATCCTTTAGTAAATCGCTAAGTTTTGAAATAGGGAGTCCAACTATATTAAAATAATCACCTTGTATATTATCAACTAATAGAGCTCCATATCCCTGTATTCCATATGCACCCGCTTTGTCTAAAGATTCATTTGTGTTTATATAATCTTTAATAGAGTCTTCACTTAAGTCTTTAAATGTAACTAAACTAACAACATAGTCATTTACAACCATGCCATGAGATATATTTATTAAACTAATTCCTGTGATAACTTTGTGTGTTTTGTTTGATAATTTTTTTATCATTTGGTATGCTTCTTCTTTGTCTTTTGGCTTACCTAAAACTTCGTTATCTAGTGCGACTATAGTGTCTGCACCTATAACTAGTTTGTCTTTGTTTTTTTGTGCTACATCGTATGCTTTTTCATATGCAAGTCTAACTACCATACTTTCTGGAGATTCATTTTCCAAAATTACTTCTTCAATATCGCTTTTTTGTATTTCAAATTTTAGTTTTGTATTTTGTAAAATTTCTTTTCTCCTTGGTGAAGCTGATGCTAAAATTATTTCCATTTATTCACCTTCTTGTACTCTTTAATTTTGTACTAATTAAGTTTATCACTATCTTATAAAAATTTCAATCTTAATGTACACTCTTTTCTTCTTTAAATCTTATATTTTGATAAAAATTTTGTTTTCTTTAAATAAATATTATTTATTATTACATTTTTCTTATTTTTATTAAGATTTTTGTAATAATATTTATATTGATATTTTTCATATAAATATATAAGCTACATTTTAAATTCTATTTTTTGCATAATAAATAAAGGTATAGAGATCTATACCTTTATTCTATCCATATTTTATATTTTAATATCCTTAATTAGCTAATTTTGATTCTTCTTTAGAATCTACTAATTTTATTGCATCTTTTTTACATTTTTTCATGCATAGATGACAACCTTTACATTTTTCTAAATCAACTTTATGTGGTTGTTTCTTTTCGCCTTCTATAGCACCAAATGGACAAGTTCTAGCACAAGCTGTACATCCTATACATTTACTTTCGTCTATAGATACTTTACGTCTGTCTGATAAGTCTGCTTTTATAACTTTCTTTGGACAAACATCTGCACAAACTTTACATCCTACACATTTAGAATAGTCTATAGTAGCTAAGTTATTTTCTACTGTTATAGCTCCAACTGGACAAGATTTTTCACATTTTTTACATCCTATACATCCTGCAGAACATTTATCTTTAACATCTTTACCTTTATCTTTAGAGCTACATTCAACAACAACTTCTTGTTTGGATGGTTTCTTTTGTATTAATCCTTTTGGGCAAGTGTCTATACATTTTCCACAAAGAACACATTTATCTTCGTCTACTACTGCTACACCATCAACTATTGATAATGCACCAAATGCACATACAGATACACAAGTTCCAAGACCTAAGCAACCAAAACTACATGATTTTGGTCCACCGATTAATGCAACTGCTGCTCTACAATCTGTTATACCTTGATATTCATATTTATTTGCTGCGCTTGAACAAGTACCTTTACACATAACATGTGCTACTTGTTTTTCTCCTGTTTCAGCTGCAACACCCATTATTTCTCCGACTTTCGCGGCTACTGCAGCCCCACCAACTGGACATGCATTTACAGGTGCTTCACCTTTTACTATAGCTGCTGCTACACCACCACAACCTGGGTATCCACAACCACCACAGTTTGCTCCAGGAAGTACTTCAAGTATTTTGGCTTCTCTTTCGTCAACTTCAACTGCGAATTTTTGTGCAGCAAAGGCTAAGACAGCACCAAATATTAATCCCATGATTCCCAATAATATTACTGCTTTTAATATTTCCATAATACTTCACCCCCTGTTTTTATAATTTTATTAATCCTGTGAATCCTAAGAAAGCTATTGACATTAATGCTGCAGATATTAATGTTATAGGAAAGCCTTTAAATGCTTCTGGAATATCTGCAAGTTCTAATCTTTCTCTGATTCCAGCGAATAAAACTATTGCTAATGTGAAACCTAAACCTGCACCAACACCATTTATTAATGTTTCTAATATATTGTAATTTTTTTGAACATTAACAAGTGCTATACCTAAAACTGCACAGTTTGTAGTTATAAGAGGTAAGTAAACACCTAATGCTTGATATAAAGATGGACTCATTTTTTTAAGTGCCATTTCAACGAACTGAACTATTGAAGCTATAACAAGTATAAATGCTATAGTTTGTAAATATTCAGTTCCTGTTTTAACTAATATCATTTGAATAAAATATGTTATTAAAGAAGCTAGGGCTAAAACGAATGTAACCGCAGCTCCCATACCTGCTGCTGTATCTACTTTCTTAGAAACACCTAAGAAAGGACATATACCTAAGAATTGTGATGTTATAACGTTGTTAACAAGGACAATGCTTAGTAATAAAAGAATATAATTCATAATATTTCCCTCCTAAAAATTAAGCACTTTTCTTTGTAACTTTATTAAATATTGCCATAAGGATTCCTAATGTTAAGAATGCTCCTGGAGGTAATATGAATAATAAAGCTGGTTGATAAGAAGCTCCAAATAAACTTACTCCAAATATTGCACCTGCTCCTAGTATTTCTCTAACTGCACCTAATATTGTAAGTGCTAAAGTAAATCCAAGACCCATTCCTAAACCATCTACTGCTGAAGCAACTGCTCCATTTTTAGATGCGAAACTTTCAGCACGAGCAAGTATTATACAGTTAACAACTATTAATGGTATATATAATCCAAGTGCTTTATCAAGTGATGGTATATATGCTTTTAAAAGCATTTGTACTATTGTAACAAAAGTAGCTATAACAACTACGAACGCTGGTATTCTTATTTTATCTGGTATTACTTTTCTAAGTAGTGATATAGCTACGTTTGAACAAGCTAAAACTACTGTTGTTGATAGACCCATTCCTAGACCATTTATTGCTGCACTTGTAACAGCTAAAGTAGGACACATCCCTATTACTTGTACAAAGGTTGGATTCTCATCGATAATACCGTTTTTAAAAACTTTTCCTAGATTCATCTCAAAATCCCCCTATCGATTATTTTAAAGAGTTATTGTAAACTTCGATTGCTGCATCTACACCGTTAGTTACTGCTGTAGAAGTTATAGTAGCTCCAGATATTGCTTTGATTTCTGTGTCACCAGGAGTTCCATTTTTAAGAACTGAAAGTTCTTCAAGTGGTTTTCCTTTGTATTGATCACTAAATTCTGGATCAGTTGATTTAGCACCAAGACCTGCTGTTTCTGAGTTACTAACAACATTTATTCCTGATACTTGACCTTTAGCAGAATCTATACCTACCATTAATTCAATTGTTCCACCATAACCAGATGGTAAAACTTTTAGAGTATATCCAACTGTATTTCCTGATGCGTCTTTTGCTTCATATATTTCTGAAACTTCAACCCCTTTTGAGTTATCAGTTTTTACATCTTTTACTTCTTCAAAATCTTGAGCAGATTCTAAAACTAATTTTCTAGCTTCTGCATTTGCTTGTTCATTTCTTTGAGCTATAGTACTTGCTGTTACACTATTAGTTAATGCTAGTAATAAAGCAGCTACTGCACTTATTATTAATAAGTTTAATCCTAGTTTAAACATATCTTTGCCCATTATTTAGCCACCTCCCCAAATACTCTGTTGTTAACGTACTTGTCTATAAGTGGAGTCATAACGTTAGCTAATAATATTGAATATGAACATCCTTCTGGATATCCACCATATAATCTAATTACTGAACATATTATACCTGCAAGTACTGCATATATAATTTGACCTT
>ERZ772855.2783-NODE-2783-length-14190-cov-5.384507_pt1 | contig 14190 bp, 14 predicted proteins | sample MGYA00511900_ERZ772855 | MGnify/ENA primary metagenome ERZ772855 (study PRJEB29015, sample SAMEA2737701) | human gut metagenome | biome: human gut; feature: human-associated habitat; material: faeces | place: China | collected 2012 ...
GATGAAGAGTTTATAAAAGCGGTAGAGGAGCATCCAAAATTATTTACAGGATTCTTAGACACTATGATTAATCATTTGATGTTTTATAAACTGGGCTTGTCTACTTATTACGGATCAAACTTTATTTGTGATTTGGGAGAAATTGCAGATGAAATGTTATCATATACCAAAAGGGCATTTGAGAGCTATTTGGAAGGTAATGAATCTGATGAAATTATATCCAGCGATACTTGGTATGAAGAAAGAGAAGATTTTTCAAGAGCTGCAATAGGAACAGAAAGAAAAACTCATAAGGAAGAACGTGGGTTTGAACTCCTATGTTGGAAAAAGGCGTACTGAAGATGACTATACCAGAAAAGCCATCAAGTAAAAAAACAGAAATACTTTTCGTAAGAAAATAACCTAACCACATCTTAACCAATGTGGTTAGGAAAAGAATACAAGAATTTGAGAGAAGGTGAAGCAATGTCATATACCGTAAAATCATCAGAAAAAACAAGAAAGTCGGGAGCCGAAACAGAAACAAAGGCGCTATTATATCTAATGAATTTGAGAAAAGATAGTGAAGAGATATATTACTTTATTGTTGATTTCTTTAATGATTTGACAGGCATGGATGCATTTTCAGATAAGTTGTGGGATATACAGTCAAAAGGAGCAAAAGGAAACTCACCAAAGGCAATAGGAAAAGAGTTAGTAACATTGTTTAAAAACTATATGTGTGATTTCGAGTTTGCGGATTACATATTATTTGTTGGGGGTGTTTCTAATACCGTAAGAATCGATGATGAAATTAATTCATTTGGTATTGAAAATGTGAACTCTGACGCATTACAGAAGATGATAGAGGGATTAAAAGAAGAAGCTGAGGATAAAGAGTATATTGATGATGAGGATATTACTGACACCAATATTTCAGCTTTTTTGAAAAAAGTAAGATTTGTAGTTGAGGATAGAAAACCTAGTGAATATGTGAGGGCTATTATAAAAAATCATCCAGGGTTAGTACCGGAAGAAAAAGTTTTGGATGCAATATTTAATGAGATTCGTGATAAGCAAGCAGGTAAAAAGAATGTACAGATTGTAGAGGGGGTCGTAATAGAAACACAGGATGAAGCGTTGAGATATTTCAGACATCTTACTGCATCGGATGTACGCTTGTTGGCATTACAGAGGATAATTAATAGAAATCCCGTGAGTCAAGGGATTCCAATGTCATTTATGCCGATATTAAGAACTTGTCCGCCAGAACAAGAAAAAGATTTTATACAGGAGTGTCAAACGGCGTTATCAAAAGCATTGTTTAATAAGAATTCAGCGGAAACATTTTGGACATTATTGGAGGAAGTGTATGGTATTATACTAAAGGATCCATTGCTAGACGTGAATGGGATATTTAATCAGATGGACAGGAAAATCAAAAAGAATGCGAAAGATTTTGATGTATTGTCATTAAAATATTTTATCGCGCAAGTAAAGGATGGTGTACAGGGATGATTATTAAAAAAATTGCGGTAGGAAATAGTACAGAAGCGTTTGTGGAAGATAGTTTTACAGCTGGGTTAAATATTATTTCAAGTGATGACAATAACAAAGGAAAAACAATTGCTATGCAAGCTATGATGTATGCAATTGGAAATGAGCCTACTTTTCCCACAACATTTGATTATAAAAATTATTATTATTACATAGAGTTTGAAGAAAATAATAAAATTTACAGAGTGTGTAGATATGGTGATAATTTTGTTCTTATAGAGGGGAAAACATTACGGTTATTTGATAGCGTGTCAGAATTAAAGCGATATTGGACAAAGCATATTTTTAAGTTACCTGAGATTGTTAAGAATCAAGTTTCGAAGATTGTGGATCCGGTATTATTTTTCCAATTGTTTTTTGTTGGACAGGATAAAAAAGATACTTCTAATATTTCGCATTCAGGATTATATAACAAAAAAGATTTTGAAGAAATGATATACAGTATTTTAGACTTGAGTGGATATAAATTAGACTTAGAAGAGATTGAACAAATAAAGGAAAAATTGACTGATTTAAAAGACGAAAAGAAACTATTATTGAAACAACATAAAATTCTTAAGTCAAAGAAAGCACCAGTTCAATACCTAAGTGCGGTAAGTGATCGTTTAGCATTTGAAAATAAAGTAAAACAAATGGATAAAATTAATGCGAAGATAACTGAGCTTCGCAAGGCAAGAAATCTGGCGGCAAACAGAAAATCAAAATGGGGAAATACAATTAAGGAATTAAAATCTCTTAACAGAAATATTGATGTTGGCGAACTGAAGTGTATGGATTGCAATTCAAAAAATATAGCATATGCAACTTCGACAAAAAGAACTGCATATGTATTTGATGTATCTACCGTCGAAATGCGGAACGATATTATTAACTCGATATATGAAAAAATCGAGTCCTACGATGAAGAAATAGAAAAATATGATATCGCTATTTCAAACGAACAAGAGAAATTGCGTCTTATGATGAATGATGAAGAGATAACGTTAGAAGCTCTTATAGAGTTGAAAGAGCAAATTTTCTCTGCATCCGATGCAGAATTACGAATTATAGAAATAGAACAAGAGATTAAATCATTGCAAAGCAAATTGAGTGTTTCAGAAACTTCATCAGAGGAAAATAAGAATAAGAGAGAAGCTGCAATAAATGTAATATTGACTGAGATGAACACATTATATAAAGCTATTGATCCTAACGGAAATTTGGTGTTTGAGGGGTTATTTACAAAAAAGGATGAAGTCTTTTCGGGTAGTGAAGCCACTATTTTTCATATGGTCAAAATGTTTGCACTTCAAAAAGTGTTGGGGCATAATTGGCCTATTATAATTGATTCATTTAGAGCGGAGGATTTATCGACAGGTAAGGAAAAGAAGGTTATTGAAAAATATAAGGAATTAGATAATCAGATAATCTTTACAACTACTCTTAAGGATGAAGAAATGGGAAAATATGATAATCGTCCGGAAATTAATCATATTGATTATAAGGGACATGCTCCTAGTAAAATGCTATCACCGGAATATTGTGAGCAGTTTAAGCAACTCGTGGCTGATTTTGCATTTGATATAAAATAAACTTAAAATAAGGAAGGAGTTGTGTTAATGTATTATTATACTGATTACAATACGTTCAAGCTTATTTTAACGAATGGAACATTACGCTTTAAGGAAAGTACATCATCTAATGATAGGTTGGATACAATTCAGCTATATAACGAATTAATTACAATGACAGAAGATAAACTTAGGGATGCTAATTTGAAGGCAGAACAAAAATTTTATTTTGACATGTTAAAGCATAATGGAGTTAAAAGTTCGAGAGTTTCTCTTGTGGCTTGTTTTACAACAAAAGCAGATTCGCGTATGTTGTGGGATGCGTACACAATGCATAGAAAAGATCGTGCGGCAGAACGGTATAATGGAGTATGTATAGAGTTTGATAAACAGTGCTTAATACATTCGATGAAAAGATTTGCTGAAAATTTCGATGTTAAGGATTGTAGAAGTATAACATATGGGCTTGAAGGAATTAAGGATTATTTAGAACAAATAATGAATGCTTTTTCAGAGGATGTTGAAAGATTAGCCAAAGAAAAAGATCAAAAGCAGGGTATCATTCCACCTATACAGATTCCATTCATAAACAAAGTTTTAGAATTGAAGAAATGTATTGTTATTCCGCTGCTTGAATTAATTGATAAATTTGATACATTAGCGCCTTTTATTAAGCATTCTTTTTGGGAAGAAGAATGTGAAATAAGAGCACTGCTTTCAATGAAAAGGGCAAATGGAAATATACAAAAACTAGGACAGTACGAAGACAAAAGTTATTATTTTGATCTTCCAATAAATGAAAATTGTATTAAAAGAGTGATCTTAGGACCAGAATTCATGGATGAAGAAATAGAAGAATTAAGAGCGTTAAGTGGTTCAATTTCTTTGGATAGACTTCAGATTGAAAAATCTATAGGGACTAATATTATTACAAATAGATGAAAGGGGAGATAGAATGTCAGAGAGAGCATTGGTCCTATGTCAAAAATATAGCAATACAAAACTTGATTAGACACAATATATAGTTGCCGAAATCGAGTTTGAATAGTAAACGAAAAGCCGGGAACCCGCATAAATACTGGGTTTTTCGGCTTTTACTATGTTCCGTGGTACTATTTTGGTACTAAAATATGGGTGAATAAAAAAGAATAATTGAATAAAGATGAATATGGATAGCCGTTTGTTCTTTTGTTAGAGCAGGCGGCTTTTTTGCGTTCTGGTACATAGCCATCTCATTGAGGTGGCTGAAAAAAGAAGGGAGAGAAATAGCAATGAAAGCAAGTGAAAAAGGAGTAATGGGAAATGATGTAAAAAATGCATTGAACATAGTATCAGGTGTATATACTATCCCACTGATTGACAGGTTATTTCCCACAGAAAAGAAGTTATCAGATTTGTGAGATGGTATAATAAATAAAGTTACTTCCATACTTTGGCAGCAAAAAAATGAACGAGATTAAGGCGGCCGACATTGTCCGATGGCAGAATGAAATGATGGCGTTCCGTGATGGGGAGGGGACAGGGTACTCAAAGGTATACCTGAAAACACTACAGTCACAGTTAAGTGCAATTTTCAATCATGGCATAAGGCCTTATGAACTGAAAGAAAATCCTGTCAGAAAGGCGGGTAGCATGGGTGGCGAAAAACAGAAAGAAATGCTGGTATGGACAAAAGAGGAATATAAAAAATTTGCAGAGGCGGTTATGGATAAACCACAATCTTTTTATGCTTTTGAAGTGCTGTACTGGACAGGCTTGCGTGTTGGAGAACTTCTTGCACTGACGCCGGAAGATATTGATTTAGAAAAACATACAATCTCAATCAATAAGTCATATCAGAGATTGCAGGGCGAGGATTACATCACTGATCCAAAGACGGAAAAAAGTAACCGCACTGTTTCTATTCCGGATTTTCTTTGCGAAGAATTGGAGGAATATATGGCTATGCTGTACGGGTTCAAGAAAAATGACCGATTATTCCAAATTACAAAGAGTTATCTGCACCATGAAATGATAAGAGGTGCGAAGATTTCCGGTGTAAAACGCATTAGAATTCACGACATACGCCATTCGCACGTCTCTCTTTTGATTGGCATGGGATTTTGGGCAGTGGATATTGCCGGGAGAATGAGGCATGAGAGCATTGACATCACATTGCATTATGCTCATATGTCTCCGTCGGCACAGAAGGATATGGCAGACAAACTAAACGAAGGAAGGGTAGGGTAATGATATGTATAAAAGACCAAGAGAGGCAGCACAGCCGAAGAAAAAGAAAGATGAACGCAGACGCAAAAGAAATGTCATTGTAAATTTCAGAATGTCACCAGAAGAACGGGCAGAATTGGAACAGCGGATTATGGTAAGTGGCAAGTCAAAGCAGGATTACATGATCCAGAGTAGTTTGGAACACAAGATTGAAGTTATTGCAAATCGGAAAATGATTGTGAATATCCAAAACAGAATGGATGTGATTGAGGCAGAGCTGAAACGGGTAACATCCGTTGATGCGTTGGATATGGAAAAGTTGGCAGGGCTGAAAGTGGTTGTAGAGTTGTTTCAAGCAGTGAATGAGTAAGGAAATGACCGTATTGTGTGTGAAAAGCATGGTACGGTTATTTTTTATTGAGAAAAAAGAGATTTGGTGGTAAAATATAGTCAATGAACACTATTAGGATGGAGGCAAACAGAAGGAGCAAATATGATGAAAGGCGATAGTAGTTTTTATAGTGACAGAAGAGTACAAGAACAGTTTGCCATTTATTGAGGGAATATTGAATGGGGTGTCTGGGTGAAAACAAAAAATATAGAAACGAAAGAGGTATAAAAAATGAAAGATACAGATCAATTAGCTATTCGGTCAATTTCAATAAAGTATTTTCGTTCAATCACTTCAATGACTATGACAGTGGAAAGATTAAATGTTTTTGTTGGACTAAATGATGTTGGCAAGTCAAATGTGCTTAAGGCATTGAATCTTTTTTTTAATGGCGAAACAGATTACAATGAGAAATTTTCGTTTGAAAAGGATTTTTCAAAATTGTTTCCACTAAATAGTAAAAAAGCAAGAGAAATTATAATTAAAATAACATTTATGGTGCCTAGTGGTTATAAAGGGTGCGGAGAGTATATATGGGAGAAAAGATGGAGAAGTCAAGGACTTGTTAAAGATGAAATTAAAAAAAGTCAGGGAGACAATATATCGCCCAGATCAAGAATACCAGCTTTGTTGAAAAAAATACTATTTAGATATGTACCAGCTGTAAAGAGTACAGATTATTATAGGTTTTTACTGATTGAACTCTATAAGGCAGTATCTGCAGCAGTAGATAGTCCCTTGAAGATTGCATCTGATAAGTTTTCACAAACTTTGCGTGGGTATACCACATCACTAAGTGATTTAATATTAAATCATATTGATATGGAGAGCCAGCTATCTTTACCACAGAATTTTTCTGAAATTTTTGAAACTTTAATGTTTAACACTAAAAAAGCTGGTTCAGATATAATGGTTCCTTTGACACAACGTGGTGATGGAATACAGGTAAGACATATTCCACTTATATTAAAATATATTGCTGATGAAGATTACAAACAATCAAATTCTAGAGGAGCAATAAAAATAAATACGATATGGGGATTTGAGGAGCCTGAGAATGGATTAGAATTACTGAAAGCTTTTGATATGGCGAGTGAATTTTTGGAATATTCTCAGGATATACAGATTTTTGTTACCACTCATTCGCCAGCCTTTTATGCAAATAAAGAGGAAGAAGGCGTTAAGGTAATATTTATTAAAAAATCTTCTGAGAATGACAGTAGCATTTTGCTCACAAATACTGAAAGAACATTTATGGATGAAAGTATGGGGCTTATGCCTTTTGTTGCACCTTATATTGCTGATCAAAATAGAAGGATACATGAAATTAAAGAATTATGGGAAAAGACACCCTTGTTGGATAAACCTACAATAATGGTAGAGGGAAAAAGTGATAAGAGCTATTTGACAATGGCTATACAAGAACTGTCAGAACCATTACAGAAAATGATAGATAATGATGAATTACGAATTGTTACACAGGATGAAGGTGCAGGAACAACACTTATAAAAAATTGGGTAATTGCATGGTTACATTCTGGTAATAAATCTAAAATGATGGCAGTTTTTGATAAGGATTTAGCAGGTGGTAAAGCATTTCAAGAAATAAAAAATAATACTTTGTATGCAAGCCAAAATCAAAAAACAAGCGTTAAAGTAATTCAATTAGAGCTTTCAAAAAATATTATTGAGTTATATCAGGCAAAATTACATATCCCTATTGAGATTGAGCATCTTTTATCTCCACAAGTTTGGAAAAGGGCTATTGAGAAAAAATATACTACACCTAGAACAGCGATTGAGTTATTAAATGCATATAAAGGTCAACAGCCACGGGACAAGTCAATAGATTTTATTTTAGATGAGAGAATTGATGATTCTGAGATAAGGGAAACTATTGTAAATTATAATCCTCATGAATACAAAAAAATGGAGTTTTGTAAAATGGTTGAGCAAATGTATTATGAAGAAAATGTAAAAGATATTTTTGGGGGGTTTGATAAAACAATTTTAAAAATAGAGCAATTTTTTACTTGATAGTACATGGTACTATTATGGTACTAAATTACATTTATACACCCAAGAATGATAAAAATTCATATAATATGAATACAAAAATAAAGGAAAAAGTGGCTGAAATACTACAATCGCACCTTTTCTTTGAGGAGTTTGAATAAGGTAAAAACAGCGGGAAGCCTTGTGGGAGGGGCTTCCTGGTTTTGATGTAAGCAGAATGTAAGCAAAAATATACATGATAAAGGGGAGAATAAAAAGTTGTGTCATAAGGATGATTGAAATTCGCAACTTCTTGCAAGAAACAGAAGCGAATGCAAGTAAATGTGTTGACATTTTATTAAGATGGGAATATAATCTATGTAGATTGGTTGGTGGTATGTTGATAATTGTGGAGGTTCAGTAAAATGAAGATTAGTTACAAAAAACTCTGGATAAGACTGGCCGAAAAGGAAATAGTACAAGCTGATTTTAGAAAAGACTTAAATATTGCAACAGGTACGATGACTAAACTTCGGAAAAATGAAGAAGTTGCTCTATCGGTATTATTACGAATTTGTGAGTATTTGGATTGCAATATTGGAGACATTTGTGATGCGATAAAGATAGATAAATAAATGGAAAAATTACGGAATTTATCTACGTGTTTATATTGGGTTTGTGTGAAATGGGATGCTTTTTGATATCGTTCGGATTGTTATAAAATCAAATCCGTGTTGTACCAAATAGAGGGAAGGTGGCGTATATGGCATTTTGCATTAATTGCGGAAGTGAAATTGTTAGAAATGCAAAGTTCTGTCAGAAATGTGGACATCCGATTGGGCTAATTAATAGCGAAGAAAAGCGCCAACAGGAATTTGCGGGGAAAATATATAAATGTCCTAGTTGTGGAGAAATTTTGAAAGCATTTGAAATTAATTGTCCAGCCTGTGGTTATGAACTTCGAGGAACAAAGGTATCAAGTGCTGTTAAAGAATTTGCATTAAAGTTAGAGGCAATTGAATCAAAAAGAGAATATGAGAAACCGAGAGGTTTATTAGCTACTGTGGAAACACAAACAAGAATATCAAAAACGGATAAACAAAAAATTAGTTTGATAAAGAGTTTTTCGGTTCCTAATTCAAAGGAAGATATGCTTGAATTTATGATTCTAGCAACTTCAAGTATGAATATGGAAACTTATGATTCGGCAAATGCTTCTGTGTCAAAGAGTGAGAAAGAAATAAATGCTGCTTGGTTTTCGAAGGCTCAACAGGTATACGAGAAGGCAAAAAGAAGTTATTCAACAGATGGTACTTTTACGGAAATAAAGGCGTTATACGATAGTTGCAATGAAGAGATAAGAAAGTCGAAGAAAAAGGGAATAATTAAATGGGGATTGTTAGTTGGTTGGATTCCAATATTATGGATAATTCTTATTGTGTCACTAGCGATTTCCTCTCCAAAAGATGAGAAAAAAGAAATTGAGCGACTTGAGAATATTGTAACACAGGTTAAAGGAGCCTTGGATAATGGAGAGTATAAACATGCTTTGCGAATTGCTGATTCTATTGAGTATCAGAAATATGATGATGAGTCAAAACGAAAATGGGAGATTGAAAGAGAGTATTGGATTGATAAAGTAATAGAAGAAGCAGAGAAAAAAGGTGTGACGCTTGAACGCCCAAAAGATAAATCACAAGAGGATAAGTCAAGCAGTGAGACAAAATCAGGTGGATTTGTGAAAGGATTTAAAGAAGGAGTTCAGTCTGGATTAGATTCAGTAAAGGATGGCATGGACGAGCTTAATCTTATTATGAACGATAAAAAGACATCTGAAGATATTGATAACAAGTAGAGGAGGAACAACAATGGGAATTTTCAAAAAAAAGAATGGTGGTTTCATGGACGAGATAAGATGCGATGAGCCTTCGTATTTGATTTGGAAATGGCGTCCGTCAGGAGTTTGGCAAGGTGATAATAAAAGGGAAAATGCGATACGGTGGGGCTCTTCTCTCCGTGTTAAAGATGGCGAAGTGGCTGTTTTTGTATATAAGCAGAAGAATGGGGCAATGCAGGATTTTATTGTAGGTCCTTTTGATGAAACTATTAAGACAAAGAATTTTCCTGTATTGGTTAATATTGTTGGGCTTGCATACGATGGTGGTACTCCATTTCAGGCTGAAGTATATTTTATTAATCTTGCAAGAATTATTCAGGTGAAATTCGGTGTTCCTTTTTTTGATGTGTACGATCCGAGATTTATGGATTTTGGTGTTCCAGTTGCGGTGAGAGGAACCATTAGTTTCTGTATTAATGATTGTAAAGAATTTATCAAGTTACATAGGTTGAGTACTTTTGACTTAGATGACTTTAAAAGACAGATTAGAGATGCAGTAACAAGATATGTGAAGGATGTGGTTGCCAATATTCCTGCACAGCATAATATTCCTTTGGTTCAAATAGAAACTAAAACAGCACAGATAAACGATGTTATAGAATTTGAATTAGGTGCGAGATTATCAGAAGATTTTGGAGTAAAAGTATCTGGCATCGATATTGGTGTAATTGAAATTGATAAATCTAGTGAAGGTTACAGAGAGTTGATGAGCGTAACTAAGGATGTTACAAGTGCAACAATCAAAGCTGAAACCGCAGCCAAGGTTAAAGATATTGCAGATAGACAAAGAATCGATGTTGAAAACTACGAAGAAGTACTTAGAATTCAAAGAGAAGAAGCACAGTATGCACAGCATAAGCAAACAGAATCTGCTAATCTTGGTGCATTTCAAGTTGAGAAACAAGCTGAAGTTGGTGTTGCGGGAGCAAATGCATTAGGACAGATGGGGAGTAATGGAGCAGGAGATGTGGATTTGTCTGGTGGTGGAAATGGATTTAATATGGCTACAATGATGGCGAGTATGGCAGTTGGAGGGGCAGTTGGTCAAAATATAGCAGGTTCTATGAATAGTATGATGTCAGGAATTAACCAACCGATACAAGCAGGCACTACTCCGCCACCGCTTCCACAGGTGTTGTATAATGTGGCAGTTGATGGACAAGCGACGGGACCGTTTGATTTAGCTACATTGAATAAGATGGCATTAGCTGGTGAGTTTAGTGGAACCAGTTTAGTATGGAAAGTTGGTATGCCTGAATGGGTTGCAGCAGAAACAGTAGAGGAATTAAAGGCAGTATTAACAAAAGTAATGCCACCTACCCCGCCGGTTGAAGAATAAGGAGGATTGTATGTCAAAAATATTTAAAGAATCAATGCGGGACTTTGGCTACGAATTGTTAGATGACATTCGTGGGAAAGCAAATGAAAGAATTAGCGATGCCGAGTTTGAGGAGAGAATTGTAGGAATTGAAAAGGCAACTATTTCTATGATTGAAGTAGGTGTTAATGATGATACGATAATCGCAATGCTGCAAAAACATTGGGATTTGCGTTTAAGTGAGGCAGAAGTTTTTCTTGATAATGCAAGGGATGGAAAGATATAAGAGATATCATTCGTAAAGGTGTTGAATTTGTAAAAGACCAAAAGAAAGATGGGACTCTGATATTGACTAAGAGGGGAGAGAATTGAATGCTGAATAATTTCTCGGACATAAGAAATACAAATTCGAAACGCAAAGAGTATAGATTGTGTAAATCTCCAAAGGAATATAATAAAATTATTTCCATTCTTCCACATGCATTATTGGTGTATTATAATTTGAAATCTATCGGATATGCAGATACAGAAAATCCTAGGAGTAATGGTAGTGAATTGCCTAATGGTGATGCAATGACAAAACAGTGCTTCTGGTTTAATAATGAATATATTCTTGAACAGATTCAGAATATGTTTTGAAAATAAGAAAGGAATTGAACGGATGTCTATAAACATAGGAAATAATAATAAAATTAAAGGCACAAACATTGCAGAAAAGATAGAAGTTAAAGAAATTACCAATGTTAAGAAGAAATTTTATGAAAAGCATCCAGTAATATGTAGTTTTAGTATTTCTTTAGTTGCTGGTATCGTATTATTATTTTCATTTTGGGATAAAATTATTAGTTTGATAGAGGGGGTGTTTTAATGCCGAAAAGTAAAATAATTAAAGACTTAGCAAACGGAACAGTTGATACTCTTACTGCTCTGAAAAGGACAAAAGTGTTATTAGCGGAATTTGAAAATGAGGACTTGAATACATGGATTAGTAATGAAATCACAGGATATTCTGATAAGTCGAAAATACCGGATTATAGAATGGTTCGTGGAAATCTTATGGGGTCTTATTTCAAAGGCTCGATGGCTTCACATATGACTTGGAATCATGTATCGATACCACTTGGAAAAATGCCAGATGACTTAAAAGATACGCTTTTAACAGTTTATTTTAGAGAAGGGGTTGGAGCACTGAAAGAACTTGCAGAGAAGTATGCAACTACTGAAAATAGGATAGGAAAACCTATTGATGCTGATTTTTTTCCGGCAATAGCTCATTATAATGAGGATCCATATATGATGATTACATCAGCAAGTGTTGAGATTGCAAATCAGTGCATTCAAAATATATTTTCAAATATAGAGAATAAATTGTTGGATGTTTTATGCTTCTTGGAAAAGGGATTCGGATTGCTTGATGATTTGGATATAGATGTATGTTCAAAATCTGAGGAAGAAAAGGAAGAAATAGTTAAACAGTTGTACGTGATTGTTTTTAATGATAATAGTGTCAATATTGGAAATGAAAATAGGATAAAAGATTCCAATATTGTATCTGGAATAAAGGAATAATAGAGTTTGTTTGGAGTAACCGGAAGGTTGCTCCTTATTTTGTTGGGGCATGCCCCAGTCGAGCTCGTGAAACGAGCGAGATATTAACCACCTGCTATGCGGGTACGCGGTGAATGTTATACAAAAAAATCACCTTTCTATTAAACACAAGAATCCGCTAGCAATCCTACGAACTAGAGAAACTCCTTCATCTCCCCCTTGCAATTAAGCCATAAGATGTTTACAATGTTGATAAAGGATTATCTGAAACGGAGGACAAGTTATGCAAAGGGAAAAAATACAATTAATTCGAGATGGCTTGGAAACAGCATATGTAAATGGGAACACGGCATCCGAATTATTATATAAACCAAACTTTGTTTCAAATAATCACAATGAGGGAAAAAAGGTTTTATCGGTCATTGAGGATGAACTTTTAAAATGTGACAAATTTCAAATCAGTGTTGCGTTTATTACGTTGGGAGGGGTGACTCCGCTACTTCAGACATTAAAAGAATTAGAGAAAAGAGAAATCCCAGGTGAGATTTTAACCTCTAATTATCTTGATTTTAGCGAGCCGCAGGCATTAGAGAAATTAAATTCTTTAAAAAATATTCGGATTAAAATGTATGACACAAATTCAGCGAAGAATGGTTTTCATACGAAGGGATATATTTTTAAAGAGGAAGAAGTATATCGTATTATTATTGGCAGTTCCAACATGACGAGTGCTGCACTTACGACAAATCGTGAATGGAATACAAAGTTAGTTTCTACTTCGCAGGGAGAAGTGGCTGAGGATATTCTGAAAGAATTTGATGAGCTATGGAATTCAGAGTATGCACTTGATTATGATGTTTTTTATGAAGAATATAAGCAGAGATATGAAATTATAAAAGAGCAAAGAAAAATCGCAACAGAGCGAAATGTCACCTCTCTTGAGAGATATAAATTAAAACCAAATAGTATGCAGGTTCGATTTATTACGAATCTTAAAAATATTTTGCAAAAAGATGAGAAACGTGCGTTATTAATTAGTGCTACGGGTACAGGAAAAACGTATGCTTCTGCTTTTGCTATGCGTGAACTTGGATTTAAACGTGTCTTATTTATTGTGCATAGGGCGTCATTGGCTGTTCAGGCGAAGAAGTCTTATCAGAGAGTGTTTGGCAACTCAGTTTCGATGGGATTGGTTGGTGCAGGTTATTATGAATATGATAAAGATTATGTATTTGCAACTGTAGAGACGTTAAATAAGGATGCACATTTGCAGCGGTATAAAGCGGATGATTTTGAATGTATTATTTTAGATGAAGCGCATCATAGTTCCGCCAATACATATCAAAAAGTGATGAATTATTTTACACCGCGATTGTTTTTAGGAATGACGGCGACGCCAGATAAGAGAACGGATTCGGATGATAATATATATGAAATATTTAACCATCAGATTGCATACGAGATTCGTTTGCAACAAGCAATGGAAGAAGAATTATTGTGTCCGTTTCATTATTTTGGAATTACGGATTTATCCGTTGTTCAGGATGCGAAATCAAAAAATTTGTCTCACGAAGAGTTTAATAAGTTGATTTGTGATGAACGTGTAGAACATATTTTGGAACAGGCAAATTATTATGGTTACAGTGGTGAGCGTGTAAAGGGCTTAGTTTTTTGTAGCCGCAAACAAGAGTGTAAACAATTATCGGCAAAATTTAATAAGTTAGGGTACCGAACAGTTGCACTTAGT
>ERZ772855.2785-NODE-2785-length-14185-cov-12.216773_pt1 | contig 14185 bp, 10 predicted proteins | sample MGYA00511900_ERZ772855 | MGnify/ENA primary metagenome ERZ772855 (study PRJEB29015, sample SAMEA2737701) | human gut metagenome | biome: human gut; feature: human-associated habitat; material: faeces | place: China | collected 2012 ...
GGTGGGCAGCATCGCCATTGTGCTGGCGGGAGCCTTCCCCCTGGTGGCGGTGGTTACCCGCCTGCTGCAAAAGCCCCTGCTGGCCGTCGGGAAAAAGCTGGGCATCAACGATGCCGCGGCGGCGGGACTGATTGCCAGCCTTGCCAATTCCATTGCCACCTTTGGTATGGTCAAGGATATGAATCCCCGGGGAAAGGTGGTCAATGTTGCCTTTGCAGTGTCGGCGGCCTTTGTGTTTGGTGACCACCTGGGTTTTACCGCGGGCTTTGCGCCAGAGCTGCTGCCAGCCATGATTGCAGGAAAGCTGGCCGGCGGCATCAGTGCGGTGGCGGTTGCCATGGCGCTGACCAGAGGAGAAGAACGTTCATAATTTGGCCGTATTTTGTTTTCAAATCTGTTATTGGACGTTCAAAACCCCGGGATATTCTAAAAACAAGAAAGGTTGCGGAAGCCGTGAGCCGCTCCCTTTCAACTCCGTAGATCCTCTTTTCTACCTCTCTTCTTTCCAAACCCTTTCGCGGAAACCCCGGTGCCATGCTGGCACCGGGGTTTTCCACCCCCCTGGGCGGCGGAGGCCGCTTCGGGAGACCACAGGCGGCTGCAACAAAATTGTAACCTTTGAAAGAAAAAAGATATCGAAATCAGAGATTGTCATTTTTCGTAGCTGGTAAAAAACGAATTTTATGGTAAAATTTGGAGTAAATTTCTTAAGATAAGGGCAAATGTTTAAGAATGTTATAAAGTGTAAAGAATTCTGTTACATTTTGTAATTTTCCTATTGACATCCGGGAACGGATGTGATATCATGCAGACATGAAAGAGATGCCGGGTGCGGAAGCGGCGGAAAGCCTCCCCGATTGGCGACACCAAGGATTCCAGCGCCGGCAGCATTTCTAAAACAACCAATTTTCTAGGAGGTTAGAAACTATGAAAAACACAATGAAGAAGCTGCTTAGCCTCGTATTGGTGGCTATGCTGCTGGTCTGCGCGGTTCCTTTCCAGGCGGCCGCTGCTGAAGAAGCCGAAAACCTGACCGTCAAGACTTACGTTGACGGAAAGTACGTCACTGACAAGCATGTTTCCGTGAATCCCGGTGAGAGCCTGACCCTGACGAAGGAGCTGGCCGAGACTCTGGTTGAGGACAACAAGGAATTCGTCAAGTGGACGAACATGAAGGACGAAGAGACCACCGGCCCCATCAGCTATGACAACCTGAAGAAGGCAAATGCGAATGGCTACTACGTAAACCTGTACGTAAACAAGAAGGTCGAGGACACCCGCGTTGACGCGAAGGTTCCCGTTAAGATCTATGTTGACGGTTCTTACGCAAGAGACGGCGAGATCACCGTTCCTGTTGACGGCGCTGTGACGCTGACCAAGGAGCTGGGTCTGAAGCTGGTCAAGGAAGACAAGGAATTTGTCAAGTGGACCGGTGCTTCCGACAACGATGCTACCGGCGTCACCATCAAGTATGCCGGTATCGACGACGGCTACTCCCTGAAGCTGTTTGTCAACACCAAGAAGGCGGAAGAGCCTGTCAAGTATATCACTCTTAAGATTATTGACGACAAGGGCAACACGATTGCCAGAGAGTTCCAGGTCGAGCCTGTGAACGGTAAGTCCTCCGTTATCAGCGACATCCTGAGCTACCGCTGGATGGGCAACTGGAAGGATTCCTATGAGTTCGTCACCGCCAAGAGCGATGAAAAGGGCAACAACCTGTCCCTGTCCACCACAATCAATGCCGGCGACTCCCTGACCGTCACCCTGAAGGCCAAGAGCGGCAGCACTCCCGAGGGCGACACTGTCAGAGTGACCTTCTACGGCACCGACGGCAAGGCCGTTTCCACCTACAACGTGACCAGCGGCAGCAGCATTGACAGCAAGAAGGTTTCCGACGCTCAGAGCAAGGCCGATAACAAGACCGACTACACCTTCAAGGGCTGGAAGATTGACAACAAGGGTGACCTCTACACCAGCGCTCAGGTTGCCAAGCTCGTCATCAAGGGCAACGTAGAATTCTACGCTTACCTCGAGAAGGACACCACCACTACCAACAACAAGTTCCCCTACAAGGTTTACCTGCACATCTTCAAGGACAACAAGGTCGACGATCCCGCCAAGACCATCAATATCACCGAGGGCATTGCTCTGGACGGCAAGGTCACGCTGGATGAGGTCAAGACCGTTGTGAAGAACTACTACACCGCCAAGACCAGCGACGGCATCAAGTATGACGGCATGTATCTGGCCAAGGGCAACTGGGTCGGCAACTTTGTCAACGACACCCAGAAGTACACTACCATTGAGGACACCAACGAGATGCGCAAGGAGAGCGAGGTGCACATCAACGTGATGATCACCAACGCCAACGCCAAGAGCACCACCAACGAGAAGGCCGACAAGACCAACCCCAAGACCGGTGATATGATCTTCATTCCCGTGATCTTCATGGTCGTCTCCGGCGCCGCCATTGCCGGTGTGTACTTCTACAACAAGAAGCGCAGCGCCCGGTAATCTCCGCTGAGAATACACTGAGTTAAAAAAATCCCGGCAGCTTCGGCTGCCGGGATTTTTTGTGGTGCGGGCGATTTGCGGTAAATATTTTGCCGAAAAAAGTATTCCCATTTTCACAGATATGTGTTATAATCATTATATCCCCTAAATTTGGAAAGCAGGAGGAATATAACATGGACAACTACAACGGCAATACCTACGCACGGCAGGACACGGACATGTCCGTCGGCTCCTGGATCGGCACGCTGATCCTCTCGGCAATTCCCATTGTCGGCTTCATCTGCCTGATCGTCTGGGCGGTGAGCAGCTCCCCGGATAAGCGTTCCCGGAAGAATTGGGCGATCGCCCAGTTTATCCTGACGCTGATCGGTGTGGTTATTACAATTCTGCTGTATGCCATGTACGGCGCTTCCCTGGCGTATCTGCTGAGCTAAGACAATCCCCCAACCCGGATTTTCCCGGGTTGGGGGACATCTTTTTTGTTTCAGCACTGACGCATCAGGCGGATGTAGAATTCTACGGCTTTGGCGACGGTTTCCAGACGGATGCGCTCGTTGTTGCCGTGGATGGTCGAGCGCTCTTCGGCGGTCAAGTCCATGGCGGAGAAGCGGTAAACGTGGTTGCTCAGGTCACGGTAGTGCCGTGAGTCGGAGCATTGCACCATCAGGTACGGCGAGACGATGCAGCCCGGCCATGTATTCGCCACGGCAGAGGCGACCTTCTCCCATGCGTCGCAGCCGGTTTCGGAGACGGGACTTGGCTCAAAGGATTCCAGAGACGTGATCTCCACGGCAGGGTCGTTGACGGTCTTTTCCAGATACGCCAGCGCGGAAGCGACGCTGTCGGCGGGGTTCAGACGGATGTTGGACACCATTTTTGCTTCGGGAGGAATCACGTTCCGGGCGGAGCTGCCCTCCATCTGGGTAAAGGCCACGGTGGTGCGCACCAGCGCGTTCATTTCGCCGCCGCTCTTTTTGCCGAGAGTGTCAATGATCCAGCCGAAGCACCACATGTTGGCGAAGATCACCCGGTACAATGGCGTTGAATACCGTCCCAGGGTGTCGAACATCTGGGCGGCGGGGCCGTCAATGTGAGCCTTGAAGGGGTGATCCTCCACCCGCTTGCAGGCTGCCGCCAGAACGCCCACCGGGGTGTGGGGCTTGGGGGCGGAGGCGTGACCGCCGGCGGAGACGGTGCGGTACTGGGCGTTCAGCATACCTTTTTCCGCAATGCCGATGAGACCGCAGGGCTGCTTCACGCCGGGGAACACATTCTCCACGACCGCGCCGCCCTCGTCCACCACAATGGCGGGGTGGATGCCGTGCTCAGTGAAATACGCCACAATGTTGACTGCGCCCTGACCGTTGATCTCCTCACCGCCGGAGAAGGCAAAGTAAATATCCTTTTCCGGCTGGAAGCCCTGACCGATGAGGTAATTGGCGGCGGAAAGAATGCCGTTGAAGGTGACCTTGGTGTCCAGCGTGCCGCGGCCCCAGAGAATGCCGTCCTCGATGACCCCGGCGAAGGGAGGCTTGTCCCACTTTTCCTCGTTGACAGGCACCACGTCATAGTGCGCCATCATAACGGCAGGGTCGCCCGCCTGCTTGCCCGGCCACCGCAGCAGCAGCGCCCGGTCGGGAAGCTGCTGGAAGGTGCAGGTGCCGAACACGTTGGGGTAAAGTGTCGGCAGAAGAGAGATCAGCTTCTGAAATTCCCCCTCGTCCTCCAGAGAATGGTCGTTGTAGGACACGGTCTTGCAGCGAACCAGCTGGGCGAGGGAATCCACGGCGGCGTCCCGGTCAAAGGCGATTTCTTCCTTGGTGACTTCGGGCTGGGGCTTGGGACGGAAACGGATGGTGCGGACGGCGACCACGGCGATGAATGCAACCAGAACGGCGAGAATCCAATATCCGATCATGTTTACAGAACTCCTCTCTTATAAAGCAGCCGGGAAACGGCAATGGTGAACAGCACGCTCACCGGCACCATAATGCCAACGGTACCGGCGTTCAGGGCGGGGACGAAAATGAACAGAACCAGCATCAGCACCACCGGCGCGACGGCGATCTTCCAGTTCCGGCTGACGAAGGCTACGCCCAGTCCGCCGAACAGGGCGGGCAGCATCTGGGCAAAGGCCGGCTCCAGCACCGGCGCTTCCAGAACGGGGGTCAGAGGGACGATGAGAATCACGCCGATGATGATAATGACGGTGGTGACGATGGAGGAGGTGGCGATGGCGATGGTGGAGATGACCTCGCCCTCCTCGGAATTGGCGCTGACATTGTTCTGCTCCAGCGCGTTGATGGCGCAGGGGAGCTTCAGGTTGGAGATGTTGCCGGTGACAAAGCTGAGGTAGGAGCCGCCCGCGCCCAGCATGGGAACGAAGGTAATTGTCTCAATGACACCCACCGCCCAATACATGGGCGCGGTGGCGATCAGACCCACCACCAGCGCGCCCCAGTCCGGGGCGGCGCCAAACAGGGCGGCCACCGTCAGGGGGAAGGCCAGCAGCAAAATCATCACGGAAATGTTCCAGATGGTGCCGCTGCGGTGAACGGAGTCGATGTAGCTAAGCTGCTTTTTCATATCGGCACCTCCTTAACCCAGCCACGCGGTGAGGGGAATGGCGGAAGCCATGCCCAGCACCAGAGAAATGGGCAGCGCGTAATCGTTGACCCAGCTCCACTTGAATTTCTTCATGAGCAGCCCGCAGACCACCATGATCGCAGCGGATACCGCCATGACGCATACCGGCACAAGCCCGGAGGTGGCGGCGTAATCCCCCGGCGTCCACAGGCGGGAGAAATCGCAGAACACATAGCCCAGAAATGCGGAGATCATGCCGATAAACATGGCATTCTGGAAAATATCCGCCCATTTGGCGTCCCGGTTTTCCAGAACGGTCATGCCCCGCAGCAGCTTCTTGCCGATGACAGGCACCAGCCAGATGCCCACCATGATGGACAGGGTCATCACCAGCGCGATGTTGACGTATTGCTGGGCGGTCAGGGCGCTGATTTTGCCCAGCTCTAAGCCCATGGCGCTGACGGCGTTGGATGCCGCGATGGCCTCATAGCTCAATGAGCCGACTACGCTAAGCCGCAGCCAGGGCAGGGGAATACCCAGACTTTTGCTTAGGGTGATGACGCTGATGACGATGGACACGGCCGGGGCGATGGTGAACAGCGCGGCGGTTTTGATGGTTTTTTTGATTTTGGCCTGATCCATGCCGATCTCCTTACTGCGGCGCAGAGCCTTAATAAGGAAGAAAATCGACTGAGCCAGAACCACGGCAATCAGAATTCCGGCAAGCAGGTAAAGCACCGGATGGTTGACGCTGAATTCCATGGAAACACCTCCGAAAAAATAGATGCGTTCATTATAGCACGGCGCCGTTCCCGAAACAAGAAGCAATCCCGCGAAAGAGAAGATTTTCCCGCGAAATGGCCTTGCTATTTCCTGTCGGATAGGGTAAAATGGTGGAAAGTTTTTGGGAAAGAGGCAACGGAAATGACAAAAGCGGCGTTTGATAACGATAAATACCTGCAAATGCAGTCCGCCCACATCCGGGAGCGCATTGCCCAGTTCGGCGGCAAGCTGTATCTGGAATTCGGCGGCAAGCTCTATGACGACAACCATGCTTCCCGCGTTCTGCCGGGCTTCCAGCCGGACAGCAAGCTGCGGATGCTGCTGCAGCTGAAGGAGCAGGTGGAGATGGTCATTGCCATCAACGCCGATGATATCGAAAAGAATAAGGTTCGGGGCGATCTTGGCATCACCTATGACCGGGACGTCATTCGCCTGATCGACATTTTCCGGGGCTTCGGCCTGTACGTTTCCAGCGTGGTGCTGACCCGCTTCCATGAACAGGCGCTGGCGAAGGCGTTCCAGTCCCGCTTGGAAGGGCTGGGCATACGGGTCTATCACCATTTTGAGATTCCGGGCTACCCCTCCGACACCGGCTACATCGTCAGCCCCGACGGCTTCGGGAAAAATGACTACATTGAGACGACCCGGTCGCTGGTGGTGGTCACGGCCCCCGGCCCCGGCAGCGGAAAGCTGGCGACCTGCCTGAGCCAGCTGTATCACGAGCATATCCGGGGCAACACGGCGGGCTACGCCAAATTCGAGACTTTCCCCATCTGGAACGTGCCGCTGAACCACCCGGTGAACCTTGCCTACGAGGCCGCCACGGCGGACTTGAACGACGTGAACATGATCGACCCCTTCCATCTGGAAGCCTACGGGGTCACCACCGTCAACTACAACCGAGACGTGGAAGCGTTCCCTGTGCTGGTGGCGATTTTTGAGAAGATTCTGGGGCATTGCCCCTACAAATCCCCCACGGATATGGGCGTGAATATGGTGGGCAACTGCATCGTGGATGACGAAGCCGTCCGGTTCGCCTCCCGACAGGAGATCATCCGCAGATACTACGTGGCCATGTGCGAGCAGAAGCAGGGCAAAGGCAGCGATGAAACGGTGCGCAAGCTGGAGCTGCTGATGAAAAAGGCCGGTGTGACCCCGGCGGAGCGGAAGGTGGTCGCCCCCGCCTTGCAACGGGCGGAGCAGACCGGCGCGCCTGCCGCCGCCATGGAACTGCCCGACGGTACCATCGTCACCGGCAAGACCTCCGACCTTCTGGGTGCGTCCTCGGCGCTGCTGCTGAACGCGCTGAAAAAGCTGGCGGGTATGCGGGACAGCCTGCACCTGATTTCCCCGGTGGTGCTTGACCCCATCCAGCACCTGAAGGTTGACCACTTAGGCAACCGCAATCCCCGTCTCCACACCGACGAGACGCTGATCGCCCTGTCCATCTGTGCCGCCACCAACCCCATGGCGGAGCTGGCCATGGAGCAGCTGGACAAGCTGCGGGGCTGCGAGGTACATTCCTCGGTGATCTTGTCCCCGGTGGACGAAAAGACCTTCAAGCGTCTGGGCGTCAACCTGACCTGCGAGCCGAGATATAAGGGATAAATAAAAATGCAGAATGCCGAAACAACGGCATTCTGCATTTTTTGTGGGATAAAGATTAGGCTCTCTGCTCGCAGTAGATGCACCTGTGGATGTCCGCGGCCTTGTCGGTGCAGCGGAACAGCTGGGGCAGCTCCTGCTCGGTCTGGGTGATGCACTTGGGATTGCGGCAGACACGGTCGTATTCCAAACCGCTAACGTCGATGGCTTCTTTTGCGGGATTCCGGGCGGCTTCGTCCAGAAGCTTCAGAATGAGCGCCATGCGCATGTACTTACCGTTCAGTGCCTGACGGAAATAGGCGGCTCTCGGGTCGTCGTCCACCTTGACGCTGATCTCATTGACCCGGGGCAGGGGGTGCAGGACGCACATTTTCTCCTTTGCCAGCTTCATCTTTTCGGTATCGAGGACGTAGCTGTCCTTGAGCCGCTCGTATTCCCATGGGTCGTCGAAGCGCTCCCGCTGGATGCGGGTCATGTACAGCACGTCGAGCTTGGGCATGGCTTCCTCCAGAGAGGACACTTCCGTGTAGGGGATTCCCTGATTTTCGAACACGTTGTACCGGATAAAACCGGGAATTTTTAGTTCTTCCGGGGAAATCAGAACAAATTGAATGCCTTTGTAGCGGCTCATGGCCTCAATCAGGGAGTGGACAGTCCGGCCGTATTTCAGGTCGCCGCACAGACCGATGGTGAGGTTATCCAGCCGCCCCATTTCCCGGGAAATGGTCAGCAGGTCGGCAAGGGTCTGGGTGGGGTGATTGTGGCCGCCGTCTCCGGCGTTGATGACGGGGATAGAGGCCGCCTGACTTGCCACGTAGGGTGCGCCCTCTTTGGGGTGGCGCATGGCGATGATGTCTGCGTAGCAGCTGACAATTTTGGCGGTGTCCGCCACGCTTTCGCCCTTGGAGGCGGAGGAAGAGCTGGCCTCGCTGAAGCCGATGACGCTGCCGCCCAGCTCCAGCATCGCGGCCTCAAAGCTCAGGCGGGTGCGGGTGGAGGGCTCGAAGAACAGGGTCGCCAGCTTCTTGTGGGCGCATCTGTCCCAGTAGTTTTCCGGGTGGGCAATGATGTCCTTGGCGGTGGCGATCAGCCCATCCAACTCGTCTACGCCTAAATCCAGAATGCTGTTCAGACTTCTCATGCGTTCGCTCCATTCACGGCAAGGTAGTTTTTGATCCGCGCCACGTTCTCGGCGTTGGCGGGATTTTCTTCCAGATAGGCGATGATGTCGTACACATCCACCACGGAGTAGACGGGGAAGCCAAATCCCTCTTCCACTTCCTCCATGGCCAGCTTTTCGCCCTTGCCCCGCTCCTTGCGGTCAACCATAATAAATGTGGCGGCGACCTTGACGCCCTCCAGACGGCTTAAGATAGCCATGCTTTCCCGGATGGCAGTCCCGGCGGTGATGACGTCCTCTACGATGACCACGTCCTCACCGGCCTTGGGGACGTAGCCCACGAACACGCCGCCCTCGCCGTGATCCTTAGCTTCCTTGCGGTTGAAGAAGAAGGGAACGTCCAGCCCGTCCCGACTCAGGGCAACGGCGGCGGACACGGCGATGGAAATGCCCTTGTAGGCGGGGCCATAGAGGACGGCCTTCCGCTGCCCCAGCTTTTCCCGGTAGGCGCGGGCGTAGAATTCGCCCAGAGTCGCAATTTCCTTACCTGTTTTGATCTCCCCGGCGTTGATGAAATAGGGGATTTTCCGGCCGGATTTGGCGGTGAAATCGCCGAATTTCAGCACACCGGCCATCTCCAGAAACTGAATGAATTCTCTTTTGTAGCTTTCCAAAATGCTTCCTCCTTATTTCAATCACAGAATTCCGCCACGCAGCGCTCGTAGGCGGCAACGGGGTCGGCGGCGGCCGTGATGGGACGGCCGACCACGATGTAGTCCGAACCGATGGCCTTGGCGGCGGCTGGGGTCATCACCCGCTTCTGGTCGCCTACGTCTCCGTCGGCGAAGCGGACGCCGGGGGTCACGGTGAGAAACGCTTTGCCGCAGCGCTCGTGTACCTTCCCAGCTTCCAGAGGGGAGCAGACCACGCCGTCCAGACCGGCGTTTTTCGCGGTCTCGGCGTAGTGCATGACCACCTGGTCAATGGGTTCATGAATGAGCAGGTCGGACTCCATTGCCGCCTGATCGGTGGAGGTCAGCTGGGTCACGGCGATCAGCAGGGGACGGGTGCCGTCCTCCCGGGTCAGCCCTTCCAGTGCGGCCTTCATCATGGCGGTGGTACCGGCGGCGTGGAGGTTGGTGATGTCCACGTCCAGATTCCGCAGGACGGACATGGCTTTTTTCACGGTGTTGGGGATGTCGTGGAGCTTTAAGTCCAGAAAAATCTTGTGCCCCCGGGCTTTGATCTCCCGGACGATGGCGGGGCCTTCCGCGTAGTACAGCTCCATGCCGATCTTCACGAAGGGCTTGCGTCCGGTGAACTTATCCAGAAAAGCGAAGGTTGCCTGGGCGGATGAAAAATCGCAGGCTACAATGACGTCCTTACCCATTATTTCGCGCCTCCTATAATGTCTTTCAGATTTTTGATTTTGTATTTTTCCATGACGGCGGGAAGCTCCCGGATGATGTCCCGGCAGGCGTAGGGATTTACAAGATTGGCCGCGCCCACCTCCACGGCGGTAGCACCTGCCAGCATCATTTCCACCACATCTTCGGCGCTGCTGACGCCGCCCATGCCCACCACGGGGACGTTTACCGCATTTGCGACCTGATAGACCATGCACAGCGCCACCGGGAAGATGGCGGGGCCGGAAAAACCGCCCATTTTGTTGGCAATGACCGGCCTGCGGGTGCGCAGATCGATGCGCATACCAAGCATGGTATTGATCAGGCTGATGCCGTCCGCTCCCGCGTCCTCGCAGGCTCTGGCGATGGAGACAATATCGGTGACGTTGGGGGAGAGCTTGACGATAACAGGCTTTTTCGTGACCTTTTTCACCGCTGCCGTCACCTCTGCGGCGGCTTCCGGGCAGGTGCCGAAGCTCATGCCGCCGCCGTGAACATTGGGGCAGCTGACGTTGACTTCCAGCCAGCCCACCTGTTCCTCTTTGTCCAGCCGCTCGCAGGTGTAGGCGTAATCCGCCACGGAAAAGCCGGAGACGTTGGCCATGACCGGTTTGTGAAAGCAGGCTTTCAGCTTCGGGAGTTCTTCGGCAATGACCTTCTCCACGCCGGGATTTTGCAGCCCCACGGCGTTGATCATGCCGCCGGTACACTCGGCAATGCGGGGTGTGGGGTTTCCGAACCGGGGTTCTTTTGTGGTTCCCTTGAAGGAGAAGGTGCCGAGGCAGTTAATGTCGTACAGTTCGGCGAACTCGTAGCCGTAGCCAAAGGTGCCGGAGGCGGGGATGACCGGGTTGTCCAGCTCGATGCCGCAGAGATTGACGCTCAGGCTTCCCATAAAATCTCCTCCTTTTTCATGACGGGGCCGTCTTTGCAGATGCGCTTGTATCCTGTGAGGGTCTTGCAGGAGCAGCCCATGCAGGCACCGAAACCGCAGCCCATCCGTTCCTCGAAGCTCATCTGGCCGGAGGTGCGGGTGGCTTTATACACGGCCTTGAGCATTGGCTCCGGGCCGCAGGTGTAGAAATAGGAATAATTAAGATCGTTCAGGGGCGTGGTGGCGAAGCCCTTGACGCCATAGCTTCCGTCGGCGGTGGTGACGATCACCCGGCAGCCCAGCGCCCGGAATTCGGCTTCATAGAACACTTCCGATTGGGTGTTGAAGCCCAGAATCACCGTTACCTGCTTGCCCATGGCAAGCAGCCGTTTTGCAAGGTGGTACAGCGGCGGGACGCCCACGCCGCCGCCCAGTAAGACGGGGCTGTCCCCGGCTGGGGCGAGGTCGTAGCCGTTGCCAAGGCCGGTCAGGATGTCCAGCTTCTCTCCGGGAACCATCCGGGAGAGGATTTCCGTACCCTTGCCCACCACCTTGTAGACGATGGTGAGGGTGCTGCCGTCATAGTCGCACACGGAAATGGGACGGCGGAGGAACTTCCCTGTGATTTGAATGTTGACAAACTGCCCCGGGGCGGTAATGGCGGAGGTGTCGCCGGAAAGCACCATTTTGTAGACGCAGTCCGTCAGGGGAGTATTGGATAGGATCGTGAAAATGCTCTGTTTCATGGTCGCTCCTTCCGGGAATTTTTGGCGTTGCCTGCTCAGGCGTCAATCGTAGAAATCGTCAGCGTGGTTTCTTCCAGCACATCCAGCAGAACCCGGATGGTGTCCAATGCGGTAAACAGCGTCACATTGTGCTCCGTGGCGATCCGGCGGATCTTCGTGCCGTCCCGGCCGCTGGAGCCGGGGTCGCGGGTGTTGATGACGTAGGCAATGTGTCCCTGACGCAGCGCGTTGGGGATTTCGTCGCTGCCGTCGCTGATCTTGCCCAGAACGTGGGTGCGGATGCCGTTTTCCTTCAGGAATGTGGCAGTTCCGGCGGTGGCCTCGATGTTGAAGCCCAGACGGTAGAACCGGCGGATCAGGGGCAGCGCTTCCTCCTTGTCCCGGTCGGCGATGGTGGCAAGGACGGTGCCGTAGTTCTGCAGCTTCATGCCGGAGGCCTGCAGCGCCTTGTACAGGGCGCGGGTCATGGTGCGGTCATAACCGATGGCCTCGCCGGTGGACTTCATTTCGGGAGTCAGATAGGCGTCCAGACCGCGAATTTTATTGAAGGAGAACACTGGCGCTTTGACGTACCAGCGCTCCTTTTCGGCGGGGTAGATGTCGAAGAAGCCCTGCTCCTTCAGGCTCAGCCCCAGAATCACGTCGGTGGCGATGTCCGCAAGACTGTAGCCTGTGGCCTTGCTCAGGAAGGGAACCGTGCGGGAGGAACGGGGGTTGACCTCGATGACGGACACGTTGTCCTCGGGGTCTACGATGAACTGCACATTGAACAGGCCGACAATGCCGATGCCCAGACCCAGCTTCTTGGCGTATTGCAGAATGATGCCCTTGACCTTGTCAGAGATGGAGAAGGATGGGTAGACGGAGATGGAGTCGCCGGAGTGAACGCCGGTGCGCTCCACCAGCTCCATGATGCCGGGGACGAACACGTCCCGTCCGTCGCAGATGGCGTCGATCTCCACTTCCCGACCCTGAATGTATTTGTCCACCAGAACGGGCTTGTCCTCGTCGATCTCCACGGCGCTTTTCAGGTAATGGCGCAGCTGGCTCTCGTTCGCCACGATCTGCATGGCGCGGCCGCCCAGCACGAAGCTGGGACGTACCAGCACGGGGTAGCCGATCTCATTCGCCGCCGCGAGACCGTCCTCGATTTTGGTGACGGCCTTTCCCTTGGGCTGGGGGATGTCCAGCTCTTTCAGGAGCTTTTCAAAGGCGTCACGGTTTTCGGCTCTGTCGATGGCCTCGCAGCCGGTGCCGATGATCTTCACGCCCCGGTCATGGAGGGGCTGGGCCAGATTGATGGCGGTCTGGCCGCCCAGAGACGCGATCACGCCGTCGGGCTTTTCAAAGTCGATGATGTTCATCACATCCTCGGGAGTCAAAGGCTCAAAGTACAGCTTGTCGGCGGTGGTGTAGTCGGTGGAGACGGTCTCGGGGTTATTGTTGATGATGATGGCCTCGTAGCCCGCCTTTTTGATGGTCATGACGGCGTGGACGGTGGAGTAGTCGAATTCCACGCCTTGACCGATGCGGATGGGGCCTGCGCCCAGTACCACAATCTTCTTTTTGTTCGTCAGCCGAGAGACGTTCCCGCCGGTGTAGGAGGAGTAGAAGTAGGGGATATATGCGCCGGTGTGGCAGGTGTCCACCATGCGGAAAGCCGGGAACATATTGTGTTCTCTGCGGAAATCGGACACGTCCGTCTCGGAGCATTTCCAGAGCCTGCTCACATATTTGTCGCTGAAGCCCATCTTCTTGGCGTCCAGAAGGGCTTCCGGCTCTTTGACGTGGAGTTTCAGGTATTCCTCCATATCCACAATGCGCTTGATGGCGTTCAGGAAATACACGTCAATGGCGGTGATCTCATGAATCTGCTCCACGGTGACGCCCCGGTAGATGATTTCCGCAATGGCGAAAATGTTGTCGGAGCGGAACACGCTGATATAGTCCAGCAGCTCCTCCGTGGTCATGTCGTCGAATTTGTGATGGTAGATGTGGTTCGCGCCTACCTCCAGAGAGCGGATGCCCTTGAGCAGGGATTCCTCCAGATTGGAGCCGATGCCCATGACCTCGCCGGTGGCCATCATCTGGGTGCCCAGAATGTTGATGGCGGAGGTGAACTTGTCGAAGGGGAACCGGGGCAGCTTGGTGATGACGTAGTCCAGCTTCGGCTCAAAGGCGGCGTTGGTGTTGGCGATTTTGATGTCCTCCAGCGCCATGCCCACGGCGATTTTCGCGGTGACTCGGGCAATGGGGTAGCCGGAGGCCTTGGAGGCCAGCGCGGAGGAACGGGAAACGCGAGGGTTGACCTCGATGAGATAGTATTTGGAGGAATTGGGGTCGAGGGCAAACTGGACGTTGCAGCCGCCCTCCACCTTCAGCGCCCGGATGATCTTGATGGCAGAGTCGTTGAGCATCTTCATGTCGTGGTCGCTGAGGGTCATGATGGGGGCGACCACCATGCTGTCACCGGTGTGGACGCCCACGGGGTCGATGTTCTCCATGCCGCAGATGGTGATGGCGTGGTCATTGGAGTCCCGCATGACCT
>ERZ772855.2786-NODE-2786-length-14180-cov-4.109451_pt1 | contig 14180 bp, 9 predicted proteins | sample MGYA00511900_ERZ772855 | MGnify/ENA primary metagenome ERZ772855 (study PRJEB29015, sample SAMEA2737701) | human gut metagenome | biome: human gut; feature: human-associated habitat; material: faeces | place: China | collected 2012 ...
GGTAAAAAAATAATGAGAATTTTACATTTTCTCATCATTTTTTGTCATATTTTATAATATATTAAAATAAAGTTTTCGCTCATTCCTACTGTTAGACTTTAATCAAAGTTTTTTACTTCCAAATATTTAGTGTTTTCTTCTATCTATTACATATGTACTTCCTGGAATTGTTTTAGCCAAATGTTTTACTTGTGCTCCAGCTTCTCCAATTTCCAATGTATTATGGAATCTTCCTGGATCCACTTCCACCGCTCCGACAGATATAGTTGTTAATGGAAATTCCTCTATTATCCCTTTTCTATTCGGTACTTCTAGATAGCCCTTTTCAACATCTTCTTCCGAAAAATACTTTTTTACATTTTTGTCAAACTCTAATACAATGTTTTGACAGATTCTCTCATAGTCTTCATCTTCAACTATTGCTATAAAATCATCTCCACCAATATGTCCAACAAAATTATTATCTTCACACTTTGAGTGAACATTTCTAGAAATCGTTCTAGCAGTAAATTTTATTATTTCATCTCCATTTGAAAATCCATAAACATCATTATATGCCTTGAAATTGTCTAAATCTATATATAGCATAACAAAAAATTGTTTTTTTAATAAACGTTTTTTCATTTCCGCCTGTATTTGTACATTTCCCGGCAAATTTGTTAGAGGGCTAACTTTCCTATTTATGTATAAAAGGTTTATTATGTTTGTAATTGTATAATATAAATATTCATAATCTAAAGGATTTTTTATATAATACGTTGCCGCAGCCTTCAGTATTTCTACCTTATGTTCTCTCTCATATTCTGAAGTTACAACTATTACAGGAGTTATAGAATTATCATCATTGTTTCTTATCTTATGGCATACCTCTGTTGCCTTTTCCGAAATTGTATCTTCATTTACAATTATTAGTGCGGGTATATCTTTCAACGCTACATCAATTTCTTCTGTTCTTATTTGCTTAAACTTATAATTATCATCTTTTTTAAATTCTTCATTCAGTTTATTTTTCAAATTTTCATCATCATCAATTATATATACGGTATGCATATTTAAGTACGTTCCTTATTATTATTTAGGTTTTATGGTTCTACCTATAAACCATGTTACTAGATATTATTTTTCATTTATTAATTATAATATTGTTTTATATGAATAGCCTTTTACAGCAAAATTAGGCTGAATTTAATTCAACCTCATCTTGTTTTTTTAGTTTTCATATTCTGCATTAAATTCAGTTACTTGTTCATTTATATTATAAACACGTAAAGATATTTTATTTGTTCCAGAATCAAGCTTTTGTCTATATTCAAATTTTGTATCATTTATTGAAATATTAGGGTCTGTTGTATATCCTTGTCCATTTAAGTCGTAGCAAAGTAATCTTAAGCCATCATCATCTGTTGCTTTTATTAATATGTATGATGCATCATTAGGATCTCGTTTTACTTCTACCGTAGGACGTTTTGTTCCTTTTATTTTTTGCTCTTTAGTTGCAACGTTTTGAGCTTTATCAACTGCTTCTATTGTAAGTGTTGCTTCCCCTTGCTGTGCAGGAATTGTTTCTTCTATTGTTGTTTGTCCCTCTTCTTCAGCAGAAATTGTAACTTCTTGTGAATCACCATATTTATATGTTACATAATCTATTGCCGTATCATCTGTTACAGTAATCTTAATATTCGAGCTTACTCCTTCAATTGTTATAACAGGCTCAGTAGTATCTATAGCATCTTGGTTTAATGTTTTTACATATCTTTTTGTTTGTCCATTAGAGTCTATAACAGTTATATTTAATTTATTATTTTCTCCAGATGGAATTGATATTATTTGTTCCAATATTTTATTGCCACGTCCTTGCACAATTGTTGGATTAGAATTGTTCCATGTAAATGATACTGTTCTTATTCCGCTAGTACATTCAATAGATAATTTTGCTGTATTTCCGGTTTTTAAAACAGAAACAATTGGTGCTTTAGTATTTTTTGCAAGTTCCACGTTTTTTGTATAAGCATAAGCTCCATCAGCAGATAAAGCTAATCCAAATAAAAGAATTATTCCAGCAAAAGCTTTTGCAACACCAGTAATATCTCCTGGTGCCTTTGGTTCTCGCACCTTTTTTTCTTTTATCTTTTTTGATTTATCATTTTTCGTCACTAAAATTTGATTCATTCCAATTACCTTCCTTAGTATAAAACGCTTTTCAAATAGAATTATAACATAGAGAATTTTTAAAGTAAATAAATTTGGCATAAAAATTTCGCCCAAAAAGGGGTGTCCCTATTGGGCGAAATTTATTATAAAACAAATTTCTTTATTAATACTACTCCTGAAGATAATATTACAAGTACTGCTAAGCCTATTGTTGTAAATGTTTTTATTTGTCCTGTTTGTACGCCTACAGATACTGGAGCATCATCTATGTCATCTTCACCTTTTTTGTTATTGTCTGGTGTTGAGTCTATATCTGGGCTGTTGAAGTCGTTATGATCTTTGCTTATTTCTGCCCAGTTGTCCATTACTCCGAAGTTTTCTGAATCGTTAATCCATGTTAACACTACTTCAACTTCTGTTGTATCTCCTGGTTGTAATAATATGTCTTTTGTCTGGTCTGTTGTTATTGTCTTTTCGTCTATTTGCTTCCATAATGGGTTATCTTCTGGTACAAATTTTAGTCCATTTGGAATATAGTCTTTTAATTCTTTTGCATATCCTGCTATATTTCCTTCGTTTTTAACTCTTATTTTGTATCTGAATTTTATTGTTACTTTATTTATCTTGCTCTTTTTCAAGTCAACCTTTACAACATCTTCTGGGTCATCTTCTGCCTTGTGCCCAGATTCTATTATTTTTTCTTCTCCATTTTCAGTTACGATTGCTTGTGTTACCCATTTTCTTAAGCTTAAGTCGAAATATTGTACCTTAACTTTTTCTATGTCTTGGTCATCTTCTCCTTCATTCCATTTATCTGGAACTGAGTCTTGGTCTGTAACATCATTTCCATCTTTGTCTGAGTCTTTTGATATTTGAGCTTGGTTTATTAAAATTCTATCTGATGTATTTGGTTCTGTTACTTCAAATGCAACTTTTACATCTCTGTAATCTAATTTTTCTCCATCGAATGCTTTTAATAAGTTAGCTCCTGCTGTTTTTTCTTGTTCTTTTGATAGATAATCTGTTACTATTGAAACAGCCTCATCTAAGTTTTCTGTTTCTTTTCCATCTTTATCTAACATTTTCCATCTGTACTCTATGTTAGTCTTATTATCTGTTAAGAATTTTAAACCTTGTGGCATATCATCTTTTATTTCACTTGCATATCCGTCCATTTCACCTTCGTTAAATACTCTAATTGTATAGGTTACTATGTTTCCGTTTGATACAAGTACTGGATCTTTTGGATGATCGTATTTTGCTGTTGTACTGCTTCCATCTTTTATTGGAGTAACATCAACTTGTGGTATTCTACTTGTTATTTCTGTATTATTTACTGCTGTTATGAATTTTCTTAATGATAAGTCGAATTTTACAAGTGTTACTTTTTCGAAGTCATCATCATCTTCTTGTCCTTGTACATAATCTTTTTTACTTTCATCATCTTTATATCCTGGTCTATCTTCTGGAATTTTTACATTGTCTTCTTTAGAATCTCTATCTGTAACTTTGTTTCCTTCTCCATCAGTAAAGTCTGATATATCTGCTAAGTTTGTTATTTTGCTTGGCATTGGATCTGTTGAAACTACTTTACAAGCTACTTTTACTTCTTTATAAGATAATGTTGTTCCATCAAATGCTGGTATTTTATTTTCTCCGGCTACTTTTTCATTTGCCTTAGATAAGTATGATGTTTTTATTACTTTTGAATCTGTGCTATCAACTGTCCAACCATATTTTTTATTTGTTTCATTATCTTTAATAAATTCTAATTGGTCTGGTAAGTGGTCTTTAATTTCTTCTACATATCCATCTACTTGACCTTCATTGTATACTCTAATTGTATATTCAACTACTGCTCCTAATGAAACTTTTACAGGCTCTTTTGAGTGATTGTAAATTGCAGTTGTTCCTGTTCCATTTTTCAAAGGTGTTGTATCAACTTGTGGAATTCTGCTCTTTATTTCTGTATTATTTACTTTTGTGATGAATTTTCTTAAAGCTAAATCAAATTCTTTTATTTTTAGTTTTTCAAAATCATCATCATCTTGTTGTCCTGGTACATAATCTTTTCCTATTTCATCATCTTTATATCCTGGTAAATCTGATGGAATATTTACATTGTTTTCTTGTGAATCTCTATCTGTTACTGTATTTCCGTTGCCGTCTGTAAATTTTGTAATATCAGCTATATTTGTAATCTTAGTTGGCATTGGGTCTGTTGAAACTACTTTACATACTACTTTTACATCTTTGTAATCTAACTTTGTTCCATCAAAAGCCTTAATTTTATTAGCACCTTCAGAAGCTTCTTTTGCTTTTGATAAATAATTTGTTCTAATTATTTTTGAGTTTGTACTATCAACTACCCAACCATATTTTGAATTTGTTTCGTTTCCTGCAACAAATTCAAGTTGGTCTGGCAAATGGTCTGTTATTTCTTCAACATATCCATCTATTTCTGCTTCATTATAAACTCTAATTGTATATTCAACTAAATCTCCAATTGCAACAGATACTGGTGTTTTTGGATGATTGTATATTGCTGTTGTTCCACCATTGTTTAAGGGAATAACGTTTGCCTGTGGTTCTCTATCTGTTATTGCTGTTCCATTTACTCCAGTGATGAATTTTCTTAAACTTAAATCAAATTCTTTTAATGTTAATTTTTCAAAATCATCATCATCTTGTTGTCCTGGTATATATTCTTCTCCTCTGTTTATTTCAGAGTCTCTATAATTTTCTAAGTCTTTTCCAGTTGGTAAATTTACATTGTTTTCTTGTGAATCTCTGTCTGTTACTGTATTACCATCACCATCTGTAAATTTTGTTATATCTGCAATGTTTGTTATTTTATCAGCCATTGGATCTGTTGCAACAACTTTACATTTTATTTTTACATCTTTATATGCAAGTGTTGTTCCATTAAATGCCGATATTTTATTTGCACCATCAGTTGTTTCATTTGCTTTTGATAAATATTCTGTTTTAATTGTTTTTAAATCTGTACTACTTGCTATTTTCCAACCATACTCAATATTAACTTGGTCATCTACTATAAATTCAAGTTGGTCTGGTAAATGGTCTGTTATTTCTTCAACATATCCATCTATATCACCTTCGTTGTATACTCTTATTGTATATGTAACAACATCGCCAATTGCAACTTTAAGTGGTATTTTGGGGTGATTATATGTTGCTGTTGTAGCTTCTCCGGAAGCTAATTTGCTAACATCTACTTGTGGTATTCTATTTGTAATTTCTGTTCCATTTATGTTTGTAATAAATTTTCTTAAGCTTAAATCGAATGGTTTTGGTACTACTATTGAAGTTGCATCTGAAAAGTTTAATGGAGTTTCATTTACAATTACAACTGGTTGCTCTGTTGTTGGAGCATCTGCAACTGACCAATAATCAACTGTTTTTGATGTGTATGATGTATTTACAGTCATTTTTATTCCAGATATATTTGAGCTTGTTGGCATAATTAAATAGAATTCTTGTCCTACTAATTCTTTTAATGTTTTTGTTGTGGCTGTTACATTTCCGCTTACATCTTTTATGCCAATGCTTGGAGTAATTGCTGTTCCATTTATATCTGTAAATGTTGCATTTAATGTATAATCAACATTTAACAATTTGTTTATTTTGTATGGTCCTGCAACATAGTTGCTTCCAACCTTTGTCATTGTAGCATTACCCTTTACTATTTCGATTGGAGATGTTGTATTGTTTGTACTCTTGTAATTGCTATTTGCTTTTGCATTTGTAATGTAATATTGGAATAATGCTTCTATTGCATCTTCTCTATCCCAACCATCATCTCCAAAAATATCTCCCATTGAAGCATAATTTGAATCTACATTTGCAATTGAGTTTATTTTAAAGTTTGATGTTTCATAATGATATTTATCTCCAGATGGGTTTGTGAAATACCAAATTGCTAATTGCTGTACAGCATCTATATCATCATCTGTTATAAGTTCATATAATTCATTTGGAATTTTACTCTTTAAAAATTCTTCTCTTGCAGTTGTATTATCTGTTCCAATTGCAGGCATTATATAAATATTATCTAATAACCACATTAAAGAATTATAATTGCTTCCTGTTGGTAAAATTTTTGAATACGTACTTGGTATTGAAGCTAAATCTTTTAAGTTAAACTTTTGTGTATATTTACTTATTGTTGGTACACCACCTGTTGCCATATCACTAGAACCAAATCCAGGTCCACCTTTAATACAGTAAATAGTTTTACTTAAATCTGCGGTTTTTCCATTTTCACTATCATATTCTGCTATTTTCCATACTTTGCTACCTTCTTGTTGATAACCATAGCCGGCTCTACGAAGTGAAACAATGCCTAAATATAGTGGTCCTGCACTTGCAGCCTTAACAGCACTAATGCTTCCAAGTGTAGCCACTGTTAACATAGTAATTAAAATGCTTGATACTAATTTTTTAAACTTTTTCATACTCTCCATCCTTTTATTTATTTTTTATTATTTTAAATTTCTATACATATTTAATTATATTACATTTTAAATTTAAAAGCAATAAATTGTAGCAAGATTTTTCACTATATTTAGCCGTATTTTTCCTTTTATTTCAAATTACGGTCGGATAAGAATTAAATTTTTGCAAGAAAAAATGAATTTCAAATGCAAAGGCGCATATGTGGTGTATGTAACTGCATTTGAAATGATATTTGACGCAGCAAAAATCGTAATTATTTTTCAACCATTTTTGTGCTTTTTATTGATTTTTGCCCCATATTAATATACAATAATTCTATCTAAAGAAAAGATGGTGGTTTTATGAATTATAAGAAACAAAAAGAAGTAAAAATAGATAACAAAAGCACCCATTTAAAATGGTTTGCGGTTATTTTTTTAATATTAATTTTATTATTAGTTTTTAGAATTTTCTGGTTACAATTCATTGATGGAAGTTTTCTAAAAGAACGAGCATATAAGCAAATTACTGCTAACAGGGTTCTAAGCCCTAAAAGAGGAACAATTTACGATTCTACTGGAAAGGCTTTAGCTGTAAGTTCTGAGGTTGATACTATTAGTGTAAACCCTTCACTTATAGCTGTAAAAAACGATGCTGAAGCTACAAATGCTTTAAAAGAAAAAGTTGCAAAAGCGTTATCAGATATTTTTGAATTAGATTATAATGAAGTATTAGTAAAAGTAACAAGCACAAATTCAGTAGAAACAATTGCTAAAAAAGTGGATATAGATAAAGTTTCTAAATTAAAGCAATGGATGGAAGATAATAAGTGGAGCTCAGGAATTAACATAGATAAAGACAATAAAAGATCTTACCCTTATAATAATTTAGCTTCAAATTTAATTGGATTTTGCGGGAGTGATAACAACGGTCTAGCTGGAATTGAGTATTACTGGGATGAAACATTAACTGGTACTCCAGGGCGTGTAACCACTTCAATAGATGCAACTCAAGAATCTATTCCAGACACTGATGAAAAATACATAGCTCCTGAAAATGGAAGTAACATTACTCTTACAATAGATGCAAATATTCAGACTATTGTAGAAAAATATTTAAAACAGGCTGTTGAAGAAAACAATTGTAAAAATGGTGGTGCAATGACAATTATGGACCCATCTACTGGAGATATTCTAGCAATGGCTACATATCCAGACTATAACCTAAATACACCATTCGAGCCAAACGAAACTCTTCAAGAAACTTGGGACACACTTTCTAGTGAAGAAAAAACAAACAGCTTATACAAAATGTATCGTAACAAAGTTGTTACAGAAACCTATGAACCCGGTTCTGTATTTAAAACTGTAATGGCTTCTGTCGGCTTAGAGGAAGATGTTGTAGAAACCGACACAGCTGGCGACTTTTATTGTAGTGGAAGCCAAATGGTTTCTGGAATAAAAATAAATTGTGCAAACAAATCTGGGCACGGAAGTGAATCTTTAAGAAACGCTTTAGAAAATTCTTGTAACCCAGCCTTAATTCAATTAGGTCAACGTATAGGAGCAACTACACTATATAAATATTTCAAAGCTTTTGGCTTATTTGATAAAACAGGAATTGCAACATCTGGAGAAGCTTCAAGCCAGTTCCATAAGCTAGAAAATGTTGGTACAACAGAGCTTGCTACAATGTCATTTGGGCAAAGATTTACAATTACACCTTTACAAATGATAACAGCCGCAAGTGCAATTGCTAACAATGGTGTTTTATTACAACCAAGAATTGTAAAAAGCATAGAAAACCCAGACACAGGTGCAGTTACAAACATTGATGTAAAAGAAGTACGTCAAGTAATATCATCTGAAACAGCTACAAAAGTACGTAGCATGATGCAATCTGTTGTTACAGATGGTGGTGGAAAATACGGTGCAGTAAAAGGATATACAATAGGTGGAAAAACAGGAACATCTGAGCCAAACCCTAACCACCCAGAAGACGGATATGTTGTATCTTTCTTAGCAATAGCACCAGTTGAAAATACAAAAGTAGTAGCATTACTAGTATTATATGGTCCACAAGTTAAAAATTACTATGGTGGTGCAATTGCAGCCCCTGTTGTATCTCAAGTATTAAGCGAAGTATTGCCATACTTAGGAATTCCTTCAAATGATGCAACAGAAGTAACAACAAATAATACATCTTTAATAACAATACCAGATTTAAGAAATAAAACAGTATCAGAAGCAAAACAAATATTGAAAAATTTAGGAATTACTCCTGTAACTTCTGCAAGTGATGACGAAATAGTAACAGTCCAAACGCCAAAAGCAGGCGTATCTGTTTCAAAGAATGGCGTATGTAAACTATATACAGAAGAAAATAGTACATCAGTTTCTGTAACAGTGCCAGACTTAAAAGGAAAGAGTTTAAGTAACGTAACAGCAACTTTAAAGAATAAAAACTTAAATATTCAATCTACAGGTTCTGGAATAGTAGTTTCCCAAGACCCAGCCGTTGGTGCAACCGTTGAAGAAGGTACAGTAGTAAAAGTAACATTACAAGAAGTTGCAAGTGACTTACACTAAACTAATAATTTTTTAATAATAAAATCAAGCCATGAGATAATTTTATAAATAATTATCCCATGGTATTTTTTTACTATTTCAATTTGTCTAATCCTTTTGTTTCCATTTTTTCTTCTGTTACAGCATTTCTTATCGCAATATTTACAAGCGAATTTATAGAAACAGAATAATTTTCTTTTAATTCATAAAGTCCATTTAAGAAGTCTTCCCTTATTAAAAAAGACCTAGATACTTGATTTGTGTTTTTTTAATAACCATTTTTAGTGGTTAATTTTTTCCTAAATGTTGCAAGTAGAAAAGACATGGGAATGAAAAGAGGATTAGAACTTTATACATATTATCGTAACTACTTTAAACAGAAATATGGTACTTATTACATCTTAAAATGCGATATTAGCAAATTTTTTGCAAGTATTAATCATGACATTTTAAAAAGAAAATTGGAACGAAAAATTAAAGATAAAAAAGCTCTTGATGTAGTTTTTAAAGTTATAGATAGTGATTCCGAAGGTCTAAGCATTCGGTAACATGACAAGTCAAGTACTAGCCGTATTTTACTTAAATGACATGGACCATTTTATAAAAAATGAATTACATATAAAAGGAGTAATTCGTTATCAAGATGATTTTTTATTATTTCATGAGTCTAAAGAATACTTAAAATATTGTTTAGAACAGCTTACAATTTTTTTAGAAAAAGAGGACTTAAGATTAAATAAAAAAACTAGAATTTTTAAAAGTACAGATAATTTTATTTTTATTGGTAGAAACAAATACGGAAATTACGCAAAATACAGAACAGTGAAACGAAGACTAAAAAAGAAGATGTACTTATATAGTATTGGTAAACTCTCATTAAATAGTGTTGTTGCTTCTAGAATTTGCTATAAAAATTTGTGTAATAATAAGTTAAAAATATAAAAGAGCAGTAATTTATGAGGTTACTGCTCTAAAAATAGTGCTAAAATAAATTTCTTTTCGATGATTTCTCCCTACTAACAAAATATTTATCTATTTTTATATTTATAGCTTTTACAAGCTACCGGACAACGGTTTGTTTCTATATTATCTCTTATGCAATTTATAATTGCATAACCACAGTGTATAGAATCTACGGGGCGAAGAGCGTAGTTATTGCCGTTCGTGTTACCATTTGAGTTGAACATATTGTAGCCGTTAGTGTTCGTGTTCGCATTGCGAAGGCCAAAGTTAGCATTATCTGAGTTAGTATTGACATAACGCGCAGCCACCCAGAACCCAAATACTAAAAAACACTGTCCGCAAACCGACAACCGTGCCCAAATTAATTTTTTTATATTTTATTGGTTCTTAATAGATTTTTTCCAACCAACTAAATATTTTATTATTTCATCTATGGACTCTCCAAATTTAATATAACGTTTATTATTAATAATCTGCTTTTCGTAGCTTAGATTTACTAGAAAGTCTATAATTTTTGCTTTTGCAATACATTTATTTATAATTGAAATTTTTATTCCATCATCTTCCGTTGTATTAGCTTCATAAGCAAGCTCTAATAAATCATAACTTGAATTTCTTATTCTATTTTTTATTTCTATATCCTTTTTAGGAAAATTTTCTAAATTCTTATCCACATTATTTATTAAATTTCTAATGTATCCAATTACTTTAAACTTTTCTTGTTGCATCTATGCACTCTTCTATATCCTTTAATAAAATTTTTAATTCTTCTTTGCTTGCTAAGCTTAGCAAATACTCGTTTATATTTTCTATTCTTCTTACATTGCTTACATATGTTTTAGACAGATTAAAGTGTTTTTGGTATGTATTTAAATTTTTAAAATCTGTTCTTTCGTTCACAGCATAATTATCTTTTCTGTCTAAAACAATGTAATTTATTTTCTTATTTTCAAGTCTGGCTTCTACTTTTTTTATTGAACTCGTTGGAAATCCTGATACCATTATATCGTTTTCCTCCGATATTTTGTATTTGAATAAATACGCTATAATATATGCGTCTTTCCCGTATACCCTGTAAAAGTTACCTACTTTTACCATTGTTATATCTTCTGGATGCACATTTTTTACTTCTTTTATTATTGTTATTATGCTTATGATAAACACTCCTTATTCGGAGCTGGGAGACCATAGGCCTCCCTAGCTCATCGTTTTTTCATTCATTTTTTCTACTTGCTCAAGTTCCAAGCTCCATTTGTCTGTTCTCCTGTTAGGAGACTAGATGGTAGAGAAACTACGGGGCGAAGAGCGTTGTTATCGCCGTACGTGTTACCATCCGAGCGGAACATATAGTAGCCGAAAGCGTTCGTGTACGCATTGCGAAGGCCAAAGCCAGCATAAACTGAGTAAGTAATGACATAACGCGCAGCCACCCAGAAGTATGTACTATTTGCTAGTACTGTTGATGCAGTTCCATAGTTTGTATCATTTATACTTATATTATAATATGTTTGCGTTACTGTTAATGGATTTCCTGTTCCTGATGTGTTATCAGTTGTTGGCTCTGTTGTTGCTATTGGTTTACTCTCTTCATATGGGTCATTTCCTTTTGTTATATCTGATGGTGTTATTGAACTTACATTTGGTCCTGCTCCTTTTTGGTTTGCATACAAACTTGGATATTTTGTATTACTTGGGTATGTTTTTGTTGTTCCATATTTTACATTACTTGTATATGCATTTCTTGCTTTTATTCCGTCTGCTGTTAAGTGCTTTTCCATATCTAACAAGTTTATGCTTCTTGCATTTACTCCTAATGTTTTATTACTATATTGAGCTTTGCATATTTCATTCATTAAATATGGCCCATTATTATAGCCTAATATATTATAAAAATTTACGGTACTACTTGTTGGATTTGTACTTATTATATCTACTGTATCATTTTCTTTATCTACATTTAGCACTTTCCACGTTAACCCTGTTGTTTGGGCTATTGTTTGATTACTACTGTATCCACTATATGTTGATGAAAGAGAATAACTCCCAGCTGGATCATATGTGTAGTTTACGCTATCTCCTATTTTGATATTTATATCTTCTAATATTGAATTTTTAAATTGATTTACTGTTACACTCACTTCTTTTGTATATGTTGTTCCATTTACTGTTCCTGTTACTGTAAATTTATATGTTCCATTTTCTGTTACTGCATATGGCACTTCTGGACTTACTGATGTTGTTCCTCCAGATATTGTACTTTCAATCATTATGTATAATGTTGTACCTTTTCTTGTACTTGCTTCTCCCAAACTTGAGCCTGCTCCCGTATTATCTGATACTACTCTTATTGCACCTACCTTTACACTTGGCGTTGGTGCTACTGGCTTTTTTACTGTTATTGTATAATCTTTTCCTTCTACTTTTTTTGTTATTGTTATTGTTCCATCTCCATTATCTGTTACTCCGTCTATTCTTCCTTCTGTTACTTTTTCTTGCAAGAAACTTTCCAATGTTTCATCACTTTTTGCTAATTGATATTCTAATACCAATCTGTTCATATCTTCTTCTGCACTTGCTCGTCTTGTTGCTTCTGCCTGCTCTTTTGCCTTTTGTATTATTCCATCATCTCCCACAACTGTATTAATGCTAACACCTGCAAGTATTGACAGTACTACTATTGTTACTACTAACGTAATTAATGTAATTCCGTTTTTCTGTTTTCTTCAGTGTGCTTTTCATTCTCTTTCCTCTCTTTCTTTCATTTGATTTGCCCTTTCTTGTTTTTGGGCTTTTCTTTTTTAATTTAACTCTACTACCTTAAAATTCAGTTTTGTTTTCTTAATTTTTGTGCTATTTTTTTGATAGTTATTATTAAATTTTTTTAGTTTTGTTTTCATACATAATAAATTATGTACTTTTATTATACATGATTTTTTGTGTACATTTCAACTATTTCTTTCATTTGTAACATATTTGTAATTATTCTTCCCTTTTCTCTTTTTTTATTCAGTTTTAACAAAAATAATATACCAAAGTTATTATTTTTTATAACTTTGGTACATTTTATTTTCTTTATCTATCTGTTACCTATTTTCTAATCTTCTTTTCTTTATTTTTTCTTTAGCTTATTTTTCTTTTCTGTGCAAAGTAACAGAAAAATGCTGATAGCTGGTCTGGTATTATTTTAAATAACAACCTACCTAACCACATTGTAAAACTTGGAAATATAAGTATTTTATTTGCAAACATTTTTCTTACTGCATATCTTGCCACCTGTTTGCTGTTAGCTTCCGCTAAATTGAATTTTACATCTGCCACCTTATTAAAATTTGTATTTACTGGCCCTGGGCATAGAGCACTTATTTTAACTTTTGAATGTTTCATAAATAGCTCTTGCCTAATGCTTTGTGTTAGCCTTACTACATATGCTTTCGTAGAATAATAAGTTGCCATTAATGGTCCCGGCATAAAACCTGCTATTGATGCAACATTCATTATATGCCCTCTGTTTACTTCTACCAGGTCTTGTAAAAATAATTTTGTTAAAATATGAAGTGCAACTATGTTTGTGTCTATCATTCCAATTTCTTTATTTAAATCTGTTTTAGTAAACTCTCCACATGTTCCAAAACCTGCATCATTTATCAATACATCTATTGCTCCATATTTTGCTTTTACATCTTCGTGTAATTTAATGCAACCGTTTCTATCGGTTAGGTCCATGGCTTTTACCTCAACCTTTACATTATAAGTTTTTTCTACTTCTTCTTTTAATTTTATTAATGCTTCCTCATTTCTTGCAACTGCAATAATATCATATTTTCTTTTTGCAAGTTCTATTGCAATATCTCTTCCTATTCCTGAAGAAGCCCCTGTTATTAAAACTTTCATCTTTACGAACATTCCTTTCTTTCAAGGCACAAAATTTAATTAAAAATATTGTATTTTACAATTATTTTTCAAACTTTTTCCTTCCTTTTATTAATATATTGTCATAATAAATTATAAGACCTGCTGAATGCTGGTGCACTTCCGGCACAA
>ERZ772855.2791-NODE-2791-length-14161-cov-18.242025_pt1 | contig 14161 bp, 10 predicted proteins | sample MGYA00511900_ERZ772855 | MGnify/ENA primary metagenome ERZ772855 (study PRJEB29015, sample SAMEA2737701) | human gut metagenome | biome: human gut; feature: human-associated habitat; material: faeces | place: China | collected 2012 ...
AGGTTTTGAAACTTCATTTTGCCTCGCCTCCCGTCCATTGATAACCCATGCCGTAAACGGTCTTGATGTAGGGCGCGCCGCCGTCGGATTCGATCTTGCTGCGAATTCGGCTAATGGAGGTTGTCAGGGTGTGTTCGTCTACAAACCTTTCGTCTATATCCCACAGCTTTTCCAAAAGCTGCCCACGGGTCAGCACTTGCCGGGGATTTTTACGGAACAGGTTCAGCATTTTGTACTCCATCGGGGATAGGGTCAGGGGCTTGCCGTTTAAGGAAGCCGTCTGCTCCGAGAAGTCCAGAAACAGCCGCCCGTCGTCGTAAATGTCCTTGGCCGGTTTGTGGTGTTCCAGCATGGCGAACATGGCTTTGATTTTCCGCTGCAAGGCCCCGATCACAAAGGGCTTTGTGATGTAGTCCACCGCGCCCACCTCATAGCCCCGTATCTGGTCACTCTCCTGATCGTTGGCGGTCAGGAAAATTACGATGGTGTCCGGGTACTGGGGCTTTATCAGCTTGCACAGCTCAAACCCATTCCCGTCCGGCAGGTTGATGTCCAGCAGCACCAGATCAAATTCCCGCTGGCGGATGGCGTCGGCTGCGGTTCTGGCATTTAGGGCAGAAGTCACGCCGTAGCCGTCTGCGGTCAGGTTATAGGCCAACATCTTATTCAAAAAACTGTCGTCCTCGACAATTAAAATCTGCTTCATATCCTCACTTCCTTTTCTTTTTGCAAATAGTATAACAGGCAAATGTCCGAGAATTGTTACAAGGACAAATATATTTATCATTTTACAGCTTTTTTCTGTGTACTGCAATTTTATAAAAGAAAGGACAGCAGTATCAAATTGCTGTCCTTGCGGTTTATTATAGCTGGTAGTGTATAAGCGTGGGTTCATCATATTTGGTGTGGTATCTTTAACTATGGGAAACTCCGCATTCCCATTTGGATACGGTCTTGTCGCTGATGCCAAGTTTGTCTGCCAGCTGCCTCTGGGTCAGGTTCCGGGCTTTTCTGGACGCGGCAATGAATCTGCCGATCTGAATTTGATTCATGGGAGCCTCCTTTCCGGGCTTCATTTTACGGGAGGGAAGGGAAAACGTACACACACGGAGCGTAGAGTCCGGGATTTCTATGGAAGGTATAGGGGATTTTCGGCAAAATAGGCGCAAAAAAACGAGGCGCGAGCCCCGGAATTGTGGAAAATATTCATTGACAAAAGTTGGGCAATGTGGTAGACTGGAAGTCCATACTGTGGTACTATGCCCATTTACGCGAACCTATCCCAACATGGACATTTTAGCACAGGAATCGGGCCGTGTCAAGTACCAAGTTCGGCAAAATTGACAACGGCTCCGAGCGTATTAAATAAGCAACACAATCCGAAAGAAAGGCTGTGATGATCCATATGGCAATGGTCAAGGACGTTATGTACGGCAAGACCATGCGTAAATCCTACGCGAAGTATGAAGAGATCCTGGAGATCCCCAACATGCTGAAGATCCAGAAGGACTCCTACCAGTGGTTTCTGGAAACCGGCCTGCGGGAAGTCTTCAAGGACGTAGGTACCATTACCGACTTCTCCGGCAAGCTGGAGCTGAGCTTCCTGGACTACACCATGGAGGATAAGCCCAAGTACACCATCGAGGAGTGCAAGGAGCGGGACGCTACCTACGCCAAGCCCATCAAGGTTCGGGTGCGCCTGCGCAACACCGAGACCGACGAAATCAAGGAACAGGAAATCTTCATGGGCGATTTCCCTGTGATGACCAATGGCGGCACCTTCGTCATCAACGGCGCAGAGCGTGTCATTATTTCCCAGATCGTCCGCAGCCCCGGCATGTACTACGGCCACGAGGTGGACAAGGCCGATCAGCACACCTACACCGCTACGGTGATTCCCTACCGCGGCGCATGGCTGGAGTACGAGACGGACAACGCCAACGTATTCTGGGTGCGCATCGACAAGAACCGCAAGCTGCCCATCACCTGCCTGATCCGCGCTCTGGGCGTGCAGACCGATGAGCAGATCAAGCAGATGTTCGGCGAGGACGCCCGTATCCTCGCGACCATCGACAAGGATCCCTGCAAGACCCGGGAAGAGTCCCTGCTGGAGATCTACCGCCGTCTGCGTCCCGGTGAGCCTCCCACGGTGGAGACCGCCACTGCCCATCTGGAAGGGCTGCTGTTCGACGCTCACCGCTACGACGTGAGCACCGTCGGCCGGTATAAGTTCAATAAGAAGATGGACATCTGGAGCCGCCTGTCCGGACAGGAAGCGGCCGAGCCTATCACCGACCCCATGACCGGCGAGATTCTGGTCATGCCCGGCGAGTTCATCTCCCGCGCCCAGGCTCACGAGCTGAGCCGCAAGGGCGTCAACGAGGCTGTCATCAAGGTCGGCGACACCAACGTCAAGGTGTTCTCCAACAACATGGTCTGGATGGACGCCTTCGTGGACTTCGACCCCAAGGCGTACGGCGTCCGGGAGAAGGTGCATTTCCCGGTCTTGAAGGAAATGCTGGAGACCGTCCCCGCCGACGGCTGGAAGGAAGCCATTGCCGACCGGATGGACGACCTGATCCCCAAGCACATCATTGTGGACGACATCATGGCCTCCATCAACTATCTGAACTGCGTGGCCATGGGCGTCGGCACCCCTGACGACATCGACCATCTGGGCAACCGCCGCCTGCGCTGCGTGGGCGAGCTGCTGCAGAACCAGTTCCGCATCGGCTTTTCCCGCATGGAGCGCGTCATCCGCGAGCGTATGACCATTCAGGATCTGGACGTGGTGACGCCCCAGAGCCTTATCAACATCCGGCCCGTCACCGCGGCCATCAAGGAGTTCTTCGGCTCCAGCCCCCTGAGCCAGTTCATGGACCAGACCAACCCTCTGGCCGAGCTGACCCACAAGCGCCGTCTGTCCGCTCTGGGCCCCGGCGGTCTGAGCCGTGACCGGGCGTCCTTCGACGTGCGGGATATTCACTACACCCACTACGGCCGTATGTGCCCCATTGAGACCCCTGAAGGCCCCAACATCGGCCTGATCAACTATCTGGCGACCTTTGCCAGAATCAACGAGTACGGCTTCGTGGAAGCGCCCTACCGCAAGGTGGACAAGGCCACCGGCTTCGTCACCAAGGACGTGGAGTATATGACCGCCGACGTGGAGGACGACTTCTACATCGGTCAGGCAAACGAGCCTCTGGACGAAAACGGCTGTCTGAAGAATGCCCGTATCACCTGCCGTCACCGCAACGAGATCATCGAAGTGGATCGGGGCGTCATCGATTATATCGACGTGTCCCCCAGAATGATGATCTCCATCGCGACCTCCTTCATTCCCTTCCTGCAGAACGACGACGCCAACCGTGCTCTGATGGGCGCAAACATGCAGCGTCAGGCCGTGCCTCTGCTGACCACCGAGCCGCCCATCGTCGCTACCGGCATCGAGCATAAGGCCGCCGTGGACTCCGAGGTCTGCATCAAGGCGGAGAAGCCGGGCACTGTTACCGCCGTTTCCGCTACCGACATCACCGTCAAGTATGACGACGGCGACGTACAGACCTACCACCTGACCAAGTTCGCCCGGAGCAATGCCGGCACCTGCATCAACCAGCGCCCCATCGTGGTGGTTGGCGAGCGGGTGGACACCCAGCAGATCATTGCCGACGGCCCCAGCTGCTCCGGCGGCGAGGTGGCTCTGGGCAAGAACGTGCTCATCGGCTTCGTCACCTGGGAAGGCTACAATTACGAGGACGCCATTCTGCTGAACGAACGTCTGGTGCGGGAGGACGTCTTCACCTCCATTCACATCGAGGAGCATGAGACCGAAGCCCGTGACACCAAGCTGGGACCCGAGGAAATCACCCGGGACATCCCCAACGTGGGCGAGGATACCCTGAAAGACCTGGACGAGAACGGCATCATCCGCGTGGGCGCGGAGGTGCATGCCGGCGACTATCTGGTGGGTAAGGTCACCCCCAAGGGCGAGACCGAGCTGACCCCCGAGGAGCGGCTGCTGAGAGCCATCTTCGGCGAGAAGGCAAGAGAAGTCCGGGATACCTCTCTGAAGGTTCCCCACGGCGAAAGCGGTATCGTGGTGGACGTCAAGGTCTTCACCAAGGAAAATTCCGACGAGCTTGCCCCCGGCGTCACCAAGTCCGTCCGGGTGTATATCGCCCAGAAGAGAAAGATCTCCGTGGGCGATAAGATGGCCGGCCGTCACGGCAACAAGGGCGTCGTTTCCCGCGTCCTGCCGGAAGAGGATATGCCCTTCCTGCCCGACGGTACGCCGCTGGACATCGTGCTGAATCCTCTGGGTGTGCCTTCCCGTATGAACATCGGACAGGTGCTGGAGGTTCATCTGGGCTACGCCGCCAAGGCGCTGGGCTGGAAGGTCGCCACCCCCGTGTTCGACGGCGCCAACGAGAAGGACATCCGGGACACCCTGAAGCTGGCGGGCCTGCGGGAGGACGGCAAGACCGTTCTGTACGACGGCCGTACCGGCGAACCCTTCGACAATCTGGTCACCGTCGGCTATCCCTACTACCTCAAGCTCCATCATCTGGTTGACGATAAGATCCACGCCCGTTCCACCGGCCCCTATGCACTGGTCACCCAGCAGCCTCTGGGCGGCAAGGCGCAGTTCGGCGGCCAGCGTTTCGGCGAAATGGAAGTCTGGGCGCTGGAAGCTTACGGCGCCGCCTATACCCTGCAGGAGATCCTGACCGTCAAGTCCGACGACGTCACCGGTCGTGTCAAGACCTACGAGGCCATCGTCAAGGGCGCGAACATTCCCAAGCCCGGCGTGCCGGAATCCTTCAAGGTTCTGGTCAAGGAACTGCAGGCGCTGTGTCTGGACATCCGCGTGCTGGACGAGAATGGCAACGAGATCGAGCTGAAGGACGACGATGACGACGATGATGTGGTCTACAGCTCCGACACCGACAATGAGGTGGTGGTCGGCTCCACCGACGAGGTGCTGGACGCGGGCTTCGTGATCGACGAGGACAGCCCGGAGAGTATTTTGGATGTGTTCGGTGATGCGGAGGAGTCCGACACCGATAGCTACGAAGATTAAGGAGGCTGAAACATGGCAGATGCCACCTTTGATGCCATTAAAATCGGCATTGCTTCGCCGGAGATGATCCGGCAGTGGTCCTATGGCGAAGTGAAGAAGCCTGAGACCATCAACTACCGTACCCTGAAACCCGAGCGGGACGGCCTGTACTGCGAGCGGATCTTCGGACCGACCAAGGACTGGGAGTGCCACTGCGGTAAATATAAGAAAATCAAGTACAAGGGCAAGATCTGCGACCGCTGCGGCGTGGAAGTCACCAAGGCCAAGGTGCGCCGGGAGCGCATGGGCCACATTGAGCTGGCCGCCCCCTGCAGCCACATCTGGTATTTCAAGGGCATTCCCTCCCGGATGGGCCTGATTCTGGACATCTCCCCCAAGGTGCTGGAGAAAGTCCTGTACTTCGCCGCCTATATCGTCACCGACCCCGGCGATGCACCTCTGGCGCTGAATCAGGTGCTCACCGAGAAGGAATACCGGGACATGCGGGAAAAGTACGAGGACGACTTCAAGGCCGGTATGGGCGCGGAAGCCGTCAAGGCGCTGCTGGAGCAGATCGATTTGGATCAGCTGAGCCATCAGCTTCGTGAGGAGCTGAAAACCGCTTCCTCCCAGAAGAAGCTGCGGATCGTCAAGCGGCTGGAGGTTGTGGAAGCCTTCCGGGAATCCGGCAACAAGCCCAGCTGGATGATCATGGACGTGCTGCCCGTCATTCCCCCCGACATCCGTCCCATGATCCAGCTGGACGGCGGCCGGTTCGCCACCTCTGATCTGAACGATCTGTACCGCCGTGTCATCAACCGGAACAACCGTCTGAAGCGGCTGGTGCAGCTCCACGCCCCCGACATCATCATCCGCAACGAGAAGCGGATGCTGCAGGAGGCCGTGGACGCCCTGATCGACAACGGTCGCCGCGGCCGCGCCGTCACCGGCGCCAACAACCGGGCGCTGAAGTCCCTGTCCGACATGCTCAAGGGCAAGCAGGGACGCTTCCGTCAGAACCTGCTGGGCAAGCGTGTTGACTATTCCGGACGCAGCGTTATCGTCGTCGGCCCTGAGCTGAAGCTGTATCAGTGCGGCGTGCCCAAGGAAATGGCCATCGAGCTGTTCCGCCCCTTCGTTATGAAGAAGCTGGTCTCCGACGGCCTGGCCAACAACATCAAGTCCGCCAAGAAGATGATCGACAAGGGCAAGACCGAGGTCTGGGACGCTCTGGACGAGATTATCAAGGACCGCCCGGTCATGCTGAACCGTGCGCCTACCCTGCACCGCCTGGGCATTCAGGCTTTCGAGCCGATTCTGGTGGAAGGCCGTGCCCTGAAGCTGCATCCTCTGTGCTGCACCGCCTTCAACGCCGACTTCGACGGCGACCAGATGGCCATTCACGTACCCCTGTCTCCCGAGGCGCAGGCTGAGGCCAGAATGCTGATGCTGTCCGCCAACAACCTGCTGCGTCCTCAGGACGGCAAGCCCGTCACCGTGCCGACGCAGGATATGATTCTGGGCGCCTACTATCTGACCTACACCCGTCTGGGCAAGGCCGAGAAGGGCGCGGAGACCGTGTTCGTCACCGACCCCGGCGATACCGACTTCCCCGTCAATGAGATCGTGGACGCGGACGAGTTCGTCGCCGCCAACAAGGCCGCCAAGGCCGCGGGCAAGGCCATTGCCAAGTTCCGCCCCATCCACAATTATTCCTCCGTCAACGAGGCCATTGCCGCCTACGCTGCCGGCACCGTGGGCCTGCACGCCCCCATCCGGGTGCGCTACGGCAAGAAGATCGACGGCGAGATGCGCTACCGCATCATCGACGCCACCGTCGGCCGTCTGATCTACAACGAGCCGATCCCGCAGGATCTGGGCTTCGTTGACCGCACCGTCCCCGGCCATGAGTTCGACCTGGAGGTCAGCTTCCTTGTCGGCAAGAAGCAGCTGGGCAAGATCATCGACAAGTGCATCCGCCGCCACGGCTTCACCATCGCCACCGAGATGCTGGACCGCATCAAGGCTCTGGGCTACAAGTATTCCACCAAGGGCGCTATCTCCGTGTCCATTGCGGACATGGTGGTTCCCAGCGTCAAGTACGAGATGGTGCATTCCGCGGAGAAGAAGGTCGTGGAGATCGAGCACTTCTACCGTCAGGGCTATATCACCAACGACGAGCGCTACCGTCTGGTGGTTCAGCAGTGGGAAAAGACCACCGCGGACGTCACCAACGCCCTGCAGGGCAGCATGGACGAGTTCAACCCCATCTACATGATGGCCGACTCCGGCGCCCGTGGTTCCATGGCACAGATCCGTCAGCTGGCCGGTATGCGCGGCCTGATGGCCGATACCGCAGGCCGTACCATCGAAATTCCCGTTAAGGCGAACTTCCGTGAAGGCCTGTCCGTTCTGGAATACTTCATCTCCTCCAGAGGCGCCCGTAAGGGCATGACCGATACCGCTCTGCGTACCGCTGACTCCGGTTACCTGACCCGTCGAATGGTGGACGTTTCTCAGGACGTCATCATCCGGGAGCACAACTGCGGCACCACCAACGGCATCTGGGTCGGCGCGGTGTACGACAAGAACGGCGACGTAATCGACACCTTCGGCAACCGCATCCGCGGCCGTTATCCCGTCCACGATGTGGTCGATCCCCAGACCGGCGAGCTGCTGCACTCCAAGGACGTCATGATGATGCCCGAGGACGCGGAGAAGTTCGAGCAGCACGGCATCAACAAGATCTATATCCGCACCATTCTGGGCTGCCGCGCCCGTGTGGGCGTGTGCGCCAAGTGCTACGGCATGAACCTTGCCACCTCCAAGGAGGTCGATCTGGGTGAGGCCGTCGGCATCATTGCCGCTCAGTCCATCGGCGAACCCGGTACCCAGCTGACCATGCGTACCTTCCACTCCGGCGGCGTCGCGGGTGACGATATCACTCAGGGTCTGCCTCGAGTCGAAGAACTGTTTGAGGCCCGCCGTCCCAAGAAGATGGCGCAGATCTCCGAGATTACCGGCGTAGTGAGCGTGGACGAGACCCACCGCACCGCCCTGCGTAACATCACCGTGACCGCCGACGACGGTGAGGTGAAGGTGTATCAGGTGCCTTACTCCGTGGGACTGAAGGTCGCCCACGGCAAGGTCGTGGAAAAGGGTCAGCCCATCACCGACGGCGCGCTGTATCCCCAGGACGTCCTGCGTATCTCCGGCGTGGAGGCCGTGCAGGATTATCTGGTGCAGTCCGTCCAGGCGGTGTACCGTCAGCAGGGCGTTGAGATCAACGACAAGCACATCGAGGTCATCATCCGTCAGATGATGCGCAAGGTGCGTGTGGAAGATCCCGGCGATACCGCGCTGCTCACCGGCAGCGCCATCGACAACTTCGAGTTCGAGGATGCCAACGCCGAAATTCAGCGCCGCATTGACGCCGGCGAGACCGAGCTGCGTCCCGCCACTGCCAGCGCCATGCTGCTGGGCATCACCAAGGCCGCTCTGGCCACCGACTCCTTCCTGTCCGCCGCCTCCTTCCAGGAGACGACCAAGGTGCTTACCGATGCCGCCATCAAGGGCAAGGTAGACCATCTGGTAGGTCTGAAGGAGAACGTGCTGATCGGCAAGCTGATCCCCGCCGGTTCGGGCCTGATGGCCTACCGGGACTACCAGCCCGGCGCGACCCCCGAAGCCAGAATCCCCGAGGAAATGATCGAGAACGCACTGAACTGATAATAAACAATCCGGCCGCTGCCCGAAAGGGCAGCGGCCGGATTTGCAATATTGAAAATGATAAAAATGACCCTCGCATCAGTTGGAAGCGAGGGCGGCTTCGTCTATGATACCATGTTCGGCCTCAAATTCCGCAATGCGTTTCTTTATCAGTTGCTCGATTTCCTTATTTTTGGTTCGACCCTCGTATTCGGCAATATATCCAATCTTGTCCAGCAGAATCTGAGAAATGCGCAGCGTATACCGGGGGAAATCATCTTTCATATTGGCTCACCTCTGACGCAGTATTGACAATATTATAGCGATATATTAGAATGATATGGGCAAATGACTTAATTATTGCGTCGCAGGAGGGAAAATATGGATGATTTAGTAGAAAAGAAATTGGCAAAGCTACGGGAAATTGCCAAGCTGGATTCAAGCTACAGTAGTATCCTGCAAAGGTACCTTGTTTTAGAGAAACAATTTTCTGACATGACGACAACATTATCGCGTGAGCAGGAAGACCTCGTATGGGAATTCGTATGCACGTCAGACGAGTTGGACAGGCGGCTGCTGGAGATTGCGTGTGAATATATATGGGTGTTTTGAATAATACCTCTCAGAAAGAACATAACGAAAAAAATCTGGAAAATTTGTTGACAATCCTGAAAAAATGCGTATAATATCATCTTGTATGGATACAAAAAAGGAAAGTAGAATACCCGAGTGCGGCAATGTGCCAGACCTTACCGGCGTTAAGACGGTGGTCGGCGCGAAGCAGCTGAAAAAAGCTGTGGAGGCGGGCCGCGCCAGGTATGTTTTTCTGGCTGAAAATGCCGATCCTGCCGTCATAGAGCCCATCGTGCTGCTGTGCCGGTCGAAGGAAGTCCAGACTGCCTGGGTTCCCAGTATGGCCGTGCTTGGCCGTGCCTGCGGCATCGAGGTGGGCGCGGCGGCTGCCGCCGTCGTGGATTGATTCTGGTTCTATCGGACGACCGTCCGTAGAATATAAGACCCGCCAAAATGGCGAGAACAAAAGAAAGGAGAAAATAGATGCCTACTTTTAATCAGCTCGTAAGAAATGGCCGTCAGCAGGCTACCTACAAGTCCACCGCTCCTGCTCTGCAGAGAGGTCTGAACACTCTGGAGAACAAGGCGACGAATCTGCCTTCCCCCCAGAAGCGCGGCGTGTGCACTGCTGTTCGTACCACCACCCCCAAGAAGCCGAACTCCGCTCTGCGTAAGATCGCCCGTGTGCGTCTGACCAACGGTATGGAAGTTTCCGCTTACATTCCCGGTGTCGGCCATAACCTGCAGGAGCACTCCGTGGTGCTGATCCGCGGCGGCCGTGTCAAGGACCTGCCCGGCGTTCGTTACCACATCATCCGCGGCACTCTGGATACCCAGGGCGTGCAGAACCGGATGCAGTCCCGCTCCAAGTACGGCGCGAAGCGCCCCAAGGCCGGTAAGAAGAAGTAATTTTCTTTCCGCCAACCCAATTTGACTTTTCCAAGCCCGTTCGCAAGGCTTCGCCTTGCCAAGATGGTTTTATATAGATGAAACCTCTGGCCAGGCACAACGAAAGTCACACTTTCGAGTACCGATGAAATCATTATATTATGAAGGAGGGAAGCAAAGTGCCCAGAAGAGGTAATGTTCCCAAGAGAGAGGTCCTTCCGGATCCCAATTACAATTCCGTTCTGGTTACCAAGCTCATCAACAGCATCATGCTGGACGGCAAGAAGGGTGTTGCCCAGAAGGTCGTGTATGGTGCATTTGAAATTGTCGAGAACAAGACCGGCAAGAATGGCCTGGAAGTGTTCCAGCAGGCAATGGAAAACATTATGCCCGCCGTGGAGCTGAAGGCTCGCCGTGTCGGCGGCGCTACCTATCAGGTGCCTATCGAAGTTCGCCCTGACCGCCGTCAGACCTTGGGGCTGCGCTGGATCACCAACTACAGCCGCGCCCGCAGCGAGAACACCATGAAGGAGCGTCTGGCTGCCGAGATCATGGACGCTGCCAACAATACCGGCGCCTCCGTTAAGAAGCGCGAGGACGTCCACAAGATGGCTGAAGCCAACAAGGCCTTCGCCCATTTCCGCTGGTAATAAAGGAGAAAACCAATGCCTAGACAGTATTCTCTGGAGAATACAAGAAACTTCGGCATCATGGCACACATCGATGCCGGCAAAACCACCACCACCGAGCGTATCCTGTTCTACACCGGTAAGAACTACAAGATCGGTGAGACCCACGACGGCTCCGCCACCATGGACTGGATGGCACAGGAGCAGGAGCGCGGCATTACCATCACTTCCGCTGCAACTACCTGCTTCTGGAAGGGCTGCCGGCTGAACATCATCGACACCCCGGGTCACGTGGACTTCACCGTTGAGGTGGAGCGTTCCCTGCGTGTTCTGGACGGCGCCGTGACCGTTCTGTGCGCCAAGGGCGGTGTGGAACCCCAGACCGAGACCGTTTGGCGTCAGGCTGACGAGTACAAGGTTCCCCGCATGATCTACGTCAACAAGATGGATATCATGGGCGCCGACTTCTTCCGCGTTCTGGACATGATCCACGAGCGGCTGAAGTGCAACGCCGTGCCCATCCAGCTGCCCATCGGCAGCGAGACCTTCTTCAAGGGCAACGTAGATCTGCTCACCATGAAGGCCAACGTCTTCTACGATGAGTTGGGCAAGGACGTCCGCGTCGAGGATATCCCTGAAGACATGGTGGATATCTGCGAGGAGTACCACGAGAAGCTGATGGATGCGGTCACCGCGCTGGACGACGACCTGGCCATGATGTATCTGGAAGGCGAGGAGATCCCCGTCGAGAAGATCAAGGCCGTCATCCGCAAAGCCACCATCGACAACGAGATGGTGCCTATCGTCTGCGGTACGTCCTACAAGAACAAGGGCGTTCAGGAGCTGCTGGACGCAGTCGTGGACTATATGCCCAGCCCTCTGGACAAGAAGGGCATCCGGGGCATCAACCCCGAGACCGAGGAAGAGGATTTCCGTCCCGCTTCCGACGATGCACCCTTCTCCGCTCTGGCCTTCAAGATCGCTACCGACCCCTACGTGGGCAAGCTGTGCTACTTCCGCGTGTACTCCGGTACGCTGGAGAAGGGCACCACTGTGCTGAACTGTACCAAGGGCGTCAACGAGCGTATGGGTCGTATCCTGCAGATGCACGCCAACCACCGTGAGGACATTGAGAAGGTCTACGCCGGCGACATCGCCGCCGTGGTCGGCGTCAAGAACACCACCACCGGCGACACGCTCTGCGACGAGGATCACCCCATCATTCTGGAGTCCATGGTCTTCCCCGAGCCCGTTATCGAGGTCGCTATCGAGCCCAAGACCAAGGCCGGTCAGGAAAAAATGGGCATCGCCCTGAGTAAGCTGGCTGAAGAAGACCCCACCTTCCGCACCTACACCAACAAGGAAACCGGGCAGACCATCATCGCCGGCATGGGCGAGCTGCACCTGGAGATCATTGTTGACCGTCTGCTGCGCGAGTTCAAGGTCGAGGCGAACGTGGGCGCTCCTCAGGTTTCCTACAAGGAGACCATCCGCAAGGCTGTGGATCAGGAGACCAAGTACGCCCGCCAGTCCGGCGGTAAAGGCCAGTACGGTCACGTCAAGATCCATGTGGAGCCCAACGAGCCCGGCAAGGGTTACGAGTTCATCAACGCCGTTGTTGGCGGCGCCATCCCCAAGGAGTATATCCCCGCCGTCGATGCCGGTATTCAGGGCGCGATGGAGGCTGGCGTTCTGGCCGGCTACCCCGTTGTGGACGTGAAGGTCACCCTGTACGATGGCTCTTACCACGAGGTCGACTCCTCCGAAATGGCCTTTAAGATCGCCGGTTCCATGGCGTTCAAGGAAGCCTGCAAGAAGGCGGACCCCGTCATTCTGGAGCCCATCATGAAGGTTTCCGTCAATGTGCCCGACGAATATATGGGTACCGTTATCGGCGATATCACCGCCCGCCGCGGCAACATTCTGGGTCAGATCACCCGTACCGGTTCTGTCCAGATCGACGCCAACGTGCCTCTGGCGGAGATGTTCGGCTACGCCACCGACCTGCGCAGCAAGACGCAGGGACGCGGCAACTACTCCATGGAGCCCAGCCACAACGCCGAGCTGCCCAAGTCCAAGACCGAGGAAATTGTCAAGTCCCGGGGCAAGGACTGATTTCCAAAGGAAATTGACGTAAATTTTCAAAAATTTTTCTTGTGTTTCCTCGCAAAGTGTTGTATGATGTATACGATGTGCGGAAGCACCCAGACTAAAGTTGTTTATTAAATTCAATCAACAATTATAACAGGAGGAATATTTCAAATGGCAAAGCAGAAGTTTGAAAGAAATAAGCCCCATGTTAACATCGGCACTATCGGCCATGTTGACCACGGCAAGACCACTCTGACCGCCGCTATCACCAAGTATCTGGCTATGAAGGGTCAGGCTCAGTTCGAGGACTACGCTTCCATCGACAAGGCTCCCGAAGAGAAGGCTCGTGGTATCACGATTAACACCGCTCACGTTGAGTACGAGACCGACAAGCGTCACTACGCTCACGTTGACTGCCCGGGTCACGCTGACTATATCAAGAACATGATCACCGGTGCTGCTCAGATGGACGGCGCTATTCTGGTTATCGCCGCTACCGACGGCCCCATGGCTCAGACCCGTGAGCACCTGCTGCTGGCCCGTCAGGTCGGTGTTCGCTATATCGTTGTGTTCCTGAACAAGTGCGATCAGGTTGACGACGAGGAGCTGCTGGAGCTGGTCGAGATGGAAGTCCGCGAGACCCTGAACGAGTATGGCTTCCCCGGCGACGACACCCCCATCATCAAGGGTTCCGCTCTGAACGCTCTCGTTTCCGAGTCCAAGGATCCCGACGCTCCCGAGTATGCCTGCATCAAGGAGCTGATGGACGCCGTTGACGAGTATATCCCCACTCCCGAGCGTAACGACAACCTGCCCTTCCTGATGCCCGTTGAGGACGTCTTCACCATCTCCGGCCGTGGCACCGTTGCTACCGGTCGTGTGGAGCGTGGCGTTGTCAAGAAGAACGAGCCCGTCGAGATCGTCGGCCTGCGCGAGGACAAGCTGGCTACCGTCGTTACCGACATCGAGATGTTCCACAAGCTGCTGGACTACGCTGAAGCCGGCGACAACATCGGCGCTCTGCTGCGTGGTATCGACAAGAAGAACATCGAAAGAGGCCAGGTTCTGTGCAAGCCCGGCTCCATCCATCCCCACACCAAGTTCAAGGGTCAGGTTTACGTCCTGTCCAAGGAAGAAGGCGGCCGTCATACTCCCTTCTTCAACAACTATCGTCCTCAGTTCTACTTCCGTACCACCGACGTTACCGGCA
>ERZ772855.2806-NODE-2806-length-14111-cov-3.690026_pt1 | contig 14111 bp, 13 predicted proteins | sample MGYA00511900_ERZ772855 | MGnify/ENA primary metagenome ERZ772855 (study PRJEB29015, sample SAMEA2737701) | human gut metagenome | biome: human gut; feature: human-associated habitat; material: faeces | place: China | collected 2012 ...
ACCATCAGCTTTCCGGAGGACAGCGTCAGAGAGTGGCATTTGCAAGGGCGCTGGCGCCGAATCCACAGGTGCTTTTACTGGATGAGCCATTTGCCGCGATAGATGCAAAGGTGCGAGGTGAGCTTCGTACATGGCTTAAGGAGCTGGTCGAAAAGCTTGGAATCACAAGCATTTTCGTCACACATGACCAGGATGAGGCTGTTGAGGTGGCAGATGAAATCATTATCACAAACCACGGCACGATAGAGCAGATGGGTACACCTCTTGAGATATACAAGTCGCCCGATACACCTTTTGTGGCGCAGTTTATAGGACACACCACAGTCGTTGAAAACTATGACAGTCTAAAGGGCTTTGACAGGATAGAAAATGCCGACAAGGCGGTAATCAGACCTGAGTTTATCAAGATATCAAAGAGTGGCAACCTGGACCGCTATCAGTCAGCGGCAGAGGAGGGTATCGTTACAGATGTGGTATTCAGAGGAAACAGGATGAATATCACAGTCAGCATAAACGGCATCGAGGTGGTCGGTGAGCGCTCACTTGAAAAGGACCTGATATCAGTCGGCGAGAAAGTACATGTGCTGATTTACAGGCTGTATATATTTGATGATGAGAAAACATACCTGATGGAAAACAGCGAGATGCAGGAGCAGGATGTATTCTACATTTAGATATAGGAATGGTCTAAAGCTTGTGATTGAAAGAGGAAGCAGAGGGAGATAAATGAAGATAGAAAACAAAAAAATCCTACACACGGACATCCTCATAATAGGAGGTGGCACGGCGGGCTGTTATGCAGCGCTCACCATCCGTGAGAAATCGGATTATTCGATTATAATTGCAGAGAAAGCGAACATAAAGCGAAGCGGATGCCTGGCAGCAGGTGTCAATGCGATAAATGCATACATAGTAAAGGGCAGAAAGCCTGAGGACTATGTAGACTACGCCAAAAAGGATGCTGACGGCATAGTAAGGGAAGACTTACTCATGACTATGTCAGAGGGCTTAAACCGTGTGACGGACAAGATGGAAAAGCTTGGACTTGTCATATTAAAGGATGAAAACGGTGAGTATGTAGCAAGAGGAAACCGAAATATCAAGATAAACGGCGAGAACATGAAGCCGCTTTTGGCAGAAGCTGTTTCAAAGCTTACGGACTGTACAGTGATAAACAGAATCAATATCACGGACTATATAGTTGAGAACAACACCATAAAGGGTGCATACGGATTTTCAATCGAGGATGCTACAGCCTATGAAATCAGGGCTAAAAAGGTGCTCTGTGCTACAGGCGGAGCGGCCGGTTTATACAGACCAAACAATCCGGGCTTTTCAAGGCACAAGATGTGGTATCCACCTTTCAACACAGGCGCCGGATATGCGATGGGCATAAGAAGCGGAGCTGAGATGACCACTTTTGAGATGAGATTTATCGCACTAAGATGCAAGGACACAATTGCACCGACAGGAACAATTGCACAGGGAGTCGGGGCAAAGCAGGTCAATTCCCTTGGAGAGGTTTACGAGACAAAATACGGCCTCACCACATCAGAGCGTGTATACGGAACGGTCATGGAAAATCTCGAGGGAAGAGGTCCTTGCTACTTAAGGACAGAGGGCATCTCTCCACAGCAGGATGAGTCATTAAGAAAGGCATATCTCAACATGGCACCGAGTCAGACACTCAAGTGGGTGGAGGCAGGTAAGAATCCAAGTGAACAGAATGTAGAGATAGAGGGCACCGAGCCGTATATCGTAGGTGGGCACACAGCGAGCGGCTACTGGGTTAATACAGAGCGAGAGACTACAATCCACGGACTTTATGCCGCTGGAGATGTGGCAGGAGGATGTCCACAGAAATACGTTACAGGAGCCATGGTGGAGGGTGAAATCGCTGCGATAGATATGGTTTCAAAGCTTGATGCAGATACCTCTGATGGAAGTTTTGACACATCGGCATTTGATGAGAAAAAGGCGCTTGACGCAAAAGCTTCAGAGTACGACCATTTCCTCACTGAAAGGTCTTTGATGTTTACAACAGAGGCTATCGAGGAAGCCATGCAGAAGGTCATGGACAACTACGCAGGTGGTATTTCCACACATTATCAGTTTAATGGCAAGCAGCTTGCGCTGGCAAAGGAAAAGATAAATCATCTGATAGAGCTGACCGGTGATTTATATGCATCGGATATGCATGAGCTTATGTTCATATATGAGCTTAAGGAGAGGCTTACGGTATGTCTTTCGGTCATAGCACATCTTGGTGCAAGAAAGGAGACCAGATGGCACAGCTTTGCCGAGAATCTGGATTATCCAGACAAGAGTGATGACTGGATGAAATACGTCAATTCCAGATACGAAAACGGGCAGCTTCACATGATTTACAGAGAGCTTGTCGGAAGGGAGGCGCGTTATGAGCATAATGATTGATAAAGCAAAGTGTAAGGGCTGTGGCATGTGTACAAGTGTATGCCCGGGAAGCCTGATATATCAGGACCCAGAGAAAAAAGCCTTTATCAAATATCCTAAGGACTGCTGGGGCTGTGCCTCATGCATCAAGGAATGTCATTTTGGCGCTATTGCTCTTTATCTTGGAGCAGACATAGGAGGCATGGGAAGTCTCATGACAGTAAAAAGCACGCCGGATACGCTGACCTGGGATATCAAAAAGCGCGACGGAAGCAAGGAAGAGATTCTTATCAACAAGAAGGAATCCAATAAATATTAAAGAAAAGGATGGTAACAGACATGGGTGAATTATCACATCTTGACGAACTCGAAGCAGAGGCAATATACATAATACGAGAAGTAGCCGCAGAGTGCGAGAAGCCGGTTATGTTGTACTCAATTGGAAAGGACAGCTCGGTAATGCTTCATCTTGCAATGAAAGCATTTTATCCGGAGAAGCCGCCATTCCCGTTTTTACATGTAAATACAACCTGGAAATTCCATGAGATGATAGAATTCAGAGATCGCATTGCTAAGGAAAAGGGCATCGAGATGCTTGAATATATAAATCAGGATGGCGTAAAGCAGGGCATCAATCCATTTGACCACGGCTCAGCATACACAGATATCATGAAGACACAGGCGCTCAAGCAGGCGCTCGACAAATACGGCTTTACGGCAGCGTTTGGCGGCGGCCGAAGAGACGAGGAGAAATCAAGAGCCAAGGAGCGAATCTTCTCCTTCAGAAATGAAAACCACGCATGGGATCCAAAGAACCAGCGCCCGGAGATGTGGAAGCTCTACAACTCCAGAATCAAAAAGGGCCAGGAGGTACGTGTTTTCCCATTGTCAAACTGGACAGAGAAGGATATCTGGCAGTATATAAAGAGAGAGAATATCGAGATTCCTTCACTTTACTTTGCAAAGGAAAGACCTGTTGTATACAGAGACGGCAACATCATCATGGTAGATGACGACAGAATGAAGCTTCGTCCGGGTGAGAAAATCCAGATGAAGAGTGTACGTTTCAGAACACTCGGCTGCTATCCACTGACAGGTGGTGTGGAGTCGACAGCGGATACACTTGATGAGATTATTGATGAGACACTCAGTGCTGTTTCCTCAGAGAGAACCACCCGTGTCATAGACAACGAGGCGGCGGGCAGCATGGAAAGAAGAAAGAGGGAGGGATATTTCTAAAATGAGCGGATTACTTAAATTTATTACATGCGGAAGCGTGGACGACGGAAAATCAACTCTGATCGGACATATATTATACGATTCAAAGCTGCTCTATGCAGATCAGGAAAAGGCACTGGAGCTTGACAGTAAGGTAGGAAGCCGTGGCGGCGCCATCGACTATTCACTCCTCCTCGACGGACTGATGGCAGAGAGAGAGCAGGGAATTACAATCGATGTGGCTTATCGTTACTTCACAACAGATAAGAGAAGCTTTATCGTGGCAGATACACCTGGCCACGAGGAGTACACAAGAAACATGGCTGTAGGTGCATCCTTTGCAGACCTTGCGGTAATTTTAATAGATGCAAAGCAGGGTGTATTGGTTCAGACAAGAAGACATGCAAGAATCTGCGCGCTCATGGGAATCAACTACTTTGTATTTGCTGTAAACAAGATGGATCTTGTAGGCTACGACGAGAAGCGTTTCGATGAAATCACAAAGCAGATTATTGAGCTTACAAAGGAGCTTGAATTAAAAAATGTAGTAATCATTCCTGTTTCTGCAACAGAGGGTGACAATGTCACAACAAAGTCTGAGAATATCCCATGGTACAAGGGACCTGCTCTTTTATCATACCTTGAGGATGTAGACATAAAGGATGAGAACGAGGAAGAGGGCTTTTACATGCCTGTACAGAGAGTCTGCCGTCCTGACCATACCTTCCGTGGATTCCAGGGCCAGATAGAGGCCGGAGAGGTAAAGGTGGGCGATGAAATCACCACACTGCCAAGCAATGAGACGGCCCATGTAAAGAGCATCCATGTGGGTGATAAGCTAAGCGATAGCGCATTTACAGGCCAGCCGGTTACAATCCAGCTCGACAGAGAGGTGGACGTATCAAGAGGCTGCGTGCTCACAATCGGTTCAGGAGCAAAGGTGGCTTCATCTATCACAGCTACAATACTCTGGATGGATGATGATGAGCTCTTCAAGGGAAAGAATTTCTTCTTCAAGCTAGGTACCAAGTCAATACCGGGCATCGTAACAGAGATTGAGCATACCATCGATGTGAACACAGGTGAGGAAAAGCCTGCCGACAAGCTTAAAAAGAACGAGATAGCAGTTGTAAAGATTGCATTCTCGGACAAGATAGTCTGCGATAAGTTCAAAAATCACAAGACACTCGGTGAGTTCATCTTAATCGACCGTGTGACCGATATGACATCTGCCTGTGGTGTGGTTGAAGAGGTACACACAGAGGAAAGCGGCCTCTATGAGGGCAGAGTAGACAGAAACGTAAGAGCTGCAATCAAGGGTCAGAAGGCAATCACCTCCGTATTCGTAGACGGAGTGGATGGTGTAAACCGTGGCTTTGTGGAGGATGTCGAGAAAGCCTTAAATATAGACGGACGCCATACATATCTCTACGCGCCAAAGGAGGGTGAGGACTTCGTAAATGTAGTCAAGCACCTAAGCCATGCCGGAATACTCGTACTTCTGCTCATCAGCCAAAAGCAGGAGAAGGAGCTTGCAGCCGACAAAGTTGAGTTCACAAAGGACTGGAACAAAAATGGCAGAGATGTGGACAAGGCTGCGGAGTTTATCAAAAAGCAGTCAGTATATGACGGTGTGATCGTAAACACAAGTGAGTATATCTAATCCCCCACCAATTTCCACGTTGAAAAGCACGCCCCAATGTGGTAAAATTGACAAAGATAATTTAAAGAAAAACACACAGGAGGATTAACATACAATGGAAAGTTACAAGAGCGAATTTATAGACTTTATGGTGGAGAGTGATGTGCTGAAATTTGGTGATTTCACATTAAAGAGCGGTCGTAAATCACCATTTTTCATGAACGCGGGAGCATATGTGACAGGCTCACAGCTTAAGAGACTCGGAGAGTACTACGCAAAGGCTATCCATGCAAACTACGGAGATGACTTTGATGTATTATTCGGACCTGCATACAAGGGAATTCCGCTTGCAGTGGTAACAGCCATCGCATACCATGAGCTCTATGGCAAAGAGGTGCGCTACTGCTCAGACAGAAAAGAGGCAAAGGATCACGGTGCAGACAAGGGAGGCTTCCTTGGAAGCAAGCTTAAGGATGGCGACAGAGTAGTCATGATAGAGGATGTCACCACATCAGGCAAATCAATGGAGGAGACAGTTCCAAAGGTAAGAGAGGCTGCTGATGTTACAATCGTAGGCCTTATGGTGAGCCTCAACAGAATGGAAGTCGGACAGGGCGGCAAGGTAAGCGCGCTCGATGAGATTCATGAGAAGTACGGCTTTGAGGGCAGGGCTATCGTTACAATGGAAGAGGTCACAGAGTATCTCTACAATAGAGAGCATGATGGCAGAGTAGTCATTGATGACACAATCAAAGCAGCTATAGATGAGTACTATAAGCAGTACGGCTGCAAATAGGAGAATATAAATTGCTTGGCAGAAGAAAACGTAACAGGTATAAGTTTACGGAAAAGAAGCAATCTAAGAGGGGGATAGCTGCACTTGTTGTGGCTATCCTCATAGAGATTGTATATATAGTTTTTTTGAATGCGGCATTCAGAGGAGATGGCAATCTGTCTATGTACTATGGCAGTGCCGGTATACTGATGCTTGGCATATCTCTGGCAGATTTCGGGTTTGCCATCAGAAGCCTCTTTGATGAGGAATCATTCATGACGTTTCCACGACTGGCAGTGTTTTTTTCACTCATAGCGGTAATCAGCTGGGGAGGAACATATGCTGCAGGTTTTATTATATGAAAGAAAGATTATAGGGATATATGAGTTATAAAGAGATTTATGAGCTCTCCAATGAGCTTTACGCAGAGCGATTAGAGCTTGTGGAGGAGCGGATAGAACAGATCATCAGAGAGCCTGCGATAGAGCCGGCTTTTGCAGATTATTTCACAAGTGTGGCAAAGTGCATCAACACTATTAAAAACCATAGCGCAGATAAGGAATTTAACGATTTATTCTATTCACAGTTTGATAAAGAAAATTACGAGAAAAGCTATGCCAACCCGGCATACGCCGTAAAGGTGCTCGGAGATGAGTATGGTCAGCTTTTATCGGCTGTATATGCAAAAATTGCCGGAAGCATTACACATATCTATCAGGGGGATATAAAATATCTCTGCATTTATGCAGAGCTTATTGTAGAGCTATACAATTATTTTGAGAATGCCAATGAGCTGAGTCCTGATGAGATAAGGGGCTGTATATATTCGTTCATGCATGATTATGAGGAGATATTTGCAGAGGATGACAACAGAGCACTCCTTGACCCGGCTTATGATTACTATACAGAGCTTGTAAATGAGGCAGATTTGTCAAATGATGATTATCTGTATTCTTACGGACTGTATGTCGGAGAGAATGAGCGCGCCGGCAGAGCACACCTGGCTTCATTTTCAGATGAGGAGATACAGGCCATGGCAGATACCTATACGGAAGGGTACCGCATTGGCTTTATTACCTGCAACAAGGATATCTCAAAGAAGTCAGTAGTTCAGGTGATTTATCCGCTTGGTTTTGAGCGTATGATAAGAGCTGCATTAAAGAATTTCGAGAAAATGGGTATGAAGCCTGCCATGAGACCATTTTCCACATCGGTCAACAAGCAGTTTGACTATGACCACAAGGAGGATATGGCACTGTGGCTTGACAAGGCATATGTGGAGTACCGTCTTGAGTGCATGCACAATGCACTTGAGAGAATGAAGGATGTAGCATGCAAATGTGGAGGACCGGCTGTCATAGAGATATTTGGAGAGGAGCCGTTTGCTCCGGTTTCAAAGAAGGAGGCTGCGCACTATAACGATGAGCAGCAGAAGCTTGCAGTCCATATGACAAGCGTGCGCTCACAGTATATGAACAGCTATATCCACAGCGAGGACAGAAGCTTTACGATTATTGCCTATCCGTGTGCTGCAATCGGACCTGATTATAAGGAGATTTTTACGGAAACCGTAAAGATTAATACGCTTGATTATGCACTTTACAGGGATATGCAGCAGAAAATCATAGATGTGCTCGATACGGCAGACAGGGTGCATATTGTCGGAACAAACGGCAACAGGACAGATTTGTATGTCAAGATTCATGAGCTTAAGGAGCCTTCAAAGGAGACAGCCTTTGAAAACTGTGTGGCTGATGTAAATATCCCTGTCGGAGAGGTGTTTACTTCGCCGGTGTTAGAAGGCACAAACGGCAAGCTGCATGTCAGTCAGGTATACCTCAATGAGCTTAATTTCCTTAATCTGGAAATAGACTTTAAGGATGGCATGATCGATAAATATACATGCACCAATTTTGAGGATGAAGAAGAAAACAAAAAGTATATATCAGACAATGTGCTTTTCCATCACGACACACTGCCTATGGGTGAGTTTGCCATAGGCACCAATACGACAGCCTACCGTATGGCAAGAGTATACGATATCGCGGCAAAGATGCCTATTCTCATAGCAGAGAAGACAGGACCGCACTTTGCAGTGGGTGATACCTGCTACACATACGATGAGGACAATATGACATACAACCCTGACGGAAAGGCAATCATTGCCAGGGACAATTCAGTTTCCATCCGCAGAAAAGAGGATATATCAAAGGCATATTTCAACTGCCACACGGATATCACAATACCGTATGATGAGCTTGGAGCCATCACAGTTATTAGGCACGATGGCTCAACATGTGATATAATAAGAGATGGCAGATTTGTGCTTGAGGGCGTAGAAGAGTTGAACAAACCGCTCGATGAGCTTGATGCAGAAAGTAAATAATTGTTAGACATATAAGGAGGATAAAATGGCAAAGGTTGGAATAGTTATGGGCAGCGACTCAGATTTAAAGGTGATGAGTAAGGCGGCAGATATGCTTGAAGAGCTCGGCATAGAGTATGAGCTCACCATCATCTCGGCACACCGTGAGCCGGATGAGCTTATTGAGTGGACAAGAGGTGCTGAGGATAGAGATGTAAAGGTAATAATAGCAGGAGCGGGAATGGCGGCAGCCCTTCCGGGAATGTGTGCAGCGCTTTTTGCACTTCCTGTTATCGGAGTACCGCTTTCAGGAAAGAATCTGGATGGAATGGATGCAGTGTTCTCAATCATGCAGATGCCACCTGGAGTGCCTGTTGCCACAGTTGCAATTGACGGTGCGAAAAATGCAGCAATTCTTGCAGCAAAGATACTCGCAGCAGGTGATGATGCAATCCTTGAGAAAATCAAAAAGTATACAGCAGATATGAAGGCTCAGGTTGTAGCAAAGGATGCGAAACTGAAACAGGTTGGATATAAGCAGTATCTTGCTGAGAAATAGATTGTATTGTCATCTATAGGAGGGTTTTTATGGGTATATTGCAAAAGGCGGACAGATGTATGGATGAGGCAGCAGCCTTATTTGGCGAGAATAAGCTTTTTTTGGCAGAGAATAAGGCATAGGAGACAGCCGGTCTTTATAAGAGCTGTGGCGCATATGAGCAGATGGCAAAGACTGTCAATTTTATGGGAGTCATATATGCATCTATTGGAGACTTAAGCATGTCAATTGACTGCTACCTAGAGGCTATGGATGTAGCTGTGGAGCAGGGGTCAACTGAGATAATCATGCTTGTAAACAATAATATAGGCTCACTCTATATGGAGCTTGGATTGTATGAAAAGGCTATCAGATATTTCAACGAAGCACTGGAGCTGTGCAAGCTACCGCTGCATGGAGAGAGGGATAGCTATTATCAGGAGCTTCTCATGCTTCATCTGAATCTGTGCATATCATACACGGGAATTAATGAGTTTGAAAAGGCAGAAAAGCATCTTTCTGACGCGATACTCTTTAATGAGATAGCTGGCAGTGATAAAAACAGATTTCTGATAGATATGTCACAGGCACATATGCTATGGAAGATGGGAAATGAGGATGAGGTCAGAGATCATGTGGAAGAGCTGGTTGAGGGTGCGATAAACAATATCAATTCTGCCAATTATGTGCTTGAGATACTAAGCCTTTGCAATCTATTTATGAATATGGGGGAGTTCGATGCATGGAAAAAGGTTATTGTGGAGTATGAACGCTTTGCCACTGATACGCAAAATCTGTTTTTTCAGAAGACCTGTGTCAAGATGTGGATGAAATATGAGAGCGCCATGGGTGATACAGAGGCGTACAACAAGCTGTGCGTATATTACGCAAATCTCCACTCTATGCAGGTGAAGGAGCAGATAAAGCGTCTTGGTGATACAATCGACCTTAAGCTTCAGCTTCAGGAGACTGAGTATGAGCGCCGTAAGGCAGTCAGACTCAACTACACAGATATGCTTACAGGCATGGGCAATAAGTTCAAGATGCGAAACGATTTTGAAAAGCTTGTGAGCAAAAATCAGGATTCAGATGGTGCAGGAATCACGTTTGGAGTAGTGGATATAGATTTCTTCAAGTCATTTAACAGAAACAGTGGCATAGTCACTGGTGATGCAGTGCTAAAAGAAGTGTCATCCATAATAAATGAGAGCATCAAAGATAAGGGAATGGGGTATCATTTCTATGGCGATGAATTCTACATAATCCTGCAGGAAACGGATGAGGATATCATTAAAAATATAGCCGAGCATATAAGACTTGAGCTTGCCAAAAAACAGATACTTCATGAGAGCTCTAAGGTGGATGAGTATCTGACTGTATCACAGGCATATGTTACCGCCTCGGATGTAAAGGTGCCGGATGAGTTTTCAAAGCTGTTCAAGACGGTGGATGAAGTGCTCAATGATGTGAAGGAAAAGGGCAGAAATGCATATAAGATAGTCTGATGCTTTAAGTGTATAAGACAACTATAAAATGACACGCAGCCGTAAAACGGATGCGTGTCTTTTTAGATTCCGGCAATAATAATATCAGTGCCTGCCTTCTCATATATATCTGCTGTCTCAGGAGAGATACCGGAGTCGGTGATTACCATATTGATGTCATCAAGCGATGCATAGCTGGATATGGATGTGGTATCAAATTTGGTGTGGTCTACAAGCGCCACAGTTTTAGCGGAGGCCTTGATACACATGTGCTTTAAATCAGCCTCGTATATACTGAAATCAGTCAGTCCGTCTTCTACAGAGAAGCCTCTTGCTGACACGAACGCGATATCTGTGTGTATCTTTTTGAGTAAATCAGCGCCAAGCAGTCCTTCTATGGAAGCGGATGCACTGGTTACGATACCGCCTGTCAGGATGACTGTGACACCCGGGATATCCTTTAGCTCTAAAGCCAGATTGATGCCATTGGTGATGACGGTCAGTTCTGTAAAGCCTGAAAGCTTCATGCCGAGAGTGTAGGCTGTGGAGCTGGCATCAAGGAATATACACATATGGTCACTTACGAGCTTTATCGCCTCGTTTGCAATCTCCTCTTTAGCTTCCTTGTTTTCCAGGGCGCGGTCATGGAACAGGTAGGCCCTCGAGGTTAAATCAGTCATGTCATGGGTTTTATCCTTGTAGATAGCACCGCCGTGAGTCTTTGTCAGAAGCTTTTCCTTATCCATCTGGTTTAAATCTGTTCTTATTGTCGTGGTCGATACACCAAGCAGTTCACTGAGCTCATTGGTGGTGGCCTTGCGGTTTTCTTTTAAATAATCGAGAATCTTTTGTTGTCTTTCTAATTGCAGCATAGATTTTCCTCTTTCTTTTGATTTCTGTTGTATTTTTACGTACATATTTTTATCACAAAGCATTGCATAAATATATAATAACTCAAATAAGTAAATAAAGCCAGTGTTTTCGATTGCTTATGCTTTTTTTTATTTAATGACATTTAATTATATTTATTTTTACTTTTATTTGCTTTTACTATTGCATTTTTTCTTTTAAAGTGTTATATTTATATCAACAAATAAAAGCAAACACAAATTATATAAGGCGGAGGTATTATTAAATGAAGTTTTTCGTAGATACAGCAAATGTCGAGGACATTAAGAAAGCAAACGATATGGGAGTCATCTGTGGAGTCACAACAAACCCTTCACTCATTGCAAAAGAGGGCAGAGACTTCAATGAGGTAATTAAAGAAATCACATCTATTGTTGATGGACCGATAAGCGGAGAGGTAAAAGCCACAACAGTTGATGCAGAGGGCATGATAAAAGAAGGACGTGAAATCGCAGCTATCCATCCAAACATGGTAGTTAAGATTCCTATGACAGTTGAGGGACTTAAGGCTGTCAAGGTGCTTTCATCTGAGGGCATCAAGACAAACGTTACTCTTATTTTTTCAGCAAATCAGGCAATTCTTGCTGCAAATGCAGGTGCTACATATGTTTCACCTTTCCTTGGCAGACTTGATGATATCAGCCAGCCGGGCATTGAGCTGATCAGACAGATTTCAGAGATTTTTGATATCTATGGATATGACACAGAGATTATTGCAGCTTCAATCAGAAACCCGATTCATGTCACAGACTGTGCACTTGCAGGAGCTGATATCGCAACAATTCCTTACAAGGTTATTGAGCAGATGACAAAGCATCCGCTTACAGATCAGGGAATCGAGAAGTTCCAGGCAGATTACAGAGCTGTATTTTGTGATTAGTACGTTTATAAAGGTAGATATATCAAAGACCGGTATAAATAATTTATTTACGGTCATAGATTTAACAGGAGAACAAAATGAACAAATTAGAGCTTCAGATTACAGCAAATGAAGTCAGGAAGGGTATCGTCACGGCTGTGCATTCTGCAAAGGCGGGACATCCGGGCGGCTCACTTTCTGCAGCAGATATATTCACATATCTGTATTTTGAGGAGATGAACATTGATCCAAAGAATCCTAAAAAGCCGGATAGAGACCGTTTTGTGCTTTCAAAGGGACACACGGCTCCGGGACTTTACTCTGTACTTGCGCAGAGAGGCTATTTTCCGGTTGAGGATTTAAAGACACTCAGACATCTGGGATCATATCTGCAGGGACATCCTGACATGAAGCATATCCCGGGTGTGGATATGTCAAGCGGTTCGCTCGGACAGGGCATTTCTGCGGCAGTGGGCATGGCACTTTCTGCAAAGCTTACAAATGATGATTACAGAGTATATACACTTCTCGGCGATGGCGAGATTCAGGAGGGACAGGTCTGGGAGGCTGCCATGTTTGCGGGCTTCAGAAGGCTTGATAACCTTGTTGTTATAGTTGATAACAACGGACTTCAGATTGATGGACCGGTGGATCAGGTGTGCTCACCATATCCTATTGGTGAGAAATTCAAGGCATTCAATTTCCATGTGATTGATCTGAAGGATGGAAATGATATGAATCAGATTGCTGACGCATTTAAAGAGGCAAGAAATACAAAGGGTATGCCGACGGCAATTATAGCACATACCGTAAAGGGCAAGGGTGTTTCATTTATGGAAAATCAGGTCGGCTGGCATGGCAAGGCTCCAAATGATGAGGAGTATGCAGTTGCCATGGAGGATCTGAGAAAGGAAGGTGAAGCATTATGTCAGAAGTAAAGAAAATCGCCACACGTGTCAGCTACGGAAATGCACTTGTAGAGCTTGCAAAGGAGCACGATGACGTATACGTTCTTGATGCTGACCTTGCGGCTGCCACACAGACAGCCATCTTCAAAAAAGAATTTCCAGATCGTCACATAGACTGTGGTATCGCAGAGTGCAACATGATGGGCATTGCTGCAGGACTTGCGGCTACGGGAAAGGTGCCATTTGCCAGTTCATTTGCCATGTTTGCTGCAGGTCGTGCGTTTGAGCAGGTGAGAAACTCTATTGGATATCCTCATCTTAATGTAAAAATCGGTGCGACACACGCAGGTATTTCGGTAGGAGAGGATGGAGCCACCCACCAGTGCAACGAGGATATTGCACTCATGAGAGCAATTCCAGGCATGGTTGTAATAAACCCAAGCGATGATATAGAGGCAAGAGCCGCCGTGAAGGCAGCCTATGAGCATGAGGGCCCTGTATACATGAGGTTTGGCCGTCTTGCAACACCGATAATAAATGACAATGCAGAGTATAAATTTGAAATCGGAAAGGGTGTTACACTCCGTGAGGGCACGGATGTAGCTATCATAGCTACCGGTCTGTGCGTGGCAGAGTCACTTGCAGCGGCAGAAAAGCTTGCAGCAGATGGCGTAAATGCAAAGGTCATAAATATACACACTATCAAGCCTCTTGATGAGGAGCTTGTTGTAGCTGCAGCAAAGGAATGCGGCAGGGTGGTTACCGTGGAGGAGCACTCTGTAATAGGAGGACTTGGAGCCGCGGTATGTGAGACACTTTCGCGTAAGGCTCCAACACCGGTAAAGACAATAGGCATACAGGACTGCTTTGGTGAGTCAGGTCCTGCTGTAGCTTTGCTTAAGAAATACGGACTTGATGCAGAGGGCATTTATGCATCAGTGAAGGATTTTTTATAAGTATTTAAAATAGTTTGGTTTTATCATTTTTCACATTTTCCCCAA
>ERZ772855.2807-NODE-2807-length-14109-cov-2.834851_pt1 | contig 14109 bp, 16 predicted proteins | sample MGYA00511900_ERZ772855 | MGnify/ENA primary metagenome ERZ772855 (study PRJEB29015, sample SAMEA2737701) | human gut metagenome | biome: human gut; feature: human-associated habitat; material: faeces | place: China | collected 2012 ...
TGAGCGCACCGGTCTTGAGACGATGGACGTTATAGATTTCCTCTTCTGTCAGAACGAGCTGCTCTCCCGCTAAATCCAGCACCTGCCCGCCGACCATACCGAGCTCGCCCGCGCACAGCGAGAGCACCCGCGTGGCCTTGACGACGCGGGACGCGGGCAGCGGGGCTGCGGCAAGATGGCCGAATGCAGCCGTCAGCAGGGCGTCGCCCGCCAGAACGGCCGTCGCCTCACCGTAGACCTTGTGATTTGTCAGGCGGCCGCGGCGGTAATCATCATTGTCCATACACGGCAGATCGTCGTGGATGAGGCTGTAGGTATGCACCATCTCCACGGCGGCAGCAAACGGCAGGGCGTCCATGGCGCTGCCGCCGCACAGCTCGCAGAAGGCCTGCGCCAGCACAGGACGAAGGCGCTTTCCCCCGGCAAGCAGGCTGTAGCGCATGGCGTCAAACAGGACCTGCTGCGGCTCGTCCGCATCCGTAAAGCAGGAGTGGAGATAGCCCTCCACGCGGTCGGCATAGCTGCGCAGCAGCGCTTCAAATTCCAGCATCGGCAAGCTCCGTTTCCTGCGGGGCGCCGTCTGCGCCCTTGGTGAGCTGAACGACCTTCAGCTCCGCTTCGTCCAGCAGGCGGCTGCAGGAGCCTGCCAGCCGCGTGCCCTCCTCAAACAGCGAGAGGGCCTCCTCCAGCGGGACGTCGCCCTTTTCCATGCGGCGGACGATCTCATCGAGCCGCTGCAGAGATTGTTCAAATGTGATCGATTCCGTGCTCATGTTGCATCCTCCTGTATTTCCCGCACCTCGGCAGAGGCGCGGCCGTCCGCGAGCCGGACGGTGATCCGGTCGCCGCAGGACAGCGTGCGGACGCTCCGTACCACATGGCCCTGCGCGTCAAATGTCATAGAATAGCCGCGCGAGAGGACCTTCAGCGGGCTCATCGCGTCGAGCTTCGACGTCAGCCGGACAAAGCGCTCGCGCTGCTGCGCCACGAGCCGCTGCAAGGCGGCGATCAGGCGGCGTTGCGTATAGTCGAGCTGCATGCGGCGGTCGTCGATATAGTTTTTCGGGTCGCGCAGGGCGCGCGCTCCGGTCAGCTGGGCCACACGCTGGCGTTCCTGCTTCAGGCGGCGCGTCATCAGCGTGAGCAGCATGGCGCGCTGGGCGGCCAGATGCTGGCGCAGCTCCGTCTGGTCCGGCACGGCCAACTCGGCTGCGTTCGACGGCGTCGCTGCGCGCAGATCGGCCACGAAGTCCGAGATCGTCACATCCGGCTCATGGCCGACGGCCGAGATGGCCGGAATATGCGAATCGGCAATGGCGCGGGCCACGCGTTCGTCGTTGAAGGCCCAAAGGTCCTCCATGGAGCCGCCGCCGCGGCCGGTGATGATGAGGTCGGCCAGCTCCCAGCGGTTGGCGTAGCGGATCGCCCCGGCGATCTCCGCCGGAGCCTCGGCCCCCTGCACGCGGACGCCGAGCAGCTTGACCTCCGTCAGCGGGTAGCGCTTGCGCAGGATGCGCAGCATGTCGTGCAGAGCCGCGCCCGCGGAGGACGTGATGATGGCGATGCGGTGCGGGAAGCGCGGCAGGGCCTGCTTGCGCTCGCGGGCGAACAGGCCCTCAGCCTGCAGCTTCAGCTTGAGCTGCTCAAAGGCGACATGCAGATCGCCGACGCCCTCCGGCGTGAGCGACGTGCAGTAGAGCTGGTAGGCTCCGTCACGCGGGAACACGGCAATGCGCCCGCCCGCAATGACCTTCATACCCGTCTCCGGCCGGAAACGCAGGCGCATGGCGCTGCCCTTGAACATGACGCAGCGGATGGCGCTCTGGCTGTCCTTCAGCGTGAAATAGTGATGGCCGGAGGGGTAAATTTTATAGTTGCTCAGCTCACCGCGGATGAGCAGCGAGCCGAGAAATTCGTCTGCTTCAAAGCGCTGGCGCAGATACTCGTTGATCTGCGATACTTCATAGACCTCAGCCATGCAGCGCCCTCCAGGTCAGAACGGCAACGCCGAGGGCGTTGTCCGTGGCGAACTGCGGCGGACAGAAAACGGCCGGAAGTGCCGCGCAGCTGCTGCGCAGCAGCGTGTTCGATGCAACACCGCCTGCAAACACGACGCTGCTGCCGGGATATTCCAGCAGCGCGTTCTCCGTCGCGCGGACGATGGCGCCGATGAGGCAGCGCAGTGCATAGCCCGCCGTCTCCTCCGGGGAATTTCCCGCCGCATGGTACTGCTCGACCTTGTTCTGCACGCCGGAAAGGGAGAATGTGGTCCCCTGCACCTTGACGCGGAAGACCTGCCGGTCCTGCGCGGAACGGCTCAGGGCGTCGATGTGCTTGCCGGACGGAAACGGCAGGCCGAGCAGCTTGCCGGTCCGGTCGATGAGCTGACCGGCGGAGATGTCCGTCGTGCCGCCGATCTTCTCGGCATGCACGCTGCCCTTCTTCTCCGGCGTGACGCGCAGAAGCTCCGTCGTGCCGCCGGAAAGATGCCAGGCCAGATGCGGCTCGTCCATCAGCTCCATATGGCCAGAGCCCCACAGTGAGGCCGCGATGTGCCCCTGCTGATGCGAAAACGGCAGGACGGGCACGCCGAGCGCCGCGCCGAGCACCCGGGCCTGCGATTCGCCCGCGAGGAAGCAGGGCATGTACGAACCCTCTACGGCGCGCGGCCGCGTGCTGACGCCGACTGCTTCAAAGCCTGCGTCCGTGCCGATATCCGAAAACAGCCTGTCGGCAAGCTCCGGCAGGCGTTTTACATGGGCGAACAGCGCATCACTCTGGCGCAGTCCGAGCGTGCCCTGCTCCACATCGAGCAGACGCGAGATATTGTGACCTTCTGTGCCGTCGAACGACGCGACCGAGGTCGTATAGTTGCTGGTGTCGAAGGCGAGCACCCTCATGGCTGCTGCGCCTCCTCCGGAGCAGGCTGCGTCTCTTTGGGCGGAGTCTCCTCCGGCTGTGCTTCCTCCGGCTGCGGGTCCGCAGGGGCCTCGGTGTTCGGCTTTGCGCCGCGCGCCACGGAGCCGAGGATGCCGTTCACAAAGGAAACGACCTGCGCGTCCTCATATTTCCGCGTCAGCTCCACGCACTCGTTGATGGCAACGCCGTTCGGCACATCGTCGACATAGCGCATTTCATAAATGGCAAGCCGCATCGCCGCCTTCGTCAGGCGGGAGATCCGGTGCAGATTCCAGCGCACGGCATACTGGGCGATCAGGGCGTCCAGCTCCTCTGCGTGCTCGCAGACACCCGTCACGCAGGTGCGGATATAGTCCATCTGCTTTTTGCTGGGGCGCTCTGCATAGACGTCGTTCTCCGCAGAAAGGCCGCTGTAATAGCTGCGGTCCATGCGGGTCTCGATGGCCTGGGCAGGGTCTTCGCCGGTATAGTCGATCTCATAAATGAGATGCACGGCGACCTCTCTGGCGTTTGAGCGTGTCATGTCATGTCTCCTTGGTATGTAAAGTGAAAGTGAAGGACTGCCGCTCTGCGGCGGGGGGCTGCAGAGCGGCATAGCCTCAGGCCTGCTCCGCCTTCGGCGCGGCAACGCCGCAGACGTTGACATTGACGTGAGCCGGGCGGACGCCTGCCATGGACTCCACGGCGTTGGCGATGCCCTCCTGCACGTTCTTGGCAACGGTCATCACGGGCTGGCCCATCCGGACGACAAGGTTGCAGGCAATGTCAATGACGTTGTCCTGCAGCGTCACGCGGATGCCGCTGCTCAGGTTCTTCTTGCCGAGGATCGCCGTTAGATCAAGCGTCTGCGTGGCGCTCAGGCCATAGACACCCTCGACCTCGCGCACGGCCAGCGAGGCGATGGAGGCGATGACGTCCTCCGAAATCAGAATGTTCCCGCCCTCCTGGGGCTGAACGATGTAATTTTTGCTTTCTGCCATGGTATTGACCACCCTTTCTCTGAAGCCGCCGCAGGGCAGGCTCCGCGATTGTCCTATTTATTTTATCACATTTTACGGAAAATACAATAGCGGCGTTGCGAAAATCGGATCGTCAAATGCGGAAAGCCGGGCACTCAGGCCTCACTGCCCCTTTTCCGGCTCAACGCCGATGACACGGATGTCCGAAAGCTTGCAGCTCGTCTGCGAGAGCACGATATCCGACAACAGGGCGACGTCCGACTGCGTCAGGCCGTCCTCCGGCGCGGCGACGGCGACGGAGATGCCGTCCTCACTGATATAGGCCACGCAGTCCTGATAGCCCTTGGCCACGATGAGGCTCTCGATCTGGGATTCGGCCAGCGCGTCCGAGATGATGCCCTCGAGCTTGGCGCTGCTGGCGGCATCGCCGTCGGCATAGGCAATGGTCTCCTGCAGCAGCTCGACGGCCTCGTCCCGCGCCGTCTGACGGGAGAGCCGCATCTGGGCGAAATCCTCCGCCTGCGTCCCGGTCTGCTGCACCGGCGTCGCCAGCGCGTCGCCCTGCTCCTGCTGCAGAACGAGCGTCGTGTCGTCGAGGATCTTGCCTGCGTCAAGCGTTTCCGTCAGGTCCGCGGCGCTGTGCCCGGCATACCAGTTCAGATAGATCCCGGCGCATACCACAAGCAGCACACCGGCGGCGATCAGATTGCGTTTCCAAGTCTTTTTCATTGCCATTCCTCCATTATGATCTCATTTTCACGACGGTGATCCGGTCCGTGCTCAGCCCGGTGACGGCGGAGACCGCTTCGAGCAGCCGAAGCCGCACCGCAGCGCTGTCCGCCCCCTCGCAGACGATGAGCGCGCCCTGAAAACGCGGATAGGTCGTCGCGGCTACAGCCGCTTTATCATATGAGCTTCCCTCGGACAAAATGACGGTTTTCCGGGACTCGGAGCTCTGCGCCCCATCCGAGCTTGCCTGCACGTCCGTCTGGTATTCCACGCGCTCCCCGGTCTCCAGCGTCAGCATCACACTGACCTGCCCTGCGCCCGCGATCTGCTGCAGCATCTGCGTCAGCCGCCGCTCCGTCTCCGCCGCATAGTCCGTCTGCGCCGCCGAAGCAGCCGCGTTGGACTTCTGCGTCGTCTTTTTCCCGCCCGGCAGCAGCAGGACCAGCGCGGCATAGCGGTATTTTTTCAGCCCCTGCCAGAGCTTTTTCGGATCGATCTTCCCCAAAGCCATTCCTCCTGCTCACCCATAGGTCTTCCACGTCTGCCGTTCAGTCGGGATGCCGAGCGATTGCGACAGAAATTCCGACAGCGCCCGGACCTGCTCCTGGTCCGGCGTCCCCGTCAGCGTGGCGGACCACGGCTGCGGATATTCCTCCTCCGTCAGCGTGACGTCGGCCCGGACGAGCATGCCCAGCGCCTCCGCCTGCTTTTCAATGGTCCGCTCCGTGTTCTCCCGGACGAGGTCGCGGAGCATGTCCTGCCGCGTCCGGTCCGTTCCGGAGGCATCATAGTCGAGCGCACGCTCGGCCTGCTCCAGCACGTCCGTGAGCGTCCGCGCATCGAGCCGCAGCAGCGGCGTAACGCAGACGAACAGGGCCAGAAGTCCTGCCGCGAAACGTACAACGCGCTCCATCCGGCTGCCGTGGGCCAGCGCGGAGGCCAGCACGGCGATCATGCTCACTGCCACAACGGCAGTCAGATAGCTGCGGATCGCCTCCATCATCCCACCACCTTCAGAAAGCACACGACGGAGATAAGCAGCATGAGCGCGCAGGCCCCTGTCATGGCAAGCAGATATCCCATGGCCGTCGCGGCGTGCTTCACGAGCTTCACCTGCTGCGGCATGCCGATTGTCCCGCTGACGGCCGCCGTCCCCTTCAGGAGCAGATACTGCGCACCGATCTTCAGAAACGGTGCCAGGCAGATGGCGAGGACGGCCAGCATACCGAATACGCCCATGGAGCTTTTCAGGGCCGAGGCGCTTGCCAGCAGCGTTTCGGACGCATCGGACAGAATGCCGCCGACCACGGGCACCATGCCAGACACGGCCGCCTTCGTCGCGCGCACGGCGGCGGCATCCGCACTGCCGGAGATGACGCCTGTCACGGTCAGATAGCCCGTGAACACGAACAGCACGACACGCAGGCTCTTGGAGATCAGCCAGCCCACGAATTCCCGCAGCTCGGAGAGCAGGCTGTCCGCGAGCGCGGCCTCTGCCGCCGCCACGACAAGATAGACGCTCACGCCCGGCAGGAGCAGCCGCGCGATCAGGCGCGACAGCAGGCCGGAGAACAGGGCCGTTCCGGCGTAAAGCGTCCCGGCTGATACCGTCCCCCCGCTCATGGCCATGGCGGACGCCATGACCGGCAGCAGGCAGGCACTGTAGTCCGAAAGACGCGTGACCGTCTCCGAGGCCAGCGAAATCATGGACTGCATCCCGCCAAGGCAGGCCGCACAGATGCCCAGCGCTCCGACGGCCGAGACGGCGTTCACAGGGTCCTTCTGCGCGCTCATGCGCACGACGGCGCACAGCGTAACCATGGCCAGCAGCACCGCGCACAGGCGAAGGCCGCTGCGCAGCGCGCCGCCGCTCCCGCCGGCCGCCGCGCGCAGGATGCTCCGTACTCCGCTGCGGAAGTCCGGCGTACCGTCCGGCGAAAGCCCGTCCAGCACCTCTGCGGCCTCGTCGGGGAGGCTCTGCGTCAGCTCGTCCGCGCCGAGCACGTCGCTCAGCGCCTCCGTTGGTTCCGCTGCCAGAACGGGAGCCGCCAGCAGGAGCAGAACGGCCAGAAAAACGGCGATTTTTTTCACATCATCCCTCCAGCATAGTCCGCAGCAGCGACAGCACGGCCTCCAGCAGCGGCAGGGCCGTGTAAATGCCGAGCACGCTCCCGCACAGCTCAATGAGCCGCGCCACGGTGCTCTCACCCGCATCGGCGCAGACCGAGGCCGTCAGCTGTGTCAGAAGGCCGATGCCGACCGTACGCAGCAACGGCTGCAGCAGTGCAGGCTCCAGTCCTGCCAGCTGGCGAAGCTCCGACAGAAACGATACGACCGGCTCTGCCAGACGCACGATGCTCACAGTCATGGCGGCGCAGGCGGCCAGCGTCAGCAGCAGCGCCAGCACGCCGTTCCCCTTTTTCAGGACCAGCCCGAGCAGCACGGCGATCAGCCCAAGCCCGGCGACCTGCAGCAGCGTGTCCATCTAAAATCGGAACAGCGACTGCACGAGGTCGAACAGCTGCGCGATCTTCTGCGCCACGATCATCAGCACCACAACGAGCCCGGCCAGCGTCGTCATGGTCGCCTGCTCCTCGCGCCCCGAGCGCACGAGGACCTGATTCAGAATGGTCACGATGATGCCGACGGCGGCGATCTTGAATATCAGCTGCACATCCATAGGCTACACCGCCAGGATCAGGAGCGCCAGTCCCGTGCAGAGACCCAGCGCGGCATAGCACTTCGCGCGCGGGCGCTTTTCGGCCTCACAGTGGGCCAGCGCCGCCTGCAGGCGCGAGGCCGTCAGGTCCAGCATACGATTCTCTCCGTCGAGATCATAGCGTCCGAGAGCGCTGCACAGCTCCAGTACCGCCATGACCGCATCCTGCGGCAGCTGCAGGCCCCGCGCGGCCTCCAGGGCTGCGGCTGCGGCCCGGTCCCGGCTGACGGGCTCGCGGAGCTGCGCGGCAAAGCAGCGAAAAAACGCGGCGGGCGGCCCCGTCAGCCTGTCCGCAACGACGGTACAGACCTCCGGCAGCGGCTGCAGGGAATAGTTGATCTCGCAGCGCAGCAGCTCTACGGCGCGGCAGAAGGCCTGCAGATGGCGCGCCGCGCGGTAATACCGCACCCCGGCCGTGATGCCGAAGCTGCCGCTTGCCAGCAGCACCAGCGCGCCCCCGAGCACTCTAAGCATGGTCCAGCCCCCTTTCGATGCGCACGGAACGATCCGGCAGCAGAAAGGCCGCCATGCGGAAAAAGCCGTCCTGCAGCAGCGCGCGGTACAGCGGGCGGCTCTCCAGCTCGCGCCGGTCGGCCGCATGCGCCGTGGCAAGAAAGCGCACACCGCAGTAGGACGCGCGCCGGATCGCAGCGATGTCCGCCTCGGCCGTGATCTCGTCCACGGCGATCCACTCCGGATTCATCGTGCGCAGCAGCAGCTCGATGCCCGCCGCCTTCGGTGCACCGGACAGCACGTCCGTGTGCGCGCCAAGGCGGAATTGCGGCACGCCGGAGGCACAGGCCGCCAGCTCCAGCCGCTCGTCCACAACGCAGATGCGCCAGCCGAACCGGTCGGAGAGCTGCCGGATGAGGTCGCGCAGCAGCGTCGTCTTGCCGCTGCCCGGCGCGCCGCACAGGAGCACGGACTGTGGCCGCGCCCAGAGCGCATCACGCAGGAGGTCGGCAATGCCGTCCGGCTGGCGGGCGATGCGCAGGTTCAGGGAAGACGGCTCGCGCAGGGCCGTGATCGTGCCGTTCTGCACGACGGCCGTTCCGCAGATACCAAGCCGGTGCCCGCCCGGCAGCGTGACAAAGCCGCAGCGGGTCATTTCCTGCATGGCATAGGCCGAGCGCTGCGTTGCCTGCTCCAGAATGCCGCGCAGCAGCTCCGGCGTGACCGGAGCAAGCGGCAGCGCCCGCTCCTTACCCGCGATCCGGCAGGCAGGCGGCTGCCCGCAGCGCAGGCGCAGCTCCTCCATGGCCCCGGCATCCGGCAGCCGGTCGATGGCCTGCCGCAGCCCGGGCGGGCAGATGCGCAGGGCCTGTCTCACTTCTTCCGTCATGCTCGTCCCCTCCTGCCCTTACTCTATGCGTCCGGTGCAGATGGTAGGACAAAAAATAAGCCGCCCCGGAAAACCGGGGCGGCAAGGTTCGTGCAAGGAAGAACCGATGATCGGAGCTGAGAAACATCTGAATGAAATCTGCAAGAGTGGATGGTGAGAGATTTTTTGCTAAGCCGATGTTTGGGAAACGCAGGAATACTTTGTGTATTTCAAGTTTCCCGAACAGATGGATCAGCGAAAAAGATCCGGCATCCACCGAAGCCGATTTATTCAGAGGTTTCTAACTTAATTGTGCGTCTTGCGGATGGCGCGGATGAGCGTCGAAACGGCCGGGCTCAGCACAAGATTGAGGCCGAGCTCGACGAGGAAGTTCACACCCGTCAGGGTGAAGAGCACATACGTCAGCAGCGCGGAGCCTGCGGCCCATGCACGGAGCGTCTCCTGGAAGAACAGCACCATGCCGAGCAGGAACACACCCGTGTTCACGACCGGCGCGGTGATGGCAGCCAGCAGAACGGCGACGGCATTGCGGCCAAGCGCGGCATCCTTCCGGGCGACGAGCCGGTAGACAAGGCCGGCGCACCAGCCGGACAGCGTGCCCTTGCCGATGCAGACGACGGCGCAGAGAAACGGATTGGCAAGGAAAACCATGTTTCCGCCGTAATCCGCACCGGTAGCGGAGTTGATGTAGACAACAAGGCCGAACACCGTGCCGAGGATCGCGCCCGCTCCCGGGCCGTAGAAGGCTGCGCCGACCACGATGGGGATCAGCGTCAGCGTGATGGAGACCGTGCCGATCTTGATGACACTGCTGAGAAGCTGCAGCACCACGACGAGCGCGGCCAGGACGGCAATGCCGACCATACGGTTGATTTTCTGATGATTCAAGGGAATACCTCCTGCTGTCGCTCCGGACGACCCGGATGCAACGCAAACATTTATTTTGCAGCCGGGCACGCCTTGCCGTGCTCCGGCATACAAGCAGATCAGGGAAGCTCGTCCTCGACGGGCGGCGCGGGCGGGGCATAGGTGCCGTTCTGCATCTGCTCCCACTGCTCGCGGGTGATGAGGAGCTGGCGCGGCTTTGCGCCCTCATACGGGCCGATGATGCCGCGTTCCTCCATCTCGTCCACGATGCGGGCCGCACGGGCATAGCCGAGCTTCAGCCTGCGCTGCAGGAACGAAACGGAGGCCTGCCCCGTCTCCAGAATAACGTCGACCGCCGCCGGAAGCAGCTCATCTCCCTCACCGGTGTCCTGCGCGGCTGCGCCGCTGTCGGGCTTGCCGCTCTGCTCGGCGCGCCGTTCGATCTGCTCCATGACCTCGGCGGAGTAGTCGCTCTGCGACTGGGCCTTGACCGCATTCACGACGGCCTGCACCTCTTCATCCGAGATGAAGCAGCCCTGCACGCGCTTCGGCTTGCCCTGCCCGAGCGGAGCAAAGAGCATATCGCCCTTGCCGACGAGCTTTTCCGCGCCCGGCGTGTCGAGAATGATGCGCGATTCCATGGCGGACGAGACCGCAAAGGCAATGCGCGACGGGATATTGGCCTTCATCAGGCCGGTGATGACGTCCGCGGACGGACGCTGGGTGGCAATGACGAGGTGGATGCCGGAGGCGCGGCCCATCTGCGCGATACGGCAGATCGACTCCTCGACCTCCTTGGCGGCCACGAGCATGAGGTCAGCCAGCTCGTCGATCACAACGACGATCTGCGGCAGCTTCTGCCGCTCCGGGTCGCCTACGATTGCCTTGTTATAGGAGTCGAGGTCGCGCACGCCCTCCTCGGACATCAGGCGGTAGCGGCGCATCATTTCCGTTACGGTCCACTGCAGGGCGCCTGCGGCCTTCTTCGGATCGGTGACGACCGGGATGAGCAGCTGCGGAATGCCGTTATACACGCCGAGCTCGACCATTTTCGGGTCGACCATGATGAGGCGCACCTCATCCGGCTTGGCCTTATACAGCAGCGAGACGATGAGCGTGTTCATGCACACGGACTTGCCGGAGCCGGTCGTACCGGCGATGAGCATGTGCGGCAGCTTGGCGATGTCGCCGACAATGCAGTTGCCGCTGATATCCTTGCCGACGGCAAACGAGATTTTGGACTTGCTGCTGCGGAAGGCCGGAGAATCGATGACCTCGCGGGCGTAGACGGTGTTGACGATCTTGTTCGGCACCTCGATGCCGACGACGGAAATTTTATCGGGGATGGCCGAGATGCGCACACCGGCAGCGCCGAGCGCCAGCGCGATGTCGTCAGCCAGATTCGTGATCTTCGAGAGCTTTACGCCGCGGTCCAGCTCCAGCTCGTAGCGCGTGACGGACGGGCCGCGGATGACGTCGACGATGTGCGGCTCGATGCCGAAGCTCTTGAGCGTGTCGGCAAGGCGCTGGGAATTCTCGCGCATCTCGGACGTGGCGTCCACGCTGCCCTCACGGCGCGGCGTCAGCAGGGAGACCGGCGGGAAAACATACTCGGCCTGCCCGGACTGCTCCGGCTGCGGGATGACAAGTTCCTCTGCGTCCTCCTGCTTTGCAGGCGCAGGACGGACCGCCGGCTCGTCGTGCTGCGGCGCGGGCGCTTCGTCCCACGGCGCGGCAGGCTCCTGCTCCGCGGCGGGCTCCGGCCGGTCCTCCGGCTCCTCCGGAAGCTCCTGCACCGGGACCGGCTCAAAAGCAGGCTCGGGAGCAGGCTCCTCCGGGAGCGCAGCCTCCGGTACGACCGTCACGGGATGCTCTGCCGCGTGAAGCGGCTCCTCCGGGACATCGTCACAGGTCACAGAGACCGGTCTCGCAGCCGGGCGCTCCTCCTGCTGCTTTTCCAAATATTCATCCGGCGAGGGAACGCGGGACTTTTTCTTCCGCTTTTCCGCCTTTTCCAGCGGGGGATCATCCACGGGCAGGTCAAATTCCGCCGCACGGCGCTTTTCCACGCGGGCGATATGGCGGTTGGCCACATGGTTGACGATGCGTTCGGCCGTGTCCTGCTCGGGCTCCGGCTCCTCGTCGGGCTCCTGCAGGCGCGGACGGTTCTTGATGGCCGTGATGATGCTGTTGACCGTCATATTCATGATGGTGATGATCTGCACGAGCATCACAAGGATCAGGACGATATACGCGCCGACGACGGTGATTCCCGTCTTCAGCAGCATGGCCAGCAGACCGCCCAGCAGGCCGCCCGTCGTTCCGGCAATGCCGCCCTTAAACAGTGCGGGCACGACCTTCCACTCCCACGCAAGAGCCTCACCCTGAATGAGATGATACACTGCCGAGACAGTCAGAATGAGCGTGAACACGCTGACGATGCGCAGGCGCACCGGCTTGCCGCGGCTCGTAAACAGGATGACGACCGTGGCGATGAGGGCCAGCGGCAGTATGTAGCGCCCGGACTGTCCGAACAGGCCCGCGATGAGCGACGCGAACGGCCTGATCAGAAAGGCCGTGGTATTGAAGCAGCAGATGATGGAGAAGATCGCCAGAAAAATGCAGACGAGCGCCCAGATCTCGCGGCGGTTCTGCGTCTGGCGCTTCTGCGCGGCGGTCTGCTTTGCAGTCGGCTTTTTAACGGGTTGCGATTTCCTTGCCATGATTCCCCTCCGTTCAGGCATTGATAAGCGCCAGGATCAGCGCGATAACGGCTGCATCCCAACAATAATAGGAAAAAACACGCAGCTTTTCCCGGTGCAGCAGATATTTGAGATACTGCAGGGCAAAATATCCGGCCACGGTCGAGGCAACGAGCGCGACGAGCATCGGCAGCCACAGCGACGCGGAAAACGCCCCCACAACGACTGCACGCAGCAGGCGGTAGACGAATTCACACAGCGAAAAGCCGAGCGTCAGCATCGCCGTAAAGCGCAGGGCGAAATCCGTCCGCAGGTCTCGCAGACGGCAGACAGCCAGCGTCAGACCGAGCGGCGACAGGCCGGGCAGCACGGCGGCCAGACGAGTCGCGCCTGCCAGCAGCGCATCCGGGAGCATGAGCGCGCGGGCATCCTTCTGTCCGCCGGGCCGTCCCGCAGCAAACAGGACAAGGCCGTTCAGGCAGAAGAACGCGGCGATGAGCGACAGGCGCGTGATGCGCTCTGCCGCTGCGCACCAGATCAGGCTCAGCAGACCGATTGGGAGAGCAAGCAGGCCCATCAGGACGGCGCGGCGGCGTGGAGACGGCTGCCGGGCGCGTTTTCCGCGCTGCGGGCGGCGCGCAAGCTCCCCGCAGGTCAGCTGCAGCTCTCCGGGGAAAGCCAGCACGAGCGCAGCGCTGAGCCCGAGCGTGATGGCCGCCCGGACGTACAGTCCCCCGCCCTGCGTGAGCGGCGAGAGCGCGAATGCGTCCTGCAGCACGGCCGCATGCCCGCTGAACGAGACCGGCAGCAGGCCGGTCAGCCCCGCGACAAGGCCATAGATCAATGCTTCCCAAATCTTCAAACCAAGAATCTCCTGTAATTTTGCTTTGAAGATTATTATAGCACAGGAATGTTAAAATTGCTATCCCTTGTTTCCCTGTTTTCGGGAGATCATCCGGTGCAGACACTCCAAGGCATCGTGTAGGCCGCCCAGACGGTCAATGAGGCCGCTTTCCACGGCCTCACGCCCATAGACGATCGTACCGACGTCCGTGGCGATCTGCCCGGTCGCCATCATATAGTTCGAGAACTGCTCGCGCGTGATGCGGGAGTTCGCCGTGACAAAGTCCGTGATCTGCTCCTGAATACGCTGAAAATAGTGATAGGTCGCCGGTGCGCCGACCACGACGCCGCTCATGCGCACAGGGTGGATCATCATGCTGGCCGTCGGGACGATCATGCTCTTCTTGGCCGAAACGGCCAGCGGGATGCCGATGGAGTGCCCGCCGCCCAGCACGAGCGACACGGAGGGCTTCCGCATCCCGGCGATCAGCTCCGCAATGGCAAGTCCCGCCTCGATGTCGCCGCCCACGGTGTTGAGCAGGAGCAGCAGGCCGTCGATGTCCTCGCTCTCCTCAATCGTGGCCAGCAGCGGCAGCACATGCTCGTATTTTGTTGTTTTGATCGTCTCGGGCTGTGCCTGATGGCCCTCGATCTGCCCGATGATCGTCAGGGTATAGATATTGCCGCGCTTCGTCTGCGTCAGCCCCGCACCAAGCTCCTCCAGCCGCTCCTGCGCCCTGCTCTGTGTTTCGTCCATGCCGTTCCTCCCTGTTTTTTCTGCTCCTTAGTATGGTGGAACGGGAGGCAAATCATTCAAAGTGCTTGAAAAAACACGAAAAAATGTTATACTAGTCTAAAATGAAGCAAAGGAGCAATCACCATGGAATTTACTTATACGCCGCACGGCGTCTGCTCGCGCCAGATCCTGCTGGAGCTGGACGGCAATAAGGTCTCGAATGTTCGCTTTATCGGCGGCTGCAGCGGCAACACGCAGGGCGTCGCCCGGCTGGCCGAGGGCATGGATGTCGA
>ERZ772855.2810-NODE-2810-length-14086-cov-3.415010_pt1 | contig 14086 bp, 13 predicted proteins | sample MGYA00511900_ERZ772855 | MGnify/ENA primary metagenome ERZ772855 (study PRJEB29015, sample SAMEA2737701) | human gut metagenome | biome: human gut; feature: human-associated habitat; material: faeces | place: China | collected 2012 ...
TAAAATATAAATATTTTATTCTATAATTATTTAATAAAAACATTGAGGATTCATAATTATGAAAGAAAAGTTAATCAGTTTGAGGGAACAGTATAAAACCAATCCCGGTTGGTGCTGGCTCCTTGCAACTATATTTTTGTTTCCAATATTGCCGGAATATGTAAGTCCGTTTATACTTTTTATAGGCTTTATAGTATTCAAAGTACAATGGTCACACGAAGGCAAGAAAGCAAAAGTCGGAACACTCGGCAAGCTTATGTTGGCTTTTATGGGATACTCATTAGTAAGTACTCTTTGGTCAACAACAAAGTTTTCAACTTTAGCCACAGCAGGCTTATGGTGGGGATTGTTTTTAATTCAGGTTATGATAAATAACCTTGTAAGAACACGAAAAAAAATCGACAGAATTTTAGCTGCAATGTCCCTTTCAGGCGCAATAAACGGTTTTGTTGCAATACTGCAAATATGCTCATACACATTATTCAAGTATGATTACATAAAAAAATCGCAGGTATTTGTAACACCTTTTTACAAACCGCTTGACAAGGCTGTTTACACTTGGCTGCCATTTGATATTGATACAACACTTTGGTGGGATTCAAGAGCAAGCGGATTTTTTTCAAACCCAAATCTTTTGGCGACCTATTTAATGATTGTATATCCAATATCAATATATCTTTTCTTAAACACAAAAGGTAAAAAGCATAAGATTTTATATTTTATGATGAATGTGCTTATCAGCGGCGGCATAAGTGCAACATTAACACGCGGCGGATGTGTTATTGCAATTGTCGGATGGCTGTTTATGTTCATAGTATTATTTAAGCAGCACAAAAAGCCGCTTCTTGAAATATTTGTACCTACCGTACTTGTAATTATTCCGTCTTTGTTAACAAGATATGGTATTATATTTAAAGCAAGAGGTGCAGGAAGCGAAGCTGTAAAATCATCAGCCGCCCATTTAAAAATTTGGGGAAGCTTGCTTGATTATATATTCCACCACGCTTTACCATTTATTATCGGCACGGGCTTCGGAATTGAAAGAACAGGTCAAATACTATTAAACACCTATCACCTTGATAAACCGCACGGTCATAACTTCGTACTTGAAACTTGGGTGGAACTCGGTGTTATCGGCTTAGCATTATTATTCACCGTTTTAGTATGCGCATTTGGCAAATTACTTGAAATAAACGCTAACAACGGCAAAAAATTCACACTTGTATTTTGCATTTTCACATCAATGATGATGTACTTGCTTTTCGGTTTAACAGACTATATATTTAATTCGCCTAAGCAAATTATAAATATATTTATTCTTTTAGGTTTAACCCAAGCACTCAGCCATTGCTATGATAAAACAATAATTCACGATGCCGACAGTTTGAAAAAGGCGGCACAAAAAGAACTAAAAAACACAATAAATCAAAAGCCTATAAAACATAAAAAAGGCAAAAGAAAAACATATTAAACAAACCCCTGCTTCACCACATTTGAAGCAGGGGTTTGCTTTATCCATTTATTGATTTGGAATTAACGCCCTTATAATATCCACCAATCAGATAATTGCACACAAATATTAAAAATACATTAAACAGATATTATGATTAACGCCTATTTTCAATAGCAATATGTTTTAAGTTATTGATGATTCTTTCAAGTCGCTTTGTCATAATTTCAGGCGAGTCTTTCATTCCTCTTTGTGCCCAACCAAAAACGATACCGACTAAACCGTATCCCAAAAATTCAGCAAGCATCAAATTTTCTTCATGGTCTGATTTTAAACCTGAATTTTTCTCAATACAGTTAATAACCACCATAAATTGATCATAAGCAAGGCGATTTATATATTTCGACATATCATTAACATCAATTTTAAGTGCATTAAGATAAAACTTCTTTTCATCAACCATAGTAGTAAAAAGTTTCATAAAACGGTCATACATATTGTCAAAAGTAAAACCTTCGACAAGCGGTTCAATAAGTTCTTTATACACAATCCAATCAAGAAGTTCATATTTATCATCAAAATGATAATAGAAAGTTTGCCTGTGCAAATCACAATTATTAGTAATATCTGATACAGATAATTTTTCAAACGGTTGGTTTGACATTAAATCTTTAAGTGACTTTGCAAGTTTAAGCTGTGTTGAATAAGAACATCCCAATTTATTATTTTTAGGCATAATAACCTCCAATTTATGTCAAATTTAATGATTTGTATAATTTCACTTTCTTATAATAACATATAGTTCAAAAACATACAAGTGTATAAAAGAAAAGACAAGGTAAAAAATACCTTGTCTTTTTTGGTTAATTTAAACAATTATCACTATTTCGTTTTAGCTGAAACAATATTTGAATATTTAGAATTTACATATCCTTTTCTTACTGCGCGAACTTTATAATAATACTTTTTATTTCGCTTAAGTTTTTTATTTTTATAAGATTTTTTAGATGAAGAAACAGTTGCAACCTTTTTATACTTCTTTGATTTGCTTGTACTTCTGTAAATTTCATATGAAGTTGCACCAGAAGCTGCCTTCCAACTTATCAAAGCCGAATTTTTTGAAGTCGATTTAACTTTAAGCTTTGATGGTGACGAAGCTTTTGATACTGAAACATAAACTGCATCCGAAGCAACTATTCGCCCATCAACAACAGCAACGGCATATACCGTGCCTGAACTTTGCTTTAAATACGCTTTGTTATAAGCATAACAAGATCTAATTTTACTTTTACTGTAATAAGGCATAGACGCACTGTAATAAATTTTGCTGTTTGGAATATTACAATCGACGCGTACTTTTTTACCATTTGCAACATTTGATACATTTATGTTAACAAAGCTACCTTTCTTTTCATCACAAAGCAAGCTCATTTTAAGCGGAACAATGCAGGAAAGCGGCTTTCTTGAAACATCCCTATACTCATATGCTGCAGATTCAAAGAGGCAATAAAGTTTACCGCCCTGCGCATATGTAAGTTCAAGCATAGGCGGGCAAGCCAAAACATTATCAAGTGTTTTATTACCGTTTGATTCATCAAATACATATGTGTAAAGATATGAGCAATAAACGCCTTTTGTTTCATTTCTGCCATAAGATACAGAAGCAAAAAGCCTAAGCTTGCCCTTATAATTCGATATAGAAAAGCCTTGAGTATAGCTTGGAAGCGAAAACTTGTAATTATAAATAAGCGTATAAGTATTATTTGCTCTGTCATACACAGGGGTATAGCAATAAGCAAAGCTATCGGAACCTGCACCGAAAGTTGCAAGATAAACATATCCGTTTTTATATGTTACACTTGATGCAGAAGTAATAAAATTATTTGAATCGTTTTCATCAATAGTATAATGAACACTTACAAAATTGCTTGAAAAGCGCATATATTTATTAAAATCATCAAGAGATATAACACCAACAGCAGATTTAGAAGCTTTGGTAATAAGAATTAAACCGTTAGAACTGTCATACGCAATGCCGCCGACATGGTATGAATCAGGTAAAATAAGTGTTTTTACAAGTATATCATTATTATCAAGCACATATATTACAGATCTGCAAATAGAAGAGTTATCATAAACAGAGCTGTCATATGCAGTGATAAGAGTATATTGGTTAACTTTGCAAATTGCCTGCGGACACATTGACTGTGTTGCTGTAATACGCTTAATTTGCTTATCATATGATACGCTTGACATAAGGCCCGGGCAAAGATAAGCACCGTCAGTAACTTTAGAATTAAATTCAGGATAAGTCATCAAAGTATCATAATTATTAACATTAGTTACTTCTTCCTGCGTAGTCATAACAGCAGCGAAAGAACTGCAAGTTGAAAAAGAAAGTGTAATTACAACTAAAACAGCAGATAAAAATATTGATAAAATCTTCTTAAATTTCATTTTTAAACCTTCATATAGCAAAAAGAATATGCTCTAATTATAAGAGCATATTCTAAATTTGTCAAATATCTTTTAAAATTTATATTAGTACATTCCGCCGCCTTGAGCTGCTGCAAGAGCTGCCGCCTGTGCTGCGTCAGCCTGTGGGTCTTTAATATCGGTAACAAGTGACTCGGTAGTAAGAACCATAGCAGCAACAGAAGAAGCATTTTGAATAGCCGAACGAGTAACTTTAGCCGGGTCAACAATACCTGCTTCGATCATATCGCAATACTCATTAGTTGCAAAGTTAAGGCCATATCCGATTTTATCCGAACTCTTAATTTTATCAACTATAACCGAACCTTCTTCACCGGCATTTTTTGCAATCTGGCGAACCGGCTCTTCAAGTGCTTTAAGAACGATTTGAACACCGGTCTTAAAATCAGCATCATCGCTGTCAAGAAGCTTTTCAACAGCAGGAATTGCGTTAATAAGAGCAACACCGCCGCCGGCTACTATACCCTCTTCAACAGCTGCTTTAGTAGCTGCAAGAGCATCTTCAATACGAAGCTTCTTTTCCTTCATTTCTGTTTCGGTAGCAGCACCTACTTTAATAACTGCCACGCCGCCTGCAAGTTTAGCAAGGCGTTCATGAAGCTTTTCCTTGTCGAAATCAGAGGTTGAATTATCAATAGCTGTTTTAATTTGGTTAACTCTGTTTTTGATTTCTTCACTGTCGCCTGCACCGTCAACAATGATTGTATTTTCCTTTGTAACCTTTACCTGACGAGCTTTTCCAAGCATTGCCATTGTAGCATCTTTAAGTTCAAGGCCGAGGTCTGAAGTGATTACCTGACCGCCTGTAAGAGTGGCAATATCCTGAAGCATATCTTTTCTTCTGTCACCAAATCCCGGTGCTTTTACGCATACACAGGTAAATGTACCTCTAAGCTTATTAAGAAGGATAGTTTGAAGAGCTTCGCCCTCAACATCCTCAGCAATGATAACAAGCTTTTGACCGCTCTTAAGAACAGATTCAAGAAGCGGAAGAATATCCTGAACAGATGAAATCTTCTTATCTGTAATAAGAAGCATTGCATCATCAATTACAGCCTCCATTTTATCTGTATCGGTAACCATATAAGGTGAAATATAGCCACGGTCAAACTGCATACCTTCAACTACTTCACAAACAGTTTCGGCAGTCTTGGATTCTTCAATTGTGATGACACCGTCAGCAGATACTTTTTCCATAGCATCAGCAATAAGTGAACCTACATATTCATCTGCAGCAGATACAGTAGCTACCCTGGCAATATCATCTGAACCTTTAACCTGCTCGCTGTTAGCCTTTACAGCATCAACGGTAGCGTCAACAGCAGCTTTAATACCGTTTTTAACTGCCATTGGATTTGCACCGGCAGCAACATTCTTCATTCCTTCGCGTACAAGAGCCTGTGCAAGAAGTGTAGCAGTTGTTGTACCGTCACCGGCATCATCATTAGTTTTTGATGAAACTTCCTTAACAAGCTGAGCGCCCATATTTTCAAATGGGTCATCAAGTTCAATTTCTTTGGCAATTGTTACACCGTCATTAGTAATAAGCGGTGCACCGTATTTTTTGTCAAGAACAACATTGCGTCCTTTAGGACCAAGTGTAATTTTAACAGTATTTGCAAGCTTATCTATACCTGCCTGAAGTGCTTTTCTTGCATCTTCGCCATAAATTATATCTTTAGCCATAATAAATCCCTCCGATTACTCTACAACTGCAAGAACATCTTTGATTGATGTAATAGTATATTCAACACCATCAATTTTTACCTGTGTTCCTGAATATTTGCTGATAATAACTTTATCGCCTGCTTTAACGGTCATAGGGTTTTCATCTGTTCCCGGGCCTACTGCAACGACTTCACTCATTTCAGGCTTTTCCTGTGCCGAAGCGGCAAGAATGATACCGCTCTTTGTTGTTTCCTCTGCTTCAACAGATTTTAAAAGTACTCTGTCAGCAAGTGGTTTGATTGTCATATTTATCACCTCTGAAATTATTTAAAAAATCATTTAGCACTCTATTACCACGAGTGCTAACAATTACTATTTTAGCAATTATTTTCCATTTGTCAATAGCGTTAACAAATATTTTAAAATTTCTTTTATTATTACTTATATATTTTTATGAATACGCACTGCAATAAATCACTTTTTAATTTAATCTTGCAAAAACGGCTGAAATTATATATAATGTTTTTATATTTTAAAGGAGTAATAAAAATGGGTGTATTTATTGGTGGAATTATTGCAGGCATTGTAATAATTTTTCTTGGGGTTATTTTAGCAAAAGTAAAAATTCAAAGCTTTGGCATATTCTTTCAGTTATCGGAACAGGAGTTTTGACTGTATTTATCGTCTTAACAATATCCTTTTGTGCAGATAACGGAAAAGATTATGAATCGCCTGCTCTCGTCAACACCAACTGGAGAGAGCAGAAAACCTATTCGCAGGATTATCAATTAAACGAAGAGACAAGCATTTGTATATCAACGCTTGACGATTTAAGCGGATACGCTGTATACAATACCGAAAACGGCGAAAGAATAGGCACACTTGCATGTCCAAATTACCAAATCGGCACTGGTGAAATGGAACTTAAAATAGCCGATGTTAATGGAGATAAAAGCAATGACATCGGAGTAATTATGCAAAACTCAACTGTTATTTGGTACAAGTATTCACCAAATAAAGAATACAGCAAAGATAATCCAAATGGCCGCTTTGAAGCAATAGGTTAATTTTAAGCCTATAAAAAGCATCGGTATAGCATTTCTGCTACACCAATGCTTTTATTTTTTACTCATTTACAAAAGTGAATTCATCATTTTCGTAATCGACTTTGCATTTTCCTTTAACCTTATTTTCAAGAATAAGTTCTGAAAGCTTATCCTCAATTTTTGTTTGAATTGCACGCCTCAAAGGTCTTGCACCGTACACCTTATCAAAGCCTTTTTCCGCAATAGCATCAATAGCATTATCTGTTACATCAAGGGTAATACCAATGTCCTCACATCTTTTATCAAGAGATTTAAGCATACGGCGGGCAATTTCTTTAATATCGTCTTTTTCAAGTTGTTTAAAGACAACTATATCATCAACACGGTTAAGGAATTCAGGTTTAAATGTAGCTCTCAAATCAGCCATCACGAGCTTTTCAATATCTACATTTTCATCTGCATTTTCATTATTATCAAAGCCAAGAGCAAGTTTAGGGTCTGTAATTTTTGATGCTCCAACATTTGAAGTCATAATAATTACAGCATTTTTGAAGCTTACTTTTCTGCCTTGTGAATCGGTCAAGACACCGTCTTCAAGAATTTGTAGAAGCATATTAAAAACATCAGGATGAGCCTTTTCGATTTCATCAAAAAGAACAACCGAATAAGGTTTTCTTCTTATTTTTTCAGTAAGCTGACCGCCTTCATCAAAGCCGACATATCCCGGAGGCGAACCGATAAGCTTAGACACGGTGTGCTTTTCCATATACTCACTCATATCAAGTCTTATAATCGCATCTTCATCGCCAAACATAGTTTCGGCAAGTGCTTTGCTGAGTTCGGTTTTACCTACACCGGTAGGGCCGAGGAAAATGAACGAACCGATCGGTCTTTTTGGATTTTTAAGTCCCGCCCTGCCACGCCTGATTGCGCGTGAAATTGCAGACACTGCTTTATCTTGGCCTACAATTCGTTTATGCAGTTCATCTTCAAGATGTAACAGTTTTTCTGATTCTTCCTTTGTAATTTGAGTAGCAGGAATACCCGTCCATGAAGATACAACTTCGGCAATATCTTCACTGCCTACTTCTTTTACTTGGTGCGAAGAAAGATTTTTCCACTTTTCTGTTTCCTCATCAAGAAGCTTTTTAAGATTATTTTGCTTATCACGAAGCTTTGCAGCCTGCTCAAAATCCTGTGAGCGTACTGCTGAGCTTTTCTCTTCTTCAAGGGACTTAACTTCTTTTTCCATTGCCTTAATATTATCAGGCGCAGTATAAGCTTTAAGTCTTACTCTTGAAGCAGCTTCATCTATAAGGTCAATTGCTTTATCAGGTAAAAATCTATCCGCAATATATCTTGATGACATTTTAACTGCATCATCAATTGCTTCATCACTTATTTTTACTTTATGGTGTGCTTCGTATTTATCGCGCAAACCTTTCAAAATTTGAATAGTTTCTTCTTCGGTAGGTTCACCGACTGTTACAGGCTGAAAACGCCTTTCAAGTGCGGCATCTTTTTCAATATTTTTACGGTATTCATCTATCGTAGTAGCACCGATAACTTGAATTTCACCACGGGCAAGCGACGGTTTTAAGATATTAGCCGCATCGGTTGCACCCTCGGCAGCACCTGCACCCATAAGGGTATGAACTTCATCAATGAAAAGAATAATATCTTTTGCATTTTTCACTTCGTCCATTGCTTTTTTAATTCTTTCTTCAAAATCGCCACGATACTTTGTTCCGGCAACCATCGAAGTTAAATCAAGGGCAACAATCTTCTTGTCATTAAGTAATTCAGGCACTTCGCCTTTAACTATTTTTAATGCAAGTCCCTCTGCAATAGCAGTTTTACCTACACCCGGCTCACCGATTAAGCAAGGGTTGTTTTTTGTTCTTCTTGAAAGAATTTGAATTACCCTTTCAATTTCCTTTTCCCTGCCGATTACGGGGTCAATCTTACCATCTTTTGCAAGAGCGGTTAAATCTCTGCCGAACTCATCCAAAGTAGGTGTTTTTGACTTACCGTTTTTACCTTTTCTTTGCGAATATTTTTCATCGGCACTTTCTCTGCCGGATACATTTACAAGTTCTTCAAAAAGTTGGCGTTCATCAATGCCGAAAGAATTTATAAATTTAACGGCATATGAATCACCCTCCTGAAGAACCGCCATAAGAAGATGTTCGGTATCAACAAAACTTCTTCTCATACTTCTTGCATATTGAAATGCAACATCAAGAACTCTTTTTGTTCTCGGGGTAAAATCATCAGGGGTTAATTTTGTTTGCATTCCCTGACCGATATATTCTTTAATTAAATTTTCTACATCTTCGGCAGTAATGCCCTTTTCTTCAAGAGTATTAAGTGCAATGCCGCCGTCTGTTTTCAAAAGACCGAGCAAAATATGCTCGCTTCCTACATAATTGTGGCCAAACTCTTCTGCTGATTTAACAGCAAAGTTTAAAGCCTCATTAGCTCTTTGAGTAAAATAGCTAAACTTGTACATAGTAATTCCTCCTTTAGAAGCTGAAAGCCACTTAAGAAGTAAAGCTCTTAAGCTAAGCTTTCTCTTACATATTGCGCACGAATTTTTTCCGTATCGTCAACAGTTAACCCTTCGTCACTTTCACTCATTATCGTGGCTGTTCCCACATCGTGAAGAAGTCTTGAAACTGTTTCGTATTTTTCATCAAAGCTACCCATTGATATTCCCAGCCTTACAAGTGAAATAAGGCTGTAAAATTCTTTGGCAGTAAGCTTTCTTGCCATTTTGAGTGTACCCATAGCTCTAAAGATTTTATCTTCAAAATCTTCATACTTAATAAGTTCCTCTCTGTATGCCCTTTCCTGCTTAACGATTTGCTCACAAATGCTGTTTAAATTATCAATAGCACTTTTTTCGGTGATGCCGAGAGTAATTCTGTTAGACAGCTCATAAAAATCACTGTTATCGGAATATACCGGTTTAACATCGAATCCGAGTTTTGAAACCATATTTGTTAAAGATAAAATCATACCTTTTGCAGATATTGCAGGCAAGTGAAGAATAAAGGAAGCTTTAAGACCTGTTCCCAAATTCATAGGGTTTGAAGTTAAGAATCCTAATTTTTCGCTAAATGCAATTTTGAGATTATTTATTAGAATATCATCAAGTTCATCTGCTTTTTTGTATGCTTCTTCAAGGCTTTGACCGCTTGATACAGCTGAAAGCCTGATATGGTCTTCCTCACAAAGCATTATTGACACTGATTCATCCTTTGATACTATAACAGAGCCGAAACCGTTTTGCTTGGCGAATTCAGGACTTATAATTCCCTGCTCCGCCATTGATACTTTTTTCAAATCGTTCATACTTTGAAGTTCGGTTAAATCAAATTCACCGGCAAGCGGAGAATTTTTTATAGATGCAAAAATCTTTTTGCAAACCATTTTTCTGACTTCATTGCTCATTCTTGAAGGGAAAGGAGCGTCAGCAAGATTTCTTGCAAGCCTTATTTTAGATGAAACAACAACATCACTGTTATTTCCCTGAGCTGTGTACCACTTACTCATTTTTACCCTCCTGAATTTCCTTGATTTTATCACGAATAACTGCCGCATCTTCAAATCTTTGTTCGTTAATTGCGGCTTTCATTTGCTCTTGTAAAGATTCAAGTTCGCTTTTTTCACTCGCTTGTTCTTTCTTGTCGCCTATATCTTCGCTTTTCTCATTTTCTTCGCTGTATGATACGAATTTGCCAATATGTTTTGTTTTACCGTGAATTTTCCTTAATGAAGGTTCAAGCTTATCTTCAAATTTATCATAGCAATCTGCACATCCCATTCTGCCGCTTTGAACAATATCATTAAATGATGAGCCACAGGTTTGGCACCTATCTACACCGGCAAGTGAATTCATAGCAGCAACCCCTGCACCAAGGAAGTTGCCGAGGAATGAATCACCGAACATTTCACTCATACTCGGCATACGAAATTCATCCATAACTCCAAGTTCCTTTGCACATTCACTGCAAAGATGCATTTCTTCTTTATGACCGTTTATATTTTTCTTAATAAAAGTAGTAGCTTCATTTTGATTACAATGTTGACAACGCATAATAAATACCTCCTAATCAACTGATGCTATAAGCATTTGTTTGAGCAAGTTTGCTCTGATTTGATTTTTAGTTTCATTTTCAATACCTTTAAAATTATTGTCAGACACAACCGACATCATAATTCTTCCGGCTTTGTCACTTATCAATCCCTGATAATGCAAATTGTAAATGTTTGCTTTTGCACTCTTTTCATCAATCGATTTTCCGATTGAATTTACAAGTGACATAATTGCATTTTCCTTTGTGGCAGCTCGTGTAATCATTATATAGCCTCCGCCGCCACGCCTTGATTCTATTCTATAACCCTGCTCGGGTGTAAATCGTGATGTAATCACATAATTTATCTGACTTGGAACACAACCGAGCTGTGCAGCCAAATCATTACGCTGAATTTGGATTGTCGGTGTGTCATCATCAAACATATTAAGAATCATATCGGCTATCGCGTCACTCAGTTTCATTTTCCAATCACTTCCTTAGATTTTCAGGTCATCATCAAAACATTATACACGCTTTTTAATCTCACTAATCCGTGTTTGTCTTTGACTTTCTTTGACCTTCTATCGTGATAATAGCACAAAGGTCAGGAAAAGTCAATAGTATTTTTAAAATTTTTTTGACTTTTTTTGACCTTTAGTTTTCAGCAATCGTTTTCATCATAAAAAAAGATGTTTAGTATAAAACCAAACATCTTTTTAATTAAGCATTTTCAATTAAACATACTGCGTGAGCGGCTATACCCTCTTTCGCACCGGTAAAGCCCAATCCCTCTTCAGTTGTTGCTTTAACCGATACAAAATCTACATCAACATTGCAGGCTTTTGCAATATTTTCACGCATTGAGTAAATATACGGTGCCATTTTAGGCACTTGTGCCAATATAGTAGAATCAATATTTACTATCTTATAGCCTTTAGCATTTACCTGCCTTACAACTTCTTCCAAAAGCTTTAAACTGTCTGCACCTTTCCATTTATCATCAGTATCGGGAAAAAGGTGGCCTATATCACCCATTGCAGCTGCACCTAAAATTGAATCAGAAATTGCGTGAAGCAATACATCGGCATCACTATGGCCCAAAAGTCCCAAATCACTCGGAATATCAACACCGCCGATTATGCATTTTCTGCCGGCAACAAGCTTGTGAACATCATATCCGTGGCCTATTCTCATCATTTTTCACCTCTCAATTTTAATATTGATTCAGCTAAAGGAATATCATCCGGAGTGGTTATTTTAATATTAGAATAATCACCGATTACAACATATACATCCTCATTTATATTTTCTAAAAGTTTGCAATCGTCCGTAAAATCCTTACCCTGCGTTTTTGCACAATTCATTGCTTCAACATATTTATTAAAAGTAAAAATTTGCGGAGTTTGAATTGCGATAAGGCTTGAACGCTTAGGTGTATCAACAATTTTGTTATTATTATCAATAACCTTAATTGTATCTTTAACAGGTACGCCCGTAGCGGCAGCACCGTATTTTTCTGCCGAGCGTAAAGTATTAAGAATCTCTTTTTCTGTTACAAGCGGCCTTGCACCGTCGTGAATAATAATCATATCGCAAGAATCAATGGTTTCAACTGCATTTGAAACACTTTCCTGCCTTGTTGAACCGCCGATACAATATGATATATCATAACCGGAAAGAACTTTTTCGTATAAAGGAATATCACTTTCACGAACAACTACAATAATATCATCAATATCACTGATTTTTGAAAAAGTCTTTACTGTTCTTTCAATCACAGTCATACCGTTAATTTCAAGAAGAAGTTTGCTTTTATCGGCTTTCATTCGTGTACCGTTACCGGCAGCCAATATTATGGCAGTATTACTCATTTTTCAATTTCTCCACTTCTTCAATAGTCGGGGTTGCAAATTCTGTATTATAAGTGTCATATATTACAAAGCCCGGTTTTGTTCCATTTGGCTTGCGTATATTTTTTACCAAAGTATAATCAACAGCCACATTTGACGACTCTCTTGCTTTACTGTAATAAGCGGCAATAACGGCACAATCGTGAATGGCTTCATCACTTATTTGCATACCTGAAGTTTCACAAATAACATGGCTTCCCGCCGAAGACTGAACATGAAACCAAGTATCATAATTCTTGGCTGTTTTCATAGTCAGTTTATCATTCATAACATTGTTTCTGCCCACATAAACATCAAAACCGTCGCGTGTTTTAAAATGCATAGGCTTTAGTGCTTTTTGCTCTTTTTTCTTATCGTTGGCTTTTTTAATATATCCTTGCGATGCAAGTTCTGCTTTAATAGCAGTAATTTCGCTGTCGGTTTCTGCCCTTGAAAGTGAATCAATTACGCTTTCAAAATATTCAGCCTCTGCGTTTGCTTCATCAATAAAATCATTAAGTTTACTTTCGGCAACTTGTTTTTTTCTATATTCTTTATAATACTTCTGTGAATTTTGCGACGGTGTGAGCATAACATCTGCCGGAATGCGTACTATTTTATTTTCATCATAATAGTTTTCCAAATCATAGTATGGCATACCTTTTTCAAGCCTGTATTGATTAGCAGAAATAAGGTCGCCGAAAAGCTTATATGTTTCTTTATCTTTACATTCTTCAAGCTCTTGGCTTCTGTTTACTGCTTTTCTTACCGCCCTTTCCTGAAGCGTTGTCAAAATTTTAAAAAGGTCGGCACTTCTTGCTTTAATTCGCATCAATCGCACGCGTTCATAATAAAAATAATCAAGGAGATCAGAAAAAGTATCATATTTTCTTATTTGTGCAAGATTATCGTATTGCTTTATATCCATAAAAGCAAAATCCTTGGGTGAATCGGTAAAAATAACAGTAGGCGTCGGATTTTGAGCCTGCTTTTTAAATTCATCAAGGGTTAATCCATACTCAAATTCACGGCAAATCACCGGTGAAACACCCTTAATGGTTTCCATAACCGCCTTATACATACCCTTTTTACTGTTTGCAATTTTTTCTCTTATCACTTCTAAATCATCGGTAAAGATATTTAATTTATCCTGCTTTGGCGGAGCGGTATAGGTCACTCCCGGCAAAATTTCTCTGATATGAGATTTATTTTCATCAACTCGTTTCATTGAATCAATAATTTTGCCTGACTTATCAATAAAAATTATATTAGAATATTTACCCATTATTTCAATAATAAGTGAATAATCCGTTTTATCTCCGAGTTCATCAGTACCGGAAAATCTTATTTTCAAAATTCTTTCAAGATTATCTTGCTCAATCCCGGTCACCCACGCACCTGTTAACCTTTTGCGTAAAAGCAAGCAAAACATAGGCGGCTTCGACGGGTTTTCCG
>ERZ772855.2826-NODE-2826-length-14041-cov-4.631203_pt1 | contig 14041 bp, 19 predicted proteins | sample MGYA00511900_ERZ772855 | MGnify/ENA primary metagenome ERZ772855 (study PRJEB29015, sample SAMEA2737701) | human gut metagenome | biome: human gut; feature: human-associated habitat; material: faeces | place: China | collected 2012 ...
CGAGGGCTTGTCAGGGTATTCTGCGCAGGGCTTCAAATCGTGGCAAGACTCTGCCAACGGTATTACAGAAAGCATTAGAAAAACAGGCGGCTATAGCGTAGATGGGTATAATTCGACAATGGACGATGTGGCTGCCACTCTTGGTGTGAATTGTGGAATGTCTACCGGAAGAAATGGTGTCATGATTAAGAAAGATGCTTTTCTTTTTGAAAATCATTCACAAGATACCAGATATCGTGGTCCGTTAAAAGTGGCACAGACAGTTTCTTCTACTTATGGAACCGGCGGTAATAATCAACCTTTTGTGGTACAAACGCCAAAAACCATGAAAATTCGGTGTGGATGTGAAGGTGGTGGCAAAGGTGCCTTGATACAGGATGATCTGTCAGCAACTCTTGGTACCAACAATGATCAGACTTTATTTCAACCGAGAGCGTTTGGTGTTTGTGCCAAGAACAGTAATTCCATGAAGTCGGATAATCCGAACAGTGGGTTCTATGAAGCCAAGACATCCAGAACGCTTGACGCAAATGGCGGAAATCCATCTTGTAATCAAGGTGGTATTGCAGTGATTGAAGGAAATGGGAGCAGACCATCTCATAAGGGAGACGGATATAAAGAGTTTGAAATCATGTACACATTAAATGCTACAGAGCATCATGCTGTTGCATTTGCAGATGTTCATGCAACCTTGTCGGCAAATGATGGACCCAAAGGTCCTTCCAGCCAGATGATGAAAGCACCGGAAGAGAATTTTGTTGGAGAGCCAGCTTATGGGATTGGAAGACCCGCGATGAATCAAGGGTATAATGCCAGATTCAGTTTTCAAATCGAAGAGGAGGTAGAACCGACACTTGTGGCTGCCGGAGCAAGTGGTGTAGCACATCCGAGATATTCTTCATCAAAGGCATCTTTCTTTACTGAAGCCAATGAGGAGTGTGCAAATACTCTGGTGGCTTCGGATTATAAAGATCCACCAATTGTTAATGATGAGGATTCGGTTGATTATATTGTTCGAAGGCTGACACCTACAGAATGTGCAAGACTTCAAGGATTTCCAGACTGGTGGTGTGATGGACTTGGGATAGAAGAACCGACTGCTGAGGAAATTGCCAAGTGGAGAGAGATTTTTTCTACTTATGCAAAAGCAGTCGGAAAAAGCACAAAGCCAAAGACGGATAATCAGTTACGGAAATGGTTAAAAGACCCAAGAACCGACTCTGCTGAATATAAAATGTGGGGAAATGGAGTAGCACTTCCGAATGTTTATTTTGTTCTTTCCGGCATTATGTACTATGCACAAAAATAAGGTGATGATATGCCTATATTTGTACCTTTGAAACTTCACATAATGCTTGCTTTTACAGCACTTTAGAGTGATATATGTACATACCAAAACGAAAGGGAGGTACAAATCATGGTACTACATTTTAATGTGAAAGGCGAAAGTCGGAAAGCAATGGTCACAGCCATTGAAAAAGAAACAGGAGGCAAGGCAAAATACCTTGGAGTCCCATCTTGTGCATACGAGATTGGAAACTACACAGTAGGAAGAAACGGGGAACTTGAGTTTGGAGACTTCGATGATATTGATGAAGCCACTCCAGTCATTGATGCCTGCATTATGGCAATGGGAATCACGCCGGCAGAATGGAAAGAAACTACTGCTACAGAAGAAACAGAGACGGAGGATTCGTTGGGACTTACGGTTACCATTCCATTCGAGAAGGTTAATGTGGGGAATCTTACAAACTTGCTTGAAGCAAAAGGCAATCTTATAAAGGATGCCCTTGGGATCACAGACCTGCGGTTTGAAATGAATGAGGATTCTGTTTCATTCCCTTGGTTTTCAAAGGTCAAGCCGGAAGAGGCAATGATCTACACGAAGTTTATTACAGCAATCTGCGAGATGACCATGAAGCAGAAAAGGATTACAGCCAAGCCAAAGGAAAACGAAAATGAAAAATATGCATTCCGTTGCTTTCTTTTAAGACTTGGATTTATCGGGGATGAATACAAAGCAGACAGAAAGCTATTGCTTTCCAAACTAAACGGATCATCAGCGTTTAAGTCCGGAGCTAAGAAAGGGGGCGAGCAGTAATGTTTTTTCCACCAAGAAATATTGTTGAAAAGGTAAAGGAAGAATATCCGACAGGAACAAGAGTGGAACTTGTAGAATTAAACGATCCTTACCGACAGATTGAAAAAGGAACGAGGGGAACGGTCAGTTGTGTAGATGATACAGCAACAATCCATGTGGATTGGGATAACGGCTGCCACCTTGGGGTGGTTTACGGAGAGGACTCCTGTAAGAAACTGAATACTGTAAAGACGGTTTGTTATGGAGAAGAACAAGTCTGGGATAGCAGAGAAGAAGCGTGTGCATTTTTCCTAATGGGCATGGCAGCAAGTGATGGAGCAGAAAACCAAAGATACACCAAAATCTATACTGAACTTATGATGGGGAATGATGTGTGTACTGATGAGGAAAGATGACCTAACGAGATACACAATATATAGTGTATATTTTTGTGTAGTAATGGTATTCCAATTTATCTGCTTTAGAGTGATATATGTACTACCGAAAGGAAAACAAACCATGAAGGAGAGTACATAAAATGAATGAAAAAACAGCAAAGCAGATTGAAAATATGAAGAAACAGACCATTGGGGTTGAGATTGAAATGAATAACATTTCAAGAGAAAAGGCAGCGAGAATCGCAGCAGCCTTCCTTGGAACAGAACGGTTCCAGAATACGGCAAGGCGAAACGGATACAACACTTGGTCAGCATGGGATGAACAGGGAAGAGAATGGAAATTCCAAAAAGATGTTAGCATCATGGGTCCAGAAAATGAAAAATGCGAATTGGTTACGCCGATCCTTCTTTATAAAGATATTGAAGTTTTACAGGAACTGATCAGAAAACTTCGGCATGCCGGAGCGAAGAGTGACGCAACAAGGGGTTGCGGGGTACACATTCACATTGGTGCAGACGGACATACACCACATACACTGAGAAACCTTGCAAACATTATGTCAGGGCATGAACCGCTTTTAGCCAAAGCGTTAAACCTTGATGAAAGAAGAATGTGGCGATTCTGCCAGATGGTAGACCCACGATTTCTGATTGAATTAAATAAAAAGAAGCCAAAAACAATGGCACAGTTTGCGGATATTTGGTATCGAGAAAATGGTGCAAACTACAGAAGGACACAGCATTATAACGACAGCCGATACCATATGCTAAACTACCATGCGACCTTTACAAAGGGGACTATTGAATTTAGACTTTTCCAATTTGATGCTCCTGCTGATGGAAAACAAAACGGACTTCATGCCGGACGGCTTAAAGCATACATTCAGCTTTGTCTTGCACTCAGCCAGATGGCAAAAGAAGTACGAACTGCAAGCCATAAACCACAACAGAATGAGAATCCAAAATACGCAATGCGAACATGGCTTTTGCGGCTTGGATTTATTGGGGACGAGTTCAAGACAGCAAGAAATATTTTGACTAAGAATTTACCGGGTGATACAGCATTTAGAACGGAAAGGGAATAGCCTTCTGCCACTTTAGAAAACAGACCGTTTCGGCGGTCTTAAGGTGGTAGAAGGGTATTCCTTCAGAAAGGATGGATGCAAAATGAAGAAAAGATACTACATTGCTTACGGCAGTAACTTAAACATTGTCCAGATGAGATTTCGATGCCCACACGCACGGATTATTGGTACAGCAGTTGTGCCGGATTATGAATTGCTCTTTAAGGGGAGCAAGACAGGTTCTTATCTTACAATTGAACCAAAGGCAGGGGCAAGCGTTCCCGTAGCAGTATGGGAAACCACAGATTCCGATGAACTTGCGCTTGATCGATACGAAGGTTATCCGACCTTTTATTACAAGGCAGAAATGAATCTACCTGTCACGGGAATCAAATCCGGTAAGGTACGAGAACGAAAAGTATATGTTTACATTATGCATGAAAACAGACCCATTGGAATGCCAAGTTCCTATTATGTACAGACCTGCCTTGAAGGGTATGAGGCTTTTGGATTTGATGAGGGCTTTTTGTTTGAAGCAGTGGATAAGAGCAGGAGGAAATGTCATGAGGATTGAGATGGAAACACGGCCGCGTATTTGCCCCTTTTGTGGGCAAGAGTATAAGGAACGCCCGGCACTTTCAAGAAGGGACGGAAGAACGCAAATCTGCCCCGATTGTGGCACGAGAGAGGCACTAGACAGTTTGGGCGTTTGTACTGATGAGCAGGATAAAATCATCCGTACCATTCATCAGCATACGCAGAATTCGGAACTGTAATATACACAAATTTCTGCTGTTATCTTTGGTACATAATCGTATTCCAATAAATGTGAAAGTACGGTAATGTACACATACCGAAAGGGAAAACAAAGAAAACAGGAGGGCATCAGCCATGAAGAAAATTGAGATTTTGGAGAACGCAGCAGAAAACGGAACAAGCTACAAGGACCTTAATGTGAATTCAACCTTTGGGGCAGCATACTTTTACAGCGAAGAGGCAGGAAACGAGCTCATCAATTTTGCCGAGGTCATTTGGGACTACGACATTGACGAGATTATCGAAAACTGCCAAAGATTCGGAATTACAGAATTTACGATTTCGAGTACCTTTTCAAGACTCATCATTACGATTGCAGAATTTGAAAAAAGAGGATGGAAGTTACAGGGACTGGTTGAAATAAACAGCCGATACGATGACTGGAAATCCTGCTTTGAAGGAAAGCCAAGCGTAAAAGAAAGAATTCCGGCATTCAGATTAAGCCTTTAAGAATTATGACAGGGGAGTCCGAGGGGACTCCTTTGTTGTGTTAATATACACAATAATCCCTCTGAATATCTGGTATATGATCGTATTCCAATAAGTGTGGAAGTACGGTAATGTACACATACCGAAAGGGAAAACAAAGAAAAACGGAGGATGCAGAAATGGCAAAGAAAACAACATGGGTAGCAAGAGGACTTACAGCAGAGAAACCGGGGGAACTGGTGTGGACAGACCTTAAGGAATTTGACAATCCGGTGGAGGCAGACAATTGGCTTTGCAACTATGTAAGAAACAACGGATTCAGCATTACGGATTTTACTATTTCAAGAAGATAGGGCAGAAAGCAGAGGAACCCGTATGGGGTCTTTTGCAGTCATAATATACACAAATGCCGATCAGCATCTTTGGTACATGATCGTATTCCAATAAGTGTTAAAGTACGGTAATGTACACATACCGAAAGGAAAACAAAGGAAATGGAGGAAACGAGCATGACAAGATTAGAGAAAGATATTAAGGAAATTCAAGAGGGCAATGAGATAGAAGTTCTTAAGAGAAGAAAACAGGAACTTGAGAAACTTTATAAGGAAGGAAGATGTGAAAAAAATGCATTCAAAAGGCAGTGTATTGCACAGGAATACACAAGGAAACTAGCGGAGTATGAAAAACTCGACAGAATGATATAAAAAACAAACAGATTATTTGAGGATCCTTAGGGATCCTTTTTTCGTGGAGGTGATGAGGTGAGAAAACTGAAAAATTATAAATCAACAAAATTCATGGCAGAGGATTCTCACTATGATAAAGCCGAGGCGGATTTTGCAGTAAATTTTATTGAAAACCTATGTCATACCAAGGGAACATGGGCAAGAAAGAAGTTTTTGCTTATGGACTGGCAAGAACAGATTATAAGGGATGTGTTTGGAACAATAAAGCCAAACGGATACCGACAGTTCAATATGGCATATGTAGAGATACCAAAGAAAAATGGAAAGTCGGAACTTGCTGCCGCTGTGGCATTGCTTTTACTTTGTGAGGGAGAGCAGCGAGGGGAGATTTATTCTTGTGCAGCTGATAAGAACCAAGCAAAAATTGTATTTGATGTAGCTGCTGATATGGTGCGTTTTTCTAAGCCGCTTAGCAAACGAATCAAAATATATGAATCGCAGAAAAAATTAGAGTATGTACCTACCAAAAGTACCTATCAAGTGCTGTCAGCAGATGTTTCAAATAAGCATGGGTTTAATACTCATGGCGTTATCTTTGACGAGTTACATACTCAGCCGAACCGTAAATTATATGATGTTATGGTTCAAGGTTCGGGAGATGCCAGAATGCAGCCCCTTTATTTTTTAATAACAACAGCCGGAAATAACACTGAGAGCATTTGCTATGAAGTACATCAGAAGGCTTTGGATATTATGGAAGGGAGAAAGCATGATAGCACATTTTATCCTGTGATTTTTGGTGCAGGTGTTGATGAAGATTGGACAGATCCGAAAGTTTGGGAAAAGGCAAATCCGTCACTAGGTGAGACGATTGGCATTGATAAGGTTGAAGCAGCTTGTGAATCTGCAAGACAGAATCCGGGCGAGGAAAATGCTTTTCGTCAATTAAGATTGAATCAATGGGTAAAACAAAGTATCCGATGGATGCCAATGGAAAAGTGGGATGCTTGTGCTTTCCCAGTGAACGAGGATGATCTGGAAGGGCGTGTGTGTTACGGAGGACTGGATCTTTCAAGTACCACTGACCTTACATCTTTTTGTTTGGTATTTCCGCCGGAAGACGAAGAAGGGAAATATTATGTTCTTCCATATTTTTGGCTTCCAGAGGAAACTCTTGATTTGCGTGTCCGGCGTGATCATGTAAATTATGATGTTTGGGAACGGCAAGGATACATAAAAACGACGGAAGGCAATGTTGTTCATTATGGATTTATTGAAAAATTTATTGAGCATTTAGGAGAAAAGTTCAACATCCGAGAGATTGCATTTGACAGATGGGGAGCAGTACAGATGGTGCAGAACCTTGAAGGAATGGGATTTAATGTTGTGGCTATGGGACAGGGCTTTGCATCGATGTCACCGCCTACAAAGGAACTTATGAAACTGACGCTTGAGCAGAGGATAGCACACGGAGGGCATCCGGTTCTTCGATGGAATATGGATAACATATTTATCCGTACTGATCCAGCAGGAAATATTAAAGCAGATAAATCAAAATCAACAGAAAAGATAGATGGAGCCATAGCTTGTATTATGGCACTAGACAGAGCAATCCGTTGTGGCAATGACACTTCTGAAAGTGTGTATGACACGAGAGGATTGCTTGTTTTTTGAAAAAAGAGAGTCGCAACACACCCGCCCTTCGCTCCTAACTAGCTCACATTACAGGGGGCAGGGGATGCGCTCTCTACAACAAATCATGTTAGGAATTTGTATAAATATTGTATCACGACAGGAGGTATTTTGACTATGGGGATTTTTAGTGGGATTTTTAGATCGAGGGATGCACCTAAAAATACGACAGCAGGAAGTGCTTACAGTTTCTTCCTTGGCCAGAGTGCTGCCGGAAAAAGGGTAAATGAGCGTTCCTCCATGCAGATAACAGCTGTTTATGCTTGTGTTCGAGTAATTGCAGAATCCATTGCAAGTTTGCCGTTGCATCTTTATCGATATAACGAGGATGGCGGGAAAGAAAAAGCAATTGATCATCCATTGTATTTTCTTCTGCACAATGAACCTAACCCAGAGATGACAGCTTTTTCTTTTTTCGAGGTTTTGCTTACCCATTTACTCCTTTGGGGAAATGCATATTGCCAGATTATCCGTAACGGAAAAGGAGAGGTAGTTGCGTTATATCCGTTGATGGCAGACCGAATGGATGTAGATAGAGATGAAAAGGGACACATTTATTACGAATATACCATGAGCAGTGATGATGCACCTACCATGAAAGGGTCGGTTGTACAGTTGCAGCCTGTAGATGTTCTACACATTCCCGGCATGGGATTTGATGGATTGGTTGGATATTCGCCCATCGCAATGGCAAAAAACGCTATTGGTATTTCTATAGCCTGTGAGGAGTATGGTTCTAAGTTTTTTGCCAATGGAGCAGCACCAAGTGGAGTGTTGGAACATCCCGGAACATTAAAAGATCCGGGGCGTGTCCGTGAAAGTTGGACGCAGACGTTTGGAGGAAGTCACAATGCTAATAAGGTGGCAGTATTAGAGGAAGGAATGAAATATACACCAATCTCGATATCGCCTAATGAGGCACAGTTTTTGGAAACGAGAAAGTTTCAGATTGATGAAATTGCGAGGATATTTCGGATTCCACCACATATGATCGGAGATTTGGAACACGCAACATTCAGTAATATTGAAGAAATGTCGCTTGAATATGTGCAGTACACTTTGGGTCCTTGGATTGCCAGACTGGAACAATCTATGATTCGATCATTGCTTTCTGATGCAGAAAAAGGTACCTACTTTGTCAAGTTTAATGTTGATGGTCTTTTGAGAGGAAACTATCAAAGCCGTATGCAAGGATATGCTGTAGCAAGACAAAATGGTTGGATGTCTGCTAATGATATAAGGCAACTGGAAAATCTGGATATGATACCGGATGAGGAAGGTGGAAACCTGTATCTGATCAATGGTTCTATGACCAAATTAAAAGATGCAGGTGCGTTTGCAAAGAAAGGAACAGAGGATGGAGAGAATGAGCAGAAAGGCGAGGAGCAGTCTGGGGGCGAAAACATCGCCAAGGAAAGCACACAAAAACAAAATAACAGAAGGAGGCAGTGACCATGAAACGAAAGTTCTGGAACTGGATAAAGAACGAAGATGAGAGCGCACCGGAAAGCCGGACGCTCTTTTTGAATGGAGAAATTTCTGACGAGACTTGGTTTGGTGATGAAGTGACTCCGGGCATCTTTCGTGATGAGTTGTTAGATGGCGAAGGAGATATTTCTGTTTGGATTAACAGTCCGGGGGGAGATGTATTTGCTGCAGCACAAATCTACAATATGCTACGAGATTACAACGGAAAAGTCACAGTAAAGATTGATTCAATAGCTGCATCTGCAGCATCCGTCATTGCTATGGCAGGGGATGAGATTTTGATGGGACCAACAGCTCTTATGATGATTCATAATCCGATGACCGTGGCAGCCGGAAGTTTCAGTGAGATGCAGAAGGCAATTGACATGCTTGATGAAGTAAAGCAGGCCATTATCAATGCCTATGAAGATAAAACGGGGATGCGCCGTGGAAAAATATCTTCTCTGATGGATGCGGAAAGTTGGTTTAATGCCAAGAAAGCGGTAGAACTTGGCTTTGCTGATGGGATTTTATTTAACAAATCAAATCCTCCAACAGAGCAAGAAAGCAAAGAAAAAGAAGAATTAGAAGCCTTGATGTTTCAAAGAGCCGAGGTGACTAATTCTTTTTTTAATAAATTCAGTGGTTCTGTGAAAGAAAAACAGACGGCAGCAGATACCGCTTTAAGGGAAGTGCCAGAGGGCATCCCCGTGGATCAGTTACAGAAAAGATTAAATTTGTTAAAGCCATAAGGAGGGCAAAAATTATGAGCAAGATGCAGGAATTAATGGAGAAGAGAGCGAAGACTTGGGAAGGTGCCAAGGCGTTTCTCGATACACACCGTCAGGAGAACGGAACAATCTCCGCTGAGGACAATGCCACATACGAGAAGATGGAGGCAGATGTGGTTGCACTTGGAAAGGAAATTGAAAGACTTAAGCGTCAGAAAGAGATTGATGCAGAACTCAGTAAGGCAACCAGTACACCGATTACGGAAAAACCACAGAAGAATGCGGTAGAAAATGACGAGAAGAAGGGGCGTGCAACGGATGAGTATAAGAAGCAGTTCTGGAATTCCATGAGAAAAAAGAATTTCTTTGATGTATCCAATGTACTGACCATTGGAGAGGATGCTGAGGGAGGATATCTTGTACCGGATGAATATGAGAAAAAACTGGTAGAGGGATTGGAAGATGAGGTGTTCTTCAGGGGAATGGCTCATGTTATCCGAACATCCAGTGGTGATCGTAAGATTCCTATTATTACAGGTCATGGTGAAGCTGCATGGCTGGATGAGGGAGAACAGTTTACGGAATCAGATGATACTTTTGGTCAGACATCCATTAGTGCATATAAACTCGGAACGCTGATTAAGGTTTCCGATGAACTTTTGAATGACTCTGTATTTGATCTGGCAGGTTACATTTCAAGGGAGTTTGCAAGACGAATCGGAGCAAAGGAAGAAGAAGCATTTTTTATTGGCGATGGTAAAGGAAAGCCGGCCGGAATCTTTGATACGAAAGGTGGTGCACAGACTGGAGTTACTACAAGTGGTACAGGCATTACCTTTGACGATGTGATGGATTTATATTACAGTCTGCGAGCACCATATCGTAATAAAGCAAGCTGGATCTTGAATGATTCAACGGTTAAGGCAATTCGAAAACTGAAAGATGCTAATGGAAATTATATCTGGCAGCCAAGTGTACGAGAAGGTGAGCCGGATCGTATTTTGAACCGCCCATACAAGACATCTATTTATGTACCGGAGCTTGCAACCGGAAATCGTGTGATGTCATTTGGAGATTACAGTTATTATTGGATTGCTGACCGTCAGGGGCGTTCATTCAAACGTTTGAATGAGTTGTATGCCACAACGGGTCATGTTGGTTTTCTTGCCTGTGAGCGATTGGATGGAAAACTTATTCTTCCGGAAGCTGTAAAGACAATGGATATTAAGGGAAATTCCAAAGCAGGTCAGTAAAGAGAAGGGAGTGGCATAGAAGATGCTTTCACTTGATGAGGTAAAACTGTATCTGAAAGTAGATCAAGATGATGAAGATGATATAATCACCGGATTTATCCTTTCTGCTGAAAGGATGGTTGCAGACATTCTTCGTTCGGATACGGATACTTTGGTGGAAAATCAGCCTATCACAAAGATTGCTGTTCTCTATGCCACTGCTTATCTGTATGAGCATAGGGAAGATGCAGATTATCACAATCTGATGCTGTCTCTTCGTGCCATGTTGTTTGGCGTGAGGGAGGTGCAGTTTTAGTGAAGATTGGACGAATGGCTCACAGAGTAACTTTTATGAAAAGGCAGGAAATCACAGATGAACTGGGACAGCATAAACAGGCTCTTGCTGATGTGTGTACAGTCTGGGCAGATATTGCTCCTACAAAAGGTGGCGAATATTACGAGGCACAGAAATTGCGTGAGGAGTTGACATGGAATATTTTTGTTCGATACTTGCCAAACATTACAGCAGATATGGTTATCCGGCATAAGGATAGAATGTTTCAGATTAAATCTGTGATTGATTACGATTTCAAGCAGCGAATGTTAAAGATCCAATGTACGGAGTATGTGGAGAATGGAGGTGGAGACCATGGAGGAGATTCTGACAGTTAGTGGTATTGATGATATAACAGCAGAACTGAAAAATCTGGTAAAAGAGTATCCGGATAAAGCAGGAGAACTGTTAGAAAAGAGAGGAAAAACTCTGCGAAAAGATGTGGTGGCAAATGTAGATAAGAGACTTGGAACTACAAAAAATGCCAAGCAGTCACTTCATCGGATCGGTTCATACCGAGTGTCTAAAGCAAAGGGAATCGGTCTTTTGCAGTATGTGGAAATTTCTGCAAAGTCTCCACATTTCCATTTATTGGAGCGTGGTCATGAAATTATCTTAAACGGAAAACATATGGGATTTTATCCGGGACAACACATGATGGCAGACGCAATCAGTGTGAATCGGAGGGAGATGCCCAAAGCCGTAGAAGATATGGTAGATGCACTGCTAAAGGAGCGTGGTCTGACATGACATTGATTGAGTTAAAAAAGGCTTTGCTTGAAAGAATGAAAACAAAATATCCAGAGAGTACATATCGGTACTACGGAATAGAAGTTGTAGAAGGTTATCAAAAGCCTTCTTTTTTTACGCAGTTAAAGCCAGTTACTTTGGACTTTTCTAATCGAAACTCTACTGAAAATGTGCTGACATTTTACATCACATATTTTCAAAAAGAGATCAATGAGGCGGATATACTTCGAAAAGTTGATGAACTCAGAGAACTGTTTGGACAGTATTTGATGGTTGGAAAACGAGCTGTTGATATTAGCAACTTTGATTTTGACTATGCAGGAAATGACAAAAACATTCTGGAGATTTCCTTTGACTTGGAGTTCTTTGGAAAGATTGAAACAAAAAATACAGCACCGACCATAACAGAGGTCGAGACAAAAGTGGAAATGGAGGAATAAGACTATGGGAATGCCAAGTGTGATTATCAGTTTTTCACAGAAGGCTGCTACAGCCCTCAGTCGTGGAGAACGAGGGATTATTGCAATGATTTTGAAAGATGAAAATTTACCGGATACCAATCCATCGGTATGTTTATCTTCTGGAGATATTCCAGAAATTCTGTCAGAAACCAATAAAGAGCAGATTTCATTTGCATTGAAAGGATATGTCAATCTGCCTAAGAAGGTGGTTGTATATGTGATTAAAAATGACGAGGGAGAGTTGAATGAGGCGTTGAATTTCTTTTCATCCTATAAGTTCAACTGGCTTGTATATCCAAGTGCTCAGACGGATGATGCAGTGAATCGTTTGGTAGAGTATGTGAAAACGGAGAGGGCAAATAATCACTTGATCAAGGCAGTATTACCCAATGCAGAAGCAGATTCAGAGGCAATCGTCAATTTCACAACATCCAAGATTTATGTGGATGATACGGAATATGATGCCGAGGAGTATTGTTCCCGTATTGCAGGTATGATTGCCGGAACACCAATGAGTATTGCAACGACCTATGCAGAACTTGCAGAGGTTACTGATTGTACAAAACTTTCCAAGTCTGCGATGGATGATGCCGTAGACAACGGGGAGTTTATTTTATTTTTCGATGGCGAAAAAGTAAAGACAGCGAGAGCTGTTACCTCTTTAAAAACGCTGACGGCGGACAAGGGTAAGAATTTTAAGAAGATTAAGATTGTTGAGGCAATGGATATGATCGCAGATGACATCCGAACCACAATGGAGGATAGTTACATCGGAAAATATCCAAACACCTATGACAATAAATGTCTGCTGATTGCAGCAATCAATAACTATTTTCAGACTTTAGTGGATGACAACATCATTGCATCCGGTATTGTGGAGATTGATTTGAATGCCAACAGCAAATATCTCGCAGGAGAGGGAAAAGATATCTCATCCATGAGTGAAGATGATATTAAGACGGCAGATACAGGATCATATGTGTATCTGAAAGCAACTGTACAGATGTTAGATGCGATTGAGGATATTGTTATCCCAATCACGATGTAAGGGGGGATGATCCAATGAAGTCATATACACCGGAAAAGGTCATTAACGGTACTTTTGGAGAAGTATGGGTAGACGATGATTACATGGCGGAGGTTACCGCTTTGGAAGCGAAAGTTTCTCTGGATAAAACAGAAGTTAATCAAGTAGGAACTTTAGCGAAAGGATACAAGATCACAGGAATTGATGGAAAGGGTACTTTGAAATTAAACAAAGTATCCTCTTATTTTATTAAGAAACTTTCTGACAACACAAAAGCCGGAAAGACAACAACTTGCACAATCATCAGCAAGTTAAATGATCCAGACAGTTTTGGTGCAGAGCGTATTCAGTTAAATGGATGTACTTTTGATGAATTGACTCTTGCAAACTGGGAAGCAAAGAAACTCGGAGAAGAGAGCATTGCATTTTCATTTACAAGCTGGGAAGTATTAGACACCATCAATGCATAGGAGGGCGAAAGAATGAACTTAGTAGAACAGTTATTACAGGCAGATGCCAAAAAGGTGGAAGAAAGAGCCACAGGAACCATTAAGAGCAAAAAGTTAGCAAGGATTCTTGGTGCAGAGGAACCTGTAGATATTCAGATTTGCGAAATCGGTACAAGACGATTGAATGACATTCTGGCAATTCAGGTAGATAAAAAGGGAAATGTGGACTTGTCAAAATCCTTGGATTCCAAATTGCTTACCTGTGTTGAAGGAATTGTGGAGCCAAGTATGAAAGACAAGGATTTACAGAAACATTTTCACTGTGCGACACCAAAGGATCTGGCACTTGCCTTGTTCGGTTTTGAGGTTATGTAGCCGGCCAGCGCACCGTTCGCCATCGCCGAAGCGAAGCCCTTCTGCACGGC
>ERZ772855.2832-NODE-2832-length-14024-cov-8.131649_pt1 | contig 14024 bp, 15 predicted proteins | sample MGYA00511900_ERZ772855 | MGnify/ENA primary metagenome ERZ772855 (study PRJEB29015, sample SAMEA2737701) | human gut metagenome | biome: human gut; feature: human-associated habitat; material: faeces | place: China | collected 2012 ...
GGGAGTTGGTACCAAAAATTAATTTTTTAATTTTGGGACGAACTCATTTTGATTTACTTAAATGAGATCTCCCGAAGAAATATGTTAAAAACACGTTGCTTGGGAGAATCTCTCAAGCTTTTTTTATTTACATACAATAAATATAAACGTGGAGGAGTATTAACATGAAAAAAATTATTTTGTCTGGGATTTTATTAGGAAGTTTAGCATTGGGAGGTTGTGGAAAAGAAAAGGAAAAAAATATTATAATAGGAACGCCATCTAGAATAAAAAAATTAGATCCTATGGTATCTAATGATATTCCTTCATTACTTGTAACCAATCAAATTTTTGAAACATTTTTATACTATGAAAATAAAGAGTTAAACTCTAATATACTTGATGAATATATCTTTGTAAACGACACTTTAGAACTTACTCCAAAAAAAGATTTGAAATTTTCCAACGGAGATTCTGTTACTATTGACGATTTTAAAAATAGTCTTGAGAGAACTTTAACTCATCCTGGATGTAAATTTCTAACTGGAAATATTGATACTATAAAGATAAATGGAGATAAAATTGTGATTACTTTTAAAGTTGCCACACCTTCAATTTTAAATAACATGACATACCCGATGATTGTTCTTTTAAAAGAAACTGATAAAGGATTAGTTGGAACTGGTTCTTTCAAATTAGATAAAGAAGATATAGATACCATTGAATTATCACCAAATAATTATTCTAAAAATCCTGGAAAAAATAAAATCATATTTAGAGCTATTCCTGAAGATAATGCTAGAACAATGGCTTTAGAAGCCGAGGAGATCCAAATCAATACCAATGTTCCTCCTGTTGATAAAAAATTAGTAAAAAGTAAAGGAATACAAGTTATTGAAACTCCCTCTGTAACTACAGAAATGGTTTGGTTTAATAATGAAAAATTAACTTTAGAAGAAAGAGCAAAAATATCTAAAGCAATAAATAAAGGAGATTTAATAGCTACTTCTTTAGAAGGAAGTGGAACTATTGCAACATCTATGATTCCTGAAAATTCATATGGCTTTTCTCCTAACACGAAGGAAATAGAAGTAGAAGATGTTGAAATAAATCGTACCTTAAAAATTATTTTAAATGACGTTGGAACTAGAAAAACAAATGCTCAAATAATCCAAGCTAATTTAAAAGAGGTTGGAATTGAATCTGAAATTATAATTTTAGATTGGGCTAAATATTTAGATTCTTCAGCTAAAGGGGAACATGATCTTCTTCTTGGAGGATGGGTTAATGGAACTTTTGATGCTGAAGGAGTTCTATATCCTTTATTTCACTCTGAAAATGCTCCAGAAGCTGGAAGAAGAACACTGTATAGCAATAAAGAGTTTGACTCTCTTTTAGAGTCTTCTAGAACTTATGATTTAAAGCAAAGAGAGGAGTATCTAAAAAAAGCTGCTGAAAAATTATATGAAGATTATGCTATCTTACCTCTATATTACCCTAATTACTCTGTAGGAGTTGCAAAAGATATTACAGGGTTTAAAGGTAATGAAAGAGGACTTTATAATTTTTCTCAACTGAACTTTAAAAATTAAATTTAAAAATAAATAGGGGAAAAACTTCCCCTATTTCTCTCTATCTTCTTTTGAAATACTATAGATTAAATGCAACATATTTTCACCATTATAAAATTTTATAAACTCTCCCTCGATTTTCATTCCAACTCTCTCAGCTACTTTACGAGATTTTATATTCTCTGGTCTAATCTCTGCAATTACTTTATTTGCTTTTAAAATATCAAAGGCATACTTTATACAAGCACTTACACCTTCCGTAGCATATCCTAATCCCCAATATCTCTTATCCAATATATAAGCTACTCCTATATATTTTTCCCCGTTGATATCCTCTATTAAAGGTCCCATTAGTCCAATAAATTTTTTTGTTTCCTTTTCAAAAACAGATAAATAACTATATCCCTCATTTTTATAACGAACTTTATTTTTTTCAATCCACTCCACAGTTTCCTTTTTAGAAAATCCATGCCCCCATGCATACATAATCTCTTCATCTTTTAAAATGTTATGTATTGAATCAAAATCATTTTCAGCAATCTCTTTAAACTTTAATCTTTTACTAATAATTTTGTATTCCTTATCCATCTTCCATCTCCAATTATAGCTTTTTATTTTTTGCACACATCAACCCATGAAATAAAAGGTGTATATTTTTCTATCTCTTCTATTGTTAATTCAATTGCACTATTACTGCTTCCACAAGCTGGAAATACTGTTTTAAATCTCTTTAAAGAATTATCTAAATATATATCTATATTTTCATTAATTCCAAATGGACAAACTCCACCAACATCGTGGCCAATAGTCTCTAGCACCTCATCAAATTTTAACATTTTAGCTTTTGATTTAAATTGTTCTTTATATTTTGAGTTATCAATTTTTGTATCTCCAGCAGTTACAATTAAAATTGGATTCTCATTAACAACAAAAGAAAGTGTTTTTGCTATTCTACACGGTTCACACTGTAAAGCTTCAGCTGCTAACTCCACTGTAGCACTTGACACTTCAAACTCTTGAATTCTATTTTCAATTCCAAACTCTTTAAAATACTCTCTGACTTTTTCAATTGCCATTGATCTCCTCCTCACTATTTTTTAGAAATAACTTTATCATAGCAATAAAATGGTTTTTCCTTTCCTAAAAATTCCATTTCCCCAGCTAATTGAAATCCAAATTTTTTAAAAAGAGAGTTCATCTTATCGTTTATTGAATACGTATCTGTTTTAAGATATGAAACTCCATTTTCCAATGCTAGCTCTTCTGAAAATTTTAATAAAGAAAGTCCTACACCTTGATTTCTAAAATTTGGATTCACCGCCATTCTATGAACAATCATGGCTTTTTCTAAAGATTGCCAGTTGATACAGTTATACTCAGCAGGTTCTACATAATTTATACAAACAAAGCCTCTTATTTCATCATTTAACTCATCTACATATAAATCTCCAGCATCGATATCTTTTGAAAAGTTTATGGCTTGTGGATAACTTTCATCCCACTGAGTATTATTATAAGTTTTCATCTCTTTAATTGTTACTAATATAATCTCCATTATTTTTTGAATATCTATTTCCGTTGCTTTTCTTATCACAATTTTTTCTCCCCTTTAATTATAAGATATTAAAGATTTTAAACCTTTTTTTAATATTTTCATAGTATAAAATTTATAAATAAAAAAATTTCCACTACACCTTAATCTTGTAGTGGAAATTCTATCCTCATAAAATTACATTATTTTTTATAATTAAAATCTGGAATCTGCTCCCATCTTCTTTTTAATGTGTGAGCTGCTAGTTTCGGTTTTCTTTCTCTTGTAAATATTCCTTTTTTATTTCCACCGACTCTCATTATACTATCGTATCTCGTTGCAAAGTCAGCAAAATTCCAAACTTGCTCTCCTATAAAATATTCTACTTTATCAAAAGCTTTTCCATGTACCTCATAATAGATTCCCTGATACTCTTCACTATAAATCATTGGAGTTGTTTCTTTTAATCCACTTACTGTGTCTGCACCAAACTCTGTGTACATCATTGGTTTTTTATGGTGATTCCACCACATCTCCAACTCTTTTATAACCACTTCTTCAATTAATTCAACTTCTCCAGTTCCCCAATACCAACCGTAGTATCTATTAAAACATAAAACATCTAATTCAGCGCAAATTTTATGAGCTTCCTCTGTGTTTAATGGATACGCAATATGAGATACCAATGTTATTGGTCTTTTTTGTGGATCTAATTTTCTTGCCAAATCAATCATAGGCTTAAAATATCCATATGATCCTTCCTCTTCTAAGGCAGCTTCATTTCCTACACACCACATAACAACACATGGATGGTTTTTATCTCTTTCTATTAATCCTTTAATATCTTTTTCATGCTGAGTTTTTGTTTTTAAAACTTCCCAAGTTGATATAGATGATTTTACTCCCATATACGTATTCATGAAATTTATATGAAGTCCTACTGCTGGAACCTCATCAATAACAACAATCCCTTCTTCATCAGCCAATCTCATAATCTCTTCAGAATATGGATAGTGCGAAGTTCTAAAAGAGTTTGCTCCAATCCATTTCATCAAACTAAAATCTTTTCTATTTATTACTTCGTTTAAACCTCTTCCATTTGAGTTTGAGTCCTCATGTTTTCCAAAACCTTTGAAATAAAATGGTTTACCATTTATTAAAAATTTTCCATCTATAACTTTAACCGTTCTTATTCCACACTTTTCATAGTATAAATCTAAAACTTTCTCTTCATCTTTTAATACAACTTTTACTTCATAAAGATATGCTGCGCCTGGCTCCCAAAATTTAGCATTTTCTATCTCTATTTTCCCTTTTTTCCCAAATGATTTAGCTATGCTAACTCCATCCTCGTTTAAAATCTCTACTAAAACATCTCTATCAACTGATAGTTTCACTTCATAATCTATAATCCCAGTTGTATTAACTATATCTGTAATTAAAATTATATCTTTAATATATTCTTTTGGAGTTGTATAAATTTTTACTGGTCTATGAATTCCACTATAATTAAAGAAATCTACACAATATGCTGTATGACGTTTTGTTTTAGGTATCATTAGTTCCTCTAAACCTTTAGATACATTTTCTAATTCTTTTACTCCGCCTACAGGTAAAGTTGTGTGGTCTAATACATTATCAACTAATATTGTTAATCTATTTTTTTCTAATAAACTCTCTTTTTTTAATTCAACTTCAAATGGTAGAAACCCACCTTTATTTTTACAAATCTCTTCACCATTTAAAAAAACGATAGCTTTGTGAGTAACACTTCCAAATCTTAAAATTATTCTATCTTCATTTAAAATATTTCTAGGAAGTTCAAACTCTTTCTCATACCAAACTCCTCCCACATGCTCTCTAACTTCTTTATCCTCTATTAAATCATTGTAACTTGAAGGAACTGGCAGGTTATAAATTTTACTCTCTAATTTATTTTTAGCCCAGTTATTTTTCTCTCCTTTTCCATCGTCTAATTTGAATTTCCAAACACCTGATAAATCTATTAAATTTCTAGTTGTAGTCATTATTGGATATAACATTTATTACCTCTCTTTTTTATTTTCTACTTATGCCAATTCTAAATCTTGATCTACTATCTCTTCATCGCTCTCAACATTTTCATATTTTTGTAAATTTAAACTTTTTTGAATCTCTGCCATCTTCACACTACTTAACTCATAATATTTCATTGCAATTAAAGATGCAACGTATCCAAAAATTGGAATTATACAATACACAAAAAGTATTGCTGAATTAAATTTTGAACTAATAAATGTATTTGGTGCAATAACTGAATTTCCAACTCCTGCGTAAGCTAATGCAAATCCTACAATCATTGTAGAAAGTGAAGAAACAAATTTATCAATAAATGAAAACAATGTTCCCATCATTCCTGGAATAAATTTCCCCGATCTATATAATTCGTAATCTGTTACATCAGCTATCATTGGAATTACAATTGGATTTGAAACTGCATTAAATCCTTGCTGAATAAACATAAATGTTAAAAATAAAGTTGTACTCGCTCCTGTTAAACCTAATATATATAATATTATTGAAGAAGCCATCCCTAACCAAGTTGTTAGAACGAAAGATTTTTTCAAACCAGCTTTTCTTGCATAAAATAATCCACATATTCCCATAATAGTTATTGGAATTCCTGTTAAAGCTGAATAATCTCCTTGCAATTTTGAGTTTAATAATAGATTAGCAAATATATATACAGCTACTCCCTTAGTAGCATTACCTGCTAACTTGTCTGTAGAAGCGGCTATTGTTAACATCTGAATCGCTCTATTATTTTTTAAAACATCTACATAATCTGAAAATTTTAATTTTACATCACTTTTCATGCCAAAAAACTCAGTTCTATCCTTTTCCCATATCCCAAATATAGCTAATATCGTACATAAAATTGAAAGCCCTGCAACAAACAATGAAACAAAGTTCCATAAATCTGGATTTATCAGTCCCCCTTCATATCTTGGAGCTATTAAACTCATTAGTACGTATATTCCCCCTGTAAATATTATTGTATTATAAATAGTATCGAAGATTGAAAAAAGTGGTCTTTGTTTAGGGTCGTTAGTTAAAACTACTTGTCCACCCTTTGTACAAGCAGTTTGAAATGTATAACCAATTATATATACAACATAAAATAAAGTTGTCCAAACGTACCTCCCCATTTGTGATAAAGCAAGTGGGGTATTAAATATTGCAAATAAACTTGAAACAATTATAATATTTCCTACAAACATAAATGGTCGAAATTTACCAAATCTTCCATTTGTTTTATCTATAAAATATCCTATGATTGGATCTGTTATCCCATCAAATAATCTCATCATTGTTGCGATTATTCCAACAAGAACACTAGATAATCCTAAAATATTTTGTGTGTAGTACATATAATAAAAAGTTAAAAACATTGCCAAATTTGTTGCAGAGTTATTTAGTACGAAAAGACCTATCTTATATGATTTCGAACGGTTATACATTTCCATTTATACACTCCCCTTTAAACTATTTTCTTTAAGAAATCTAAACTTTTTTTATAATCTCCATTTATATCATTATCTAAAGAATAATCTTGCTCTATAATAATCCAATCTATTTTTAATTTTTTAATTTTTTCTACAATTGGTTTAAAATCTATGTTCCCTTCCCCAAGAGGACATATAACTTGCTTCCCTAAATCAAAAAATTTCTCCCCTGTACTTATAATTTTCATATCTTTTAAATGAATAGTGTTTATTCTATCACTATATCTATCAATTAAAGCTAATATATTAACGCCACCGTATTGTGCCCAGTATGTATCAATCAATAGTTTTACATTTTTTATAGAAGTATTTTCCATTAATATCTCTAGCCCAAATTTATTATTAAATTTCATAAATTCAAAAGCATGCATATGGTACATAAAAAATATATTTTCTTTTAATAAACTTTTTCCAATGCCATCTATTATATTTGCAAACTCTATATATTTTTCATAGCTACCTTGATAATTTATAGGCATAGCACCTATTCCACAAAGATCACAATTCCACTCTTTATGTGCTTTTATAACCAAATCTAAATTTTCTGTTAAATCTAAATAATTTATATGTGTAGCAACAATCTTTAATCCCAACTCTTTACAAGTATCTCTATAAAAATCTATGATCTCATTAGTTACTCTTCCAAAACCTGAAAGCTGAACTCCATCATATCCCATCTCTTTTGCATTTTTTAAAGCCTCTTTAGCAAAAGATAGCTCTACAGCCTTTCCCTCTTTTAAATATGGCATAAAATATCCTATCATTTGAACTGCAATTTTCACTTTAAATCACCTCTTTTATAGATATCTGTTATTATTTTTAAACTTTTTAAAGATTCATTCAATGGTAAATAAAGTTTCTCACCCTTTCCTAAAGAATCATAAAAACTCTTAATCTCCATTTCATGAGATGCTCCATAGTAATCTTTTATCTCTCCCTTTTCATCTCTTTCTAAAACTTTTTCTTCACCATCTTTATTTAAGAATAGTTTTCCATCTCTTATTGTATAAGTTCCATCTTGACAATATACTTTCAAACTTATACTTGTATTTGAAAAATTACTTAATGTTCCACTAAAAAAAGCTTCTACTCCATTTTCAAATTCAAGTTTTATTGCAGCTGTATCCTCTACATCAAGCTCCATATTTTTTAACTTAAATATTTCTCCAGAGATATTTTTAATCTCTCCACCAATATCTTGTAAATAATCTATCGTATGTATAGCTTGATTTATAAGTAAACCTCCACCACTTTCTATTTTTTTTCCTCTCCACGGAGCATTCTTATAATAATTTAAGTCTCTTCTCCAAAATACCGTTGCTTCAAGGCCTAAAATTTTTCCACATTTTAAATTTTCAAGTTCGTCCTTCAATTTCACGTAACTTTTATTTCTTCGATTTTGATAAACCACAGTTGCTTCTACATCAGGATATAATTTTAAAAGATTTATTAATTTATTAGCCTCTTCATAAGTGTGAGCCAATGGTTTTTCTATGATAAAGTGAACTCCTTTTTTACAAGCTAGTTCTGCTATCTCGTATCTGATGTTATGAGGAGTTAAAATGTGAACCACATCTAACTCCTCCTTCTCTAACATCTGAGTAAAACTTTCGTAGTAGTTACAACTATTTTCTTGCCCTATTTTTTTTACTAATTCTAGTTTTGTATCACACACTGCAACTAAGTCATTCTTTTTTTTTATCAATGGAATATGAACATCACTTATTACTCCACATCCAACTACTCCTACACGTTTTTTTTTCTCCATACTTAAATACTCCATTTCTTTTTGTATTTAGAAGTAGCACATCTTTTCATTAGCTCTTCATAGTAAAGGTCTTTATCTATAGGTAAATCTATCTCTTTATTTAAAAATGTCGATAAAATCATACTATTTATAAGCTCTAAAGCTTTTATTCCCTCAATTCCTGGAGCTATTAATTTATCTTTTCCTTCAATAGCATCTATCCAGTTTTCAATTACTAAAGCGTGTTCAACTCCCCACGGAACTTCTCCAAGCTCTTTAGTTGTATAAATAGTTTCTTCAAATTGAGGTGTATTTTTAGGATCTCTTAAGTCTGCTGTAGCAATTAAGTTAAGCTCATTTTCTGGAACTAGCAATTTTTTATATGATAATTGATCATTTTCTATAACTATTTTTCCATTGTTTCCTATTATTTCTAATCTATTAGTTCCTGGAGCATCATGTGTTGAAGTTATAAAAACTCCGTTTCCACCATTTGGATACTCTACATAAGCTGTTACATCTGTTTCCACTTCAACATCTCTATTTTCTCCAAATTTACAATATGCTCTAACTTTATTTGGCATTCCACATAACCATTGCCACATATCAATTTGATGAGGAGCTTGATTTATCAAAACACCTCCACCTTCTCCAGCCCAAGTAGCTCTCCATTCACCATTATCATAATATTTTTGTGGACGATACCAATTTGTTATTATCCAGTTCACTCTTTTAAATGTCCCAATCCCATCTGCGTCGATTATCTCTTTTGCCTTTTTAAATAATGGATTAGTTCTTTGGTTAAATAATAAACCAAAAACAACATCTTTATTTTCTTCAGAAACTCTATTTAACTCTTCTACATTCTTTGTAAAAACACCAACTGGTTTTTCAACTAATACATGTATTTTTTGTTTTATAGCTTCTATTCCCATAATTGGATGCAGATAGTGAGGAGTTGCAACAACCACTGCATCTATCTCTCCTGAGCTTAACATCTCTTTAAAATCAGTAAAAATTTTTAGTTCTGGATTAATACTTTTAGCCCACTCTAATTTTTCAGGATCTATATCACACACTGCTGTTAATTTTGCGTTTTTTACCATAGCATTGGGAATCATAGGTTTATCCGTAAACGACATTACATGCACCTTTCCCATAAAACCAATTCCAACTATTCCAACTCTTAACATATTTTTCCTCCCACGCTATATTTTTTCTATCATTTCTAATAATGTTTCTAAAGATTTTTTAAAAGCTTCCTCTCCATCTTTAAATTGAACTTTTCTCTCATTTACATCCTCTTGCTCTAAGCTCTGTAAAACACTAAAATTTATAAGATGTGGTTCTAATGATAAGAATCCTTCATACTTTTCTTTTTTTAACTCTTTTAATAACTCTAGTATCTCTCCATCTCCAGTACCTATTAACACATTTTCTTGAGATGAAAAATTTGCATCTTTTAAATGCACATACTCCACAAACTTTTTTAATTTTTCATAAGCTTTCAAGGGTGATATCCCAACTTGTACAAAATTAGCTGGATCAAATATCAATCTAAATTTCTCTGAACCAATCTCTTCAATTAATTTTAAAGAGCTTTCTATATCATCTCCATATATTCCCTTTTCATTTTCATGAAGCAATATAATTTCTAAATTAGACACCTCTTCTTTTAATTTTTTCATTTTTTCTAAAACAAGAGATTGATATTTTTCTTTTTCCGATTTTTTTAAAAAGAAACTAAAAACTCTCACGTACTTAACTTCTAATATTTGTGCTATATTTAAAGTATGCTTAAATTTTTTTAAATGTTCTTCAAATTTATTTTCAAAATCAATTTCATCTATATTTATTTTTCCAATAGGAGAAGCGATACAAGAAATTTTTATGTTTTTATTTTTTAAGTATTTTTTTATATCATTAACTTTTTCTATTGATAAATCAGAAATATTCGTACCATTAACTGATCTTAATTCTATATACTTCATTCCTAGCTTTTTAATTACTTCAACTTCTTTTTCAAAACCAATGTCTATCTCATCAATAAACCCAGATATTTTCATAACTTTATCTCCTTCCTTTAAATGAACTTCTTGGTAATTAAATTATATTTCTCTATTCATTTAAAAAATATGTTAAAATCTGATAAAATCATACCTGTTTTTTGACTTTTTTTATTTTTTGTGCTATTTTTAATTAAGGAGGTTGTTAAATGAATAATTTATCTTATTTATGTAACATGTTAGGAGTTTTAACAAACACAAATGTCATTATCTTTAATAATCTAGGAGAAAAAATCATTAAATATTCCTCCTTTCAGGTTATTGACAACTTTAATTTAAATGAAAAAAATATACTTGATATTAAATCTTTTTTAATTGATGATAAAAATATAAGTATAAATTTAGAAAAAACTTGGAATTACTCTATCAACTTTATAGGAGTTAAGTCCTTACAAAAAAATATTTTTTTCATAGTTGGTCCTTTTCTTTGGACCGATCCTTTTTACGAAAAACAAAAAGATCTTTATAACTTAAAGAAAAATAATCTTGAGGAATATACTTTTTATTCAAATTTAAAAAAAGTTAAAACAATACCAATGGAAATACTCCTCCCATTAGTTTTTAATCTAATAAACTGTGAATTTATAAATATTGATAGTAAACCTCATATAATCAAAGAGACTATAAAAGAATCTGTATTTAAAATGAAAAATTTAAATATCTCTTCAGAAGATATTGAATTAACAAATGAAAGGTATCATTTAGAAAACTTAAAATTAAAATATATTAAACTTGGAGATTACGAAAAGGCATTAAAATGTAATAAAGAAATGTCATCTTTAAGTGAATTAAACCAACGGATTCCAAATAACGTTTTCAGAGCTTTGAAAAATGGACTATTTATATCAAGTGGTATGATTAGAAAAGCTGTGGAGGAAGCTGGTGTCCCTCCAACTTTCATTCATAATTTATCCTCTAAAATTTTTACATGGATTGAAAATTCATCTACAATAGCTGAAGTTAAAAAAATTGATGAGGATATTATAAAAGAATATTCTAAGCTTTGTCTTTTTCATAATGAAAAATATAATACCTATAGTTTAAATATAAAAAATGCCCTACTTTTTATTGATATAAATAAAGATAAACCTATTAGTTTAAGTGAAGTTGCTGATTTTATTTCACTTAATCCAGATTATCTTTCAAGATTATTTAAAAAAGAGGTCGGTATAAATTTTAAAGACTATATTCAAAAGATAAAAGTGGATTTGGCTATAAACTACCTTGAAAATACAAATTTAAAAATATCTGAAATAGCTTTTAAATTAGATTATTGTAATATTGAAAATTTTTCTAAAATTTTTAAAAAATATCAAAATGTTACTCCAGCTAAATTTAAAAAAAACTTAGAAATTTCTAATATAAATAAAAAATAGAGAGGTTTTAATCCCTCTCTACTCTTTATTTTATAAGTTCTAAATACTTGTCTATAACATCTTTTGGTTCTGCCCTTTTTGTATAATCAGCATCTATATAGGCGTACACAATAACCCCTGATGAATCTACTATATAAGTTGCAGGAATTGGAAGGATTCTACTTTTCTTCCCTTGAGATTTTTCTAAATTAATTCCAAATCCATCATAGATATTTTCAATTGTTTCAGTTATATCAAATGTCAGATTTAATTTTTTAGCAAACTTATTATCAATATCTGAAAGAACTTCAAAATTGAGATTTTCAACATTAATAGAACTCTCTGGTCTTTCTGGAGAGATTGCTACCATTTTAATTTTATTTTTATCCTTTAATAACTCATTGTATGTAGATAATTCTAAATTACAATATGGACACCAAGTTCCTCTATAAAAACTTATAATTGCTGGTTGTTTTCCTAAAATATCCATTATCGACACTTCGTCTCCTAAATTATTTAACAAAATAGTATCTTCTATTTTATCTCCAATATTAAACGCCTCTTTTTCTAATTCACTATTTTTTAAACTTTGAGTAGCTTCTAACATTTTAGATAATATTTCTGGACTTATCCTATTTTTAGCTGACTCTCTTCTTTCTGATAATTTTTTTTCAAGAATATTCATCATTAATCACCTCTTTAAATCTTTAATTGTACTCTCTTATGCTTTAAGAATAATATAAGATAGGCATAAAAACAATTAGTTACTATTTTGTTACCAGTTACGTAGAAGTAACTAGTTTACAAATTATGTAGCTTTATGATATTCTAAAAGATAATTATGTTTAAAAGGGGTATTATTATGAAAAAAATATTAATCTTTAGTTTTTTAATTTCAACTATAACTTTTAGTAGTGAATCTATTGGAGTTGGTAAAGATGATAAATATGGATACGAAATTAAATTAAAACTAGAAAAAGATTCAAATGGTAAAATTAAAAATATTGAAATTTTAGAAGATAACACAAAGAAAAGTATTTCGAAAAAAGCACTTCCTAAATTAATAGAAGAAGCCAAAATTAAAAATTCAGCAGATATAGATTCAGTTGCTGGAGCTACATATACATCTGATGTTTTTAAAAAGGCTTTAAAAGCTGCTCTTGAAAATGCCAAGTAAGCAAAAATAATTTCAAATCAAAAGGTGAATAGATGAGAGAAATAACTTGTCCTTTAGAAGCTGTTTTCTTTATCTTAAGAGGAAAATGGACCCCTATTATTTTATGGAGAATGCGTTTAGGAAATCAACGTCTAACTGATTTAAAAAAAGATATTGTTGGTTGTAATGAAAAAATGTTGATTCAACACTTAAATGATATGATTGAACATGGACTTTTAGAAAAAATTGAATATAATGTTTATCCAAAACATACTGAATATAGATTAACTGAGTTTGGAAAAGAGCTAATCCCTACTTTTGCAAAATTTCAAGAGTTAGGAATTAAATACTTACAAAAAAGTGAGTTATTAACAGATGATAAATAGTATGTTATTCTTAAGTTGAATTAAAACTTAGGAGGAACCTATTATGAAAAAAAATATTTTATTAACATTAAGTGCTTTATCTATTTCAGCTTTTGGATTTACTTTAGAAAGTAATGGTATAGAAAATGGATATATAAAAGAAAAATATGGTAAACATGGAACTCAAAATCTAAATGGTATGCCTTCTTTATCTTTTCCACTTAAATGGAAAGATGCTCCTGAAAATACTAAAAGTTATGCTTTAGTAATGGAGGATTTTGATGCAGTTCCTGTTACAGGATTTTCTTGGATACACTGGATTGCAATTATCCCTGGAACTACTACTGAGTTACAAGAAAATGCTAGCTTAAAAAATAAAGAGATTATTCAAGGTGTTAATAGCTGGATCTCTTCTATGGGAGGATTAAATATAAGTGATGCTTCACATTTTGGAGGGCCTGCACCTCCAGACAAAGACCACACTTATAATATTACTATTTATGCTTTAAATAAAGATATCAAACTACAACCTGGTTTTTATTTAAATGAGCTTTATAATGAAATGAACGGACATATTATTGATAAGGTTACATTAAAAGCTAAATATAAAAAATAATAAAAAAAAGATGTATTTCTACATCTTTCAAAGTTCGTATTGGTACCCCGTAGGGGAATCGAACCCCTGTTTATAGAGTGAAAATCTATTGTC
>ERZ772855.2834-NODE-2834-length-14011-cov-18.821582_pt1 | contig 14011 bp, 14 predicted proteins | sample MGYA00511900_ERZ772855 | MGnify/ENA primary metagenome ERZ772855 (study PRJEB29015, sample SAMEA2737701) | human gut metagenome | biome: human gut; feature: human-associated habitat; material: faeces | place: China | collected 2012 ...
CTCTCAATCGGTTTAATCTGGTGTTTTCAAGATGTCCTTATGAGGAGTCGCCCTTCCGGACGTCTTTTTTGGAGCGGCGATTTTGCTGCGCAAAATCGGTCGCCTGCGGGCGGGTGATTGAACGCGAGTGGGGAAACCCGCAAAGGTTTCCCCCTCACACTCCCCCTTCCTTGCGATATGCGAGGGTGCGAACAACAAAACCTGTGGGTAATCACATAAATCACCACCCTTTGGGTGGTGATTTTTTCGCGTGCTCCTCGGCGCTCACCGTCGTGTCAGCCGGCTCCCAGCCGCTGCCGCGGCCGGCAGTCAGGACACTTCCTCGAAACCGCCTCGCTTCTTCCGCCGCAGGCGGCGCTTCGGCGCTTTCCTCGTCGGAGAGGGCTTCCTGACAGACAGGACACACGCTGGCGACCTGCGCCAATGGCGCACCCAATGTGGTGCCTGTGGCGTTCAAGGACGTGACGGCCGAAAGCAAGCTGGTTGTCGGTGATGTGTTTCTGGACACCACGCCGGAGAAGGTCATCGTCGCCGCCCCCCCGGCGCGGACAACAAGAAGGAGCTTTGAGACCATAAGCGGGTAGACCATAAGCGGGTGTAAAAACACCCGCTTATAAATTTCATAGTGACTTGAAAGTGCCTGCATATCCCACTATAATAAAGAAGACACAGGAGGTGTGGATATATACCAGAGAAAGCTGGAAAAGGGCGCTTCCGTGGTGCCGATCCTGCAGAGCATCTGCCAGTGGGCGGGTGTGTTTTATAAAGACGCGGGTGAAACATCCATGATACAGTGTCAGAAATGCGACCATCACTGGAAAAGAAAGGAGCAACCACAATGACCTACAACTTTGACGAAATCATCGACCGCCGCCACACCAATGCACTGAATACCGACGGCTTCCGGGGCTATATCTTCCATGCCGGCCCGGAGAAGGTGTTCCCCTACAAGGACGAGGAGTTCGTCCGCATGTGGGTGGCCGACATGGAGTTCGGCGTGGCCCCGGAGATTCTGGACGCTCTCCGCGGCCGTATCGACCGCCGCATCTTCGGCTATACCGGCCTGTATAACGACGAATATTACAATGTTTTCTCCAAATGGTGCAGAAACCACTACGATTGGAGCTTCCCTGAAGAGCAGCTGTGCGTGACGCCGGGCATCATTCCCGCCCTGTACCAGCTGACGGAGACACTGTGTACCAAGGATGAAAAGGTGCTGGTGAACACCCCGGCCTACGGCTACTTTGTCCACGCGGCGGAGTACGCCGGTGTGGGTGTGCTGACCTCCCCGCTCCATAAAAAGGCCGACGGCACCTTTGAGATGGACTTCGAGGACTTTGAGAAGAAGTGCGCCGATCCCGCCTGCAAGCTGGTATTCTGGTGCAATCCCCAGAATCCCACCGGCCGCATGTGGACGGAGGAGGAGCTGCGCCGGGCCGGTGAGATCATGCGGAAGTATAACCTCTGGGTGGTGTCCGACGAGATCCACTGTGATCTGATCCGCTGCGGCCGCCGCCATATCCCTATGGCCAGGGTGATGGAGGACTATCCCAAGCTCATCACCTGTATGGCTCCCAGCAAGACCTTCAATCTGGCAGGCCTGGCCTTCTCCAATATCATCATCCGCGACGCGGCGCTGCGGGCGCGGTTCAAGGAGCGGGACAAGCTGTTCGGCGCGGTGAACCCCATGTCCCTGACGGCGGCCAAGGCGGCCTATGAGCTGGGCGGACCGTGGCACGAGGCGCTGAAAGAATATCTGGATGGAAACTTCACCTTTGTGAAGGAGTTCCTGACCCGTGAGCTGCCGGAGGCGGTGATGTATATCCCGGAGGCTACCTATCTGGCATGGGTCGATCTGGGCAAATGCCTGCCGGAGACCACGGACCTGCCGGACTTCTTCGCCAACAGGGCGGGCGTGCTGCTGGAGGGCGGCAACGGCCTGTTCGTGGGCAACGCCGCCGGTTACGTGCGGCTGAATCTGGCCATGCCCCGCAGCATCATCGAGACCGGACTGACCCGCATGGTGGAGGCCATCCGCAAGGAACGGGAGTAAATCAGAAATCGTATGCAAACCATTAGAAAATATCTCCCCGGCATGGCGGTGTGCCTTGCCATCGCCGTGCCCTCGTGGCTGCTGGGCAAGCTGGTACCGGTCATCGGCGGTCCGGTGTTCTCCATCGTCATCGGCATGGTCATCGCCCTGTTCTGGACGCCCGGCGCAGCCTGCAAGCCGGGCGTAGGCTTCACCTCAAAGAAAATTCTCCAGACCGCCGTGGTGCTGCTGGGCTTCGGCCTGAATCTGAACGTGGTGCTGCAAACCGGAAAGCAGTCCCTGCCCATCATCATCTGCACCATCGCCACGTCGCTGCTGGTGGCCTTTGCCCTTCACAAGCTGCTGCATATCGACGGCAATATCAGCACCCTCATCGGCGTAGGCTCCTCCATCTGCGGCGGCAGCGCCATCGCCGCCACCGCGCCGGTGATCCACGCCGACGACGAGGAGGTGGCGCAGGCCATCTCGGTCATCTTCTTTTTCAATGTACTGGCGGCGCTGCTGTTCCCGCTGCTGGGACAGGCCATCGGGTTTGATACTGCCTCCGGCGAGTCCTTCGGCATCTTCGCCGGTACGGCGGTGAACGATACCTCCTCCGTCACGGCGGCGGCCTCCACGTGGGACAGCATGTGGGAGCTGGGCAGCCAGACGCTGGACAAGGCGGTGACCGTCAAGCTGACCCGCACGCTGGCCATCATCCCCATCACACTGGTGCTGTCGCTGATGCAGGCGAAGAAGGCGGGAACGGGGCAGGGCGGCTTCCGGCTGAAGAACGCGTTCCCCCTATTCATCCTGTGGTTCGTCTGCGCGTCGGTAGTCACCACCATCTGCACGTCCCTGGGCGTACCTTCGGCGATGTTTCAGCCGCTGAAGGAGCTGAGCAAGTTCTTCATCATCATGGCTATGGCGGCCGTCGGACTGAACAGCAACGTGGTCAAGCTGGTAAAGAGCGGGGGAAAACCTCTGCTGTTGGGAGCCTGCTGCTGGGCGGGCATCACCGCCGTCAGTCTGCTGATGCAGCGTGTGATGGGGCTGTGGTAATGAAATGAACTCCGTTTTTCGGGCATTCTTGCCGAAAAGCGGAGTTCTTCTCATCTGCAAAGCCTTGATATGGCAAGGCTTTTTTCTTTTACTGCTTGTGAGTATGCACAGCAGTGAGGTTCGGCCCTCGCCGCGATGCACCAACAGAATCTGGCGGGCAGGGATGGGTTCTGTATCGAGCGCGAAAAAGCCCTCCTGCGCCAGAAGGCTCTGTGCGAACAGAGATGGCAGAATGCCGATGGCCAGCGATTTGAATCTGGGCCCGGCCACAAACACGTCACGAAAAGAGGCAAGCTCAGTCACGGACAAGTCCTCCACATCTGTCAGCGGAGAAACTGCCGGCACTACGTCCGCCTGCTCTGCGCGGAGCATCTGGATCGTCTCATGTGTGGAGCTGCCCTGCACCTGAAGCGTCACATTGGGATGCATCTCCCGGAACTGTCCCAGCTTCGGCAGCAGGAAATGGTACAGCGGCGTCTCCGCAGCGCCGATGATCGGCGTACCTGCTTCAAAAGCGGCCAGCCGCTTCAGCTCGCGTTCGCCGTTGGACGGAGATTTGAAAGCGCTGTCCACATGGGAAAAAAGCGCCGTGCCTTCCACGGTGAGCCGTACGCCGCGGGAAACGCGGGTAAACAACTTGCAGCCAAGAGACTCCTCCAGCCGGTGGATGGAGCGGGTTACGGCGGGCTGGGACAGGCACAGCAGCCTCGGCGGCCTTTGTGACATTGCCGGTCTGTGCCACCGTATAAAAGGCGCGGTAATATTCCAGATTGAAGGATTCCATGGGCAACTCCCTTGTGAAAGAAAGGAGAATATGCTGACTCGTGACCACGCCCTGCTTTTTCATCTGTTGTTAGGTATTGCACTTTTTGCCTATATGCAGTATAATTGAGCGATAAAAATGGCTTAATTCAAACGTTTTTTCGGGTGGGAAGCAGCAATATGCCAGATCGATGAACTTGCATATTGCTGCATGCCATAGTGGCAGAAAGACATGGCGCGGATTCACTATACTTTTGAACACAACCAACATGCCCGACAGAAGCATACTTTGGCATCCGTTGGACAAAAAACACAGGAGCGGAAAATGGATAAACGACTTTTGCTGGCCAGCCCGCATATGTCGGGTGAGGGCTATGAACTGGAGTACATTAACGACGCATTTCGGAAGAACTGGATCGCGCCGCTGGGCGAGAATGTTAACGAATTTGAAAAAGCGATGGGTACCTACATGGGTAAGGGCTATCCTGTCGCTCTGTCTGCCGGCACGGCGGCGCTGCATCTGGCGATGATCCTCGCGGGCGTGAAGCGCGGCGATGCGGTGTTCTGCCAGAGCCTGACCTTCTCCGCTTCGGCCAACCCTGTCGTCTACTGCGGCGCGAAGCCGGTGTTCATTGACTCCGAGCGGGAGACGTGGAACATGGATCCCGCTGCTCTTCGCCATGCCTTTGAACTATACGGTGTGCCCAAGGCGGTGGTCGCGGTGCATCTGTACGGCAACCCAGCCAAACTGGATGAAATCATCGCCATCTGCCATGAGCACAACGTTCCCCTGATTGAGGATGCCGCCGAGGCGCTGGGTTCTACATACAACGGCCAGAAGTGCGGCACCTTTGGCGAGTTCGGCGGGCTGTCCTTCAACGGCAACAAGATCATCACCACCTCCGGCGGCGGTATGCTGCTGTGCCAGACGGAAGAGGAAGCCAAGCATGCCCTGAAGCTGGCAACGCAGGCGCGCGAGAACGCGCCGTGGTACCAGCACGAGGAAATCGGCTACAACTACCGCATGAGCAACATCTCCGCCGGTATAGGCCGCGGCCAGATGAAGGTGCTGCCACTGCGCGTGGAGCAGAAGCGGGCTATCTTTGCCCGCTACTCCGAAAACCTGAAAGACCTGCCGCTGACCATGCAGCCGAAGCTGGACTGCGCGGAATCGAACCGCTGGCTGTCTGTCGCTTTGCTGGACGAGGGCTGCGGCGTGACGCCCGGCGAAATGCTGGCAAAGCTGAACGAGGCTGGCATTGAGGGACGCTACCTCTGGAAGCCCATGCATTTGCAGCCGGTCTTTGCGGATTACCCCTTTGTCCGCGTCAGCGAAAAGACGGTGTGCGACGATCTGTTTGCCCGCGGCGTGTGCCTGCCCAGCGACACGAAAATGAGCATGGACGACGTTGACCGCGTGTGCGAGGTCATCCGGGGGATGTTCTGATGCGGCACAAGGCGGGGTTTTATGAAAAATACATCAAGCGCCTGCTGGACATCGTGCTGTCCGGGTGCGCGCTGATCGTCCTGTCGCCGCTGCTGCTGGTGACGGCGATATTGGTGCGCGTGAAGCTGGGCAGTCCTGTGATCTTCTGCCAGGAGCGTCCGGGAAGGGATGAGAAAATTTTCAAACTCCATAAGTTCCGCAGTATGAGCGATGCACGGGATGAAAACGGCAACCTGCTGCCAGACGAAATCCGGTTAGGGAGGTTTGGCCGCAATTTGAGAGCAACAAGCCTGGATGAGCTGCCGGAGCTGTGGGATATTTTCCGCGGCAAGATGAGCATCGTGGGGCCGCGACCACTGCTGGTAAAGTACCTGCCGCTGTATAACGACGAGCAGCATCGCCGCCACGATGTACGCCCCGGCCTTACCGGCTGGGCGCAGGTGCATGGCCGTAATCTCGCGTCATGGGAAGAAAAGTTTGTCTATGATGTGGACTATGTAGACCATATCAGCTTTGCACTGGACGTGAAGATTATCTTTATGACTGTCCGCTGTGTTTTGGCCCGCGAGGGGATCAGCGCAGAAGGCAGCGCAACAATGGAAGATTTCGTTGGAAACAGACTGGAATAAATGTCTGGATGTAAGCATGGGGTGTTTTATGGAAGATATTATACTCATTGGTGGCGGCCAGCATTGTGGCGTTGTTATGTACAATGTCGAATCACAAAGGAGATACCATGTAATCGGTGTGCTGGATGGCGATGCGGCCAAAAAGGGAACGATTTCTCATGGTGTCGAAATTTTGGGGGACTATTCTCCTGCTAAGTTAGATGCAATACAAAGGCAATACAAAACGAATAAATTCTTTATTGCTTTCGGTGCAATGAAATATCGCAGGAACACATTTAAATATATGATTAATCGGGGTTGGGAACCCGTTAATATTATTCATCCCAATGCAGTCATTTCACCCCACGCGAAAATAGGCAAAGGTGTTTTGATAGAATGCGGTTGCTTGATTACGCCGAATCCTGTTATTGGCGACAACGTGGTGGTTAATACCGGCTCACAAGTGAACCATGATAATGTTATAGGCGACCATGTTTATATCGCCTCGGGAGTAGTGTTGTCCGGCGGTGTTAGCATTGGCGAAAATACTCTGCTGGATGACGGTGTAGTTGTTACTCTTGGGAAGCGAGTTGGAGAAAATTGCTTAATAGGCGCTGGTGCTATTGTTACAAAGGATATTCCCTCCAATAAAGTGGCCTACGGAAATCCCTGCCGATTTATTCGAGATAACAAATGAAAAAGCGAATTGCAATACTGGCCAATCACAGCGGCGGCCTTTACGATTTCCGCAAGGACTTGATCGCAGAATTGAAAAAACACGCGAATGTTACGGTTGCTGTCCCACATAATGATCGCTGGGAGGAGCTTCATAAGTTGGTGGACGAGGTGATAGAACTTCCCGTTGACCGCCGAGGAATGAACCCCATCCATGACAGCAAACTCTTCCGGCAGTACAGGGCCATGCTGAAAGAGGTCAAGCCGGATTTGGTTCTGACATACACCATCAAGCCCAATATCTACGGCGGCCTTGCCTGCCGGATGGCGCACATCCCCTATGCCGTGAACATCACGGGACTTGGCAGCGCCATCGAAAACGGCGGCTGGCTCAAGAAGTTTGTGCTGGCGCTCTACAAACCGGCGTTGAAAGGCGCGAGGGTCATTTTTTTTGAGAATACCGGGAATCGGGATACCCTCGCTGCCACTGGCGTTGTACCGAAGGGGCGCGACGTGGTGCTGAGCGGTGCAGGCGTCAATTTAGAAGATTATCCCTATCAGCCCTACCCGCAGGAGGGGGCGGTGCGCTTTCTCTTTGTGGGTCGCGTCATGCGCGAAAAGGGTGTGGACGAGCTGTTTGCCGCCGCAAAGCGAATGAAGCAGGAATACGGCGACGGCGTGGAGTTTCATATCGTCGGCTCATTTGAAGAGGAATATAAGCCCCTCATGGATAAATTGGAGCAGGCTGGCGTGGTCAAGTATCACGGCTATCAGTCGGATATGAAGCGCTTTTACGCCATGGCGAGCTGCGTCGTGCTGCCATCGTACCATGAGGGCATGTCCAATGTTCTATTGGAGGGTGCCGCCACCGGCCGCGCCCTCATCACCAGCGATATCCCCGGCTGCCGCGAGGCGGTGGAGGACGGTGTCAGCGGATATCTGTGCCCGACAAAGGATGCAGACGCGCTTTGCGACGCGATGCGGCGCTTTGCAGAGCTGCCGGAGAATCGGCAGGCTGAAATGGGTCGCCGCGGTCGGACACGGATGGAGCAAAAATTCAGTAAAACCGCCGTTGTGGCGGAGACGATCAAACACTTGGAGATCTGAAATGCGAGAGTTAGTCATCCTCATGCTCATAACGGCTGCACTGGCGTGGTGTGCGGATCATGTTACGATGGGACCGATGAACCATGCCCAACGGCACAGACTGGTTTTCTGCACCCTGCTGATCATCATCCTGCTGGCAGGCTTTGCGGGACTGCGGACACAGTGCAATGATACGGAGGCGTATCGTTATGCTTATGAGCTGATCACAGAAGGCTCGTGGAAAATGACAGACAAGAGTGTAGGCGCGAACCCGCTCTTTAACTGGATCAATTACCAGTTGAAAATTTGCGGTGTATCCACACAGAATTTTCTGATGTTCTGGGCTTTCCTGACGGTTGCCTGCTATTTTATTTTTGTGCACAGATATTCTGCAGATTATCCGCTGACGGTTTTCCTGCTGTTTACCACCGGCTGTTATACGTTTGTTTTCGCGGGCATCAAGCAGGCCGCCGCCGTCGGTATTGCAGTCATTACAGTAACGTTTGCGCTTAAAAGGAAGTGGTTTTTCTTTATAGCGGGCGTCCTGATCGCGTCGCTGATCCACCCTTATTCGCTGATGTATCTGCTGGTGCCGTTCATGGAGTTTCGTCCGTGGACAAAGAGGACCTACTGGATGCTGGCATTTTCCCTTGCGGCGGGATTTCTCCTCCGCCCGCTGCTTGGCATGGTCGTCAATATCACAACGCTATTGGGAGAGGAATACACGATTTCTGAGTTTACAGGCGAGGGCGTTAATATTTTCCGTGTACTTGTCTGCAATGTGCCGCTGGTGCTGTCATATATTTACCGCAAGAAGCTGTTCGCAGACAGCTCTGAAACGGAGAACCTCATGGTGAACCTGACCATGCTCAATGGCGCCATTATGTTTGTGGGCCTGTTCGGTACGGCAAATTATTTTGCGCGGCTGGCAAACTATTTTCTGATTTTTCAGTCGCTGTCGCTCCCGTGGATGCTGAAAAAAATCGGTGGCAGAGACGGGAGAATATTGAAAATTTTGATGGTAGCGGGTTATCTTGTGTATTTCTGTTATGAAAATGCGATCAATCGGCCATTTGACCAGGATTTTGCACGACTGAGCTTGTCAGAATACTTAAACTTGGCAGGGAGATAAATGATGACTCCAATTCGCGTTTTACAAGTTGTCACCCACATGGAGCGCGGCGGCCTGGAATCCACGCTCATGAATTATTACCGCCACATTGACCGGGAAAGGGTACAGTTCGATTTTCTGGTACACCGCCAGGAGCGAGCGGCGTTTGACGATGAAATCGAATCCCTTGGTGGAAAGCTCTATCGTTTGCCCCGGCTGGTGCCTTGGAGCGAAGGCTATTTAGCTGCTCTGAATCACTTTTTTGATGAACACCCGGAATACAAAATTGTTCATGTACATCAGGACTGCCTTAGTTCGGTAATCCTGAGGGCCGCTGCACAGCATAATATTCCGGTCCGCATCGCCCACAGCCATAGTGCAAACCAAGACAAGAATCTGAAATATCCCATCAAGCTATGGTATAAGCGGAGCATCCCTAAATATACTACTAATTTATTTGCTTGTGGGAAAGATGCTGGCGATTGGATGTTTGGCGGAGCACTGTTCCAAATTATTAATAACGCCATAGATGTTACAGCCTACGCTTACAACTTGGCCAAGCGCCAAGAAGTACGGCGGCAACTTAGCCTTGAGAATAAACTCACGATTGGACATGTTGGACGATTTAATCAACCTAAAAATCATCCCTTTCTTTTGGATATCTTTGCCGCACTGCTGAAAAAAGAGCCGAACGCAGTCCTTTTGCTGGTTGGTGGCGGTGAAGATATGCTGAAGATACAGGCTAAAGCACACGCGCTGGGCATTGCAGAGCATGTACGTTTTCTCGGTGTCCGCAGTGATGTCGCAGATTTGATGCAGGCAATGGACGTGTTTGTGTTTCCGTCGCTGTATGAGGGCTTGCCAGTCACCATGGTCGAGGCGCAAGCGGCGGGGCTGCCGTGCATTATCTCCGACAAGATTCCTCCCGAGTGCATCTTGACTGAGGGCTTGGTGGATGTCATGCCTTTGTCCGCAAGCCTGGAGATATGGGCGGAGAAGATCCTTGCGAAGCGAGCCATCCACCGCACTGATCGTCGAGCGGAAATCGCCGCGCATGACTTCGATATCACTACAGAAGCAGTAAAACTACAGGAGTTCTACATCAACGCTTATGAACAGAATTGCTGAGCCTATACTCACGATCTTCACCCCTACCTACAACCGCGCACACACCCTGCCGCGCACCTATGAAAGTCTTTGCCGCCAGAATTGCAAGAACTTCATCTGGCTGATCGTAGACGACGGCTCTGCCGACAACACCGCAGAACTAGTGCGTGATTGGCAGAGCCGCGACAACGGATTTGAGATTCAGTATATCTACAAGGAAAATGGCGGAATGCACACGGCTCACAATGCGGCCTACGCCAATATCCACACGGAACTGAACACCTGCATTGATTCCGACGACGTGCTGGCAGTTGGCGCGGTAGAGAAGATCCTGCGCAAATGGGCCGAGGTCAAGGACAAGGGCTATGCCGGCATCGTTGGTCTGGATGCCGACTTTGAAGGAAAAATTATCGGCAAGGATTTCCCTGCTGCTGTGACAGAAACAACGCTCTCCGGTTACTATGCTGCGGGCGGCACCGGCGACAAGAAGCTGGTCTATCGCACGGGTATCATCAATGCATATCCGGAGTACCCCGTGTTTGAAGGCGAAAAATATGTCAGTCTGGCCTATAAATATCTATTGATAGACCAAGACTACAAACTGGCCGTGCTGAATGAGGTGCTTTGCAATGTAGAATACCAGCCCGATGGTTCCAGCAATAACATGTTGCGGCAGTATCTCAAAAATCCGCAGGGTTTTGCTTTCTGGCGCGTGGTGAAGATGCAGCATCCGGAGTCCTTTAAGCGCTTGCTGCTGGACTGTATCCACTACTGCTCCAGCAGCCAGATCGCGGGAAACCGGAACTATATCAAGGAATCGCCCCGCAAACTGCTGACGGTGCTGTGTACACCGGCTGGGTGGGTGCTGACGGGGTATATCAGGAGAAAGGCTCGATGAAACACACCGTTCTCATCTTCTCCCAGGCCATGGAGCTTGGGGGCGTGGAGCGCAGCCTGCTGGGGCTGCTGGATTCTATCGACTATGACCGCTATGACGTTGACCTCTTTCTGATGCGGCACAGCGGCGAGCTGATGCCATATCTGAATCCCAAGGCGAAACTTCTGCCGGAGATTCCGCAGTATGCGTCGCTGGCCGTGCCGATGGCGTCGCTTATCAGAAGCGGTCAATTCGGCGTACTTTGTGGGCGGCTGCAAGGAAAGCTTGCGGCGCGGCGTTTTGACAAGCAGCATCCCGACAACAAGCCCTCCGTTACAGCGCTGACGTATAGCCACAAGTACACGCTGCGCTCTATGCCGCAGATTTCCGACAAAACCTATGATCTTGCCATCAGCTTCCTGACGCCGCACTACTTTGCACGGGAACGGGCGAGGGCAAAGAAATACGCAGCATGGATCCACACGGACTATGCAGCGCTGTCCTTCGACCGCTCGGCGGAGATTGCCATGTGGGAGGGTTATGATGCCATTTGCGGCGTGTCGGAGCAAGTGACTACTGCATTCGATACAGAGTTTCCTGAACTCTCGCATTTGACAGGAACAGTGGAGAATATTCTTCCCCAAAATCTGATCGAACGCCAATCCAATAATCCGCAGGGCGAAATGCAAAAAGAAAAACCGTTTAAGTTATTGTCTGTTGGTCGCTTTTCAGAACAGAAAAATTTCGACAATGTGCCGGATATCTGCCGCCGTCTGGTGGCGGACGGCCTTGACGTAACGTGGTATCTCATCGGCTATGGCGGCGATGAAGCGCTGATTCGCCAGAAAATCGCCGAGGCCGGGATGCAGGAGCGCGTCATCGTCCTCGGCAAAAAGGACAACCCCTACCCCTATATGCGCGCCTGCGACCTGTATGTACAGCCCTCCCGCTATGAGGGCAAGGCCGTCACCGTGCGGGAGGCGCAGCTACTCGGAAAGCCCGTCGTCATCACGGACTACGCCACCTCCGGCAGCCAGCTGGAGGACGGGGTGGACGGCGTGATCGTTCCCATGGATAACGCAGGCTGCGCCGCCGGAATCGCCGCGCTGCTGCGCGACCCTGCCCGGATGCAGCAGCTGTCGGAGAACTGCGAAAAGAGAGATTATACGAACAGCGCGGAGGTCGAGAAGATCTATGCGCTGATGGAGGGGTGACCCATGATCCCGAAAATCATCCATTACTGCTGGTTTGGCCGCGGCGAAAAGCCGGAGCTTGCCAAGAAGTGCATCGCCAGCTGGAAGAAGTTCTGCCCGGATTTTGAGATCCGCGAGTGGAACGAGGACAACTGCGATTACCTCGCCATGCCCTTCATGGCCGAGGCGTATGCCGCGAAAAAGTACGCCTTCGTGTCCGATGTCATGCGCCTTGTCGTGCTGGAGCAGTACGGCGGCGTGTACTTCGACACCGATGTGGAGGTTGTGCGGGATATTTCGCCATTGCTGAATGACGAGGGATTTATTGGATTTGAAAATAACCGGTTTGTCAACAGCGGACAGGTGATGGCAGCTGTTCCGCATCAGCCTGTCGTGCAGGCGATGATCGAGGAATATAAAAAGATGCACTTCACCAACGCGGACGGAAGCCTGAACGCTGTAGGCTGCCCGCATCTCAATACGGACGTGATGGAGCGCTTCGGCCTTGCCCGCAACGGGCAGGAGCAGCTGGTTGCCGGGATTCATGTCTATCCGGTGGACTGGTTCAACCCGCTGGACAGCGTAACAGGCAAGCTGACAAAGACGGAGAACACCTACTCGATCCACTGGTATTCGATGAGCTGGCTGCCGAAAAGAACACAGATCAGAGCAAAGCTGGGACGGATCGTGAGAAGGATTATGGGAAAAGGCAAGTCATGAAAATTTGTACGATCACCTGCCACGATGTCTATAATGTTGGAGCGTCCTTACAGGCTTACGCCCTGCAAACCTATTTGAAGTCGCTGGGGCATGATGTAAAGATCATCGACTATAAACCGGATTATCTGTCTAAACATTACCGGCTGGATATCGTCGGAAACCCCAAATACGACAAGCCTTTTCTGAAACAGGCGTACCTGCTGGCGAAGCTTCCGGGCAGATTACATATGCTGCCGCGCAAAAAGGCGTTTGACAGCTTTACGGCCAAGTACCTTGATCTCACAAAACGATACACCTCCAACGCGGAACTGAAAAAGGAGCCGCCGGAGGCGGATGCGTTTCTCGCTGGAAGCGACCAGATCTGGAATCCGCTGTTTCCCAACGGGAAAGATCCGGCCTTCTATCTGGATTTTGCGCTGCATGGCATTCGCGCATCCTACGCGGCCAGCTTTGCGGTGGATGAGTTTCCGCAGGAGCTGCGGGAGGTGACGGCGCAGTATCTCAAACGTTTTGACCATATTGCTGTGCGCGAAAAGTCCGGTCTTTCTGTGCTGAAGACGCTGGGGATCACAAACGCTGTAACCGTCCTTGATCCGGTATTCCTGCTTGACCGGGCACAGTGGGAGGCGATGGCTGAGAAGCCGGAGCGCTGCGAGGCTCCCTACCTGTTGGTATATGACTTTGATAATAGCCCTGCTGTCTGCAAGTTGGCGGGGAGAATTGCGGCGGAACGAGGCTTGCATATCTACTCGGTCTTCAAGATTCCGTATGCCGAGCGCTGCTTCTCACTCTGCGGACCGGAGAATTTCCTTGGATTGGTACAGGGCGCAGACTTTGTCCTGTCCAACTCCTTCCATGCAACGGCATTTTCGGTGATATTCGAGAGGGAATTCGCCGTCGTGGAGCGCACGGAGAAAATCAATACGCGGATGCGCGACTTTACCACCATGCTGGGGCTATCTGACCACATGGTAACAACGGAGACGGAGATCCCGGCTGGCACGGACTGGACAGCCGTACGCCGCTGCCTGAAAGATGAGATCGACCACGCAAAAGCATATATAGACGAAGTGCTGAGGGATGTGGAGAGATGATTGATAAGGTTTCGGTTCAAGAATGTGCGATCTGCGGCGCTTGCATAAATGCTTGCCCGGTAGATGCGATCAGCTTGGACAAGGTTCATCTGGATTTTAGATATCCTCAGATCAATGAAGACATTTGCATTCATTGCAACCAATGTGAAAAGGCTTGCCCAATTTTGGGGAACAAAGGAAAGCCTGATGAGGGGTATCCTGTAGCCTTTGCAGCCAAAAGCGAGAATGACCCTATGC
>ERZ772855.2837-NODE-2837-length-13998-cov-6.503550_pt1 | contig 13998 bp, 17 predicted proteins | sample MGYA00511900_ERZ772855 | MGnify/ENA primary metagenome ERZ772855 (study PRJEB29015, sample SAMEA2737701) | human gut metagenome | biome: human gut; feature: human-associated habitat; material: faeces | place: China | collected 2012 ...
TAAGGCCTTTGAATAAGACAAAAGGCTGCCTCATCGCTAACTTTGCAACAGTGCCAGATAAAGTCATTACGGCCCCTGACGGAGATAAAAACAACGGCAGACAATATTTCGGAAGTATAATCAGACCATTTTTATATTATTTTCAGGAGCGCGACGGAGTCAGTTAAATTAATATTTTCTGTCCGGATTGATATTCCTGAATGGTGTATATAATATATGCGTTTGTGATATATTTATAACCGGTTTTATTATATCGTCGGGGTATTTATGGCCAGGAATCAGGAAAAGAAAACGCCCGTTATTGTCGTGAAAAAGCGTCGCGTTATTTCACCACCACCTGTCGTCGATAAAACAGCGTCTGTCACTTCGTCTGTACCGGAAGTGGTGGCACCACCGGCTCCTGCTGCCGGACAGAAAAAGAAAGGAAGACCCCCACGCAAGCCCCTCAGAGAGCACTGGACACGGGAGTTCTCCGACCAGTGTATGGAAAAGGTCAAGGCAATTTTCCCGCATCTTCGCGCTGAAGGCGGCGGTTTTCTGCCTCTCAAAGTCGGTATCTCCCGCGATATTCCTGCCTGGCTGGCTGAAAACCCTGAAGCCGGGCTCACCCGGGATGAATGGGAGTGTGCCGTATCCAGTATCACTTCCCGGCGTGTCTATCTGTTGCGTACCGCTGTCACCGGCGCCACCCGTTATGACCTCGACGGTAAGCCTGCCGGGCAGGTTTCTGAGGATGAGGCAAAAAATGCTCAGCGCTGGCTGGCCATCCGGGACCGCCGGCGGGAGAAAAAACAGGCCGCTCTGGCAGGGGCGACAGGCGGGGAGAAGTCGACTGCAAAATGACTCATCTCCCGACCGGGGGACACATCATACGCCACCGGGCTGCTGGTGAGCATTGATATGGGTACAGACTCGATATTAATGCTGTCTGATGTATATCAGACAGCATATTTGCAAATTTACAGGCTGGCGTCTGGATTTACTTTATTTGTTGAGATTACTTTCAGTGGAGTGCCGAGTGTTTTACTGAACCACTCCACAACTTTGTTTATGACAGGGGGCTGATACCAGTGAACATCGCCATGCTCTGCGCCATTAACCAGTACATATTCCGCACGATTTCCTGCTCTCTTTAATATGTCGAAAAGAGTTGCGCTTTGTTCTGGAGATACAAGTGAGTCGTTGCTGCCATGCATGATAAGAAACGGGGGAGTAACACCTTTAATATGCCCAATGGGGCTGGCATTCAGTGCTTTTTCTTTCGATTCCATTATCGGTGCTCCTGCAAAACTTCTGAAAGCAGGGCCGTTGACCAGCAATGCCTCCGTGACAGCCGGAGATGCATGAACCTTTTGTATTGTTTCTGAAAAACCTTTGCCAATATTCAGCAGGTCAGAAATTCCGTAAAGTGTTGCCACGGCCTGAACATCTGAAGACTGATTCAAAAAATCCCCTTTATCAAAGGCCTCGTCGCCATTTGTGACCCCCAGCATCTGCGCCAGCCACCCTCCCGCAGAGTCACCAAGTACTCCAATTCTCTTCGGGTCAATTCCATATGTCAGCGCCAGTGATATAAGACGGTAATTCACCATTTGGATTGTCCGCTCCACCCAACATGTTGTTTCCTTAAGGTTCTCACACCAGAAAGGACATCAACATGCTGAGCAGAGAGGACTTTTACATGATAAAGCAAATGCGCCAGCAGGGCGCGTACATTGTCGATATTGCGACTCAGATTGGTTGCTCTGAACGGACGGTCAGACGCTACCTCAAATACCCTGAACCGCCAGCCAGAAAGACCCGCCACAAAATGGTTAAGCTGAAACCGTTTATGGATTACATCGACATGCGCCTGGTAGAGAATGTCTGGAATAGTGAGGTTATCTTTGCGGAGATTAAGGCAATGGGTTATACGGGCGGACGTTCCATGCTTCGTTACTACATCCAGCCCAAACGTAAAATGCGTCCGTCAAAAAGAACAGTTCGCTTCGAAACTCAGCCTGGATACCAGCTCCAGCACGACTGGGGCGAAGTTGAGGTGGAGGTTGCCGGGCAACGGTGCAAAGTTAACTTTGCGGTTAATACGCTGGGGTTCTCCCGCCGCTTCCATGTCTTCGCCGCACCAAAACAGGATGCTGAGCATACACCAGAGCAGGAACATCTGCAGCCGTTACCGAGTTCCGCATTAAGCGCCGTTTCGACAGTTAATTTCGTCAGCATACGGGAAAACTGATTGAGATCGGCCCCGGTTTTGAGGCCTTTAGCCAGTTCAGCCGCAAGGACTTTAAGCGTCTTTTCGTCCACAATCTACTTGTCTACGTTGTTGGAGTGAACATATCAAAAACCGGCAATTACACAATTTAAATTACAGTCTCTATGAGAACAGTTCAATTTTTTAACTCTCGTTTTCCTCCCTGGCGTTATATGCATAAGCAACTTGAAAGACCCGATGATAGTTATAATTTCAGGTTATGTCCATGACGACCAATTTGTAACTAAAACAATAAACGGTAACGCTGCCATATAAGCATCAAAAGCGAGCATTACAGCAACATTCAACCGATTAGATGTATCACTCATAATCAGAACAAGATGATGATGTGCCCTGAGATATAAGAAAATCATCAAGAGAACCTCCGGCTTTTATTGCTTCTGCAATAACAGAAGGCCGACGACCTTGTCCACTCCAGTACATTATTTGACCGTTATACTCATACCTGTACTTATTAGACTCTCCTGAATCGTTTTTTCTGCCCGTCTGTAATTTTTTGCCAAATTCACGATACACATCTTCCGCCGTTACACCTGCGTCATCCATGTACTTTTTGATAATTGCCAAAGAATCCTTCAACTCATTACGCTGCTCAATGGCCTTTTCAAGGTTATCCTTAACTTGATTGAAGTCTTCATCAGACATTTCCATGATCAACTTCCGGACAAGGTTGGAATTAAGAAGTGATGTACGAACAGTAGAGAGATCTTCATTCTCAACAGAAAACTTCTTCTTGCTCATCTATCAATACTCTGCTTATCATTAACTTATGATAAATCCTATCAGGTGATTTTTTATAAAAATAATGGCTACATCACAAAATGTGATACTTAATATTTACTTCATTCAAAGTGAGTGAACTTTCCCGGATAGGCTAGCCCCCTGAATCTCCAGTCAACCAATATCACTTATTTAAGTGATAATCTTAATATTAGTTTTTAGACTGGTCATTGGAAAACAGATGATTGATGCCTCAGGACCGGAGAAACTCAGACGGCATACTGCACAGGAAAAGATCGCTAATGTTCAGAAGAGCTTTGAACCAGGAATGACGGTCTCCCTCGTTGCCCGGCAACATGGTGTAGCAGCCAGTTACTTCTCTGGCGCAAGCAATACCAGGAGGGAAGTCTTACTGCGGTGACTGCTGGGGAACAGATCGTTCCTGCCTCTGAACTTGCTGCTGCCATAAGGCAGATTAAAGAACGCCAGCGCCTGCCCGGAACAAAACGATGGAAAATGAACTCCTTAAAGAAGCCGTTGAATATGGACGTGCAAAAAGTGGATAGCGCACGCTCCCTTATTGCCGGGGTGATGCACTGGGCGGTCACTACCGGCGGCTTCAACAGTGAAACAGTACAGGACGTCATGCCAGGAGCGGTGGAACGCCGCTTCGGCAACGAGCTTCCGGCTTCTCCAGTGGAGTGGCTGACAGATAATGGTTCATGCTACCGGGCTAATGAAACACGCCAGTTCGCTCGGATGTTGGGACTTGAATCGAAGAACACGGCGGTGCGGAGTCTGGAGAGTAACAGAATAGCAGAGAGCTTCGTGAAAACGATAAAGCGTGACTACATCGTGTTCATGCCCAAGCCAGATGTTAATGACGGCATTGCATAACCATGCAGTAGCAATCGAACATTACAATGCAGCATAGTTCTAAGTTATCGCTCGCCGCAGGTATATATGCGGCAGCGGATCAGTAATGGGTTAAATGATAACAGATGTCTGGAAGTATAGGGAGAAATTCCCTGAGGGATTCCCAAAAAATTTAGTAAACCAATATCATATTGGTATACCGTTGTTGTAAAATGTTCAGCCCTGCGTCAAGTGACAAGGTGTTTAGTATGAGTGGGGAATGTCGGAACCTGTTTAGGATTCTGTGTAAATGCCTTTTTTCAGAAGTGACAGGCAGTCACCGAACTCGATAATAAAGCGGCTCATTGCCATACACCTGTCCTTCAACGACACCGTCCATTTCTGGGACGCAGACTGGATTGCCAGCCACACCACTTTTTTCACCGAGTCGTCTGTCGGGAACACTTTACGCTTTTTGATCGCATGGCGGATCACACTGTTTAGTGACTCGATGGCATTCGTCGTATAGCGCACTTTGCGAATGTCCGTCAGATAAGCGAAGAACGTGGTAAGATTCGGTCAGTTAGCCTGCCAGCTCCGACTTATCTAGTGCTTGCTAGCCTGTCTCTTCCGTGGGTGCCTGATTAAATCTCTTTCAGGTCGCGAGTGACGGCTTTGTAGTCCTTCCATGACACGAAGCGCAGGCTGTTGCGCACCATATGCACGATGCATAACTGGATGCTGGCCTCCGGATATACTGTGTTGATGGCATCTGGAAAGCCTTTCAGGCTATCTACACAGGTGATGAGGATATCGTTCAGACCGCGGTTTTTCAGTTCAGTCAGCACATTGAGCCAGAACTTCGACCCTGTACACGATTCTGTGTGAAACAACGGGGAGCAGGTCATCGCTTCCCAACCCGTTATTTCAGCGTGCCGAACTGTTTGTCTTTCAGTGCATATAGTCGGTCGAACTCAGCATAGGGCTCTCCCGTTTCAGCCGCGTGCCGGGTTTTAGCATCCAGAAGGTCGGGTAAAGGGATCCTATGATTCAGTGAGTGGTAAAGATCATAACCACTGACACAGATAACCCGCTTCCCTTTACCAAAAGCCGTCAGGCCTTCAGGCGTAAACCCCATCCAACTGATAAAAACACCGCGTGTCCAGGTTGCCTTGGTACTGAGCTTTCCTTCAAATACATGGAGGTCGGCAGCCGACGTTCTTTTCTGATGCCACTTTGCCTCCATCAGGTAAAATTCATCATTCAGTCGGAAACTTCCGTCAATCTGTTCGCCTGTATTTCGGAAAGACGAACGGGGAGCAAGCTTAAAGATACTGAACAGTTCAGCAAGCCAGGCTTCAAACCGAAAACCACGTGGATGTGGCGGCAGAGATTTCATCTCGTTCATTTCAGCGATAAGTGAATGCCAGTCAACACCATGCCATGCCTGGACAGGCTTAACGCCTTTGGCTTCATCGGTGTCAGCGTTTTCTAAGCGGGAAATCAGTGCAAGGTAGTCATTACGGCTTTGTTCAGCCTGTTCAGGCATGGATTCCGTTTTATACTGCCAGAGCGCACCAAGAACCCGCAGAACGGTCTCACGATCAACCTGTTTCAGCAAGCATCTAACTCGTTTGGCTTTTGACGTCCCCTCTTTCTGATAACGTTCATCATCAATATCAATGTTCAATTCTTCATCGAAAAAAGCAGACAAGGTGCGGTTAGAGAAATCCAGTATCCAGCCAGGATCGCTCTCGAACACAATATTAAACAGCCTCAAATCCTGCATTTTCAGTTTCACGCCTACCTCCTTTTTTCACAGTATAACGGGATGAAAGTGGGGGAGGAAATGAGTCAGAACCTGTACACCAGCATTAGGGGATTCCGCGTCTGGTACAAAGCAGACTATGAGAAGAGAGACGCTATAACATTTGAGTCCTACCAATCGATCTGTTCATTTCTATGAATGGCAGTAAATGCAAATAACCAGAACAACCAAAGGTTTTTCGACTTATGTGTCACGAACGGAAGTAGATGGCAATCCATTGCATTACTTCAGGACGACTTTTCAGAAAGCGAGCTAAGGGCGTTGGCATAAACTCAGGCATCGGATGCTGTTTTACAGGGTTCACCTGCCATCCAGTAGACGCCCCAGCCCACGACTGCAACCATAATTACGTTGACCTGAACCGTCATGCAGCTTCGTTTCATTTTTCACGAGATAACGGGCTCTCTCCAGGGCTTTCTGCATCGCTTCCACATCACCACGCTTGATCCAGAGAACAGCGGCTTCACCAGACTTTTTGTCTGAAGCCTTCCTGGTATCAGAACATCCACCCGACAAAGGCGTGTCATCGGAAGAAGGGCGAGCATCAGACGATGCTGGTTTACGGGAAGGCGTCCACCTGGAAAAATGGACTAGGCCATCGCCTTGCCAGGGCTCAAGATGCAGGGCGCTGCACCATGCCTCCTGGATCATCGTCGCCAGCGAAGACGGTTCGCTGAAATCCCCGAGCGAGCACCAGGTATCTTTGTTGAGCAGTAATATTACGTGATAATGTTTCCTGCCATACATCTTGCCGAACTCCCGGCACCAGAAATAACCCAGGCTGGTTGCATGCACACGCTGATTGGTACATCTTTTTTTCCGCTGGTAAGCCTGAATTTTGGCTTTCAGGGATGCAAAAAAACGAGAAATTACCGCTGAATCCGGATCGGGATCCATGATGGTGACAGGCATATACTCAGGGAAACGTAAATCCACCCGGATTAACGAGACGGCACGGTGCTGCGACAGGGCACTGTCGAGAAGGCTGTCAAAACGGGATAACCAGTAAGCATTGTGTATTGGTTGATTCATGATGAGAGATCTCCGTTGATTTGGATTGACTTCACATCATTAATCACCGCGGTAAAACTTTACGGCATCCGGCATTGAGCAATGCTACAACTCTCTGATTAAGAGTGATTGAAACGGAACAAACCATCCCGGAACGAAAAGATAATCCTACACGCAGGGTAAAAACACTCAAGAACAGCGAATGGATTTAAAAACGACATGGACAACGAGAAAAGTCAGAAGGGAAAAGGATCCACAGAACATTCGAACAAAATACCAGAAACGCAACCAGAACGCTTCCTGGTAATGCAAATCAACAACAACCCCAAAACCTACAGCTTAATCACACAACTCAATCACGGATGCGAATGACACGTTTAAAACCTGTTTACAGATAACGCCGTTACACGATCATCCCCATCCCCATCAGAATCGATTTTCCCTTCCGGAAAGCGTTATGTTTCACTACGCACCATAAAAACGATTAACCATCGATAACGTAAACTTCATCTGAATCAAAACACCAAAACCGTTCATCACACTTTCGCAATGCAAGAAGAAACCTCATGACGAAAGCAATAACCTTATACGGAAAAGAAAAACGTCAGGAATCGTTAATGCCTCAATCTGATTGTTATCAAAACATCCAGAAAGTCGTTTAACAGAATCGTCGTAAGTATATCGAAAAGAACGTCAGATTACTTCAGTAAAGTTCGGGTTGATTTAGCGTAAAGATACTTTTCTCATGCCAACGTCGAAACTCGAAATCTCAGGAAAGGTTAAACGTAACATCAGTAAAATCGAATAGCAGATTGATTGCTGAAGCAGAAAGGTTTTACAGCAGCATTAAACTGATTTAGTTAACGTAAAGATTTACTAAACTGGATGTGTATAGCAATGCTTAACGAAAACACTTGTAGAAGTGTTTATGAAAATACGTGTATAACACTTACTGAAATGCTTAGTTAAATACGTGTATATAGTATCATACCGACATTAGCAACATTCTCAGACACTCATGCAGACTGAATGTTGATTACCCGTTTTCACATCAGGCATGGTTCTTTACTGACCAAAAAACAAACTGGTTTACTCTTGAATTATTTTCTCTACCTCAGAAAACATGGTCTCAGGAATCTGCTATGGTTTCATAGTTTCTGTTGTTTTTTTCATAAAAGTTATAAGTCATTGTCATAATCATACGATAATCACTTTATGTTAGTTTTTACTGTCACACGCTACTGACTTTTTCAGTCATTGCCAGAAAGGGGCTCTTTTTACTTCCATTTCACCACTCAACAAATGCAAAACTTGTCCAGTAAAGCGGACCACCTCTTGCTCACAAGCAACGAATCATCTCCAGGAACAGCCCTCAAACATTGCAGAAACAAAAACAACAAAACCCTCATTATCACTGATGTTCGGAAAATTTCCCGGAACAAAAAAACTAAAACAAAATGAGACGCATTATCATGAATGTGGTCAAAAAGACGTTATGGTGGCTTTCAGTTAAATGGTACTATTTCTCATAAATCCACTTAACTTTTTTTACTGATTCATCCCAGATAACCACTTTATCAGTAAAAAATGAATTATATAGATTGACGAGTTTTTCTGTTTCAGTTATTCCCAATGTATTATGTATCAGTTGTAGATATGCTTTTATCCAGATTTCTTTACCCTCCCTCCACTTATCTATAAAACTTTCCAGCTTACTTAATCGTTGATTTATAAAAAACGAATCAATATCATGAAAAAGCTCAACAAGAAAACAGCACGAGACAATCTCAACAAAAAACAAATTCTCCTTAAAAGTATTATAAAACCTTATCAACACATAACGAAAAACACCTCCTGTTAATCTTTCCTGTTCATAAAACAACAAACCAAAAACAGGAGGAAATCTTTTAACCACACCACTTTTAATCCAGTAAGGATGATGATTAGTCTTTACTGGCAGTGAATAAAAGAACAATTCGGTTTCTCTTTTCCCACCACAAACAGACAAAACTGTCTTATAAAGACTTTTTGAATCATTATGTCCTGATACCCCAGACGAATTAGCAGAGTATTTTCTTTTTACTTTTTGCCTTAATGGAGCTGGAAGAATAATAAAACGGGATGGCAGATAACAATCGCTTTCAGAAGACCGGCATTCGCACACATGAAGATTTATATTTACATCCGGACAATTCAAAAACCACACAGAATAATTATCGCACCGTTTGCAATATGAAACCCATGAATAAATTGCATAAAGTTCAGAAAGCGCATCTAACTCTGCTTTTGAATTAAATGTGATACCGTTTCTTCGAATTCTCGTTTCCAGCGTTCTCCATGCCGGGGTTTTCAGTATCTCACGAACTTTTTTATTAAGTTCAGCCAGAGATGGTCCCTGCTCCTGTTTATGTTTCGTCTTGCTGTTAATGATTTCTCTTTCTTTTACTAATTTCCTCTTTCTTTTTGGGCCTTCTACCTTTCTTGGCAATGCTTCATTTAATCTGTGAACAGGATTTTGCTCTCTTCTTTTTTTGAGCTCACAAAACCTCTCATAATGTTTTCTGCACAGTCTTTTCTCCACTGCCATTTTTACTGAGAAAACCTGATTGTTACAATTTTTTCTGACACATTTGTTTTTACGTCCGGTCATCCTCTCATCTCCTGAAACAGCAGTATGTCATTAGTTCCCGTTCTGAAAAACTGACGCCATACTCCATTACACTTTAACAATAATGTCCGTAATTCAGACATTCCATCATTTTTCACGCCCATATTACCTGAATGATAAACCGGATTAGTGTGATCCGGTTCAGTGAAATCAACAGGATACCGGTATGTCATTCAGCCATTCCTCCCTCTCCGCACAAGTGAAATCATATCTGACGTTTCTTCCTGAAGAAATTCGTCAGAAAATTCTTGAACATCTCCACAGCGTTATTCATTACGAACCCGTGATTGGCATTATGGGTAAATCCGGCACCGGCAAAAGTAGCCTGTGTAATGCTATTTTTCAGTCCCATATCTGTGCCACGCATCCCCTGAACGGCTGCACCCGCCAGGCTCATCGTCTTACCCTGCAGATCGGTGAACGCAGAATGACGCTGGTCGATCTGCCCGGCATTGGAGAGACGCCGCAACATGATCAGGAATACCGGGCGCTTTACCGTCAGTTACTGCCGGAAGTGGATTTGATTATCTGGATCCTGCGGGCAGATGAACGCGCGTATGCCGCCGACATTACCATGCATCAGTTTTTACTGAATGAAGGCGCAGATCCCTCGCGTTTTCTGTTTGTTCTCAGCCATGCCGATCGCGTGTTTCCTGCTGAAGAATGGAATGCCACAGAAAAATGCCCGTCCCGTCAGCAGGCGCTCTCACTGGCGACGGTGACAGCCCGGGTGGCAACCCTGTTCCCTTCATCATTTCCGGTACTCTCCGTTGCTGCACCTGTCGGCTGGAACCTTCCGGCGTTTGTGTCGCTGATGATCCACGCACTGCCACCACAGGCAACCAGCGCGGTGTATTCACATATCCGGGGAGAAAACCGCTCTGAACAGGCCCAGAAACACGCACAACAGACTTTTGGTGAAACCATCGGGAAAAGTTTTGACGTCGCCGTTGCCCGTTTCAGTTTTCCGGCCTGGATGTTACAGCTTCTGCGTAAAGCCCGGGACCGCATTATCCACCTGCTGATCACACTGTGGGAGCGTCTGTTCTGACACACTCACGCCGACAGGATGTGTCGCTGGATTAACGAGCATTCTTCTTTTTATGAAATCATGCTTAAAAATCAGATAATTAAAAGAATATTTTTTCTGCTGCATTTTATTCCTGATTATCCGGATGCGACACATCCTTTCAACATCATGATGCATAATAACATTATGAAATAAAAGATGTTTTCTTACGGAGTGCACATCTATGTCTGATAATCGTTCCCGGCATGATCGCCTGGCGGTTCGCTTATCACTCATTATCAGCCGACTGATGGCCGGAGAATCTCTGTCACTAAAAACACTGTCAGATGAATTTGGCGTTACAGAACGTACTTTACAGCGCGATTTTCATCAGCGTCTGGTTCACCTGGATTTAGAGTACAGAAATGGCAGGTACAGCCTCAGACGACAGAGCAGCCCAAGTGCGATCCCTGAAATGCTTTCTTTTATACAGAATACCGGGATCGCACGGATACTTCCGCTCCGGAACGGACGACTGATAACCTGTTTTACCGACAACCAGGAGCCCTCTCCCTGCCTTATCTGGCTACCGGCGCCGGATATCACTGCAACGTTCCCCGAGTGTTTCTCGCAACTCATCCTGGCAATAAGACAGTGTATCCACATCTCTCTGATGACTGAGCGATGGTATCCGTCACTGGAGCCCTGCCGGCTCATTTATTACAGCGGTAGCTGGTATCTGATCGCGTTACAGAAGGGAAAACTGCAGGTCTTTCCTCTGGCAGATATCAAATCAGTTAGCCTGACATCAGAACGGTTTGAACGGAGAGGCCACATCCACAGTCTGGTCGCTGAAGAGCGTTTTATCTCCGCCCTGCCACATTTCTCTTTCATCCATAAACTTATCAACACCTTTAACCTGTGATCGCCGGCCTGCCAAAGCCGTCCCGACAGGTATGGAGACAATATGTTGAACAGAAAACTAAATATACGGCTACGTCATTCCCTGAACAGTCACTGCATACCTTCCATCATTATCAATAACACCGTACGTTCATTTCAGAGGTCAGTCATGAATACCAGAGCTCTTTTTCCCCTGCTGTTCACTGTGGCATCATTCTCCGCCTCCGCCGGCAACTGGGCTGTCAAAAACGGCTGGTGTCAGACCATGACGGAAGATGGTCAGGCGCTGGTAATGCTGAAAAATGGCACGATTGGTATTACCGGCCTGATGCAGGGATGCCCGAATGGCGTACAGACGCTCCTGGGCAGCCGTATCAGTATTAACGGTAACCTGATCCCCACATCACAAATGTGTAATCAGCAGACGGGATTCAGGGCTGTTGAGGTGGAAATCGGACAGGCGCCGGAAATGGTCAAAAAAGCCGTTCACTCCATAGCAGAGCGTGATGTGTCCGTTTTACAGGCATTTGGTGTACGAATGGAATTCACCCGCGGTGATATGCTGAAGGTCTGTCCGAAATTTGTCACATCACTTGCCGGTTTTTCCCCGAAACAGACGACCACTATTAATAAAGATTCCGTCCTGCAGGCTGCCCGGCAGGCATACGCCCGGGAATATGACGAGGAAACAACAGAAACCGCTGATTTTGGCTCTTACGAAGTAAAAGGCAATAAGGTTGAGTTTGAAGTATTCAATCCTGAAGACCGTGCGTACGACAAAGTGACCGTCACGGTTGGTGCTGACGGTAATGCCACCGGCGCCAGCGTTGAATTTATCGGAAAATAGCCGGTATGTCGGACTGCCACCCTGTTTTATTGCCCGAAGGCCCTTTCTCACGCGAACAGGCGGTTGCCGTCACAACAGCTTACCGCAATGTGCTTATTGAAGATGACCAGGGAACGCATTTCCGGCTGGTTATCCGCAATGCCGAAGGGCAGCTACGCTGGCGGTGCTGGAATTTTGAACCTGATGCCGGAAAACAGCTAAATTCGTATCTCGCCAGTGAGGGAATTCTCAGGCAATAAACGTCTTCATTTCATCCATCAGGCCGCGTCTTCTCCGGGAGACGCGGCCTTTTCGTTTATACCGCTAATTCATTCATAAGGAGCAAAGTATGCAATTAGCCAGTCGTTTTGGTCATGTAAATCAGATCCGTCGGGAGCGCCCACTGACACGCGAAGAACTGATGTACCACGTCCCGAGTATTTTTGGAGAAGACCGGCACACCTCCCGCAGTGAACGGTATGCGTACATTCCCACCATCACCGTCCTGGAAAATCTGCAGCGGGAAGGCTTTCAGCCGTTCTTCGCCTGCCAGACCCGTGTGCGCGACCAGAGCCGCCGGGAATATACCAAACACATGCTGCGTCTGCGGCGGGCCGGAGAGATAAACGGAGAACATGTCCCTGAAATTATTCTGCTCAACTCTCATGACGGTACCTCCAGCTACCAGATGCTGCCGGGTTACTTCAGGTTCGTCTGCCAGAACGGATGCGTCTGTGGTCAGTCTCTGGGGGAAGTGCGTGTTCCGCACCGGGGAAATGTGGTGGACAGAGTCATTGAAGGGGCTTACGAGGTGGTGGGCGTGTTTGACCGGATAGAGGAGAAGCGTGATGCCATGCAGTCGCTGGTCCTGCCGCCACCGGCACGCCAGGCGCTGGCACAGGCGGCACTGACTTACCGTTATGGTGACGAACATCGGCCCGTCACCACCGCCGACATTCTGACGCCACGACGCCGGGAGGATTACGGTAAGGACCTGTGGAGTACTTATCAGACCATCCAGGAGAATATGCTGAAAGGCGGGATTTCCGGCCGCAGTGCAAAAGGAAAACGTATCCACACCCGTGCCATTCACAACATCGACACCGATATTAAGCTCAACCGCGCATTGTGGGTAATGGCAGAAACGCTGCTGGAGAGCCTGCGCTGATGCAGCATGTCCCTGAAGGCGTGATTCAGGCACCAGAATCACCCGACGCCCCGGAGGCGCTGCCGGGGTGTCGTTCCATTTCTGATGATGACCTGTGCGCCTGGTGTACCCGTCTGCTTTACCGTCCCGGAGAAATCAGTCTGTGCAGACTGAGTATACAGGCAATGGCATCTGGCCATCCGTCTGTGACCGGAATGGTTACGCGTACGGCTGTCCGGAATTTCAGCCGAATATCATTCATCCCTGATATTACCGGGTCATCACGGTCAGTGATGAACGTGATGTTGCCAGGTCCCGACCTTTACTCCCTCTCATTTATTCACATTACAAGGATTTCATACATGAAAACATTGTCTCAGAACACCACCTCTTCGGCCTGTGCACCGGAGACTGACCTGCTACAACTGGTTGCCACCCTCGTCCCTGATGAACAGCGCATCAGCTTCTGGCCGCAGCACTTTGGCCTCATTCCACAGTGGGTGACCCTGGAGCCCCGTGTCTTCGGCTGGATGGACCGTCTGTGCGAAGACTACTGCGGTGGTATCTGGAATCTGTACACCCTGAACAACGGCGGGGCATTTATGGCACCCGAACCGGATGACGATGATGACGAAACATGGGTACTGTTCAATGCCATGAACGGTAACCGCGCTGAAATGAGTCCGGAAGCTGCCGGCATTGCTGCCTGTCTGATGACGTACAGTCATCATGCCTGTCGTACGGAGTGTTATGCCATGA
>ERZ772855.2843-NODE-2843-length-13976-cov-4.955391_pt1 | contig 13976 bp, 10 predicted proteins | sample MGYA00511900_ERZ772855 | MGnify/ENA primary metagenome ERZ772855 (study PRJEB29015, sample SAMEA2737701) | human gut metagenome | biome: human gut; feature: human-associated habitat; material: faeces | place: China | collected 2012 ...
CTTAGGCGGTTTTTTGTATATTAATAATAAAATTTTCAAATTAATTTAAATAAAGAGTCTTTGAGGTGATAAAGCATGGAAATTTTACTTATGTCATATTTAGCAGGAACAAAAAATATAACAAAAAAGTATCTTTCAAAAATGATTTCGAATAAAATAGTTTTTATTCCTACTGCTGGAAATGTTGAACCATATACTGGATATATTGATGAAGGTGTTGAGATGTTAAAGTCTTTAGGATATGAATTGGAAATTATTGATATTTCTAAATATGATGAAGATTATTTAAAGAATAAACTTTCAAAGACTGAATGTATCTGTATATCTGGTGGTAACACATTTTATCTATTACAAGAGCTGAAAAAGAAAAATCTTATAGGCCTACTTTATGAAAGAATCAAAGAAGGCTTATTATATATTGGTGAATCTGCTGGCGCAATTATTATGTCTGAAAATATTGAATATAATCAGATAATGGATGATAAAAGTATAGCATCTGAATTAGATGATTATATGGGTGTAAATGTATTTAATCATTATGTTGTGCCTCATTTAGGAGAGTATCCATTTGAAGAGACTGCTCAGAAAACATTAGATACTTATCAAAATAAGATACCATTAGTGCCGATAAACAATAATGAAGTAATCTTAGTTGAGGATCATGGTTATACGGTATTAACTGAAAAAAAGTAAACTAGTAATATATAGTTTTATAATTCTAAAACTATTTAAGTTCATATTGAATATAAAATGTCAATAGTTTTTAACATTTTTGTTGTATACAATATATGTGGGGTTAATCAGATTTTATCTATGTTCTATAAAGGTGGAGGAGTATCGAAAAAATTGACTTTGTCTATAGAATCCTGTAAAATATATAAAGATATTTATGTAATTATGACACATAGATGATTAGTTTCGTGTAAAGGAGTACAGATAATGAAGTTCCGTTATTCCCGTATGTTAGCGGCTCTCGTTGTATCCGCTGTAATGGTTGCTGGTTGTGGCAGTAATCAACAGCAAGCAGGCGACGTGAGTGTCAATGCATACAAAATTACTGCAAGTGATGCACAGGTAAACCAAACCTATGCTGGTACAGTAGTTGCAGAAAACTCTGTAGCTGTACATGCTCGTGTAACTGGTTACGTAGTTGAAAAATTTGTTAAAGGCGGGGAGCAAGTTGTTGCTGGCCAGCCATTATATCGTATCGATTCTCGTCAATACGAAGCTACTCTTGCTAATGCAGAAGCACAAGCAGCTCAAGCTAATGCAAACTATAAAAATGCTGAAGTAGACCTTAATCGTTATGAAACATTAGCTCAACAAGATGCTATTGCGCAACAACGTGTAGATACACAACGCAGTACTGTAGAACAAGCTAAGGCAGCTTATGAAGCATACCAAGCATCCGTAAAAATTGCTCAAGATAACTATGGCGATACAATGGTATATGCACCATATTCTGGTACATTACGTATGGATGATATCGATATGGGGACATTTGTACAAGCAGGTTCTACAACATTAGTAACCATTGATTCTATCGATCCAATCTTTGTTGAATTTAGTATGACAGAGCAAGAATATCTTGACTTCATGAAAAATCCAACTGGCGATGATTCCAATGGTCCAAATATTCAATTAAAACTTGCTGATGGCGAAACGTATAATCAACCGGGTTCTATTGTTCAAGCCGCAAAAAGTCTTGATCAATCAACAGGTAAGCTTGTGTTGAAAGCATCTTTCCCAAATCCTGATCATTTGTTGTTGCCAAATATGTTTGCTACAGTGATTTCTCCTGGTCAAAAACTCAAAGATGCTATTCTTGTTCCTAGTCGTGCCATTCTTCAAATTATGGATAAAAACTTTATCTATGTTGTAAATGCTGATGGTGTAGTAGAACAAAAAAGTGTTGAAGTTGGCGGTACAAGTGGTAGCGATACAATTATTAAAGCCGGTTTAGCACCTGGAGACACAATCATCGTTGATGGCTTAACTAAGGTTAAAAACGGTGTGAAGGTTAATGCTAAATTGCTTTCAAAAGAACAATTAAAAGCTACAAAATAGAAGGGGGCTAGATCGTGTCGAAATTCTTTATTAATCGACCTATCTTTGCCATTGTAATAGCCATTGTTATTACCTTGGTAGGTCTCATTTCTATGATGAACCTTCCGATAGCTCGATATCCACAAATTTCTCCACCTACAGTTCGTGTAAACACTGCCTATACAGGTGCAACGGCTCAAGTTGTTAATGATACGGTAGCCAGTGTTATTGAAACACAAATCGTAGGCGTACAAGATATGGACTATATGACATCTAGTAGCTCTAGTAATGGTAGTTACTCTTTGACTGTTCAGTTCAATCAAGGCACAGATGCCGATATGGATACGGTTAATACACAAAACCGTGTACAAGCAGCACTTGCTCAATTACCTGCAGAGGTACAAGCAGTTGGTGTTACAACTACTAAATCTTCTGGTGATATGGCTATGGTATTTTCCTTGAACTCACCTGATGGTACTTATGATTCTACATTCTTAAAGAACTATGCTACCAACTATATGATGGATGCTATTAAAGCCATTAAGGGTGTCGGTTCTGTACAAGAGTTCGGTTCTGATTATGCTATGCGCATTTGGTTAGATCCAGCGAAGATGCAAAATCTTGGTGTTACCATTTCTGAAGTAACAGCAGCTATTAAGGGACAAAACTTACAGGCTGCTGCAGGTACAGTTGGTCAAAATCCTACTAATGGGGAACAAGCATTTCAATACCCTATCAAAATTGAAGGTCGTCTTGTAACACCTGAACAATTTGGTAATATTGCTATTAAAAGCTCTAATGGTAAGGTATTGCATCTAAAAGATGTTGCTCGCATTCAAATTGGTGCTAAAGGATATGACTTTATTGCTAAGTCCGCACATAAAGAGGTAGCAGGTTTTGCTATTTCCTTACAAAATGATGCGAATGCATTAGAAACTATTGCGAATGTTAAGAAGGTACTAGATGAACAATCTAAATCTTTCCCACCAGATATGCAATATAACGTAGTTGTAGATAATACTAAATTCGTAAGTGCATCTATCAATGAGGTAGAGCATACCTTTGTAGAAGCATTGTTACTCGTTCTTATCGTAGTATATGTGTTCCTACAATCTTGGCGATCTACGATCATTCCTATGATTGCTGTTCCAGTATCCTTGCTAGGTACATTTGGTGCTTTCGTATTACTTGATTTCTCTATCAATACGTTAACATTATTCGCCATGGTATTGGCTATCGGCCTCGTTGTTGACGATGCTATCGTAGTAGTAGAAGCGGTAGAGTATGAATTAAAATATAATGGCTTACCTCCGAAAGAGGCGGCTATTAAAGCGATGGAAAATGTACAAGGCCCTGTAATTGGTATCGCCTTTGTATTGGTAGCTGTATTCGTACCAGTTGCCTTCATGGGTGGTATGACAGGTATTCTTTACAAACAGTTTGCATTAACAATCGCTGTATCTGTTGTTATTTCTGCGATTGTTGCCCTTGTATTAACACCAGCACTATGTGCTACGATGTTAAAACCTCACACACCTAAAGAGCGTGAAGATTTGGTACATTGTCAGTTAAATAAATTCAATGCAGGCCTAGAACGTTTCAGCAATTGGTATGGTATCCAATTGGCTCGTTTAAGCCATCGTTTGAGCTTAACCGTTATTGCATTGTTAATCTTTGCTGGTGGTACTGGTTTAGTATTCCATTTCTTACCAACATCCTTTGTACCTGCAGAGGATAGCGGTTATTACATGATTGCTGTTAATGAGCCGCCAGGTGCCACATCTGAGCGTACTATGGCGACCCTTGAAAAAATTGCTTCCTTCTTAGAAGGTAAAAATGATCCTGAAAAGCCAAAAGATGAGCAATTATTCCAAGAGGTATTTACTGTAGCAGGCTTTGACCTCTTAGGTGGTGGTCAAAAATCAAGTGCAGGTGTAATCTTTGCTACTATGTCTGACTGGAAGTATCGTACAACACAAGCAACATCAATTAATGCCATGGTTGGTCAAACATTTGGCTTTGCTGCTGAAAAGGTACCAGAAGCAACTGTAATTGCTATGAACCCACCATCTATTCCTGGTCTAGGTTCTACAGGTGGTTTCAGCATGTACCTCATTAACAAAGCTGGTGACAGCCCACAAGTTATGGCGGAACGTGCTAATGAATTCTTAGCAGAAGCTCGTAAGAGTCCAGCAATTCGATCTATTTACACTACATTTGATACATCTACACCATCCTTACAATTTGATGTGAATCGTGAAAAAGCGGCTCAAGATGGCGTGGCATTAGCTGATATCTTTACTACATTGCAAGGTTTCTATGGTAGTATTCAAGTCAATGACTTTACTACATATGGTAAAAACTATAAAGTAGTAGTTCAAGCTGAAGACGCTTACCGTCAAAATGCGGAACAGCTTAATATGCTAGCTGTTCGTAATAGCAAGGGCCTTATGGTTCCAGTTTCTAACTATATTACGAAAGAACAAACAGGTACACCGTCTAGTATTACTCGTTTTGATAATGCGATGGCTGTACAAATCGGTGGTTCTCAAGCGAATGGTTACTCCTCTGGTGATGCGATTAATGCATTGAAAGAGGCGGCAGCTAAAACATTACCAGCCGGTTATACATATGACTGGGCAGGTCAATCTCGTGAAGAGTTGAAAGCTGGTTCTCAAACCATCATGATTCTTGGTTTAGGTCTAGTATTTGTATTCTTAATTTTGGCTGCCTTGTATGAATCTTGGAAGGTACCATTTGCCGTATTGTTCTCCGTACCATCTGGTATGATTGGTGCTTCTTTAGTTCCATTCTTGTTGAACTTTACAGGCAGATATTCCTTAGCTAATGATATTTACATGCAGATTGGTCTCTTAACCCTTGTTGGTTTGGCTGCAAAAAATGCGATTTTGATTATTGAGTACGCTAAGATCCGTGTTGACGAACGTGGTATGAACGTTGTTGATGCCGCTATCGAAGCTGCAAAAATTCGTTTACGTCCAATTTTGATGACATCCTTTGCGTTTATCCTTGGTGTATTGCCATTGGCAGTATCTACTGGTGCTGGTTCTGGTGCTCGTACATCCATGGGTATTACTGTAGTAGCAGGGATGACAACAGCAACATTGTTTGGTATCTTTATCATTCCAATGCTGTTCATCATCATTGAAACACTTGGACCTGGTTTGTTTACAAACCGCAAAAAAAATCACGACTAATCATTTACATTAGATAATTTTTTAGAATGATAAAAACACGTCACTACTTAGTAGTGGCGTGTTTTTTTATATAATTTATGATATAATAATAGAGTTAAAAATCGGATTGACGTAAGTCGATATTAAGTGTGAAATTTATATAAAAGAGGTATATTATGAGTGATGTAAAAACATATGTAGCAGGTCATAAAAGCCCTGATACAGATTCTATTTGTTCTGCTATTTCCTTTGCTAATTTCTTAACACAAATGGGTACACCAGCTACTCCAGTATGTGCAGGTGAAGCAAATAAGGAAACAACATACGTATTGAATCATTTTGGTTTTGAACACCCTCAAATCGTTAAGAATTGGGAAGAATTTGCTCCAGAAGGTGGTAACTTATATTTAACAGACCACAATGAATCTAAACAAATCATTGACGGTTACAAGTCTATGAATATGTGCGGCGTTGTGGATCATCACCGCATTGGTGATTTCGAAACTGATGGTCCTGTATTTATGCGTTTAGAACCAGTAGGTTGCTCTAATACAATCATTACTAAATTGTACATGGAAAACAATCAAGAAATTCCTAAAACTATTGCTGGTTTGATGTTGTCCGCTATCATTTCTGATACTGTTTTATTCCGTTCTCCAACATGTACTGAAACAGATAAAGAAATGGCTCATAAATTGGCAGAAATCGCTGGTGTAGATATCGAGTCCTATGGCCTTGATATGTTAAAAGCTGGTGCAGATATTTCTGATTTGACTAATGACGATATCGTTCGTACAGACATGAAGGAATTCTCCGAAGCAGGTAAAACAATTTCTATCGGTCAAATTTCTGTTATGGATACTACAGACGTATTGGCTAAACAAGGTGAATTAGTACAAGCGTTAGAAGCTCTTCGCAGCGCTAACAACTACGATGCATCTTACATCATGATTACAAATATTCTTGATGAAAGCACTACATTATTATTCAGTGGTGATGTGGAAGCAGTAGTAACAAAAGCATTTGAAAAAGAAGTTAAAGACAATGGCGTATTCTTGCCAAATACTATGTCTCGTAAAAAACAAATTGTACCACCAATTCTTGGTGCTATGAAATAGTATACAAACTAAAAAAGAACGTTGCTCGCAACGTTCTTCTTCTCTATTTATAGGGCTTCAAGTATATTGCATGTATATTGTAATTGCTATTATAGATGTGTTTATTTATATAATAATTTAGCTTTTAACTATACATACTTGTTTCACAGCTTATTAAAGATTATTTATGTATATTTGGAGTTTGTATTGCATATGTAAGGGCAATAGGTGTATTCCGATGAATTCATTATTAACAGGTTTAAATAAAGAGCAACAACAAGCCGTTCAACATACGGAAGGCCCTTTATTGATTTTAGCCGGTGCTGGATCTGGTAAAACAAAGGTGTTAACCGTTCGCATTGCACATTTATTGGCTCAAGGTGTTAATCCTTATGAAATCTTAGCTATTACGTTTACCAATAAAGCGGCAAAAGAAATGAAAAGTCGTGTAGAAGGTTTAGTAGGTGATGTAGCTACTCGAATTTGGCTCAGCACATTTCATAGCTTCTGTGCGAAATTCTTGCGTTTTGAATTAGATAACTTCTTAGGTTATAACAGTAATTTTACAATCTACGATACATCTGACTCGCAAGCTGTTATTAAGGCTGCTTTAAAAGCATTAAACCTTGACGATAAATACTATCCTGTAGGTGCTATGATTGGTGCCATATCCGATGCAAAAAATAAATTGTTATTTGCCTCAGATTTTAGAAAGCAAGCGAGAGACTTTTACCAACAAAAGGTTGCTGATGTATATGAGTATTATGAACGGGAATTGCGTAAGAATAATGCTCTAGATTTTGATGATCTTTTATTGGTAGCTGTTAAATTATTGCAGTCCAATGAGGCTGTGTTAGATAAATATAGCAAGCGTTTTCGTTATGTTATGATCGACGAATATCAAGATACGAACCATGCTCAATATTTATTGGCTAAATTATTAGCCTCTCATTGGAAAAATATTGCCGTTGTAGGTGATGCTGATCAAAGTATTTACGCATGGCGTGGCGCAGATATTCAAAATATTTTGGACTTTGAAAAGGATTATCCGAACTGTACATCCATCAAGTTGGAACAAAACTATCGTTCTACAAAGATTATTCTTGATGCAGCGAATGCGGTAATTGAAAATAATGAAGGTCGTCCTAAGAAAAATTTATGGACCGATAAGACAGAAGGGGCTAAAATTCAGCATTTTACGGCTCAGTCTGAACATGAAGAAGCTGCTTTTATTGGCGATACAATTGCTAAAAAGCACGATATTCATGGTGTGCCTTATGGTGATATGGCTATTTTGTACCGTACAAATGCTCAATCTCGTGTACTTGAAGAAGCACTGATTAAACGGGCTCTGCCATATACGATGGTAGGGGGCACGAAGTTCTATGATCGTAAAGAAATTAAGGACGTTTTAGCTTACTTACGCGTGTTATATAATCCATTCGATGATTTGAGCTTATTACGTATCATCAATGTACCTAAGCGTAGTATTGGTGCTACTACAGTGGCAAAACTACAAGATTATGCTCGTGCAAATGGCACGTCCTTGTTTATGACATTAACACAGCTGCATCTAGTAGATACGATTAAAGGTAAGACAAATGCCCGAGGGCGCTCCCATCTCCAAGGTGGAGGCCACCCGCAACTACGGCGCTGAAGTGGTTCTGGTCCCCGGCGTTTACGATGACGCCGCCCGTGAGGCCGAGCGTCTCTCCAAGGAGCACGGCTACACCTTCGCACATCCCTTCAACGATCCGTATGTCATTGCCGGTCAGGGCACCATCGGTCTGGAGATTCTGGAGCAGCTGCCGGACGTGGACGTGATCCTGGTGCCCATCGGCGGCGGCGGACTGATCTCGGGTCTGGCCTATGCCGTGAAGCATCTGAAGCCCTCCTGCCAGGTCATCGGCGTACAGGCCGCCGGAGCCGCCAGCATGGTGGACTCCCTGGAGGCCGGGCATATCCTGACCCTGCCCAGCGTGCACACCATTGCCGATGGCATCCAGGTCAAGACCCCCGGGGACCTGACCTTTGAGATGTGCCGCCAGTATGTGGACAAGGTGGTGGCCGTCAGCGAAAACGAGATTGCCGGGGCCATCCTGTCGGTGCTGGAGAAGCAGAAGCTGGTGGCCGAGGGTGCGGGAGCCGTGGGCATCGCCGCCGCCATGTACGGCAAGGTGGACCTGCGGGGCAAGACCGTGTGCGCTCTGCTGTCCGGCGGCAATGTGGACGTGACCATGCTGGAGCGGATCATCACCCGGGGCCTGGCCAAGGCCGGGCGCACCGCCAACTTCGCCACGGTGCTGCCGGATCAGCCCAAAACCCTGGCCACTCTGCTGAACATCATGTCCGACATGGGCGTGAACGTGCTGGAGGTGAACCACGAGCGGGGCAACCTGAAGGCCCCGGTGGGCTCCTGCGTGGTGCACCTGCTGGTGGAGACCCGGGACGCCCTCCATGTGCAGCAGATATATGAGACTCTGCGTGCCCAGGGCTATCCCATCATGGAGCGGTAAAGTGAAAATGCCCGAAGGGGCTTGCTATAACGAAAAATCCCGGTGCTTCGGCACCGGGATTTTTTGGTCTTTTCAAAAATTTTTCCTGCCCCTATTGACAACGTAACACTGTTATGCTATTATCGTAACAGTGTTACGGAACATTGTTACGCAACGCCGTACGATAACCTATTATGGCAGGGAGGAAGGGTATGGACGAGGAGTTGATTTCCAAGAAGGAGCTGCTGGAGACGTTCGGCATCTCCTACGGGGCCCTGTATCGGTGGAAGCGGATGGGACTGATCCCGGAGGCGTGGTTTCTGCGCCGCTCCACTTCCACCGGACAGGAGACATTTTTCCGCCGGGACCAGATCTGCCAGCGGATCCGGCTGATCCTGGATAACAAGGAGTACCAGACGCTGGATGAGCTGGCGGCCAGCCTGGCGGAAAAGGGCCAGACGGTGCTGGCCCGGCGAAAGCTCATCATCGAAACGGCCTATGGCCGCAGGGAATTTCCCCTGGAGGAGGTCCGCAGCGCCGTGGTGGCGGAGGGGACGCACCAGGAGGACATACTGCAATTATTAAAGGAGATCACATTATGAACGACATCATGGATATGAAAATTTCCGGCAGCAGCGCCATGCCCGGCGGCGAATACCGCCTGGTTTCCATCAGCGGATCGGGCAAGGTCCAGGGCAGTCTGCGCTGCGAGAGCCTGCGCTGCTCCGGCAGCGCCAGGGTCCAGGGGGACGTGGACTGCGCCGGGGAGATCCGGTGCAGCGGCAGCAGCCGTGTCACCGGCGACATCGCCTGCCAGGAGCTGGGATGCTCCGGCTCCACCCGGTGCGAGGGCAGTCTCCGGGCCAACGGCCGGGTCCACAGCTCCGGCGCGCTGAAGGTGGACGGCAGCCTGGAGGGCGGCGAGGTAGACGTGTCCGGCGGCCTGGAGGCGGGAGAGATCCACTGCGGACGGCTGCACTGTTCCGGCGGGGCCAGGGTGTCCGGCGGCGTGGAGGCCGAAAGCGCCCATCTCACCGGCAGCGCCGTGATCCAGGGGTTGCTGAACGCCGAAACCGTGGAGATCTCCGCCAGCCGGGGCATCCGCATCGGCAGCATCGGCGGCAGCAGCATCCGCATCTATAAGCCCACCCAGGTTCCCCTGCTGGGCCTGTTCCACGGCAGCGTCTCCTGCGCCCAGGTGGGGGACATCGAGGGCGACGACGTGGACCTGGAATACACCCAGGCCGACGTGGTCCGGGGCCGCCGGATCCGCATCGGCGAGGGCTGCTCCATCGGCCGGGTGGAGTACAGCGAGAGCCTGGACGCCTGGGACGGAACCGTGGGCGAAAGCGTCTGCACCGGTGAAGGCGCCCAGTGATATGGAACTTCTGTACGCAGATAAGCGCATCGCCGTGGCGGTGAAGCCTCCGGGGGTCCTCAGCACCGACGAGCCCGGCGGCATGCCGGAGCTGCTGCGGGCCCAGCTGGGCACCCCCTGCATCCGGACGGTGCACCGGCTGGACGCCGCCACCGGTGGGGGCATGGTGTTTGCCCGGTCCGCCGCCGCGGCCTCCATCCTGTCCGGCCAGGTCCGGGACCACCGGTTCCGGAAAATCTATCTGGCGGTGGTCCGGGGCGACCCGGGACAAGGCGGGATATGGCGGGACATGCTTGGGAGAGACCCGGTACGCCGGGTGACATATATCGCCCGGGAGCCGGGGAAAGACGTCCGCCCGGCGGAGCTGTCCTATGAGACGCTGGCCGTCCGGGAGGGGCTGTCCCTGGTGAGGGTGACCCTGCACACCGGCCGCACCCACCAGATCCGGGTGCAGTTCGCCGGGCGGGGCTTCCCCCTGGTAGGGGACCGGAAATACGGCGGGGCCGGAGACGGCGAGGCCCTGGCCCTGTGGGCCTGGCGGCTGGGCTTCACCCATCCGGAGACGGGCCGGGATATGGTGTTCACCCACCAGCCCCCGGCGGCCTGGCCCTGGACCCTGTTCCCCCTGCCGGAAACGGGAAAATAAGGCAGAAAAGCGCTCGGAGCACTTGGCTCCGGGCGCTTGAGACTGTCAAAAAAGGGCTTCGCCTTTTTTGACAAAAGGCTTGCAGTCAACCGCGCGCAGAATTTGTTCGCCGAAAGCGAACAAATTCCACACTTGCAGACTGAGAAGTATTTTCGCCCAGACCGGCCAGCACAGCTCCGATGTCCCCGTCGATGCAGATGGACTGCTTCTGAATCTCCCGGGGGGCGGCGGCCTGGCCCAGGTTCAGGCAGGCATACACCGCCCGGGGGTTGGCGGCGGTCATCCGCCAGAAGGGATACTTGATGATCACCGGGGTGTTGTACCCCACCCCCAGCTCCAGAAAAAGGAGCTTCTGCCCCTGACGGGTGCGGAGAAAGCTTTCATACCGCTCCGTCGCCCGGTGCCAGCCCTCATCCTCCGCGAAGCGGTCGTCACAGCGGAGGTTCATGGCCATGGGCCTGCCGCAGTGGGGGCACCGGGGCGCCAGGTCGGAGGGCACCCGCATATCCCGCTGGCGCTCCACCATCTGCCGGACCGTCTCCCGGTTGTCAAAGGTCTCCTGACAGCAGAGCTCCGAGCACTGGAACGGGCCGTAATCCCCCTGGGTATAGAACAGCCGCTTCTTGTCAACCCCCGCCGCCTGGAACTGGTGGTCCACGTTGGTGGTGATGACGAAATAGTCCTTGTCCCGCACCAGCTTCAGCAGGTCATCGTACACCGGCTTGGGCGCGGGGGAGTAGCGGTTGAGCCAGATATAGCGGCTCCAGAAGGCCCAGCGCTCCTCCTTCGTGGGGAAGGGGTAGAACCCGCCGGTATACATATCGTGAAAGCCGTACTTCTGCTCAAAGTCGGCGAAGTTCCGTTCAAACCGCTCCCCGTCATAGGTGAAGCCCGCCGCCGCGGCCGCGCCCATTCTCTGCGAGGGGGACGTGCTGGGCCTGGTGCTGTTCCTGTCGGCGGATGGCCGGCTCCCCGGCGAGGGGGAGTATAAGCTGGCCCAGACCGTGTCCGCCTTCCTGGGAAAGCACATGGAATCGTGAAAACAGACCGCCGGAGGTCCTGCCTCCGGCGGTCTCAATCTCAGGAAGCGATAGCTCCCCTATATCGTTCAGCGAAAGGATCGCTATCGGTTGCGCTGGCTTAATTGGTGTGAGCTTTCATGTATTCACCAAATGCCTCGTTGATAACAAAATTTTCCAAATTGATCACCTGATAATAAAAAGAAGCCCCGGCAATCGAATATTTTGCTCCGATAATGCAGAGTTGACCACCCTCGTTAAAATAGGGAATGCAGGCTTGAATATTGGCCTCGGATATTGTTTCTTCTAACTGCATGCGGAAGGAATCAGTATACCCCTGCTGAGCTATGAATGATTCATAATCCTGGAAATATGCGGAACCCAACGCCTGCAATACTGTGTCATGATATTCTTCCTGCGATATCCCCGCCGCAGAAAGCAGTTCATTTTTGGATAACCTTCTTCCGGTAGAGACGGAGACGTTGTAAACCATGTATTCATCTCTGGGGGTTCGATCGGGATACAGACTGTTGCTTATTACAATCGACAGAACATCGCCATTAACTGACCAATGATATGTAACTCCGCCACTTGTCAAAGGATACCCATGATCGTCGATTTCGGCAATAGAATCTTCGATTGTGGGAAACAGAGAATTATATATTTCTGAATTGAGTTTCTCCACTTCGGTACCGGGAAGATTCACCCTTGGTATGCGATACATATAGGTTTTTTCCGTGTTTTCGTCCTTTCCGGTTTCGGGATTGTAAACATTGGCCGTGCGTACGCGATCGCCTGCATATGCATCTACAACAATGTCGGATTCCGTCATCCATGAAATCAAATGGCTGTCATCATATTTGTCCAGATAGTCTTTGTTGTCCGATGGTAAGAAGCCAAACACATGGCCATCATTCGTTTTGTTCGCTCCCTTGAATTCAACCATGATTTTCGCAATTTCAGCGTTGATGTCATTTTGGTAATCAATGAGTGGCTGTATTTTTTCTTTGGTTGAACTGCTCTTACTTACGAGGGAAGCAAGGGCAGCTTCCCGGGTAATGTAGCAGGATTTCAGGTAGATATAGGAATATTGTGCAACAGCATACATATTTTCTGGCGTGATTCTTTCGGGATCAGCAAAAACTGCACCGCGCCTGCTTAAATAATTCAGAAAAGCATCTTCCTGAAATACCATCGAATATAACGCCAATTCAAAACTGTCTGCTCCGGACAAACCATTTGCTATGAAAGGGATGGCCCTGGATGCAATGTTCCAAGCGAGCAACGCGACAGCTCCCTGAGTTCCCAGCACCTCGCGCATGGGGACTTTATCAATGATCCACTGGTCAACGTTTTCAGAAAATCGTTTTGCCGTGTATTCGCCTATACTGCTTGAAAGCACATTGGAGTACTCGACCATTGATTCCTTCATGGCCTCCGGCAGTTCCAATCCGTCGTTTGCGCTGTCCAAATAATACATCAGCGCCGCGAGGGAAAACGTATCTTGATTCTGAAATTCCCGTGCATACCCGGCGACTTCCGCTACCTTTGTTCCGATATCAAGAAAAGTGAACATTTTCCCGGTCGCATCGGACACCCCTTTTTGAACCTCCAGAATATTCCCTCCTGTATGGGAGAACCAGGTCTGCCTGTCCAAAGCGTTTTCCAAAGCCTGATATGATTTGCTGTAAGCAACAGCGGAGGAATTTCCCTTTTTAACGCCGTCCAGCACCACTTCACATTGTCTATACAAGGAGCCCACTTGAAAATCCGCCATGTCAGACGTGAAAGAAAGGAGCTTACCCAGATCTCCATCCGCATTCAACAGGTCGCTCAGTAATTCCACTTTTTCAATGCTTGCCTGTAATTCCTTGTTTGATTCTGTGCAGATAAGCAGGGCAAGATCTTCACCGTACTTCTTATCATAGGATGCCGTGCTATGGACAACCTGCTGGAACATGGCCGCCCAAGACGCACCATCAAATCCCAATACCCCATTGAAGACATTGACTAAATGACTGCTTTTGCCCAGTACACAGACATCTTTCTCTGTATATCCGAAATCATCTGCCCAGTCAAAACGGTATTTTTCGGAATT
>ERZ772855.2845-NODE-2845-length-13972-cov-2.764317_pt1 | contig 13972 bp, 9 predicted proteins | sample MGYA00511900_ERZ772855 | MGnify/ENA primary metagenome ERZ772855 (study PRJEB29015, sample SAMEA2737701) | human gut metagenome | biome: human gut; feature: human-associated habitat; material: faeces | place: China | collected 2012 ...
GGAAGCGCAGGCGCGGCTCGCCACGGGGATCGCTCCGAGCGGCAGCAGGCGCAGCCACGGCGCACCCGCAAACAGCGCGCACTGGACCGCGGCCAGCAGGACCATGCAGATCACGGCGAAGGCGCCGCAGTGCGAATCCTTCAGAATTTTCTGCCGCGTGGCAAGGTCGCGCCGCGACAGCAGGGCATCGCGGACGTCCATATAGCCGTCGAGATGCAAAAAGCCCGTGACGAGCCACGGCGCAGCGGCCAGCAGCACCGCCCGCAGCGGCGCAGGGCAGCCGAGGCGCTGCAGCAGCCATGCCATCGCCGCCCACACGAGCCCGACTACGCCGCCCGTGAGCGGCAGGCAGGCGACCATGTGCGGCCGCGCCTTCTCGTCCCAGATGCGGCACGGGCACGGAATGGCCAGAAACATGCCCCATGACATCATAAAGCCCGTGAACCAGTGCTTCACGGCAATTCCCCCTTCCAAAGATGCGGCAGTCCGGCCGTGACCTCGCAGACCGTGTCGAATTCCGCCGCAAGCGTGCGGCAGACGCGCGCAAGGCCGCTGCGGTAGCGCTCCGTCCATTCGTCATAGGCCGCACCATCGCGGAAAATATCGTCGCAGACGCAGACCAGATGCGCAGCACGGCAGCTGAGCGCCAGCAGCTCCTGCGCTGCCCGCTCCGGGGCGGCGGCATCCGGCTGCGCGCCGGAGAACATCTCGTTTGCAAGCAAAGCCGTCACGCTGTCAAACAGCACGCAAGCCCTCTCCGGCAGTGCGGCGCGCTCCAGCGCCCGGCCGCACTCGACCGTGCTGAAGCCCCAGCCCGCGCGCTCGTCCAGATGGCGGGCGATGCGGGCGCGGTCCTCGCCGTCCACCGGCTCCATCGTCGCCCAGTAGATCATGGGTGCACCAGCGGCAAGCCGGACGCAAAGCCGCTGCGCAAGGCCGCTTTTTCCGCTTTTGCTGCCGCCGAGCAGTAAAATTTTCATGGTGTATCCACCCGGAACGCATCCGGCGTGCGGATGGACTCCAGATAATCGTCGTTGATGGCGGCCTCCGCAAACGTCGCCATGCCATTCATGACGGCGCAGGCGGCCTTCAGCACCTGAAAGGCGAGCGGACAGCCGCTCCCCTCGCCCAGCCGCATGCCGAGCTGCAGGAAGGGCGCAAGGCCCAGCTCCTCCGCAGCGCGGCGGTAGCCCGGCTCCTTTGAGGCATGGGACAGGAAGATCGCATCCCGCGCAGCCGGGCACAGGCGCACGGCGCACAGGGCTGCGACCACGGAGATGAGCCCGTCGGCTACGGCCGGGACATGCGCTGCGGCAAGGCCGAGGAACGCGCCCGTCATGGCCGCAAGGTCCAGACCGCCGACGGCTGACAACACGCCGACGGGGTCTGCCGGGTCCGGCCGGTGCAGCGTGAGCGCACGCCGGATCACGTCCTTTTTCTTCCGGAAGGCATCGTCCGTCAGGCCCGCGCCGCGGCCGGTCAGCTCCTCCGGCGCAAGGCCGGTCAGCGCCGCCAGAACGGCGGCCGACGTCGTGGTGTTGCCGATGCCCATCTCGCCGATGCCGACGGCCTGCATACCGTCCTGCGCGGCGCGCTGCGCCTGCTCCATGCCGACGGAAATGGCCGCCAGCGCCTGCTCCCGCGTCATGGCGGGCTCCCGCGCGATATCGCCGGTGGAGCGGCGGATCTTCCGATCCACGATCTCCGGGCAGCGGACATCCGCGTCGATGCCGACGTCCGTCACGACGACGGAATCGCCAAAGGCCGCCGCCAGGGCGGACATGCCCGTGATATGCCGTGTCATATTGATAGACTGACTGAGCGTGACCGAGACCGGCGTTGCCGAAACGCCCTCGGCCGTAACGCCGTTATCCGCCGCGAACACGAGCACGCGGCAGCGGTCGATCCGATTTTTCACCCGGCCGGTCAGTCCTGCCAGCCGGATGGAGACATCCTCCAGCGCGCCGAGGCTGCCCGGCGGCTTGGCCAGCTCCGCCTGACGGCGGGCGGCAGCGTCCATCGCGGCGCGGTCCGCCGGGCGGATGGAGCGCAGAAAGGTCTGAAATTCCTGCTCTGTCATGGTTCCTCCAGATAGCCCCGCGCGCAAAGCCAGCGCAGCGAGGGCTCACAGTTCTGATTTTCGATCGTATAATCCGCCGCCGGGCTCAGCTCCGCCAGCGCGGCAAGGATATCCGGCATCGGGATCATGCCCTGCCCGAGCGCGTCGTGCAGGTCCCAGTCGCCGTCGTTGTTGTGCAGGTGCACATGGCGCAGCCACGGGGCCATCGGCGCGATCCAGTCCAGAGGCGGCGTTTCGCTCACGCGGGTATTGGCATGGCCGACATCGAGGCACAGGCCGAAGCGCGGGTCATCGACGCCCGCAGCGATCTGCACGAGCATATCCGGCCCCGGCTCCATCACGTTTTCCAGCGCAAGGCAGAGGCCGTCCGGGGCATCCCGGAGAAATTCCCGCCAGAATTCGACGGACCGGGCCGTGAACCACTCCGGGAAATAGACGAGCGGGATATAGCCGCTGTGCACCACGATGCGCCGGATGCCGAGCGCCAGCGCCGCCTGCACGGTCTGCCGGAAGCGCAGCATGACGACCTCGCGCACGCGCGGGTCGATGGCGCAGGGCGACAGCTCCGCAAACGGCGCATGTAGCCAGAGAGAGCCGATCCCGCTGCAGCGCGCCCGCGCAGCCTCCATGGCCGCAGGTTCTTCCAATTTCCGCGCCTCGCAGAAATCCGTCAGCTCCAGCCCAAGGCCCCATTTCCGGGCCAGCGAAGCCGCATTTTCATCCATACCGGAGAGAAATAACTTCCCGCGTAGCGTCTGCATGTATTCACCCACTTTCAAAGCCGCACCGCACAATTCAGCAATCGCATATCGTGCGGTGTTGCTCAAGGAAGCTCTGATTAAATCAGCAAGAGTGGATGGCGAGAGATTTTCTGTCAAGTCAAGGTTTGAAAAATGCAGGAATACTTTGTGTATTTCTAGTTTTTCAAACCGATGGATTGGCGGAAAATATCCGCCATCCACCGCAGATGATTTATTCAGAGTTTCCTCAAATATAATATCACAAAAAGAGGCGGATGCCAACATCAATCTCGATGCGGCATCCGCCATTTTCCCGGCATTCCCGCACCGCCGCAGAGCGGCGCGGGAGCGCCATAGTCTCAGGGAATCTCCGAACCAATCGTCTGCGGCTGAGCCGCGAAGCTTCTGCCGATTGATTCAGCGCTTTCCTTACTTGCCGAGGGAAGCGAAGCGCATCAGCAGCGTTGCGACCTCTGCGCGGGTCGCCGTGCCCTGCGGCTCGAGGCGGCCGTTGCCCATACCGCGCAGCAGGCCGACGGCAACTGCCCAGCGCACCGCTGCGAGCGCATAGGAGCTGACCTGCATCCCATCGGAGAACTGCGACAGATCATCGCGTGCGCCGGTGACAGCGCCGATCTTTTCCGCATAGCGGACGATCATCGTGACCATCTGCTCGCGGGTCACCGGGGACTCGGGGTCGAACGCCGTGGTGGACACGCCGTTGATCACGCCGGCCGCATAGGCCCAGCGGACTGCATCGGCATACCAGGCATCGGCAGCGACATCCGCAAACGGGAGCGCCGCGGAGCTTGCCGGGCTGCCTGCCACGCGCCAGAGCACCATGGCGAACATCGCGCGGCTCATCTGGCCGTTCGGGCGGAACGTACCGTCCTCAAAGCCGATGAACAGATGGTTCGTGATGGCATAGTCCGTGCTGAGGTGATACCACTGCGCGGGATCAAGATCCGGGAAGGCGCGGCTCGGGCAGTTCGCACCGCCGTCACACACCGGGGCCTTGCCCGTCACCGTGACGACACACTGGCTGTAGGTGTGGTTGCTGTCGCCCGTCGTGAGGACGTAGACGCCTGCGGTGTCAAAGTGCCAGGCAAACGTGCCGTCCGCGGCCGTCCTGCCGAGCAGCTCGCCGCCGCAGAAGATCTGCACGCCCTCTGCCGGAGCAACACCGGTTCCCATCTGGTACACCGTTGCCGTGAACGTCTCGCTCGCCGCTGCGGTGAGCGCGGTCTCGTGGAACCAGACGTTGTACTTATAGCCGTAGTAGCTGTCGGAGTCGGCCGTCGACTCATTGGCAAACACGCCGTAGATGCCGCCGGCCGTGACGGGGACCGTCAGCGGGGAGGACGTATCATACGCGCCGTTCACGAAGTAATACTGGCCCCAGTATGCCACTGCCGCATTGGCCGCGTTGAAGTCTTCCGGGCCGGTCAGGCTGCCGATGTAGCCATATTCGCTGACCGTGAGGACATAGTCCTCGCCGAAGCCCTGCTGCAGCGCCTCTGCGACCGTGCTGGAGGAAGAGACCTCCAGCGTGCGGTCGATCGCGCCGATGCCGTTCACGCCCGTTAGGCGGACCGTGACCGTCGCCTTGAAGGGCTTCTCCGTCACATGGACGCGGCACTGGCTGTAGGTGTGCAGCTCGTCGCCGGTCGTGAGCACATAGTCGCCCGCATGCTCAAAGCGGCAGATAACCTTGCCGTTCTCATCGCTGACGCCCATCACATTGCCGTCCGCGTAGACCTTCACGCCTGCCTGCGGCACGGCGGTATTGCCCTGCATCTGGTAGACCGTGACGTCAAAGGCCGTCTCGGCCTCGGCGGTAACGCTGCGCTCGTGGATCCAGACGTTGTACTTGTAGCCGTAGTTCTCGCCGGTCGTGTTCTTCTCGTTGGCGAAGATACCATAGACCGCGCCGTCCGTGACAGGGACCGTCAGCGGAGAGGACGTGTCATACGCGCCGTCGATGTAGTAATACTGACCCCAGAACTCAACGCCCGCATTGGCGGCGTTGAAATCGTCCGGGCCGGTCAGACTGCCGATGTAGCCATAGCCGCTGACCGTGAGCGTGTAGTCCTCGCCAAGGCCCTCCCGCAGAGCCTCTGCCACGGTCTTATCCGACGTCGTGTCGAACGTGCGGTCCACTGCGCCGATGCCGTTCACGCCGGTCAGCACGACCGTGACCGTCGTCCTGACGGGAGGCTGATCGCCGCCCGGGTTCGGACCGTCCGTGCCGAGGACCGTCATGGTGGCGGAGACCTTCTGACCGATCAGCTTGGAGAAGTAGTCGTCATACCATGCGCCGGACGTAATCTTCTTGGCATACTTGGCAAAGACGGCATGCTCCAGGACGCTCTCAACGGTGACGGACGTGTTGTACTTCGGCTGCGTCAGCACCAGATTCTCATGGGCAATGACGGCCGGATTGCTGGACTTGAACTTGTTGTACTGCTCCTGACCGCCGACGGAGGAATAATCCGCCTGATCTCCGGCCACGATGCCAGCACCATGCGCGTCGCGGTAGTCATACAGCCACGTCAGGCCGCCGTTCTCGCCCGCAACGGCCTCGCGGAAGGCGTGCAGGCTCTTCGTCACGGCGTACTGCGACTCGTTCGCTCCGTCGTTCAGGCCGTCCCAGTAGTGGGCCTTGGCCTGCTCCATGAGGTTCAGCGCATCGTCAAGCTCCGCCTTTGTCAGCGGCAGGACCTTGAGGGTGATCTGCTTCTGTACGGAGACGTCCTTCGTCTTGTGCTGCATGGTAACGGTCAGCGTCACCTCCGCCGCGGCTTCGCCGGGCATCGGGCGGTAGATATTGGCGCGGTAAGCGTTGATCTCGGCCAGATCCGGATCGTCCGAAGTGACGATGAACTTATAATCGTCATAGTTCTCGATGCCGGTAGCGCGTGCCGTGAGGAGCTGGATGTCACCGTTCACGGCCTCGGGGTCGATGACCTCGCCGGTCACAACATAGGTCAGCTTTGTGACGAGATAGTTCTCGTCAAGCTCCTTCTGCATCTGCTGACGCAGCGGCTCGAGATCCTCGGCCGGGAGCGTCAGACGGAAGCCCTCGGCCTGCAGCGAGCTCTCGTTGAGCTGGAACGTCAGGGTCGGATAGAGATGGACCTTCGTGTCAACGCTCGGGCGTGTGACGCGGCCCGTCAGGACTTCGCCCGCCGTGCTGCCCTCGATGGAGATCAGCTTGGAATCGGATGTCCAGGCGAACGTGACGAACGGATAAGCGCCGGTACGCTGCGGGAGCTGCAGGTCGGAGATAATCTCCGCTTCGCTTGTATTCTGATTGCGGATGGTATCGAACGTAACGGAGGCCGCCGCCTTTTCGAGGTAATCCCGGACGGTGTCCAGATCCCAGTTCAGGATGACCATCGCCGTGATATCCGCGCTGCTCTCGCCGCGCGTAAGCGTCAGTTCCACGCCGGAGACGCGGGCAAAGTGCGCCGCAAGGCCCAGCGTTGCGGGGTCCGCGTTGAAATAGGTGATCTTGCCGTCGGCCGCGATGCCGGTCGTCTGTGCCACATCCATCGGATAATCGAGCGCGCCGGGGTCCTTCACGGTGACGGTGATGCCGTCAAGGTTATTTCGGCTCAGATAGTTTTCCACATAGGTGCAGAGGTTCGTATCCGTACCGGGGACCGGGTTCAGCGTGGACTTGCTGTCCAGCAGGGACTTGGCCGCCGTGACAAGCTCGTCGTTCTGCGCCTTCAGGGACTTCACCGTGATGAGGAAGGTCTTCGTGCCGGTCTCGCCGCCATAGGCCAGCGTCGCCGTCAGCTTCACATAGACCGTGCCCGCAGACGGAAGCGTCACAACGCCCTCCGGCGTGATGACCGCGCCGTTCGAGCTGGCCCAGGTGATCGTGCCGTCAAAGCCCTCGACCGTCGAAGCGAGCGCCAGCGTGCAGTTCTCGGTGACGAGCGTCGGCTCGACCGTGAGCTTTTCCGCCGCGCGCGCAATGGCCTCGGCCGCCGCCGTGTTGACCACATGCGTGCCGCCCTGCCATGCCAGCAGCGGATAGCCGCCGTTGCGGCCGTCGTCCTGGTGGAAGGCTTCATTGCCGAGTGCAAGGACAAAGGCAGTCTCCTTCATCTCCGCGGCAGTCTTGGCCGTCGCTTCGACATTGACGCCGTCCTTCGTGTTGCCGGTCGCAGCAGAGGCGGAGCCTTCGAGATAATAGCTGTTCCGAATTTCGGCCGCATATTCGCCGACGAGCGCGCCGCAGGAAGCGCCCTTGACGCTGCCGGTGTTATAGCAGTTCGTGACCGTGGGATCCGTGCCGCCGGTGTGCTTGCCCGCGATGCCGCCGACGCAGGTCGCGCCGGTGACGGAGCCGGTATTGTAGCAGTTCAGGATCTGCACGCTGCCGTTTTCGGTGTAGCCGACGATGCCGCCGACATAACCGCGGTTGTTGCTGCCGCCGTTGATCGCGCCGGTGTTATAGCAGCCCGTGATGGGCGCGTAGCTTGCGCCGACGATGCCGCCGACCTTCGCGTCGGAATAGGCGCTGCTCAGCGTGCAGGTCACGCTGCCCTCGTTGCCGCAGTTCACGATCGCACCGCTGGCATAGACGCGCGCGGCGATGCCGCCCGTCACGCCGCCGTAGGAGGCCGCATTCGTCACGTTCACACGGCTGACGCAGCCCTCGATACGGCCGTAGCTCTGGTTGGCGAAGGCGCCGATCGCGCCGTTGCCCTCGATCATACCGACAAGCGTGACATTCTTGATCACACCGTCCGCGCCGAGATAGCCGGACAAAGCGCTTGCGGATTCATAGGTCGCATTGTTATCGCAGCTGTAGTAGCCGCTGATCGTCTTGCCGTTGCCGTCCAGAATGCCGCCAAACTGCGCGCTGTATTTGCCGATACCGCCCCAGCGGTTGGCCTTCGGAGCCTCCGTGCTGTTGAGCACGAGGTTCACCATGATGCGGGCGTTGATCGTCGTCTCACCGCCGTTGACCTTCGCGGCGAACCACGCCAGCTCCTCCGGCGTCTTGATGAGGTACCACGTCACGCCGTTTTCGCTCTTCGTCTCCGGTGCGGTATCGGAGGCCTTGCCCGTCCAGACATTGCTGCCCTCCTCGAGTCTGACCGTAACAGTCAGATCCTTGCCCGCGACCGTGAAGGAACCGGCCACATTCAGATAGCCGTCCAGCATGACGGCATAGGAATAGGTGCCGTCCGGCAGGCTGTAGACGCCGTTCACCGCCGTCTGCTCGCCGCCCTCGGCATGCGTCACGGAGATATCAGCGCCGCTCAGCGCGCTGCCGTCGTCCGCCTTCACGGTGGCAATGCGCACACTATGGCGCGCCGCCTGCTGCAGCGTGACATGCAGGCTGTCGTTTTCGCCCGTGACCGTCAGGCTGCCCGACGCGGTCTCGTAGCCGAACAGGCTCGCCTCATAGGTGTAGCTGCCCTTCGGCAGGCGCCATGCGCCGTTCACGGCGCTCCACTGCTTGCCATCGGCATCGCGAAGAACGAGCTTTGCCTCGGCCGGGGTCAGCGCCACGCTGACGGGGTAGGTGCGGACCGAGAGGGTGACCGTGATGGTGCGGCCTGCGCCGTCGATCGTAAAGCTTCCGGTCACATCGTCGCACTCATCGCGCGTGACAAGATAGGTATAGCTTCCGGAGACAAGGCGATAGGTGCCGTCCTCCTCCGGGGTCTGCTCCACGTTCTGCGCATCGTAGACATGGACGGAAGCGCCGGTCATGTTGACGGAGAACGCCACGATGAGCTTGGCATCCGCATCCTGCCAGGCAAGGACGGGATAGCCGCTGTTCTGATTCTTCGCGTCGTTCACGAATGCGCCGCCGAGCTTCAGCACGGTGTCGAGCGACTTCAGCTGCTCTTCCGTGAGGGCAGTCGTGTCGCCGGAGCCTCTGCCGATGGCCTGCATGCCCGTGAGGTAATAGCAGTTCGAAACGGAGCCGCCGTCGTTGTAGCCGATGAGCGAGACCGCATAATTATGGTTGCCCGCTGCGGCCAGTGTGATCGCACCGGCATTGTAGCAGGACGTCACGGTCGTGTTCGAATCCGTCTGGCCGAGAATGCCGCCGACGCGGTTGCCGGTGGCGGAGCCGACGTTATAGCACTCGCTCAGCGTAGTATAGTAGGCAGTGCCAACGATACCGGCCGAGAAATTGTTCGTACCATTGCTGATCGTGCCGAAGTTCGCGCAGCGCAGGACGGTCGAGCGCGCAGCGGACTTGCCGTTCAGACGGCCGACGATACCGCCGACATTCCGGCTCGTACCGGTGACCGTGGCATAGTTCGCGCAGGCCTCGATCGTGGCGCTGTCCGCCTGACCGGCGATGCCGCCGACATAGCCGCGGCCGGAGATGCTGCCGCGGACCGTCAGGCGGCGTACGGCCGCGCCGGTATCCAGGCAGCCGAACAGACCGGCATAGTCCGTCGTCTGCGAGACGAGCAGATTATCGATCGTGTGATACGCACCGTCAAAGCTGCCCGCAAAGCGGCGGGCATCGCTGCCGATCGGCGTGAAGGCCACATTGCCCATGTCCAGATTGGCTGCGAGTGTCACATACTTTCCGGCAAAGGCATTGCCGGAGGCGACCTGTGCAGAGAGATAGCCCAGCTCCTCGCCGTTCGAGATGAGATAGGGATCGGCCTGCGTACCGGTGCCGCCCGCAAAGCCGTCTGCCACCGTTCCATCCCATTCGATGCCGGGGACCATGGTGACCTTGACTGTCGTGTCAGCCTCGCCGAGCGTGAACGTGCCGCGTGCCGTCTTATAGCCCGCAGCCTTCACCTGATAGGAATAGTCCGCCGGGAAGAGCAGGTAGGAGCCGTCCTCCTCGGCCTGCATAACCTCGTCGCCGTGCTTCACGGTAACGGCCGCCGTCGTGCCTGCGGCAAGGCCCGTGATCGAGAACGCCGCCTTATGGCGTGCAAGCTCCGTCATGGTCACAGGGACCTCAACGGCCGCATCCGTCACGGTAAAGCTGCCGGTGGCCTGCGCATAGCCGAAGGCCTCGGCCGTATAGCGGTACTCGCCCGCCGGAACGCTGGCCTTGCCGTCCGTCACGGCATAGGAAGCATCCGCGCTGTCCGTCAGCGTAAAGGCCGTGCCTGCAGGCGCGCCCGTGAACGTGACGCCATAGTACGTTTTGCAGCTGAAGTCCTTCAGATAGAGCGTGTCATCGTTCTGATCGCCGCCGTAGTCCTTGGAATACCCGATGGTCACGACGTCATTCGCCGCGACCTCCATCGTGTAGGTCTGGAAGGACGTCATCGCACCGGAATACGAAGCCTTGCTGGACTGCGTCAGGTTCGTTCCGTTCTTCGTGACCGCCATGTAGTCATAGTTGGACTCGCTGGAGACCTTATAGGAGAAGCGGAACGTACCGCCGCTCCGGAAGGTCAGCTTGAGGGCGGAAGTCGTCCTCCCCACGCCCTTGTTGCCGGATATCAGGCAAGTCTCGTCGTCGCTCTCCGCAAAGGGATAGGAGGCGTCGTTTTCCACGGTCGCCGGAACGTCCGCAAAAAACTCATCGAAACTTGCCGCTGCTGCGACCGGGATGCTGCACAGCACCATGCACAGCACAAGGATCGCCGCGATCATTCGTTTCATGATCCAATCTTCCTTTCTTAATACGAAAATAATAAAAACACTGCGGCAGAGGGCCTCGTTTCCCCTGCCGCAGCCGTTTTCCTGCGTCATGGCGCACCTGCGCCGCATGCTTCTGTAGGTCTTCTGACTCGTGCTCTCGGGTCTCCCCCGCAACGCGGCGCTCAGCCTTCTCAGGTCGCCCCAATGACCGGCTTTCGCCCATGGAGCTCGCGTCTTGCACATACAGCGCCGGTCGGCGTTGCAGGCTCTCACTGCATTCCCTTGTCCATCTCCGGCTGTACATATGCCCTGCCGGAGCCACAAAAGCTTTTTGTTTTAACCTATTCAGTATAGCATATTTCCGCAGCATTGTAAAGCCGGATGAAAAACGTTCCGACCCTATAACCGCCGTTGACGGAGCGCCGAAAATACGCTATAATTTGAATTGTATATTATGATCCGCCCCCGGCGGGAAGGAGTGCAGCATTATGATCCAGTTATCTGATTTCTATGGCTACAGCATGTATACCATCTCTTCCGATACGCTTTCCGTCTCCGTGATGAGCCTCGGTGCGACCGTCACAAGGCTTGTCTATCGGGGCCGCAATGTCGTGGTCAGCCTGAAGACCCCGGACGACTATCTGCAGGACACCAGCTATCTCGGCGCGATCGTCGGACGCTATGCCAACCGCATTGCGGGCGGCCGCTTCCCGCTGAACGGCAAGACGGTGCAGGTCGAGCAGAACGAGGGCCGCAATCACCTGCACGGTGGCAGCGTCGGCTTCCACAAGCGCATCTGGGCCGCTGAATGCCTTGGGGAGCAGGCAGTGCGCTTCACGCTGCACACGCCGGACGGCGACGCGGGCTACCCCGGTGAACTGACGATGCACGTCACCTATCGCGTGGAGGGCAGCCGGCTCTTCCTCGATTTTGAGGGTGTCAGCACAAAGGACACCATCCTCGCGCCCACAACGCACATGTATTTCAACCTCGGCGGCACGGAGAGCATCCTCGGCACAACGCTGCAGATCAACGCGAACCGCTGGATCCCCGTAGACAGCGAGCTTATCCCCACCGGCGAGCTGCGCCCGGCCGAGGGTCCGTTCGACTTCCGCACGCCGCACGCCATTGCGCAGAACTTTGACCACGGCTTCGTGCTCGACGGCCCGGACGCTCTTGTGGCAGAGGACGGCGGCGTCCGCCTGTCGCTGCACACGGACTACCCTGCCCTGCAGCTCTACACCGGTGAATTCCTCTCGGGCAAGCTCCATCCGAATCAGGGCTTTGCCATTGAGCCGGAGGCCTGCCCCGACACGCCGAACCATCCGGAATTCGGCTCCTCCGTGCTGAAGGCCGGTGAGACGTTCCATCGCTCCATCGCCTATACCTTCGAATCCACCGCAAAATGAGCCGCGCCGATTTGCTCTACCGCGAGACGTGTGCACGCATCCTGCGCGAGGGCGTCTGGGACACCGATCAGTCCGTTCGCCCGCGCTGGGCGGACGGTTCCCCGGCCCATACGGTCAAGTGCTTCGGTGTGGTGAACCGCTATGATCTGCAGGAGGAATTCCCGCTCATGACGCTGCGCCGCACCTATTGGCGCTCATGCGTGGAGGAGCTTCTGTGGATCTGGCAGAAGAAGTCGAACAACGTCCACGACCTCGGCAGCCATATCTGGGACAGCTGGGCCGATGAGAGCGGCTCCATCGGCAAGGCCTACGGCTATCAACTCGGCATCAAATACCGTTTCCCGGAGGGAGAGTTCGATCAGGTCGACCGCGTGCTGTACGACCTGAAGCACAACCCGGCCAGCCGCCGCATTCTGACAAGCCTCTACAATTTCGCCGATCTGCACGAGATGGCTCTGTATCCCTGCGCCTATTCCATGACGTTCCATGTCAGCGGCAACCGGCTAAACGCCATTCTGAATCAGCGCTCGCAGGACATGCTCACGGCAAACAACTGGAATGTCGTGCAGTATGCCGTGCTTGTGCACATGCTGGCGCAGGTCAGCGGTCTTGTCGCAGGCGAGCTCGTGCATGTAATCGCCGATTGCCATATCTACGACCGCCACATTCCGCTTGTCGAACAGATGCTGGAGCTGGAGCCGTATCCCGCGCCGGAATTCCGGCTCGATCCCGCGGTCACGGACTTCTATGCCTTCACGCCGGACAGCGTGCGGGTAGAGAACTACCGCTATCATCCGTTTTCGGCCAGAATTCCTGTCGCCATTTAGGAGGAGCCATGGACTGCATCGTCAACGTCACGCAAAACTGGGGCATCGGGAAGGACGGCGATCTGCTTGTCTCCATTCCCACCGACCTGCGCCGCTTCCGCGCGCTCACGACCGGGAAGACCGTGATCTATGGCCGCAAGACCCTGCTCACCTTTCCCCACGCGTGCCCGCTGCCGAACCGCGAGAACTGGATCCTCTCGGCCACGCCCGGATTCTCCGTGCCGGGCGCAGCGGTGTTTCCGTCGCTTGCGGCCCTGCAGGAAGCCCTGCGTACCCGTCCGGCAGATTCGCTGTGCCTCATCGGCGGTGCGAGCGTCTACCGCGCGCTGCTGCCGTGGTGCAGCCGCGTGCTGCTTACGCAGACCTGCGCCGACCTGCCTGCCGACCGGTTTTTCCCCGATCTGGACCGGCTCCCGAACTGGCGCTGCACGGACACCGGCCCCCTGCAGGAGGACGGCGGCCATTCCTTCCGCTATCTGACCTACGAAAACGACGCTCCGCTTCCGTTATGAACATAGAATTGCTCCCTTCTGCGCAGACTAAGCGCCGAAGGGAGTGATTTTTATGCCGATTTTACCTTTGACGGAAGAAAATTTCGAGCAGGAGGCCCTGCAGGCCCGAGGGGCCGGTGCTCGTAGACCTCTTTGCCGCGTGGTGTGGCCCGTGCCGTGCGCTTGCGCCGGTGCTGGACGCACTGGCCGAGGCCCGGCCGGAGCTGCGCATCGGAAAGGTCGATGTGGACGCCCAGCCCGAGCTTGCGGCGCGGTTTGACGTGCTGACCGTCCCGACGCTGCTGCTGTTCCGCTCCGGCAGGCTGCTCCGGCGCACGACCGGCGCAAAAACGCTGACGGAGCTGGAGGAATTCCTGCGGAGCGGCGAAGCATGAGATGCTATGACATGGCCGTGGTCGGGGCCGGGCCGGCAGGCTGCACGGCGGCCCTCTATGCCGCCCGCGCCGGGCTGGACGTGCTCGTTCTCGAGCGGCTCGGCCCCGGCGGGCAGATGGCGCAGAAGCAGCACATTGAGAATTAACCCGGCTTTCCGGACGGCATCGACGGGGCCGCATTGGCTGCGGATATGAAGGCAGGTGCGGAGCGCGCGGGGGCCATTTTTCTGCTGGCCGACGTCCGCAGCACGCAGCTCACCGGCCGCGTAAAGGAGCTGCAGACGGACGGCGGGCCGGTCCTTGCCCGGACCGTTGTGCTCGCCACGGGAGCGGGCCCGCGGAGGCTCGGGCTGCCGCAGGAGGACGAGCTGCCTGGCGTGAGCTACTGCGCCGCCTGCGACGGGGCGTTTTTCCGCGGGAAGGACGTCGCC
>ERZ772855.2846-NODE-2846-length-13964-cov-32.427421_pt1 | contig 13964 bp, 7 predicted proteins | sample MGYA00511900_ERZ772855 | MGnify/ENA primary metagenome ERZ772855 (study PRJEB29015, sample SAMEA2737701) | human gut metagenome | biome: human gut; feature: human-associated habitat; material: faeces | place: China | collected 2012 ...
TCTTGTAAAAATGGCTCTCATCCACAAAAAGCCTATCCACGCCCAACTGCTCAAACGTCACTACGTCATCTTTTCGGTCCTCGGCTTGCAGCTTTTCCAGCCTGGCTTCCAGGGACTTTCGGGTGCGTTCCAGTTGCTTGACCGTAAAACGCTCCCCACCGCTGGCCTCTACCTCAGAGATACCCTCGGTGATCTCCCAGATCTGTTCCTGCAAAAGCCGCTCCTGGCGTTCCTTGCTGATGGGGATTTTCTCAAACTGGCTGTGACCCATGATGATGGCATCGTAATCGCCAGTGGCGACTCTGGCACAAAATTTTTTGCGGTTGTGCTTCTCAAAATCTTTTCGCGTTGTCACCAGGATGTTGGCGGATGGGTAGAGCCGCAGGAACTCCGACGCCCACTGCTCTGTCAAGTGGTTCGGCACCACAAAGAGAGATTTCTGACAAAGGCCCAATCGTTTGGCCTCCATCGCGGCCCCAACCATTTCAAAAGTTTTGCCCGCACCCACCTCATGGGCCAGCAGCGTGTTGCCGCCGTACAGCACATGGGCGATGGCGTTTTTCTGATGCTCTCGCAGGGTGATGGACGGGTTCATGCCGCCAAAGACGATATGGCTGCCGTCATACTCGCGGGGCCTGGTACTGTTCATTTCTTCATTGTACTGGCGCACCAATGCCTGCCGCCGCTCCGGGTCGCGCCAAATCCAATCCTTGAACGCCTCCCGGATCGCCTGCTGCTTTTGCGCGGCAAGGGTAGTCTCCTTGGCGTTCAGCACCCGGCGCTCCTTGCCGTCTGCGTCCTCCACGGTGTCGTAGATGCGCACATCCCGCAGGTTCAGGCTGTCCTCCAGGATTTTATAGGCGTTGGCCCGCTCAGTTCCATACGTCGAGTAAGCAGCCACATTGTTCTGTCCAACGGCATTCTTGCCGGAGATCTGCCATTCCGCCGTAAAGGGGGTATAGTGGACCTCAATGCTGCGCTGAAGGTAAAAGGGCGTGTCAAAGGTCTCGTACATGAATTGCTGGATATACTCCTTGTCGATCCACGTTGCCCCCAGCCGAACTTCGATCTCGGAAGCGTCCAGGTCCTTGGGCTGGGCGGCAGTCAGGGCTTCCACGTTGACCGCAAAGGCCGGGTCCTGCTCCGCCGCCCGCTGAGCCTGACGCAGTTTCCGGCGCACGTTGCCGGAGAGGTACTCGTCTGCGGTGACATAGAGGGGTGACCCATCCGGCTCACTCTGGCCGGGAACGCGGAAAATGATGCCTTGCAGTTCAGCGGCCAGTTCCTCACTGCTTTTGCCGGTCAGCTGCTCCATGTAAGCCATATCCACACAGGCTTTCTCCGAAATGGATACCGCAAGTGCTTCGCTGGCCGTGTCCACGGTGGTGACGGCTTCATGGGGTTTGATGGTCCGCTTTGAAAACATATCCGCCTTGCGCTCCAGCTTGCCGTCCTCATCCAGCACCTCCAGGGCGCAGAGCAGATAGTAGCTGCTGTCATCGGCAAAAGCCAGCCGGTTGGCCCGGTCGTTGATAAGGCCATACTTGGCGGAAAAATCGTCATAGAGCCGGTTCAGTTCGGCCATCTGTCCCTGGATGGCGGCCTCCGGCGCGGCGGCGTCCATTTCCAGGTCGATGAGCCGCTGCACACAGTCCCGCAGCCCCACCAGCCCCTTGACACGGGCCTCGGCGGTGGCGTTCAGGTCAGGACGCACCATGCGGCTGTTTTCTCGGAAGTACACCGCACCATCCACCACCGTGTAGGAGTAGTTCTTCACGTTGGGGTCAGCCGGGAGGGATTCGTCGATGTCCTCGCCTTCGCCCAGCTCCGGCAGCGCGGCCTCCTGATAGGTTCCCTGGATGTACTTCACAGCATCGTGCAGCTGGTCGGCCAGCTCCAGCCCTTCGATGGGGGCCACGGTGTAGTCCTGCTTGCCATATTGGGTGCTTTCAGCGGTAGGCCGCCCTAACACCATCTCCGGGTGGTCCAGAAAATATTGGTTGACCGTGAAGCCGTCCTCGGTCCGACCCACCTGGGTCCAGTCCGGCGCAATGTCCAGCGGACGGTCCCGTTTTTGCAGAAAGAGAACGTCCGAAACGACCTCAGTTCCGGCATTCTTTTTGAAAGCGTCATTGGGCAGACGGATGGCTCCCAGCAGTTCGGCCCGCTGGGCCAGATACCGGCGCACGGTGGAATCCTTGGCGTCCATCGTATAGCGGCTGGTAACAAAAGCCACCACGCCGCCGGGGCGTACCTGGTCCAATGCCTTGGCGAAAAAGTAATTGTGGATGTTGAAGCCCAGCTTGTTGTAGGCTTTGTCGTTCACCTGATACTGGCCGAAAGGCACGTTGCCGATGGCAAGGTCGTAAAAGTCCCGCCGGTCGGTGGTCTCGAAGCCCGCCACGGTGATGTCAGCCTTGGGGTAAAGCTGCTTTGCAATCCGGCCGCTGATGGAATCCAGCTCCACGCCGTACAGACGGCTGCCCGCCATACTCTCTGGCAGCATTCCGAAGAAATTGCCCACGCCCATAGACGGCTCCAAAATGTTGCCGGTACGGAAGCCCATCTTCTCCACGGCCTCATAGATGGCACGGATGACAGTAGGGCTGGTGTAGTGGGCATTCAAGGTAGAGGCTCTGGCCGCAGCGTATTCCTCCGGGGTCAGCAGCTCTTTCAGTTCCGAATACTCAGCAGCCCACGCAGATTTGTCCGAGTCAAAGGCATCTGCCAGGCCGCCCCAGCCCACATACCGGGACAGCACTTCCTGCTGTTCCGGTGTGGCCTGGCCGGTGGTTTCCTCCAGATATTTCAGCAGCTTGATTGCTGCCACATTGGCCTGGTACTTGGCCTTGGGGCCGCCCTCGCCCAGATGGTCGTCGGTGATGTGGAAATTCTGCGCATTGCGGCGCAGGTTGTCCCGATACTCCTGATAGGCCGCCTGTTCAGCTGCCCTCTGGTTGGGGAAGGTCTGCCAATCGCCGTTGATCGGGATGGCGACCGGGTGGCCCGGCTTCTCACCCGGCTCTGCGTCCGGGGCGGGGGTCGGTTCGGGCGGCATGGGTTCCGGCCGGTCGATGTGCAGCCGTTCCACTACCACGTCATAGGGCAGCTGGTTCTGTTCACCAGGATAAACGGTCACAGGCTCGGAATGGAACGCCGGTGTCTCGGTGGGTTCCTCGCTGGGCTTGGCGCTCTCGGCAGGTTCTTCAACAGTGGCAGCGGCCTCAACCGCTGGTTCGGCCTGTTCCTGTCCAAAGCCGTCCAGCTGGCGGGCATACAGCCCGCGCAGCAGGGGCGCGACCTCATCCCAGCGGAAGGTCAGCACAGCCAGCCGCTTCTCGTCTGCGTCCAGCACTTCCAGCTCGATGCCTTCGGGCGTGGTGCGGTAGTCTGCGGTGTCGCCGGTCTCCAGCTCCATCGTCTCGATGATGTCGGGATAAGCCCGACTCAACCACTGGGCAATTTCAGCGTTGGACTCGCCGCTTCGCAGCAGCTCGGAAATCTCCGCCTTATCCGGCGCACTGATCAGGCCGTGGGCCAGCACGTCCCGCAAGTCCTGGTCTGCGGTATCGGGGTTCTCTGGCAAGAACTCTGTGATTGCTTCGTTCCTGGCGTCCTCCCGCAGCAGCATCTCAAACCGTTTCCGACTTTCGGCCCGGAAGATTGGGTAAGCCATGCCGGAAGGAAGAAGCTGTACGGTATCCGCCCGCAGTTCTGTGATCTGGTATTCCTGATTTTCCAGATAGACCGTATCTCCCTCATGGTAGACCGGCGCGGTTGGGTCATAGACCTTTTCCTCCGGGATAGCCTGCTGAATGGCCTCGTATTCTTCATCGGAAACGGTAATGTCGATCTCATGGGTCGGCTCCTCGTTCCCGATGGTGATGGTGTCTCCCTCGCGGGTGACGGGCTGGCCGGACAGGTCAGGCGGCGTAACCTGCGCCTGCGCGGCCTCATCCGGGTAGTTGCCAAAAATACGCAGGTAGGTCCGCTGTTCTAAATCGTAGACCGCTGCGCCATCGTAGGCAAAGCCGTCCGGCTCCATCGTGCCGTCCACATAGCCCTGAGCGACTTTTTCGGCTTCTTCCCGTGTGGGATATTCCATGCGCTCATCAAAGCCGTTCTCAGAATGGTGATAGACCACCACCTGATACCGGCGGGCATCCTGCTCTTGCCTTTCCGGCTGGCGCTCCTGTTCTGTCAGAAAAGTGCCGTCCGCTATGAGCTGGGCAATCCGTCGCTGCACCTTGGGCCACGGCAATTCCATTTCTACGGAGCTTCCGGCACGGGCGAGCAACAGCTTTGTGCTGTCCCCGCCGCTATATTCGCGGGCCAGCCAGGCAGCGGTATCTTTCTCTCGTGCATGATCTGCCATATAGTGGACCACCGCACGTTTGCTGGCAACGTCCCCATTCCAAGCGCGGATGGCATCGTCGATGTCATCCTGCGAAAGCGGGCGCAGCAGCTCGTGGAGACGTGGATAGGTCTCGTCAATGATTTCTCTGTGCAAGCGTTGGCGGAACTCCGGCGTATAGGAATAGAGCTGGAGCAGCTCCCTGTTGCCGGACAACAAAACAGCGCGGCGGATGGCCGATCTGCCTTCAATCACGGCACTTTCATAATCGCTGTGACCACAGGCGTTGCGGTATCGGGTATCCTCGGTAACAGCCTCCAGTACAATAGGCTTATATTTCTCATGCAGCTCTCGGAGGGTGGGCTTTACCGCCTCCGCCTCATAGTCGCCAGCTTCTGGCTGCGGCTGCTCCTGGGCAAAAGAAGAAGCAGAGGGCGTTTTCACACTCTCTGCTTCATCAATTTTCTGGATTTGTTCCGCTTCGGAGAGGAACAGGTTTAAGGTCAGCTGTTGATAAGCTCCGCCATCAGGATCTCCTCCGCCTGGGCCTTGCAGGTGTTCATCAGGCCCACCCACTGCATCGGATCGCGGGCTTTCAGTTCCTCCGTCGCGCCCGCCGCCTCTGCCAGCCGGGGCATCATCTGCTCCAGACGGCTGTTCGCGGTCTCGTCGATCTCCTGAAGGTGCGGGTACAGCTTCTCGCTCATCAGCAGCTGGTTGTACAGGATGGGCCGATGCTCCTTCAGGTAGGCTTTCCGCATCCTGCCGTACTTGCCCAGGGGCTTCGACGGCTGCTCGCTCAGGCTCAGGTCGGGAATCAGGTAATCTCCGTTCCTCGTGTAAGTCAGGTTGTTCTCCATGTGTGACGCTCCTTTCTGCGAGTTGTTCACGTTCGTAGTTTTGGATGGTGACGCCGATCTGCCGCAGCACCTGCTGGTTTATCTGGCTGACCGCTGTGCCCAGCGCCCCGATGGCAGCAGGGGTGTTGAAGTCGAAGATCGGCATGAAATCTTCATGGCCGAAATACTGCTCCGGTTCCAGCCCGCAGCGGGACATGAGGGCATAGGTGATGCTGACGGTGGCGGCGGATTTGAATTGCACCTCGATGTTGTACTCATCGTACTCCTCCAAAAAGGAACCGTCAACGATATAGAGAATGTCCTGCCTGTGTTCGTCCCAGTATTCCTCCGCCAGCTTGGCAGCCACATCAGCCAGTTGCTGGGCCAGGTCGTTGCTGCTCACATCGTAGTTGCGTTCCAGCATGGCCGACACAGGCCCAATGTGCCGTTCCTCCAGCTGCCACAGCCAGGGGGTGCGGGAATGTTCACGGGTGCCGGTGTCGGAAATATCGAACACATAGCGCAGGCGAGGCCGGTCCCCGGAATCGTCCACCAGGGCGATGCCCTTGGAACCGCGCCGCACATACCGGCCCATGCGGTCATTCCACAGGTCGTACTCGGCGCAGGCGGTAGCGTCCGGGCGCTGGGCGTAGATCATCAGCTGCTCATGGTAAGGGTACTTGTAAAGCCGGGCGGCGGTGGTGAGAAAGCACGCCCACTCCTGCCAGCTGCCGGTGAGCTGGACCGCGACCTTCTCCGCCATCTGCGCGTACATTTCTGCTTTGGTTGGCATGGTTATCTGTCCTCCCTTCCATTCAGGAATCGAAAAGGGGCGGCACGGTGGCCGCCCCAGCTGGTCAAAACAGGGTGTTACTCGTCAAAATCAGGGTACAGTTCCAGCGCATCAAAGTCGGCGTCCGTCATCGCCCGGAGCTTGGCGAGGGTGCTGTCGGTCAGGGCCAGCAGTTCGGTCTCGTCCGGCTCCAGATGGCCACGCATCTCGGACAACACCTCGATGGCTCCCAGGCGGCTGCCGGGGTTGTTGATACACAGCAAATTGGTTTCCTCAAAAGTCAAAGCATTCATATCAGATTTCCCTTTCCGCGCTCTTTTTGGGCGCTGTCTTTTTGTGTTCGGGTTTAGGCTGGCTTTTCAGCTGGTCCATGACGGACTTCTTCTTGTCCCGATCTTCCCGGTGGGCGGCGGCCGCCAAATCCATGAGAGAGATGGGCTGACCGCTGCGGGCCTGCTGTTCCAGCTGAGCCACCGTCGGCTCCTTGGGGCCGTTGTTGATAACGCCGTCGATCATGCCGTAGTCGTCCTCAACCGTCATCTCCGCACTTTTCAGCGGATTGTCCGGCAGGAAGCCGGGGATCTGCTGAAAGCCAAAACTGTCGCAGTAATGACAGGATACCTTGCCGTCCTGCTTGATGGCAACGATGTCACTGACGCTCATAGACGGGTGGCGGTAGTCGGCAGGGTGTTCGTTGTTGAAGCGGTATTCGAGATTATCCAGCACGCTGCCTTTCAGGTCGCCGGGTGTGAGCGGCGCAGTATAGACTAGATCGTAGTTATCGCGCTGCACAGTCCGCCCGATGGACTTGACCCATTCCAGCCCTTCATAGCGAATGTCCCTCAGTTCATCGGTGTGCTTTACCTGATAGATGGCGAAGCAGTCGCCCTTGTGGTTGAGAAACGCCTGCTCCCGTTCCTGCTGGTGGTCCATGCGGTCCATGACCTGGGTATCGAAAGCAGGACTTTCTTCCCATTCCTCACGGGTGACAGCAAAAATGCCGTCGTGGGCGTCCAGGTCGGCGGTATCAAAGGCCATCGCGGGGTTTTCGCCCTGCTGGACCATGTAAACGGTTAGGTCCTGCGCCATCAGCTCGTAGGCCCGCTCTTTGGAGAGTGGCAGAAGGTCCCCGTCCAGATAGCCGCACTTTTCCAAATCGTCTTGGGTCAGTGCCGGGTCTGGCATGGGGTATTCGTCCAGTGCCCGCATGGTGTCCTTGTCGTAGATGGTGTAGTCATAGCCTGCGTCGCAGGGCTGAATGTGGAGGTACAGCCGTCCGTCTAATTCATAGAGTTTTTCCGTCTGCGCCTGGGCCTTGACCTGCTCCACCGTCATACTGCCATCTTGAAGGGCGTTGTGCAGCTTTACACACTCGTCATGGGTGCCGGTATAAAGTGTCTCTCCGGGGGTGAGGGACAAATCATCTGCAACGCTATATTCCTGGATATAGGTGCTGTCTGCCGGTGAAGTCCGCTCAAAATTGCTGTGGAGTTTATACACATGGCGGGCGGGGGACTGCATGGGAACTTCCGGCTCCGGCGCAACTTCCTGTTGGGGCACCGCCTGTTCCAGCTGGGCGGTCAGATCAATGCCGCGCTCCTTACAAATTTCCTTGTAGTGCCGGTCAATATCGGAAATCAGCTCACCGGCGGTCTTATTGATAACCTCCAGGCTGGCCCGCAGCTCCTTCAGTTCCTTGCCTTGACTCCAGCTGGCGATATAGCCGAAGCTGTTCTCGCCAGTCTGGATACCGTAATACTGGCAAACCGCATAGGAGATGCTCTCCGCCTGGACTTCCTCAGTATGCCGGTCCTTCGCTGCCTGGACCTCGGAAGAGTGATCTTCCTCCACCTCCAGCCGCCACTCGAACTGATTCTCGTCCACAAAGCGCCAGTCTGCATCGGCAGCGAACTGTTCAGCCTCTGCTTCGGTGGCAAAGCCCTGGGAATAGTCCCGCTTGGTCCCGCCGTCGCTGACCATGACCACCTTCCAGGTGGGTTCGGGTTCCGCCCGTTTCGGGTCGTGCAGCTTGCTGTGGGCGGTCTCATGAACGGCAGCGGAAACGGTCTGCACCTCGCTCATGCCTTCCCGGATGGCGATGCGCTGCTGATCGGAGGAAAAATAGCCGTCCATGTTTGCATCCATCGGCTCAAACTCGATGGGGACCGGGGCGGACCGGCGCAGGGCCTCCATAAATACCTCATAATTCTGGACATTCCCGGAAAGAGAGGACGCCAGTTCCGGCAGGGGCTTGCCGTCCGTCTGGCTGACGTCGAACACCTTCACCGGGCGGAACAGCGGGATCTCGATTTCCTTTTCCTCCATGATGACCTTTCCATCCTTATCCAGCATGGGGGCTTTGGTGTCCGGGTCCAGCTTCTGTTCCTCGATTTTCTTCTTATATGGTGTCGGGGCAATGATGGTAATGCCGTGTTCACCCCGCTTCACATGGCGGGAAAACTGGTTTTTCCACTTGTTGTAACCGGCCACCAGGGTGGCGTCCGGGCGCTGCATATAGATGAGCATGGTGTTGTTGACGGAGTAGCGGTGGAAGCGGGACATCACGGACAGGTAACGGCGGTATTTGTCGCTCTCGAACAGCTCCTTGATACCCTGTTCAATGCCCGCCGTGATTTCCTGCAACCGCTCCCGGTTGGTGGGTTTGTCAGCCATGATTTTCACTCTCCCTTCTATGGCCGAAAGTTCAGAGGTGTGTTCTGCGATCCACCGGTCCTGTTCCTCGGTGCTGCTGTCGAGAAACGTATCCAGCAGATAGCCCATGTAATCTTTCTTTTGAATGGCCTCCATAAAACGGGGATGCGGGTCCTCGTCCGGCGTTTTGGGGGAATAGTCGGTTTCCCATTTTCGGAGCAAGTGGTAGTAGTTCGCCAGAACACGCCACCCATGTTCCCGTTTTTCCTTTAATTTCTGCGCCTCGGTTTTCTGCCGGACGTAACGCCTCCGGGGAGGGGCCTGACTGTCATAGGCCAGGCCAAAATCCAGGGCCAGCTTTTCGGCGGCCTCCTTGGGGGACAGGTCATAGAGCCGGGCGGTGAAGTCGATCACGTCGCCAGTTGCCCCGCAGCCAAAACAGTAAAAGTAGTCCTCGTTCAGCTTCATGCTGGGGTGGCGGTCATCGTGGAAGGGACAGCAGGCCATGCCGCCGCGCCCCACCGCGATGCCGTACATTTCCGCTGCCTCCCGGACGGTGACGGACTGTTTCACGACTTCAAAGACACTCTCGCCCATGCTCACTTGTCACCCGCTTTAGGGACGGGCGGCCTGTACCCGGCAGCCTTGGCCCGTTCGCTGGCAGCCTTGCGGCGCTCGGCGCTGTACGGTTCCCGCACCGACACGCAGCGTTTGGGCACCGTAAAGGTCTGACGGTCTTTTTTTACGATCTGGTCCGGGTACTTCTCCGCCAGCCGACGCAGCTTTTCCAGCAGCTTCGGGTCATGGGTGTAGACCTCGGCGGTGGCCTCGGCCTGGTTGTAGAGGATAATGGTTTCCTGTTCATATAAACTCAGTTTCATTTGCCGCCGCCTTTCTGCCGGTCAAAGTCCAGCTTGAAATTGACATACTGGCCGGTATCTTCCAGCACCACGGTGGCGTCGTAGGTTTTGCCGCTCTTTTCGGAGTACAACCCGGTCACACGGGCGCGGCCATCTTTGAGCAGCACCGCCACAATGGCCTTGGTGGGCTGTTTGCGCTTCGCGGCCCACCACTTGCTGTTTTTCCAGATTGCAAATTTGCAGGATTTGTCCTGGCAGAAGAAGCCCTTTTGCATTTCTGCAACCTCGCCGCCGCAGCGGGGGCATTTGCCCACCACCTCGCGGGGCGGGGTGAACAGGTACTCGCTACCTTTGATGACCTGATAGGTTCCCACCAGTTCTTTCAGCATGGCGCAGATCCCGTCCATGAAGTCCTCCGGGGCCAGCTCGCCGCGCTCGATCTCGCCCAGCCGGTACTCCCACTCGGCGGTCAGCAGCGGGGATTGCAGCTGCTCCGGCAGGACAGTAATCAAGGAAAGTGCGTCATGGGATGGCAGAAGCTGTACGGTTTTTTTGCTCTTTTTTCGTTTCAGGAAGCCCGTGGAGACCAACTTTTCCAAAATCCCGGCGCGGGTGGCCGGGGTGCCCAGCCCCTTGCGCTCGGCATCCTCCGGCATATCTTTGGCACCGGCGGTCTCCATCGCTGCAAGAAGCGTATCTTCCGAAAAATGTTTAGGCGGGCTGGTTTTGCCCTCCTTGACGGCGGCACCGGCGACCGGCAGCTTCTGACCTTCGGTCAGCTCTGGCAGCGCCTTGCTTTCGTTGTCGTTGTCCGGCTCCGCATTTTTCATGCTGGCGCGGTAGGCGGCATCCAGCGCCCGCCAGCCAGGTTGCTTCACCGTGCGGCCTTTGGCGGTGAACTCTGTATCGGCGCACTCTACCGTGACAGCGGTTTCGGCGTAGGTGTGGGGCGGGGCCACCGCGCACAGCAGGCGCAGCGCCACCAGCTCCAGAATCGCCCGTTCGCCCACCGGCAGGGCGGACAGGTCCGCCTCTCGGATGTTGCGGGTGGGGATCACCGCATGGTGGTCGGTCACTTTCTTGTCGTTGATGACCGCCGCCGCATCGCAGGAGATGGCGATGCCCTTGCGGAACGGCATGGCGTTGGCGACCAGATTCACCAGCACCGGCAGGCCCTCGGCCATGTCGGAAGTCAGGTAGCGGCTATCGGTACGGGGATAGGTGCAGAGCTTCTTTTCATAGAGGTTTTGCAGGTAATCCAATGTCTGCTGCGCCGTGAAGCCCAGCAAGCGGTTGGCATCCCGCTGGAGAGTGGTCAGGTCGTAGAGGGCGGGCGGCTTCTCGGTTTTGTCCTTGCGCTCCACCTGTTTGACCGTGGCCATGCCGCCCTCGCAGGCTTGCCGCAGTTGCTCGGCAGTGCCTTTATTGTCCATCCGAGAGCTGGCAGCGGAAAAGCCGGGCAGTTCCAGCGCCACCGTATAAAACGGCACCGGCTTGAAGGCGTCGATCTCCGCCTCCCGCTGGACGATGAGCGCCAACGTCGGGGACATGACGCGGCCAATGTTGAGGGTGCGGTGGTACAGCACCGAAAAGAGTCGGGTGGCGTTGATCCCCACCAGCCAGTCGGCCTTGGCCCGGCAGAGGGCGGCCTGGTGCAGCCCGTCATAGTCCGCGCCGGGGCGCAGGTTGGCAAAGCCCTCCCGGATGGCGGAATCCTCCATGCTGGAGATCCACAACCGGCGTATGGGCTTGGTGCAGCCCGCAAGGCAGTAAACGGTGCGGAAAATCAACTCACCCTCGCGCCCGGCGTCTGTAGGATAGTTCTCGGAGGTGACTTTTCTGACTTTGTTACTCGATGGCATCCAATGGGCCGATAAAGCGGTAGAAAATCTGGATTTTCTGGACGTATTCGCCATCGACCTTTTCCGCTTTGGATACCAGAATCTTGTCAATCAGCTGATGCAGAATCTTATAGTTCAGTTCGGTGATGCCAGCGTACTTGCTGACTTCATCAATAAAATCCTGAATCTTGTCCAGCTGATCGTGTTCAGCACGGCCTTCCCGCTCGTACTGCTCAATCTTCTCGGTCAGTTCAGCCTGTTCTTTGTCGTAGCGATCTGCAAGCATTTGAAAACGTTTCTCCGGGAGAAGTCCCTTTGATACGTCCTCATAAAGTTTTGCATACAGGTCTTCGATTTCTGCGATTCGTGCTTTACACTGCTTCAAATCCCGTTTGTGCTGCGCCCGGTCAGAGGACACCCGGAGGTGCATCTGATTTGCAATCTTCTTCACAAGGGCTTCCCGATTGCTCACAGCGGCCTTTGCGTGTGCCTGAATGTCCGCAAAGACAGCTTCATGCAGAACACGGGCTTCCAAATTATGAGAGTCACAGGCTTTCGCACCATATTTCCGATAAGTGCTGCAACAATAAAAGGTCTGATCCAGAACACTGTTACGTTTGCGCCTGTGCTCGACCTTGACTAACATCGTTCTGCCGCAGTCTGCACAGCGGACGATGCCCTTGAAGATATTGTCGTAGTCGGTCTTATCGCACATAAAGCAGCCGGAACGGCTGTAAAGGATTCGCTGCACGTTCTCCCAACGGTCTTGTGGGATGATTGCTTCATGTGTATTCGGAACGATAGCGCGTTCTTCAAACGGAATATAACGCCGCTTTTTGGATTTCATGGACACGGTGGGCTTGGCTTCGTAGATGATGTGTCCGGCGTAGACTGGGCTGTGCAGAACCTGACTGATATAGGCACTGTCCCAATCATACATCTTTTCATCATCAATAAAGCGGCCAAACATCTCTTTCTTGTAGTAACACGGCTTCAAGACTTTTTCATCGTGGAGCCGCTTGGCGATGCGGTGAAGCCCCAGCCCTTCCTCTGCCATTGAATAGATATACTCAACAACGGGGGCGGTGTTCGGGTCGATCACAAGGTGATTGTGGTCGGCAGGGTCTTTCTGGTAGCCAAACGGTGCGCCGCTGGAGATATACTTTCCGCTTTTCTTGCGTGTCCGAAGGGCACTCTTGATTTTTCGGGAAGTGTCTTTGGCGTACATTTCATTGATGATGTTTCGGAACGGGGCAATATCCATCTGGGATTGCTCGTTGGAATCATAACCATCGTTGATTGCAATATAGCGGACACCGTGTTCAGGAAAGAAGATTTCCATATACGTTCCGGTTTCGATGTGGTTGCGTCCAAGTCGGGACTGGTCTTTGGTAATGACTGTTGCCACCTTTCCTTCCCGGATATCATCCAGAAGTTCCTGAAAGGCAGGGCGGTCAGAGTTCGTACCGCTGTAACCATCATCAACATAGTACTGGCAATTCCCGAAACCGTTGCGTGTGGCATACTCCATAAGCATTGACTTTTGAGTGCGGATGCTCAGGCTTTCGCTGTTTGAACCGTCATCTTTTGACAGTCGGCAGTATAAAGCAGTTACTTTTTTGTCCTTTTCCATGTGTACCTCCATAATGGAAAAGAGACCTCATCAATCACATTGTAGCGGATGCTGCGTGATGATGCAAGCCCTTTTCCGCAGTAAAACGTCCAATTAGCCAGCGGCGAGATACGATTCGGCAGTTTTACGAATTTCTTCTTCCACAAGCCGCTGAAAAAGCGTATTCATCGGCACATTGCCGATATAATGGCGTTCCACGATCAGGCGCACGGACTTCGGACTTCTCGGCGCACGTTTGCGTGTGGTGGGCTTCTTCTCAGATTTTTCTTTGTTCAAGGGCAGACCTCCTCATTCATGTGGTGCAAATACGGAAAGGAATGGATGGATTCTATTCGTTTTTCTCTTTTTGTTTTATTACGTTGGTTAGGTGAAAGTTTTCTTCGATACAGTCTTAAAGGCTGCTATACTGCATAGGAAAAATATCTTTTGCAGATGCCATTAAGAATCTGCATCACAGAATCGTGATTTTGGCGGTTCTTGAATCGTGAAAAACGCAGAACTATTCAACATTTGGAATTTTCACAAAGATGTGATTGGGCGAAGAAAACCGCGTTCGTCTGCGCTCAATCAATCCCGCAGCGTCCAATTCCTTAAGCGCACTGGAAACACTGACAGTGCTGCGCCCTAGCTGCTCAGCCAAAGAGCAAATCGTAAAAATGACAAACACGAATCCACGTTCATCTATCCAGAGATTTTTCTGCGAGAGCGTGGCACGGTCGAGCAGCAGCACATAAGTCATTTTTGCAGTCTGGCTCAGGTCAAGTTCCAAAAGGAAGCGTGGGTATGGGAGAAACGGCGGCAGCAGAGTTTGCGTGGTAAGATATTCTGAAATGTTGATCACCTCCAGCTGAAGCAGAAATCAGGAACAAAGAGTATGTAACGAGAATTGGTGGGTTCCAATTCTCCAGTCGCAGAAAAGCACGAAACAAGTGCTCAACTGCGTTAATAAGTTAAGGTCTCCCATATTGGTCCTCGACTTCCCTAGGAGTGGG
>ERZ772855.2865-NODE-2865-length-13876-cov-3.071124_pt1 | contig 13876 bp, 10 predicted proteins | sample MGYA00511900_ERZ772855 | MGnify/ENA primary metagenome ERZ772855 (study PRJEB29015, sample SAMEA2737701) | human gut metagenome | biome: human gut; feature: human-associated habitat; material: faeces | place: China | collected 2012 ...
AACGGAAATCGGGCCGGCCGTGATTTTTGGGCTGATTTTTGCGAAACCTCAGGGTATAGAAACGAAATAGGACAGAAAGAGTTAGCGCGCTCGGAAATCCAAAAAAAAAGTTGTTTTTATCGTTGGAATCAAAAATTAAATGTATCTTTGCACTCCAGCGGGAGTTTTGAAAATAAGTTAAACTAAAAATACTTGTAATTATGACTAAGGCGGACATCGTTAATGAAATCGCAAAAAGCACGGGCGTCGAAAAGGCGCAGGTGCAGCAGATCGTGGAATCTTTCATGGAAAGCATCAAAGATTCGCTGACGGCCAATAAGAACGTATACCTGAGAGGTTTCGGCAGCTTCATCGTTAAGAAAAGAGCTGAAAAAGTAGCCCGTAACATCTCGAAAAATACGACGATCACAATTCCTGCCCACAACATCCCGGCGTTCAAACCGGCCAAGAGCTTTGCGGGCAAGGTGAAAGCTAACACCAAATAGTAACCTTATTTATTAAATTTTTCAATCATGCCAAGCGGTAAAAAAAGGAAAAGGCATAAAATGTCTACCCACAAACGGAAAAAACGTCTGAGAAAAGACAGACACAAAAAGAAAAAGTAGGTCGCATATTTTATGCATCTTTAGTATTATAAACCTAAAGAGCCCTTCGGGGTCTTTAGGTTTATTGCATAATAAACAGCCAGTGATCACTTCTCCCCCACGACCGCCCGCGCAAAGGATCGCCAAGCGACGACGGCGGATCGTGACGAAACCTCAAACAACTGATGAATAAAGAATTAATAATCAATGTAACCTCCAACGAAATCACCATCGCCCTGTTCGAAGACAAACAGCTTGTCGAACTGAACAAGGAAAAATGCAAAACGGGATTTGCCGTCGGCGATATCTATCTGGGAAAAGTCAAGAAGATCATGCCCGGGTTGAACGCCGCGTTCGTCAACGTAGGATACGAAAAAGACGCATTCATCCACTACCTGGATCTCGGCCCTCAGTTCACCACCCAGCAGAAGCTGGTCAACATACTGACCAACAACAAGAAAATCCCGAACTTCGAAACCATGCGCCTCGACAAGGCGATGGGCAAGAACGGGAAAATATCCGGATTCATCGCCAGCGGACAATCGATCCTGGTACAAATCGCCAAAGAGGCCATCTCGACGAAAGGGCCCCGTCTGACCTGCGACATGTCGCTCGCGGGGCGCAACGTCGTACTGATCCCGTTTTCGAACAAGGTATCCATTTCGCAGAAAATCCGTTCGGCCGAAGAGCGCAAACGGCTCAAGCGCATCGCATCGGAAGTGCTGCCGAACAACTACGGCGTGATCATCCGCACCGCGGCGATGGGACAGCAGGACGAAGAGATCAAGCACGACATCCTGTCGCTGATCGAACGCTGGAAAAAAGTCATATCGGGCGTCCGCAACAGTACGGCTCCCGCCCTGATCCTCAACGAAGAGAACCGAACGACCACCATCATACGCGATCTGCTGAACGGTTCGTTCAGCAGCATTTGCATCGACGACCAGACCGTCTACGAAGAAGTGCGCGAATACATTCGCACGATCGCTCCGGAAAAGGAAAAAATCGTCAAGCTCTATAAAGGCAACGTTCCCATTTTCGACAATTTCGACGTATCGAAACAGATCATGTCGCTTTTCAGCAAATACGTCTCGCTGAAAAAGGGAGCCTACCTGATCATCGAACATACCGAAGCGCTACACGTGGTGGACGTCAACAGCGGCAACCGCGCCAAAGTGGACAACGACCAGGAGCAGACGGCCATGGACGTCAACCTGGCGGCGGCGGCCGAGATCGCGCGGCAGTTGCGCCTGCGGGATATGGGCGGTATCATCGTGATCGACTTCATCGACCTGCACAAAAGCGAAAACCGCACGGCGCTGGTCGAAAAGATGCGCGAGATGATGGCGAACGACCGCGCCAAGCACACCATCCTGCCGCTATCGAAATTCGGCCTGATGCAGATCACCCGCCAACGGGTGCGTCCCGAGACGCACATCGACATGCGCGAAACCTGCCCGGCCTGCCACGGCACCGGACTGGTCACGCCGGCCGCGCTGCTCGATACGCAAATCGAAAAACAGATCGCCTACTACGCGAAAGAGAAAAAACTCGACTACATCAAGCTCCGAGTCAACCCGGTCGTAGCCGCCTTCCTGACCAAAGGGGTATTCTCGCTGCGGCTGCGCTGGATGCTGAAATACCGGTGCGCCATCCGCATCGTTAAAAACACGACCACCGGCATCATCGAAACCCGTTATTTCAACCGGAAGGACGAAGAATTGTTCTGAACCGCACCATGACCACCGACGAACTGCTGCAACTTTTTACCGGCGAAAAAGCTTACCGGCAACTGGCCGCGGAGATCCGTCCCGGCCGCAGCGTCGGACTGGCTTCGCTGGCCGGATCGTCGCTGTCGCTGGTCGCGGCAGCAGCCGTGCGGCAAACCGGAGGGCTGCACGTCTTCGTCATGGAAGACCGGGACGCGGCGGGCTACTTGTACAACGATCTGTTTCCGCTGCTGGGCGAAGAACGACTGCTGTTTTTCCCGACCGGCTACAAACGTTCGATCCAATTCGGACAGGAAGATCCGTCGGGGATCGTACAGCGAACGGCGGCGCTGAACGCCGTAAAAAACAACGACGGCGGCGCGCTGGCGCTCTGCACCTATCCGGAAGCGCTGGCCGAAAAAGTCGTCGGCCAGCAGCAGCTCCGCGAAAGCATCCTGACGCTGCGCAGAGGCGACCGTCTCTCGACGGCATTCGTCGAAGAAATCCTCACGACGAACCGTTTCGAAAGGGTCGATTTCGTTTACGAACCGGGACAATACTCGGTACGCGGCGGAATCATCGACATTTTTTCGTTTTCGTCCAACGTGCCGTACCGCATCGACTTTTTCGGCGATGAGATCGACTCGATCCGCCCGTTCGACATTTCGACGCAACTCTCGACCGGGAAACTCGCCGAAGTCGAAATCGTCCCGAACCTGAAGGACATCGCCAATGCGTCGGCCCGCGTTTCGTTCGCCACGTTCGCCGGACAGGCCGTCTACTGGATCGCCGACGGCGAATACACGCTGAAACGATTCAACGACATCCGCACCAAAATACTCGGCGACCTCGAAAATCCGTCCGAAATCGACCGGATGGTCACCAGTCGCAAAGAATTTTTAGAAAACAGCGGCAAGGCGACCTTCATCCTGCTCAACGACAACATCACCGAACGCGCCGCAGACGTCCGGATCGCCTTCAATACTTCGCCGCAGCCGCAGTTCAACAAGAATTTCGAACTGTTGGCCGAAGACATCACACGAAACCGCGAAAACGGATACGAAACTTTTTTCCTGACCGAAAATAAAGCCCAACTGGAACGCCTGGGCAATATTTTCAATTCGATCGGCGCCAAACAGGTCCGGTTCGGATCGGTGCCGTTGACGCTGCACGCCGGATTCATCGACCACATTTCGCAAAAGTGTTTTTATACCGACCACCAGATCTTCGACCGTTATCAGCGCTATCGCATCCGCGGCGAACTGGACCGCAGCGAAAGTCTGACGATCCAGGAGCTTAACTCGCTGAAGGTAGGCGATTACGTGGTACACATCGACCACGGCGTAGGACGCTTCGGCGGACTGACGCGCACGGTCGAAAACGGCAAGGTACACGAAGCGATCAAGCTGGTCTACCGCGACAACGACGTGCTGCTGGTCAACGTACACGCGCTGCACCGCATTTCGAAATACAAAGATAAGGAGAGCGAACCGCCGAAAATCTACAAGCTGGGATCGGGCGCCTGGCAGCGGATGAAGCTGAACACGAAAAAGGCGGTCAAGGACATCGCCCGCGAGCTGATCGCGCTGTACGCCAAACGCAAGGCGAGCGAAGGTTTCGCATATTCGCCGGACAGTTACCTGCAGCACGAACTGGAAGCCTCGTTCATCTACGAAGATACGCCCGACCAGCAGACCGCCACGCAACTGGTCAAGCAGGATATGGAGAGCCGCACGCCGATGGATCGGCTGATCTGCGGCGACGTCGGCTTCGGCAAGACCGAGATCGCGATCCGGGCCGCTTTCAAGGCAGTCACCGACTCGAAACAGGTCGCCGTACTGGTTCCGACCACGATCCTCGCCTTGCAGCATTACCGAACGTTCAACGACCGGTTGAAAGAATTCCCCGTGCGGATCGAGCACCTGAGCCGCGTGAAAAGCGCGAAAGAGGTGCGGCAGATCGCCGACGACCTGGCCGCCGGCAAGATCGACATTCTGGTCGGAACGCACAAACTGCTCGGCAAAAGCATCGAATTCAAGGATCTGGGCCTGCTGATTATCGACGAAGAACAAAAATTCGGCGTAGCGGCCAAAGAGAAACTGCGCCACCTGAAAGCCAACATCGACACGCTGACGATGACGGCCACCCCGATCCCGCGTACGCTGCAATTCTCGTTGATGGGTTCGCGCGACTTGTCGGTCATTTCAACGCCGCCGCCGAACCGCCAGCCGATCGCCACCGAGAGCCACCTGTTCGACGAGGAGATCATCCGCGAAGCGATCGGATACGAGCTCTCCCGCAACGGGCAGGTCTATTTCGTCCACAACCGCGTCGAGACGATCGGCAACATCGAACGCCTCGTGAGGAAGCTATGCCCGGAGGCGCGCGTTGGCGTCGGGCACGGGCAGATGAACCCGCAACAGCTCGAACAACTGATGATGGACTTCATTTACGGGGAGTTCGACGTGCTGGTAGCCACTTCGATCATCGAATCGGGAGTGGACGTGCCGAACGCGAACACGATCATCATTGACAATGCCCAAAACTTCGGCCTGAGCGACCTGCACCAATTGCGCGGCCGCGTCGGGCGGTCGAACCGCAAGGCGTTCTGCTACCTGCTGACGCCGCCGGACGAAATGCTGTCGTCCGACGCACGACGCAGGCTGCGGGCCATCGAAGAGTTCTCCGACCTCGGCGCGGGATTCAACATCGCCATGCAGGATCTGGACATCCGCGGCGCAGGCAACCTACTGGGCGGCGAACAGAGCGGTTTCATCGCCGATATCGGCTTCGAAACCTATCAGAAAATCCTGAACGAGGCGATCGCCGAACTGCGCGAAGAAGAATTCGCGAAAACCGGCGAAACGCCCGGCGAAACGGCGCCGCCGCAACCGGCCACGTACATCTCCGACACGCAGATCGACACCGACCGCGAAGCCTTTATCCCGGACGCTTACATCAGCAGTTCCGCCGAGAAAATCCGCCTGTACCGCGAACTCGACCACATCACAGACGACCGGCGGCTGGCCCTTTTCGAGAAAAATCTGATCGACCGTTTCGGCCCGGTTCCGGAAGCGACCCGCGAGTTGTTCGACATCGTTCGGATGCGGTGGGTATGCATCGAACTCGGGTTCGAGAAAGCGATCGTCAAAAACGGCATCATGATCCTGAAATTCATCGAAAACCAGCATTCGGCCTACTACAAAAGCACGGTATTCGGCAACATCCTGAAAATCGCGACGCGCCCCGACAGTAAATTTATTTTCAAACAGAACAATAATAAGCTGTCTATTGTAGTTAGAAATATAAAAAACATATCCGAAGCGACTGCGAACCTTTGCGAACTGGCAGCCAAAGTCCACGGGGAAGGGGTCGTTTAGCGGGATTTCGTACCGGAGCGGAGAGCGGCGGGAGGTTGCGGGAACGGTTTTTATCACTAATTTTGTACGGATGAATCTTGCTATCGACATAGGAAACACGCTCGCCAAACTGGCCATCATCGACGGTGGCCAGGTCGTCGATTTTCTGAAAACCGAACAGATCGACACGGCCTATATCGAAAAACTGCTCAAAGCGAACCCGGGCATCGACGCCGCGGTGATCGTCTCGTCGCGCGACACGGACGAGGAACTCGAACGGTTCCTGGAACAGCGCATGAAGCGGTTCCTGAGGTTCGACCAAAACGTCCCGGTGCCGATCGTCAACCGCTACGCCACGCCCGGCACGCTGGGCGCCGACCGGCTGGCCGCAGCCGTAGGAGCCAATACGATCTACCCGAACAGCGATATCCTGATCGTCGATTTCGGAACGGCCATTACGATCGACGTCGTCTCGGGCGGCGAATTCCTCGGCGGCAACATCACCCCCGGCGCGGCGATCCGTTTCAAGGCCCTGCACCACTTCACGAAAAAACTGCCGCTGTGCTCGCTGAACGATAACCCGACCGAACTGTTCGGCAACACCTCCGTAAGCGCCATCGAATGCGGCGTGGTCAACGGAATCGTTTACGAAATCGAAGGCTATATCCGCGACCTGCAACGCAAATACAGCGACCTGCGGATAATTTTCACCGGGGGAGACAGTAATTTCTTTGCCAAACGATTAAAAAATACGATATTTGCAACCTACGACCTTGTGGCTTACGGTCTGAACCGAATTTTAGAATATAATGCAGAATAACAAGCGAATTCTCCGGGTTGTCCTGGCATTGTTGCTGGCGTTGCCCGCAGCGGCGTGGGCTCAGAGCAGCAGTCTGAATACTTTCTCTCCTTATACGTTTTACGGAATCGGGGACTTCTCGACCCAGGGCCCCGGGTATATGCGTTCGATGGGAGGCGCCGGTATCGGATTACGCAACGCGCTGAAGATAAACTACCTGAACCCGGCCTCTTACAGCATTTTGAAACAAAAAACGTTCCTGTTCAACGTCGAAATCGAAGGAAACAACACCTACTCGAAAACCTCGGCAGCCAAAACCAGCCACAATTCGTTCAACGTAAGGGACATCGCACTTGCATTCCCGATAGCCCGTTCGCTGGGAATCGGCATCAGCGTCACCCCGATGAGCAGCGTGGGCTACCGGATCGAAATGCGCGACACCGACCCGTTCTTCCTGGCTAATAATATGGACGTGCTGTATAACTACACCGGAGAAGGGAACGTCACGCAGGCCAAGCTGGGATTCGGCATCCTGCTGACCAAACGTCTGTCGGTCGGCGCCGACATGGTTTATTACCACGGGCGCATCTCGCGGTATTTCAACACCGACATCACTTCGCTGCTGTCCAACGAAACCTTCGTCAACACCCACGGAACCGCGCGGGAATCCATTTCGCGGCTGGGGGCCAACATCGGATTGCAATACGACCTGATTCAGAGCGACAAACGCGTGCTGACCTTCGGAGCGACTTACCGGCCCAGGACGAATCTCAAGCCGACCACGAGCCGCTCGATCTACTCGACCAGCATTACGTCGGACAAAATTACCGATACGACTTCAAAAGAGAATTTCTCGCTGCCCAATACGTTCACGTTCGGCCTGAGCTACCAATCCGTACGGTTAAGCCTCGGCCTGGATTACTCCATGGAACAGTGGAACAACGTGAACACGAACGATCCGATGAACGGCATAGAATTCAAAAACAACCAGTACATCAAGTTCGGCGTTCAGTACATTCCGAATCCGATGGATGTCCGCCATGTCCTGAACCGGTGGTCTTACCGGCTCGGCTTCCGTTACAACGATTACTACATGCGGATCAACGGGCACAACGTCCGCGACAAGGCCATCACGCTCGGCGTGGGCATTCCGATCAAAGTCCAGGGACTGAGCGCCGTCAATGTCGGAGTCGAATTCGGCCAGCGCGGCAGAACCGCCGACGGCGCGATGGGAACGCGGCAGTTTCGGATGATCCGGGAGAATTACATCAAACTCTCCATCGGGCTGAGCTTGTTCGGCGAGGACGACTGGTTCAAGCGGTTCAAGTACCAATAACACCGGCCCCCGATCGAAATGATTCGCTTTTACCGAAATATCACGGCCGTCGCCGCACTTCTCGGAAGTGCGGCGCTGCTGTTTTCGTGCTCGCGGCAAACGGCCGTCGTCGAAGAGGAGAACAACCAGAATATGATGACCCAGCAGAGCGAGAACCTGACGGTCATCCAGACGAAGGAAGGCAACCTCTCCTTCCGTTTTTCCGCGCCGCTGCTCGAAGAGTACGAATATGCCGAGGAACCCTACATCGAATTCCGCAAAGGGATCGAGATCGAGACCTACAACGATTCGACCCAGACTGTCGAAGCGAAGCTGTCGGCCAATTACGCGATCTTCATGAAACGGCAGCAGCTCTGGGAAGCCAAAGGAAATGTCCGCGGCAGCAATGCCGACGGCAACCAGCTCGAAACCGAGCAGCTGTTCTGGAACCAGAAATCCAAACGGGTCTATTCCAACGTCGATTCGAAAATCACCCAGAAAGGGGACGTCATCTATGCCGACGGGTTCGAATCGAACGAGCGGTTCGACGATTTCGTAATGCGCAAAGTAAAAGGAAAAGTTACGGTCGATACGACTCCGAAGCAGGATTCCGTCGCCGGGACTCCGCCGGCCCCCGAGGCTCCGCAGCAACCGCCCGTAAAACCCGGTTATCCGGTTATCCGCGAAGGCGAAGCGGTGGCCCGCCCGCACGTCGAAGAGACGAAGGCGAAAGAATAAATCAGGAAAAATCTTCCTCCCGGTCCGCTTTGATTTTTCGACCGGAATCTCCCTTGCAGAAGACGGATCAGCCGCGGCGGATCAGATGAATAAACTCCTCCCGGGTCTGCATCTGCCTGAGGAACACGCCTGTAAATGCGGAAGTAGTGGTCAGTGAACTCTGTTTCTGCACGCCTCGCATCTGCATGCACATGTGTCCGGCCTCGATCACCACCGCCACCCCCAACGGATCGAGCGCCTGCTGAATGCAGTCGCGGATCTGGACGGTCAGTCGTTCCTGCACTTGGAGACGGCGCGCATAAGCTTCCACAACCCGGGCGATTTTAGAGAGTCCGGTAATATAGCCGTTCGGAATGTATGCGACGTGCGCCTTCCCGTAAAAAGGAAGCATGTGGTGTTCGCAAAGCGAATACAGCTCAATATCCTTGACGATCACCATCTGTTTGTACTCTTCGTGAAATTTGGCCGACAACAGGATTTCGCGCGGATCTTCATCGTAACCGCGCGTCAGGAAACACATCGCCTTGGCGATCCGTTCGGGCGTCTTGACCAACCCTTCGCGGTCGGTATCCTCGCCCAGCAGTTCGAGGATCGCTCGGTAATGTTCGGAAAGTTTCTCGATGGTTTCGGGATTGTACACCTCTTCTCTGGCGTAATTCTGTTCCATGATCCGTTGTTTTATGCGGAACAAAGGTAACACTCTTGCGGCAGATAACAAAAACGGAAACCGCAACGGCGGACTACTCGCCCCGTTCGAGCGCACTGTGCACGAAACGGATCTCGCTGTACGAATAATCGCTGCCGAGATTTTCCTGTATCAATGCGAATTTCTCTCCGGGATGCTCGTTCAGACAACGGGTAATCGCCCGGATCTTGTCTTCCGGCACGAATCGGTCGGCTTCGAGCGCGCCGCGCCGGATCAGGTCGGCAATATGCCCGTCGATCGTAGCTGCGCTCAATCCGCGTTCGGCGGCGATTTCGCGGCGGGTAAGCCCCTCTTCGAGCAATCCCAGCGTAACCAGCCGCGTGTCCTCCCGCTCTTTTCTCTTCGGTTTCGTCCCCCCTGCATCCGGCCTCACGGCGACCTCCGGAGTCGGGAAATCCATATCGGCTCCCGTTTCGGCCCGGAACTCCCGAACGAATTCCAGCACCGTGTCCCCGTATTTCTCCAGAAACTTATCGCCTATCCCTTTGATACGCGCCAGTTCGCGGAGCGAAGAAGGCAACAGGTTCGACACGCCGAGCAGCGCTTTCTGGCTCATCACCACGTATACCGGAACTTTTTGCCGGCCGGCCTCCTCTTTGCGCCAGCTCCGCAGCGTTTCGAAAAGCGCCGGATGCAGCACGTCGTCGGAAACCGTCACCTTCGCTTCCGCGCCGATCGAAATCCGGGACTCTTCCAGCGAAGCCTTCGCCTTCGCTTCCAGGTAACGGTGCAGGTCGAATCCGTCAGCGGTCGCCTCCAGCACGGCTTTTTTAATCCGCACCTGGTCCCCGGCCGCCGACAGCATCTTCGCAAAATCTTTCCGCAGCTCCTTGCTGTCGATCTCGACGTCGCAGGCCGCCAACAGCGGATCGATAATCTCGCCGCATCGGGCCAGGAAATAGTCCCGTCCTTTGCCGACCCGTTCGGCGAGCCGCGGATCGTCGCGGTAGCCTGCGCTCCCGCCGATCATACGGTCGATCTGTTTTTGGAAACGAATGCCGACATCGCTTATCTCGGTGCTGAAACGCACCGTATGCTGTTGCCACATGGCCGACAATTTCGGATAAAGCGCGCCCAGGTGTTCGTCGACGAACCGGCGGAGTATCCGCAGTCGTTTGCCTACCGCCGCGAAATCGAACAGTTCCAACAACAGCCGCCGGTAATAAGCTTCGGCCTGACGGGCCAGCAGCGCGCCGTCCGGCCGGTGTTCCGCGGCGTAATCCGTAAACGCGCGGACGGTAGGATCGCAGATCATGCAACGCGCGTCGAGCGGGGCGCGCAGCACCAACCCTTCCAAACTCTTGCAGCGACTGAGCGCCACGTACACCTGCCCGTGCGAAAAAGAGTCGGCCGCGTCGATCACCGCGCGTTCAAACGTAAGCCCCTGGCTTTTATGGATCGTAATAGCCCATGCCGCTTTCAGCGGATACTGAACGAAGCGGCCTTCGACCTCTTCGGTCAGCTCTTTCGTTTCGGGATCGATCTTGTATTTGGTATTCAGCCATTCGGCCGGTTCCACGGCGATCGGCTCGGCGGCCCCGTGCGGCAGCACCTCGACCGACCCGTCGTCCAACCCCGTCACGATACCGATTTTTCCGTTATAATACCGTTTCTCGGGCGACGGATCGTTTTTGATGAACATCACCTGCGCCCCCGCCTTCAACGTCAGCGACGCATCGGTCGGATAAAGGTATTCCGGAAACGTTCCTTCCAGCGCCGCCTGGTAAGTACAGGACGCGCCGGGCAGCGCGGCCATTTTCGCCTCGTTGATCCCATGCGCCGTATGGTTATGCGATGTCAACGTAATGTATCCGTCCTTTTCGTCCGGATCGAAAGCGGGCCGGTAACGGCGGTTCAGCTCTTCGAGCATCGCAGGATCGACGCGGCTTTCGCGCACGGCATTCAGCATCGTAATGAAGCGTTCGTCGCTCTGCCGGTAAATATGTTGCAATTCGATGCAGACGTACGACGTCTCCTTCAGTGCCCGGGATTCGAAAAAGAACGGCGACGCATAGAATCGACCGAGCAAGCTCCACTCCTCGTCGCGCACGACCGGAGCCAACTGCTGCAGGTCGCCGATCAGCAGCAGTTGCACGCCGCCGAACGGTTTGCCCGGATCGCGGTACCGCCTGAGCACGTCGCTGACCGCATCGAGCACGTCGGCGCGGACCATGCTGATCTCGTCGATCACCAGCAGGTCGATGCTGCGAATAATGGCTATTTTCTGTTTATTGAAACGGAACTGCTCCTGTCGGTTCTGCGGGTTCACGCCGCGGACGGATTCGGGAATATACGGTGCGAACGCCAACTGGAAAAACGAATGGATCGTCACCCCGCCGGCATTGATCGCTGCCACACCGGTCGGCGCCACGACGATCATCCGTTTCGGCGAGCGTTCCCGCAGCCTGTGCAGGAACGTAGTCTTGCCCGTCCCCGCCCGTCCGGTCAAAAACAGATTGACGGCGGTCTCCCCGATAAAACGGTCGGCCAGTTCCAACTGCGGATTCTCCATCGTTCCCCCATCGGGCATTCGCCCTATCTAACAGTTCATTACATTTTATCGCCGTAGGCCAGATCGCCGGCATCGCCGATCCCGGGAACGATATAGGATTTCACCGTCAGTTCGGCATCCACCGTTCCGCACCAAATCTCGGCCTCCTGCATCGAAAAATTCTTTTTCGCGAATTCGATCCCCTCCTCGCTGGCGATCACCGTAGCGACGATCGTCCGGCGGGGTTTCCCGGCCTTCTCCAGCAACGCCTGATAGGTCAGCGCCAACGACGCCCCGGTAGCCAGCATCGGATCGACGAGCAGCAGCGTCTTGCCGGTCAATTCGCAACTCGATATATACTCAACCTTGATATGGAAACTGCCGTCCTTGCTATACTTCCGGTAGGCCGACACGAACGCGTTCTGCGCATCGTCGAAATAATTCAGAAAACCCTGATGAAACGGAATCCCCGCCCGCAGGATCGTAGCGATCACCAGTTGGTCGTCCGGCAGCGACACTTCGGCCTCGCCGAGCGGCGTCTCCACGACATGCTTCGTATAATGCAGCGTCTTGCTGATCTCATAAGCCATCACCTCGCCGGCCCGCTCCAGGTTGCGCCGGAAGCGCATACTGTCGCCCTGCACGTTCACATCGCGCATCTGCGCGATAAATCTGTTGAAAATGGTGTTTTCCCGATCCAATACCCGTATCATCATCTGTCCGCCCTTTTTTATGTAGCTGTTTTGTGAATTTTCGCAATATTCTTTATTAAAATACATTTTTGTATTCCACAAAAACACGATCAATACAAAAAGTTATTGAACGGATAACGCCCTGCATGGATCTCGCGCACTATGCCGTACAGGTCGTGCCGGAACTTTTCGATATTGATTTTCTCGCGCGCCGAAAGGAAGATACACGGCGTGTTGGCTTTTGCGATCCAACTTTGCTTCAGATCTTCCAGCGAAAGATTCTCGCGCGTGGCCGGGGTCAGGTCGTCCTCGTCCTTGCGGACGAACGTGTAAGCGTCGATCTTGTTAAAGATCAGAAAAACCGGTTTATCGCCCGCCCCGATCTCCTGCAGGGTCTGCTTCACCACGTCGATCTGCTCCTCGAAATTCGGATGTGAAATATCCACCACATGCAGCAGCAGGTCGGCTTCGCGCACCTCGTCGAGCGTCGACTTGAACGATTCGACCAGTTGATGCGGCAGCTTGCGGATAAAGCCGACCGTATCCGACATCAAGAACGGCAGGTTGTCGAAAACAACTTTGCGCACCGTCGTGTCGAGCGTCGCGAACAACTTGTTCTCGGCAAAAACCTCGCTTTTCGAAACCAGATTCATCAACGTCGATTTTCCGACGTTCGTATAGCCTACCAGCGCCACGCGCACCAGCGACCCGCGGTTGCTGCGCTGCACGGCCATCTGCCGGTCGATCTTTTTGAGCTGCTCTTTCAGCCTGCTGATCCGGTCGCGGATCACGCGGCGGTCGGTCTCGATCTCCCGTTCGCCGGCGCCGCCGCGCGTCCCGGTTCCGCCGCGCTGCCGTTCGAGATGCGTCCACATCCCGGTCAACCGAGGCAACAAGTACTGACACTGGGCCAGTTCGACCTGCGCTTTCGCATAGGCCGTGGTCGCACGCTGTACGAAAATATCGAGAATCAGACTCGTCCGGTCGTAAATCTTATTTTTGAAAATCCGATCAAGGTTGCGCAACTGCGACGGAGTCAGTTCGTCGTCGAAAATCACGTAGGCGATCTCGTGCTCCTCGACGTAAGCCGCGATCTCGGCCAGTTTACCCTCGCCGACGAACGTTTTCGACGAAGGGTTGGCCAACCGCTGAGTAAACCGTTTGACAGAAGCGATCCCGGCCGTCTCGGCCAGAAACTCCAGTTCGTCGAGGTATTCCACGGCCTGCCGTTCCTGCTGCTGATCCCGGATCACCGCGACCAGCACGGCTTCGCGGGCGGGAACTATCGTTTCGTTTTCCTGTTTCATAAATTCAAAAAGGCGCTTCGCCACGCGGCCGGAACACCCTCCCCCGTCTCTCGCGCACCAGACTCAATTTACCACAAATTTACAAAAAATACCGTCGAAAAAAAGCCTCCGCCCGTTTTTTTCGTCATCCGGTTTTGCAGATTTTGAAAATATGCCTATATTTGTCCCCCGAAGGG
>ERZ772855.2887-NODE-2887-length-13789-cov-6.467380_pt1 | contig 13789 bp, 12 predicted proteins | sample MGYA00511900_ERZ772855 | MGnify/ENA primary metagenome ERZ772855 (study PRJEB29015, sample SAMEA2737701) | human gut metagenome | biome: human gut; feature: human-associated habitat; material: faeces | place: China | collected 2012 ...
CGAACGATGCGTTCAGCTTGTTGCCGAACATCGTCAGGTCATTGTCAAGTTTCTGTGTGGTTATCTTCGCATAGATTTGAGTCGTGACAATGTTCGTGTGTCCCAGAACACGGCTCACGCTTTCAATGGGCATCCCCTTGCTAAGAGCCAGTGTTCCAAACGTATGACGTGCCATGTGGAACAGAACCCACAAAGCAACCGTCAGCAAACAAGTAACGACAAAATGCAACCCGTTTGAAATGAGCGGATTTTCACTATTCTGCCAAATACCGGAAACGCAAGGAAGTGCGGAATATTGAGCCATTTCAGTTACCAAGTCGTTAGCTGCCTGTTACCGAAGCAAGGATAGGTGACGCACGGAAAATGAAATTGTTGGACAGCCATTTCTTTTGCACTGATACGCAGTGTTCTGCAAATCAATGAACGCTTACATAGAAAGTAAATTTGCAAACAAAAAAATGTGAGCGTATGAAAATTGAAAAATTCAAGGTATTGCTCTACCTGAAAAAGAGTGGAACGGACAAGTTGGGCAAAGCCCCGATAATGGGACGAATTACGGTAAACCGCACGATGGCGCAGTTCGGATGCAAGCTGTCGTGCAAGCCGGAGTTGTGGAATGCACGGGAGAGCCGACTGGACGGCAAAAGCCGTGAGGCAGTAGAAACCAATGCCAAGCTAGACAAGCTGCTACTTGCCGTAAATCATGCTTTCGACACCCTGGTGGAACGCGGACAGGACTTTGACGCTACGGCGGTCAAGGAACTGTTCCAAGGCAGCATGGAAACACAGATGACACTGCTTAGAATGACTGACCGTATCTGTGAGGACTTGAAGGCACGTATCGGCATCGACCGTGCCAAAGGAACTTATCCCGGCTATTACTACATGAGAATGAGATTGGGCGAGTTCATCCAGTGGCAGTTCAAGACGAAAGATATTGCTTTCGGTCAGCTTACCGAGCAGTTCATCCATGACTACCAGAATTATGTGATGGACGTGAAGGGACTGGCGGTAGATACCGTGCGCCATTATCTCGCCATTTTGAAAAAGATATGTCGTATCGCCTACAAGGAGGGATACGCAGACAGGTGTTTCTTCGCCAATTTCACCCTTCCACAAAAGACAGAACGCACACCGAGGGCATTAAGCCGTGAGGACTTCGAGAAAATCCGCAATGTGGAAATACCTGCATGGCGCACCACGCATATCCTCGCCCGTGACCTTTTCCTGTTTGCCTGTTATACGGGAACCGCCTATGCCGATGCGGTGAGCGTTACCCGTGAGAATCTTTACACGGACGATGAGGGAAACCTCTGGCTGAAGTATCACAGGAAGAAAAACGAGCTTCGGGCAAGTGTCAGGCTGCTTCCCGAAGCACTTGCGCTGATAGAGAAATATCGTGATGACAGCAGACCGACACTTTTCCCGACGGTTCATTACCCCAACATGAAACGGCACATGAAAGCCCTTGCCGTCCTTGCCGGAGTGAATGGCGGCTTGTGCTATCATCAGGCAAGACATTCATTTGCCTCGCTGATTACACTGGAAGCCGGAGTACCGATTGAGACAATCAGCCGGATGCTGGGACATTCCGACATAACCACCACGCAAGTGTATGCCCGTGTCACTCCGAAAAAGCTGTTTGAGGACATGGACAAGTATATTGAAGCAACCAAGGACTTGAAGCTTGTCCTGTAATCATTAAAATCAGAAACTTAAAACATTACAATTATGCGCAGTACATTTTCCGTATTACCATACATCAACAGGAGTAAGGTAAAGGCAGACGGTACGACCGCCGTCCTGTGCCGCATCACCGTAGACGGTAAAAGTTCCACAATGGCGACAGGCATCTATTGCAGACCCGAAGACTGGAATAGCAAGACAGGCTCAATCCGTACCGTCCGTGAAAACAACCGCTTGCTGGAGTTCCGCAAGTCCGTCGAATGTGCCTATGAGGATTCATTGAAGAAGCAGAACGTAGTGAGTGCCGAGCTGCTCAAAAATACGCTGGCAAAGAAAGCCGTCATTCCGGTCAAACTGTTACAGATGGGCGAGATGGAACTTGAAAGGCTGCTTGTCCGCTCAAAGGAGATAAATTCCACTTCGACGTACAGAAATTCAAAATACTATCAGAAATATTTGACAGACTTTCTTGCCTCACAGGGAAAGAGTGATATAAATCTGGCTGAAATCACGGAAGAGTTCGGCAATTCCTATAAAGCTTTCCTGAAACGCTACAAGAACTTCGGACCGTCACAGATGAACAAGTGCCTGTGCTGGCTGAGTAAGCTGGTGTATCTTGCCGTTGATTATGAGATACTCCGTGCCAACCCGTTGGAAGACATGGAATACGAGAAGAAGCCCGCTCCGAGGCATAAGCACATCAGCCGTGCGGAGCTGAAGACCATCCTCGAAACACCGATGCCCGACCCCTTGCAGGAACTTGGGCGGAGGGCGTTCCTGTTCTCGATTTTTACGGGACTGGCATACGTGGACATCATGCTGCTCCATCCGCACCATATTGGCACGACATCGGACGGTAGGCGCTATATCCGTATCAACCGCAAGAAAACCGGCGTAGAGGCATTCATTCCCCTGCATCCGATAGCGGAACAGGTACTTGAACTTTACAACACAAAAGACGACACCAAGCCTGTATTTCCGCTTCCGAGCCGTGACGAGATGTGGTTTGAAATACACGAGATGGGGGTTGCCATCGGCAGGGAGGAAAACTTGTCCTATCATCAAGCCAGACACTCCTTCGGAACTTTTTTGATTTCGGAGGGTATCCCCATCGAGAGCATAGCCAAGATGATGGGGCACTCCGGTATAAAGACTACCCAACGGTACGCAGAAGTTACGGACAAGAAAATTTCAAAGGACATGGACAATCTTATGGCTGTCAGAAGATTATACGGAACAGGCGAATACAGGGAAAACAAGTTGTCAGCAAAAGACTAATGAGTATGGAACGAGGAATCATTACAATCAATGAAAAAGGAGTGGTCGCCATGCCGACCGCTCCCGTCTGGATGACACAGCAGGAAATATCAGACCTATTTATGATATTCTGCTATGACATCCGCAAGGCTATCCGTGATATTTATAAGAATCATGAACTGTTGGAAGAAACAACCATGTGCTACATCAGACAGGAAGACGGGACACGTTACGAGGTATACAGCCTTGAAATGGTCATAGCTCTTGCGTTCAGACTACGCAGCAGGGAATGTATGGCTTTCAGAATGTTTATTATGGAAAGGCTGTATGCGCCCAATCGGGAAAAGCCCATTCATTTGTTCTTTTCACTGTCCAAAACCAATCCACGATACAAATGTTAGTGTTGTTTGTATCTATAATGATAATAATGCAAGAAGCCGATGGCTAGGTAATTTACCTATCGCCATCTGCTTCTGTTTCTTTCATACTTTACAAAATTACGTTTCCGTTCGGTAGGCGTTCCGATAGCCGCCCATCACCAGCTTTTCAATGTCCGATTCCTTGTAGAGAATCTTGCCGCCTAACTGACAGTAAGATACCATCCCGTTGTTGCGGTAGTCCTGCAAGGTACGTCGGCTCACCTTGAGCCATGCCGACACCTCCTTGTCCGTCAGGAAGCGTTCATTACCGAATGAAGCCCTGCTCTTTTCGTTCATGTTTTCAATGCCGTCAAGCATGGTGTCCAATTGCTCCATGAAGCCGACAGCCCATTCATCGTTTGTCATAATCGTTTTGTTCATTTATTACAGTGGATTTAGTGGTACAATAAATTCAATTACATTCAGATGGTCTTTCCCCGACAGGCAGCATCCTTTCGTCTGTCTTCCACGAGCCGGACGATACGCAATACGTCCTCCGGATTGTAAAAAATCTTATGCCCGATTTGGGAGTAAGCCAGCGTACCGTTGTCGCGCAACGTCTGCAACGTCCTCGGACTGATGCGCAGCTGTTGGCAGACATCCTGATTGTCCATCCAGCGGCTGAGCCGTCCTTCCTCTCTCTTGCCGAGGATTTCATTCACCCGGTCGGAGAAGCGGTTGAACTTTCCGACCATTTCTTCAAATACGTCTTTCGAGATAATCACAAATTCATTCATTGCATATACTGTTTTTATTGTTGGTAATCCTGTTTGCCTGCAAAGTAAAGCCAATGCCAGCATCGGACAATGGCTTTACTACTGACTAGCAGCTTGTGGCTGCAAGTGGTAGGGATTGGCTTAATTCCATATTCCGCAACAGCCTTTCCGGTTGCCGACTGTACAAAGAAAAGCCAACTTCGGCAGATTCCAACCAACCCGCAGCATCGTGGCAGTATTTGGCACCGATGTGGTAGCCTGTGGCGTTTTTCGTTTTTATTGTGCTTTCACTAAGATTTCAGCATAAGTGAAGAACATTATGGTATCATTGGATATACAAATTGCCAATCATAACACACTTATTACTCAAATATACAACCTTATAGTTGTACTCCTCAGGTATTTATATTACCTTTGTATTCAAACAAGATAATCTTTCAATAAATACAATGACAAACAGAATGTATTGTGATGCCTTAGAAACCGTAAGATGCGCAGCTAAGCTTGGGCAGGACAACAAAGATTGGGTGAAGTACTCGCAACAGATTGCTACTACTATGTCCAAACGAATGGCGGAACTTAGTTTGACACAACAGATGCTTGCTGAAAGGATGAATTGCACCCAACAATATATTTCTAAAGTGTTGAAGGGGAAAAAGAATATGTCGCTGGAAACGATATGTAAGATAGAAAACGCATTGGGTATTGAGATTATCAAAAATCTGAACGGAAATAAATAACAAATAAAAGGCGGAGCAAAATATGTCAATACAAAGTGAAGCGGCATTGGAAGCCGGACTTATCGCTACACTTCAGCAAATGGATTATGAGTATATCCAAATTGCGGAAGAAGATAATCTTCAAGCAAATTTCAAACGGCAGTTGGAGATACACAACCGTAAACGATTGGCAGAACATGGTCGAACTGAATTTACGGCAGAGGAATTTGAAAAGATTCTTATCTATCTTGAAGGCGGTACGAGGTTTGAAAAGGCAAAGAAGCTCCGCGACCGTTATCCGCTTGACATGGCAGACGGCAAACGTATTTGGGTGGAATTTCTCAATCGTCAACAATGGTGTCAGAACGAGTTTCAGGTTTCCAATCAAATAACGGTGGAAGGTCGAAAAAAATGTCGCTACGATGTGACCATTCTTATAAATGGTCTGCCATTGGTGCAGATTGAATTGAAACGCCGTGGCGTGGAACTCAAACAAGCGTATAATCAGATACAACGTTATCACAAGACATCTTTTCACGGATTATTTGACTACATTCAGTTGTTCATTATTTCCAACGGCGTAAATACCCGTTACTTTGCCAATAACCCGAACAGCGGTTATAAATTCACGTTCAACTGGACGGATGCAGCCAATGTGCCGTTCAATGAACTGGATAAATTTACAGCCGCTTTTTTAGAGAAATGCACTTTAGGTAAAATCATTGGCAAATATATCGTATTGCATGAAGGCGACAAATGCCTGATGGTACTCCGTCCGTATCAATTCTATGCCGTAGAAAAGGTATTGGACAAGGTAAAGAACTCCAATGACAACGGTTATATATGGCATACGACTGGAGCAGGAAAGACTTTAACCTCGTTCAAGGCTGCACAACTCGTTTCCGAACTGAACGATGTAGATAAGGTCATGTTTGTGGTTGACCGCCACGACCTTGATACACAAACCCAGTTGGAATATGAAGCCTTTGAACCGGGCGCAGTGGATGCTACGGACAACACGGACGAACTTGTAAAGCGGCTACATAGCAACTCTAAGATAATCATCACTACTATTCAAAAGCTCAATGCCGCAGTCAGTAAGACGTGGTACAGCAATAAGATAGAATCCATACGCCACTCACGTATTGTAATGATATTTGACGAGTGCCACAGAAGTCACTTTGGGGAAAGTCACAAAAGAATAATGAAGTTCTTTGACAATGCCCAAGTGTTCGGATTCACGGGTACGCCCATCTTCACGGAAAATGCTGTGGACGGGCATACCACCAAAGAAATATTTGGCAATTGCCTGCACCAATATCTTATCAAGGATGCCATTGCCGATGAAAATGTACTGGGATTCCTTGTAGAATATTATCATGGGAACGAGAATGTAGAAGCGGGTAATGCTAACCGAATGGAGGAAATAGCCAAATTCATCCTTAATAATTTCAATAAGTCAACTTTTGACGGTGAGTTTGACGCCCTGTTTGCCGTGCAGTCTGTGCCGATGCTTATACGTTATTACAAGATATTCAAGTCTCTGAATCCGAAAATACGTATCGGTGCGGTGTTCACATACGCTGCCAACAGTAGCCAAGATGATGAACAGACAGGAATGAATACAGGACAGTATGTCAGTGAAAGTACAGGTGAAGCAGACGAGCTTCAAGCCATCATGGATGACTACAATGAAATGTTTGGCACAGCATATACTACCGAAAATTTCCGAGCCTATTACGATGACATCAATGAACGCATGAAAAAGAAGAAAGCGGGCATGAAGCCGCTTGACCTCTGCCTTGTCGTGGGTATGTTCCTTACAGGTTTCGATAGCAAAAAGCTAAATACACTTTATGTAGATAAGAACTTGGAGTATCACGGTCTGTTGCAAGCCTTTAGTCGTACTAACCGTATTTTGAACGAGAAAAAGCGGTTTGGCAAGATTATATGTTTCCGTGATTTGAAAAGCAATGTTGATACAGCCATCCGGTTATTCAGCAATTCCAATAATCCGGAAGAAATAGTACGCCCTACGTATAAGGAGGTAAAAAAGGAATACCAACAGTTAGCCACGGACTTCTTACAGAAATACCCGGAACCAAGCAGCATAGATTTGTTGCAAAGTGAAAAGGATAAGAAAGATTTTGTATTGGCTTTCCGCGACATTATCCGTAAACACGCAGAAATTCAAATATATGAGGATTATAGTGATGAAGCGAACGACCTTGGTATGACAGAACAACAATTTATGGATTTCCGAAGCAAGTACCTTGATATTCACGATACATTTGTTCCTTCGGACATGCCTTCACCCTCTCCAAACAATGGCGATGAGACACCAAGTGATGAAAGGTTGGAAGATGTGGATTTTTGTCTTGAACTCCTGCACAGCGACATCATCAATGTGGCTTATATCCTTGAACTGATTGCCAATCTTGACCCATATAGTAACGATTATGTAGAACGGCGCAAGAGTATCATTGATACGATGATTAAAGATGCTGAAATGCGCAACAAAGCGAAACTTATTGATGGTTTCATTCAAAAGAATGTGGATGAAGACAAGGAGAACTTCATGCTGCAACGGCAGAAGGCAGACGGTACAAGTGAACTCGAAGAACGATTGAATAGGTATATCTCATTAGAGCGAGAAAAGGCAGTAAACTCATTGGCGCAAGATGAAGGGCTTTCTTCTGATGTGCTTGACCATTATCTGAAAGAATATGATTACCTGCAAAAAGAACAACCTGAAATCATACAAAAGGCATTGAAAGAGAAGCACCTCGGTCTGATAAAGACACGTAAAGCTCTGACACGGATAATGGATAGACTACGTAACATTATCAGAACTTTTAATTGGGATTAAGATTATGGATAAGATAAAAGAACCGGGTTATGTATATATCCTAACGAATCCAAGTTTTCGTGAGGATTGGGTTAAGATTGGTAAAAGCGCACGTCCTGTTGATGTGCGCTCAAAGGAACTCGATAATACAGCCGTACCTTTGCCTTTTGAAATATATGCTACAATCAGAACTATAAAATACAATGAGGTAGAAAAACTCGTACATGAGTTAATAGACAGTCTTACAGATTTTCGCATCCGTCGAAATAGAGAATTTTTCAATGTCAATCCGCAAAGGGCACTAGAAATATTTAAAAAGATAGCACTAACTATAGACGATGCAGTTATAACTGAATATACTGATAACAAGCTTATTCCTAATAATAGTGGTTCGGTCGTTTATCAAGATAGCGCACATAACAAAGGCAAGGATTACACAAAATACTCCCTTAATGGGAATGGTGTTTTTGGCAAAGGTAAATTGGCTTTAGAGATTATACGTTGTTATGTCCAAGAAAATCAAGTCTGCTATCAGGATTTGTTTGCCATATTACCTAAGAAATTGATTAAAACGGTTAAAGAGGTTGATGATTGGAAACGGCTAACAGAAGACAAGAAGAAAGATACAAGATGGTTTGAACATGATGTACTTGAGAGCTGCGATGGTGTCAAATTTCTCGTATCAACTCAACATGGCAAAAATAATATAGACAAGATATTTGAGCTTGCGAATAAATTTGGATATGAAATTAAAGAACTAAAATAGATATGAGCGAAGAATTACAACAAAAACTCCGTGACCAGCTTTGGGAAGTAGCCAATAAGTTGCGTGGTAATATGTCAGCCAGTGATTTCATGTATTTCACATTGGGTTTTATCTTCTACAAATACCTGTCTGAAAAGATAGAAGCATACGCCAATAATGCTTTGGTGGATGATGGTGTATCGTTCAAAGATTTGTGGAATATGGAGGATGAAGATGCCGTTGAACTACAAGAGGAACTGAAAAAGCAATGTCTGGAGGGTGTCGGTTACTTCATAGAACCGACTTACTTGTTTTCATTGGTAATAGACAGGATTAAAAGGAAAGAGAATATATTGCCAATACTTGAACGGTCTCTGAAACGTATTGAGGATAGTACATTGGGACATGACAGCGAGGAAGATTTCGGCGGTCTGTTCTCTGATATTGACCTTGCTTCACCAAAATTAGGCAAGACGGCAGATGACAAGAATACGCTTGTCAGCAACGTCTTGTTGGCTTTGGACGATATAAAGTTTGGAGTGGAAGCATCTAATGAGATTGATATTCTTGGCGATGCCTACGAATATATGATTGGTCAATTTGCCGCAGGAGCCGGGAAAAAAGCCGGAGAGTTTTATACTCCGCAAGAAGTCAGCCAAATATTGGCAGAGATTGTTTTTATCGGTCGCACACGGCTTCGCAATGTGTATGACCCGACTTGCGGTAGTGGTTCGTTGCTTCTTCGTGCGGCAAAGGTGGGTCATGCAGTGGACATTTATGGACAAGAGAAGAATCCGACCACTTACAACCTTGCCAGAATGAATATGCTGTTGCACGGCATCAGATTCAATAACTTCAAGATAGAAAACGGTGATACGCTGGAGTGGGACGCATTTGGCGATACGCAGTTTGATGCAGTCGTGGCTAATCCTCCGTTCTCCGCAGAATGGAGTGCTGCTGACAAATTCAACAATGATGACCGTTTCAGCAAGGCTGGACGACTTGCACCGAAAAAGACAGCCGACTATGCTTTTATCCTGCACATGATTTACCACTTGAATGAGGGTGGAACAATGGCTTGTGTAGCTCCTCATGGTGTGCTTTTCCGTGGTAATGCCGAAGGTGTAATCCGTCGTTTCCTCATCGAAAAGAAAAACTATATTGATGCCATTATCGGTTTGCCTGCCAATATTTTCTATGGCACAAGCATACCGACTTGTATCCTTGTCTTTAAGAAATGCCGCAAGGAGGATGATAATATCCTGTTCATTGATGCAAGCAAGGAGTTTGAAAAGGTAAAGACTCAAAACAAACTTCGTCCGCAGCATATACAGAAAATTGTCGAAACCTATCGTGACCGCAAGGAAATAGAAAAGTATAGCCATCTTGCCACATTGCAGGAAGTCGCTGACAACGATTATAATCTGAATATTCCCCGATATGTTGATACCTTTGAAGAAGAAGCACCTATCGACATCAAGGCTGTAATGGCAGAAATTAAAGAACTTGAAGCCAAACGTGCCGAACTTGACAAGGAGATAGAGGGGTATTTGAAAGAGTTGGGGTTGGTTGAATAAAAGGAAGTGTAATGGCAAAGCGGTTTGAAATAAGAAACAGTACGGCAGAGTTCCTTATCTTCGCCATTGAAGGTAAGGAAGATGGCATACAAGTGGTGTATCAGAATGAAACTGTCTGGTGTACGCAAAAAACTATGGCAATCTTATTTGATTGTTCTACCGACAATATAGGTTTACATTTAAAGAACATATATGCCAGTCAGGAGTTGCAGAAAGAAGCAACTACCGAGTTTTTCTCGGTGGTTCAAACGGAGGGTGAGCGTCAGGTCAATAGAAAAACGCAGTTCTACAACTTGGATGCCATTATCTCTGTGGGTTATCGTGTAAACAGTATCAGGGCTACACAATTTCGCCAGTGGTGTACCTCTGTCATTCGCCAGTTCTCTATCCGTGGCTATGTGATAGACAAGAAACGTATGGAAAACGGCTCATTTATTGGAGAGGACTATTTCGAGCATTTATTGGCAGAAATCCGTGAAATCCGCCTTAGTGAACGTCGTTTCTATCAAAAACTTACGGATATTTATTCTACAGCCATTGATTACAATCGTGATGCACCTACCACACGGTTATTTTTCAAAAAAGTACAGAACAAAATGCACTATGCAGTGCACGGTCAGACAGCCGCAGAACTAATTGTGAATAGAGCCAATGCTGAAAAAGAACACATGGGACTGACTACGTGGGAAAATGCTCCTGACGGGAAAATAGTCAAGACCGATGTAAGTATTGCCAAGAACTATCTGAAAGGTATAGAGCTGGAAGATATGGGACGTTTGGTCAATGCCGTGTTGGATATGGCTGAGCGTATGGCGAAGCGTCATATACCTATGACAATGGAGGACTGGGCAAAACGTATTGACATCATTCTTGAAGCCGGTGGCGATGCTGTCCTTCCAGATGCAGGTAAGGTTACGGCAGAATTCGCTAAGAAATTTGCCGAAACCGAATTTGAGAAATACCGCGTCATTCAAGACCGTTTGTTTAGCTCGGATTTCGACCGTTTTAATGATGGTGACCACTTGTTGCCATTTGATATTAACCCTGATAATGAATAGTGACTATGACAAATAATAACGATAAAAAAGTCCTTAATGTTCCCCATTTGAGATTCCCGGAGTTTACGGAGGAGTGGGTTAATGTATCTCTAAAGGATGTTGCGGATTTTCAGAAAGAGAGAATTTCATCTGGGCTATTAGATGAGAGTACGTATATCTCAACGGAGAATATTCTGCAAAATTTTCAAGGTGTGCAATCAGCTATTTCTATTCCAGCAAATACCAATGTCGTAGCATATAAAAAGAATGATATACTGTTATCAAATATTCGTCCCTATCTAAAAAAAGTGTGGTTCTCAGATAGAATAGGTGGCTGTAGTGCAGATGTATTTGTTCTGAGAAGTAAAACCTGCGAACCAGAATTTCTCTATAATGTAATTGCGTCAGATAAGTTCATCAATTATGTTATGAGCGGTGCCAAAGGTGTAAAAATGCCGAGAGGGGATAAAAATCAAATGGAAAGTTTCAGTTTTTCTATTCCTGCTGTAGTAGAACAGAGAAAAATTTCACGATTGTTTCAACTTTTGGATGAGAGAATAGTCACCCAAAACAAAATCATTGAGGATTTGAAAAAGCTAAAGTCTGCGATTTCAGAAAGACTTTTCAATGCCATAAAAGGTGATGTTGTTGTATTGGAAGATATAGGTGATGTAGTTAAAGGCAAACAAATCAATGGTGAATTTCTTTCAGAAAGTGGCAAGTATTATGTTATGAATGGAGGAATAGAGCCATCTGGATTTTATAACGATTATAATGTAGAAGCTAACACCATCTCAATAAGTGAGGGTGGCAACTCTTGCGGTTATGTACAATTCAACGCCTGTCCTTTTTGGAGTGGCGGACATTGCTACACAATTCAAAATACTACGGATAATGTAAAAACGGAATACCTGTACCAATTTCTAAAATCAAAGGAGAGTGAAATAATGAAACTTCGTATAGGTTCTGGATTGCCAAACATTCAGAAAAAGGATTTGGCAAAATTTAAAATAACTATACCGAACATCTCTGAACAAAAAGTAATTTCGGCTTTTCTCTCTTCATTTGAAAGAAAAGCCGATGTCGAGATGAATTTTGTAAACTTGTTGCTTGAAGAAAAGCAATATTTACTCCGTCAGATGTTTATATGAACATTTGGTGAAGCAAATAAGTCTTCTGTTGCTGGACGAATTGCAAGATTTTCATTTCCAAATCAATCTTTTGCGCCAATTTTGACAGATGGAGATCAACTTGTTTTTGTTTCTCGATTGATGGTATCACAATTGGAATGTTGCAAAGCTCCTCATAAGAAAGGCAAAGCCTTACACTTCCTTCCAATCTCTTTTGTATGTGATAGAAGAAATTTCTGGATTCAAAGAAAAGTTCAAGATATTCTGGCAGTAAGCAGTCCTTTGTACGAAAACAAATGTACATTGGACTGACAATGCCAGTCTCAAATTTTGTAAGGCGAGCAATTGATCCCACGTTTATTCTTGCAGGGTTATAAGCAAAGTCATTCTTTTCTACAATTTTGTAATTTGATGTGTCGTCACTTGCAACATTCCTATCTTCAAATTGTTCGCTTTGCTTTATAAATCCTTGGCGATTACTAACTGATAATACATTGCATAGATGATTATCCTTGTTTCGTTTTGATATTTGTACAATAGCACCCCCTATATGGGAATGGTAGCTATCTTTGGGGCTATATTCTATTTCAATAATCGCAGACCTATAGACTTCATAATCCTTAATCAGAGGAATTGCACAGAATATGGTGCATAGGGGGAAGCCAAATGTACGTTTGTCGGATTGCATGATTTGCAATTCCTCAACTTTACAAGAAAGTGAGGTCTTAGAAAGTGGTACATATCCTGTATATGGTGCTAATGGCATAGTTGGATACCTTGATTGTTACGCAACCCTCAATGAAGCCATTTATATTATCAAAGATGGTTCAGGAGTTGGAACTGTTTTTTACGTGGCAGGCAAGTGCTCTGCGGCAGGCACATTGAACACCTTACAAGCCAAAGAAGGTTATTCTCTCCAATACCTTTATTATTTGCTGACGGTCTTCAACTTTGAACCTTATAAAACTGGTATGGCGATACCTCACATATATTTCAAGGACTATGGAAAAGCAAAAGTCTTTTGTCCGTCACATTCAGAGCAATTTAAATATACCAAGTTGTTATCTACAATAGATAGTAAACTATTAGCAGAACAGAATGCTCTGGTAAACTATAATTTGCAGAAGCAATACTTGCTTCGTCAGATGTTTATATGAACATCTGACGAAGTAGATACTGCTTTTGTCCTTGAGATTGTTTTAGTATGTTTTGCAGAAATTCCAGTTTTGTATTTAACGAGCATAACAATTTTGATATTGCTAACAGTTCGTTAGCATTACTGGGAATAGCGACATAGCTCTCTAAGAAGCGTTGGTTGGCAATATTTATTGTGTTCTTTGCTCCTTTCTGAACGAGAGGGTGAAGATAGTTCAGAGTATTCAATTCACTCTTGAAATACTCATGCAAGAACACACCCGTTGAAAATGTTTTAGGCTCATAAACTCCATATAGAGGTGACACAGCGACTTCGTTTTGATTGTAACTTTGCTTTATAATTCCGTAAGGAAATGAACCTGTTGGACTTTTCGTATATACCAAATCACCATAATGTACCACATGATATTTTGATGTATCACTGGCAGCGAACGAGCGACCAAGATATTCCATTTGATTTACAATCCCTTGAATAACAGACACGGAATAAACTGGGTAAA